>Ga0302326_10027552_pt1 | contig 11456 bp, 11 predicted proteins | sample Palsa_T0_3_FD_202264 | JGI IMG/M metagenome (GOLD analysis project Ga0302326, IMG submission 202264) | Peat permafrost microbial communities from Stordalen Mire near Abisko, Sweden - Palsa_T0_3 | ecosystem: Environmental > Terrestrial > Soil > Palsa > Peat permafrost | place: Sweden: Abisko...
ATCCCGTTGATGCTGCTCGACCCGCCGAGGACCTTGCCCCTGGCGTGGTAGATCCGCCGGCCGTTCAGCTTCGGCTCCGGCTCGCTTTCGTATTTCCAGTCGTAGAAGCGGCTGCCGATCGGGAAGGTCAGCGCCGCTGGCATGTGGATGAAGGGATCCCAGATATAGTCCGGGCGCCCCGCTTCCAGCACCAGCACCCGCGTCCCCGGATCGGCGGACAGCCGGTTGGCGAGCGCGCTGCCCGCTGATCCGCCCCCCACGATGACAAAGTCGTAAGCCGCCATTTCTGTGTCCTCTCGCTCAGGCCTGGGTCGCGGCGTCGAGGTTCTCGCGCACGGTCTGGGTCATCTGGTGATCTGGTCCTAGATATTTCTCGCAGTCACCGAGGGCTCTTCGCAAGACCAGGACCACATCAGTTAGTCGTCCGGCCGTGTAGTAGGCAAGTTGCAGCGGGCGGTGAGGGTGTCCCGGTGGTCCGGTCCCTGGACTCGCACCCCGGTCAGCTTGTCGGATCCCAGATTGCTCAGCCGTATGTCTCGCCAGCCCCACTGGGAGCACCAGCACTCTTTTCGAATTGTCGTGTGACGGGACCCCCTTAATCATGGGGTTCCTGGCACGCGATAATGAATTACACCTATTTAAAGCACTTACCTGTGACTGGTGCTACAGGCGGGACTCGTCCAAGGGCGGCTGACGCTTATTCGCGCTCGCGCGGCGCCCGCCTCATGGATATGCGGCATCGGGTCAGACCACGCAGAACTCGTTGCCCTCCGGGTCGCGCATGACGACGGCGCTGCCCCGGACGTCGTCGGTTTCCCAGGCGAGGCTGCCGCCCGCCTGAACAAGCCGCTCGACGTGCTCGCTGACCAGCCGCTTGCGTTCTTCGCCGCGCACCTCGCGCCCGGCCACCCGGACGTCGAGATGAACGCGGTTCTTGGCGGTCTTGCCTTCGGGGACCCGCTGGAAGTACAGCCGCGGCCCGGCACCTGCCGGGTCGATCCGCGAAGCCTGGTCGCCGAAGTCCGACTCAGGAATTCCCGCCGACCCGGCGAACTCCTCCCAGCTCGCGAAGCCTTCCGGCGGCGGCTCGGCGACATAGCCAAGCGCCAGCCCCCAGAACTCGGCCAGCTTCTCCGGCTCTGCGGCGTCGAAAACGACCTGGATCTTCGTGTACATGGTCAGGCTCCATTGGTCAGGAAAAGGCCGGCGACTGGTCAGGAAAGGCCGGCGACTGGTCAGGAAAAGGCCGGCGATGGTCAGGAAAGGGCGAGGGACCCGGCACGCTCATGACGGCAGTCCGGCCCCGTCAAAGTGCCACAAGTACAAGTCACGCAGCAGCGCGATCTCGGCACCGTGGTGCAGCATCTCCCGGTTGATATGCAGCACGAGCTCGGCCATGGACGCCTTGGCCCAAGCTCCCTCGGCGGGCCCGCAGGCCCGCGCCAGGTCGTCGCCGGTAAGCCCGCGGACGCCGGCCAGCCAGCTCGCGTAGACGGTGTCGAGCTGCTCGAGCGCGGTCGCTGCATCGCCTGGGTAGCGATGCGAGGAATAGTCCACCGGCGGACCGCCGAAATGGCTGGCCACCCGCATGCCGAGTACGCCGACCACGATGTGCCCGAGCCGCCAGGCGATGGTCGTCACCGGCGCCGGGTCCGGCGCGGGCATCGCGAAATCGACGGTGAACTCGCCTGCTCCCGCCGTGACCGGTGCCGAGCTGGTGCCGCGCGGCCGGACGTTCCACGCGCCGGGTACCGGCTCCCAGCGGTACTCCGCGTCGGTCATCCCGGTCAGCCGTGGCCGTAGCTGCCCGCGCCAGTGCCAGTCGAGCTGCTCGGCCAGCTGGAAGGTCCAGTCGATATCAGCCATGCCGCTCACCCTAAACTGCGGTGCTGTCATTACCCGTCCGCCGCCACCGGAATGATCACGAGCGAGGTAGCTAATCCATGATCGATTTTGAGGTCAGCGACGGCGTCGCGTTCATCACGCTGAACGCCCCGGCGACCAGGAATGCCCTGAACAACGAGCTAGCCGACCAGATCGTCGCGGCCTGCGACGCGGCCGACCGCGATCCCGCTGTCGGGGCCGCCGTCATCGCGGGCGCGGGCGGCACGTTCTGCTCAGGAGCCGACCGGGGGCACCTGGCCGACGTCAGCCACGACCCGGCGGAGGACCGGCGGTACGTCTCGCTGAGCGGCATCTACCGGGCCTTCACCCGGGTCGGGCAGCTGGAAATGCCGGTCATCGCCGCGGTCTGCGGCGCCGCGGTCGGCGCGGGGATCAACTTGATGCTCGCCGCCGACCTGCGGATCGTCGCCGAGGACGCCCGGCTGATCAGCGGCTTCCTGCGGATCGGCCTGCACCCAGGCGGCGGGCACTTCGGCCTGCTCGCGGGCCGCGCGGGCGCCGAGACGGCGGCGGCGGCGGGCCTGTTCGGCGAGGAGATATCCGGCCTGCGCGCCGTGCAGCTCGGCCTGGCCTGGGAGGCGCTTCCCGCCGGGCAGGTAGCTGACCGAGCCGCCGAACTGGCCCGCAGGCCCGCGCGGGACCCGGCACTGGCCAGGAAGGCGACCGCCAGCTTGCGGACCGAACTCGGGCCGCCCCGGCTGCCGTGGGCCGCGGCGCTCGAGGTGGAACGCGGCGCTCAGCTCTGGTCGCTGCGCCGCCGCGCCGATGGCTAGCGCGACGGTTAAACCGCCAAAGCCGCGCCGTTAATGATCTTTCCCGAATCAGCCGGCCGGCGCGAATTACCCGGGGCGCTGATATCGGCTGGCCGCATAACGCCGGACCGCCGTAAATTCCCGGCCGTCATTTCGGTGGTTAAGATGCCTGCCAGCGACCTGGCGAATAAACTCCCATCAGCTACGAGCATGATCGCCGCCTCGCCGTAGGTTACGTACATTTTGCCGCCGGATCGGAGGTGCGGGCGCCCATGCCCTTGTCCCGGGAGCCCCGTGAGGGAGGGCAGCCTGAGGCGCTGCTGTCGTTTATCGAGCGACGGGTTAAGCAAGCCGTCGTCTCCGGCGAGCTGCTGCCGGGGGCCAAGCTGTCACCGAACACCATCGCGGCTGACCTCGGCGTCTCTCATATCCCGGTCCGGGAAGCGCTGACCTCGCTGGCCGCGTCGGGGTATCTCGAGCACCGGCCAAGGGTCGGCTTCTTCGTCCGCGCCTTGTCCGCAGCTGACCTAGCGGATATTTACCACTGGCGCGAACTGCTCGAGGCCGAGGCATTCAGGATGGCGATTCCGCAACTGACGGCTTGCGATTTCACGCAAATGCGTGAGCTGACCAGCCAGATGCGTCCGCTCACCGACGCCGGGCGGTGGCCTGAATACCTGCCCCTGAATCGCCAGTTCCATTTCGTGGCTTTCCAGCGAGCCGGAAGTGCCCGGCTGCTCCGCTTTCTTGAGTACCTCTGGGATGCCGCCGCCCCCTACACATCCGCCGGGGTCGTGGGCAGCCCGGCCTCGCAGCGGGATCACGATCAGATGATCTCCGAGCTCGAAGCACGCGACGTCGACGCCGTCATCAAGACGATGACCCGCCACCGTGGTGCCGCCGTCGACGCCGTAGCCCGCTGGGAAGCCCGCACCCGCGGCGAGCCATAAGCGAAGATCCGCACTTGCCCCGGTTCGCGCCGCGCGAGCGATCTGTGCGCTCTTCTGTCGTTACGGTGAGTAACAAGCCGTAAAGTTACCGTCGGTGGTTTTTGAAGTATTCTCGCCCCGCGGCCGTCCACATGTGGACGGCGTTCTCCACAGCCTCCGATGGCCTGTCGGCAAGGCTCTGCCGCGACGATGTCCACAGCCCGGCCGTCGTTTCCCTCCGCTCGTCCACAGGTTGACGAGGTTTGTGCACATGGCGATCCACAGCCGGCCGGAGGTAGCGTGCTCTTTCCTGGGCAGTGCGTATGACATCGATTGCGCCGGGCAGGGGCCCAGGTCAAAAGGGGTGGGTAGGGGCGCGCGAGATGGCGGTCACTATGGGCACAGCGGGAGACATCACGGTCCCTGTGGACGCATCTCAACGTCGCAGGGTTGTCGTGGACGTCATTCTCCTGCTGGTGAGGAACGGGCGGATCCTGTTGCGGGAGCGGGCCAACACCGGGTTCGGTGATGGCGCGTACGAGCCGCCGACGGGACAGCTAGCCGAGCGGGAGACGATCGTCGAGACGGCGGTCCGGGTGGCCCGGGCCGAAGCCGGGGTGGTGATCAGCGCCGAGCACGTGTCGCTGGCCCATGTCATGCAGGACGTGTCCGGCAGCGGGCGGATCGCCTTCTTCCTGACGGTGGCGGGCTGGGAGGGGGAGTACACCTCACCCGACGTGCGCTGGTTCGGCGTCGGCAACCTGCCCACCAACATGCTCGACCGGTCCCGGGTGGCGCTGCGGAACTACGCCGAGGGGATGCGCTTTTCCACCTATCCCGCGTTCGGACCCGCGGCCGGGATCGGCGGCTCGGGCCTGCTCAGCGCCGCGGCGCCGTGGCAGGACGCCTTCAGCGCCTAAGCCAGGCAGGTAAGCCGCGCAGCTACGCACCCAACCCGGATAGGCTGACCGCGATGGCCGAGATCCTGAACGCGCACGGCTCGAAGAACGACATCTTCGTGGCCGCCATGACGCCGCGCGGCTTCGCGTCAGAAGCCGAGCTGGCTGCCTTCGTCCGGCACCTGTGTGACCGCAGCGGCCCGTTCGGCGGCGACGGCGTCTACTTCTACGACGCCGCCCCGCAGCTGCCGCAGGCCTGGTTCTTCAATCCGGACGGCTCGTCCGCCGAGTTCTGCGGGAACGGCATGCGCTGCCTGGGCCGCGTCATCCTGGATCTGCGCGGGACCGATTCGGCCACCATAAGCAGCGGCGGCCGCCAGTACACGGTGCGCCGCGGCGCGACCACCAAAACGAGCACCGGAACAGGCGTGCACCAGATCGCGCTGGAGCACCCCGCCGTCGACTTCAGCCCCGCCGTCCCCGTAGTGGCCGGCCGCAGCCCGCTCGACGAGGCCGCACTAAACGAGCTCGACCCCGCCCTGACCTTCAGCGCCGTCACGATCCCGAACCCGCATCTCGTCGCCCTCATCGACTCCTACGCCGAGTCCGACCTGATCGAGATGGGGGAGCGGATCGCCGCCCGGCCGGACGTGTTCCCGGCCGGAGCTAACCTGTCGGTCCTGCTCCCGCTCACCCCTGACGAGGTCTTCGTCCGCACATTTGAGCGCGGCGCCGGGCTGACTGCCTCCTGCGGTTCCGGCATGGCCGCGTCCCGGGCGGTGTACTCGCGCGTCGGCCGGATCGAGCCGGAGCGCCCCGTCCTGGTCCGCAACGCGGGCGGGATGGCCGCGGTGTCACTGCGGGTGCGGGACGGCCAGTGGTTCCCCGTCCTGGAGGGAAACGCGACGTTCGTCTACCGGGCCACCGTCGACCCGGTCGCGCTGGCCCAGGGCCGCGTGACGGCCGCCGAGCGCGTGCCCTACCCCAGCGAGATCGATGCCTACGCCGCCCTTGACCAGCGCAACGCCCGCCGCCTGCACGCGGCCGGCATCGAGTCCGCCGCCCTCGACCTCGTCCCCTGACCGGCGACTCAGATCACGAAGGCCTCGCGCGTCTCGGCCGCGAACAGCGACGCGGGCGAGCGCTGCTCCTTGACCAGCCCCTGCTCGTAGCTGTGCCTGATGAACGTGCTCAGCGTCTCGGTGTTCCCCGCCAGCCCGTAGGTCCAGAAGTCCTGGCCCATCACCCGCCGCGTCAGCTCCGCCTCGGCGTAGGCCCAGGGCAGCATGGACACCCCGGCCGCCGTCTCCGCGACGCGCGCCGCCGCGTCGCGCCTGGCCTCCTCGAACGCCTTGTACAGCGACTGCGCGAGCCACGGCCGCTGCTCGTAGACATCGCGCCGCAGCACCACCACATGCATGATCGGGAAGATCCCGGTCGCGGCGAAATACCGTTCCTCTTCGCGCCGCACGTCGCCGAACAGCCTGCGGACCCGCCCGTCGGTGAATGACCGCGGCACCCGCGGCGTGTACAGCGCGTCGATCTGCCCGGCGGCCAGCATCTCCGACAAGGTCTGCCCGGCCGGGATCGGCTCGATGTCCACGTCGGGCGGCAGGTCATGCACCAGCTTGGCCACCCGGCCCGGCTCGTGCTGGCCGCCGGTACGGTACCGGACCGACGCGGCAGGCAGCTGGTAGTGGTCGGCCAGGAACCCCCTGATCCACACGTTCGCGGTCAGCTGGTACTCGGCCACCCCCACCAGCCGCCCGGCCAGGTCCGCGGCCGTCTCGATGCCGCTGGACGGGCTGATGTAGATGCCGTTGTGCCGGAACGCGCGGGACACGAACGCCGGGATCGCGACGAACGGCGCCCCCTGATCCAGGCTGATCAGGTACGACGAGAGGGACATCTCGGCGGCGTCGAACTCGGCGTGCCGCGCCATCCGGAAGAAGGTCTCCTCGACCGGCAGCGCCAGGTAGGTGAGGTCGACCCCCTCGGGCACGATGGCGCCTCGCGCCAGCAAGGCGGTCCGGTCGTAATCACCGCAGGCCAGGGTCAGGGGTACGCGCATAGGCATAGAGGTATTGAACCCCACGGTCCCCGGCCGCGCCCGCCTAGCTATAGGTCGTTCTTCACAGCCGAACGGGCCGGATGCGTGCGGCCTGCACGTCCGAACCTCGATGTGCCCAGCCGCCGCCCTACACCAGCGCCCTGGCCCTGACGCCAGCCGGGCCGCCCTGACCGGGAGCAAGCGGCGGGAAAACCACCTCGACCGTAAGACCTCCCGTCGCCCGAGTCACCGCCCGCAGGTCAGCTCCGTGCGCCGCCGCGATCGCGCTCACGATGGCCAGCCCGAGCCCCAGCCCGCCTCCCGCCGCCTCTGGCGTCCCGGCCCCGGCCGCGGAACTGGTCCTGGCCGGATCGAGGCGCTGGAACGGCTGGAAGAGGCGGCCAAGCTGGTCAGGCGGGATGACCGGCCCGGTGTTGGTCACCGCGAGGAGCGGCCGGCCGTCCCTGCTGCCCACGGCGATCTCCACCCGGCCGCCGGCCGCGTTGTACCTGATCGCGTTGTCGACCAGGTTCGCGGCCAGGCGTTCTGCGAGCCGGGGATCGCCTACCATGCTGGCCGTTTCGATGGCGGCCGTGACGGCCAGACCGCGTGCGGACGCGTCGTCGTGCTGGGCGGCCAGCACGCTGGCCGCGATAGCGCCTAGATCGAACGACTCGAACGTGTCCAGGCCGCGCTCGCCCCGCGCCAGCGTAAGCATGGCCGCGATGAGCCTGTCCTGCTGCTCACCGGCGGCCAGAGCCCGCTCGCAGGCGGTACGCAGCGTTGCGATCGTGGCCTGCGGGTCGCGAAGCGCGACCTCGAGCAGGGTGCGCTGGCGCGCGAGCGGCGTGCGCAGCTCGTGCGACGCGTTGGCGACGAACTGGCGTTGCGCGCGGAACGAGGCGTCGAGGCGGCCGAGTAGCTGGTCGAAGGTATCGCCGAGCTCCTTGAGCTCGTCGTCGGGGCCGGTCATCCCGATCCGCTGGTCCAGGCTGCGCGCGGAGATGCGCCTGGCCGCGGCCGTGATCGTGCGCAGCGGCCTGAGCACCCGGCCTGCCATCAGCCAGCCCAGGCCCACGGAAATCACCGCCATGATGCCGAGCGCGACCCCGGACTCGATGAGCAGCTGGTCAAGCGTGTCGTTGACCAGCCCCGTCTCCTGGCGCTGGACCGCCAGCTGGCAGTCGGCCATCTGCCCTGGGGTCGGCAGTGTGCCGTCCGACGAAGGGTCGCAGGCGGTGACGATGTTTGCGCCACCGCCGGTAAAGACCTGGCTGCCGGTCGCCGCGGTGGCACTCCCGCCGGCGCGTACCGAGAGGGTCTGCGGCAGCTGCCCGGCGACCAGGAAGTACGTGATGACAAGCAGGCACGCGGCCGAGGCGAGAAACAGGCCGATATAAAGCAGGGTGAGCCGGAGCCGCACGGTCCGCCTGGGCCGGCTGAACCCGAACCGCGCCCTGGGCGGCGGCGGGACCGGAATGACGGCCGTCATGCCCGGATCCGGTAGCCGGCCTGGGCCAGCGTCTCGATGACCGGCGGGTCGCCTAGTTTGCGGCGGAGCCTGCTGATCGTCACCTTGACCGCGGTCGTGAACGGGTCGGCCATTTCGTCCCACACCCTCTCGAGCAATTCCTCGGCGGACACGACGCGGCCCTGCGCGGCCAGCAGCAGCTCAAGGACGCCGAACTCCTTCGGCCCCAGTTCCAGCGACTGCCCGGCCCGGCTAGCGCTGCGGCGCGCCGGATCGAGCCGCAGGTCGCCGCGCTCAAGCACCGGGGCGAGCGGTGGCTGGGCCCTCCGCAGCAGCGCTCGCAGCCGGGCGACGAGCTCGGCGAACGCGAACGGCTTCGGCAGGTAGTCATCGGCTCCGATCCCCAGTCCGCCGACCCGATCCTCGATCGTCGCGGCCGCGGTCAGCATCAGCACCCGGCTGCGGCAGCCCGCCTTGACCAGCTCCGCGCACACGTCGTCGCCGTGCCGCCCCGGCAGATCCCGGTCGAGCACGATCACGTCATAATCGGTGAACAGAGCGCGCTCAAGCCCTGACGTCCCGTCGTAGCTGACATCCACCGCCATATGTTCCTGGCGAAGCCCCACCCCGATCGCCTCGGCGAGCTCGCTGTCGTCCTCGATCACAAGCACCCGCATGGCCGCACTCCGTTCGCCACGCCCCTAAATGGCCAAACGACACCTCTCCCATCCTGCCCCGCTCCCGGTTGCGCCCCGGTTACACCACCGCACCCCCGCCCCCCGCCCCCAGGCCCCCCTTGTCCGGGCCCTCCAGGCGCGTCTCCTGTCCAGGCCCCCAGGCGCGTCCCTGTCCAAGCCGCCAGTTCGGCCGAGAAGAGGCACGCCATGGGAAACCTGGCTGATTCCGCGTGGGTGATCGAGGTGCAGGCCGGGTCAGCGGGACGCGCGAGGCGTCCAGGACGCCGAAAACAAGCGCAATTCATTATTGTGTGCACTTACTCTGTGTTTTGTGGGGCAATGCCGGTCAGCATGCGGTCGGCTGTGGGGAGTAAGCGACAGGCTAGCCCCGGAAAACGAGTCCTGTAGCAGGACCGTCCGGATAAAGTAGCTGTAAATCGGGGAAAATCGTTATCGTGTGTCATGACCCCCTTGATCGAGGGGGTAATGACGCACTATGATTCGAATCACGCCCGCTGAGTGGCGTGAGATGCCCGATAGTGCTGGAGAGACGGCACACCTGGGCATTCCGCGGCCGGACAGGCTAAGTGGCAGGGGTATGGGTGCAGTACCGCCGCACTCCCGCCCCCAGGCAGGCGGCTCAGGAGGTAACGGCCGGGTCCTGGATCTCCGTGGCGGTCAGGTGGCCGCCGGTGTCGGTGATCTGAGCCGAGATCTCGGCGCCGGCCTTGACGGCGCTGATCCTGCTGACCGCACCGGTGATCTTGGTGGACCTGGTGATCGCGGCCGTCACGTCAGGACCGTTGCCGCCGATGGTGATCGACCTGTCGCTGACCGCCAGCACCCTGCCGGTGAGCATCATCTGCAGCTGCCCGTTCCCGTCCCCGGACAGGGCAGGCAGCGCGGGCAGGCCCGCGCTGCCCACCTGGGACGACGACGCGCTTGGCGTCGCTCTTGCGCCCTGGGCGGCCGTCGCCGTGGGTGCTCCCTTGATCAGGAACACCCCGGCCGCGACTCCCGCGGCCGCGGCCAGCACGGCGACAGCAGCCGCCACCCGGACCGAGAATCCCCGGACCGAGAATCCTGAGACGCCCCCGGCCCTCAGGCCTTCTCGGCGCTTGCGCCCCCCGTCCCCGTCCCCGGCCCCGGCCCCGGCCCCGGCCCCGGCCCCGGCCCCGGCCGGCTCATCGTATATCCACTCGCCGTCGAGCCCCATGAGCGCGCTTCCTCCTAGGTATCCTTCGTTGTCGCGATCCACTGTGGCCGCCGCGTGGTTGCACGCCAGTTACACCGCCGCCCGCCAAACCGCCCCCAAACCGGCGCCCAAGCCGCCCGCCGCGCGTGTAACCACCGTGCAACTGGGGGCCGCGTAGACCTGCGGCCATGTTCTTTCTCACGTACCTAAGACGCGAACTGCGCAGGAGAATGCGGCAGGCCATCTTCATCGCTCTCGGCCTGGCCATCGGAATCGGCCTGGTCATCACGGTGATCGGGGCCTCGTCAGGAGTGAAGGCCGCCCAGGCCAAGGTGCTGCGGGCACTCTACGGAATCGGCACCGACGTCACCGTCACCACCAAGCCGAAGGCGCCGTCGGGAAGACGAAGCACCGGGCAGGCCATCGCCTCCAGCCCAACCGGAGCCAGCCCAGGCAGCGGCAGCCACGCCGAAGTCTGCATAAACGGCAAGTGCTACACCAGCGGGACGATCGACACCCTGGTGAGCATGGATTACGGGTCGCTCAGCCAGGCGACGGCCGCCGAGATCGCGCGCCTGCGCGGCGTGTCCGCCGCCGCGGGCGGCCTGGTCCTGACCGATAACCGGATCGTGCTCCCGTCCGGCTCGAACGCGAGCCTGGAGCCGCCCACCTCGGTCAGCGTGGACGGAACGGACATCTCTCACCCGAAGCTCGGCCCGCTCAGCGACGGAAGGCTGACCGCGGGCCGGACCTTCACCGCCGCCGACACCGATTCTGACGTGGCCGTGGTGGACTCGAACTACGCCACCGCGAACAACCTCAAGATCGGCTCGACGGTCACGATCGCCAAGACGAAATTCAAGATCATCGGCATCGTCGCCCAGCCGGAGGCCAGCAGCCCGCCCGAGGTCTACATCCCGCTCGCGCGGGCCCAGGCGCTGGCCACCGACCCGGCTACCGGCAAGGCCATGAAAAACGACGTGAACACGATTTACGTGACCGCGGCCAGCGCGGCCGGCATCGGCGCGGTGCAGAAAGAAATCGAGCACCTGCTTCCGCAGGCGACCGTCACCAGCTCCGCCGACCTGGCCAGCGAGATCACCGGGTCGGCAGCGAGCGCCGCCAAGCTCGCGGGCGATCTCGGCAAATGGCTCGCGGTGCTGGTGCTGATCGCGGCGTTCGCCGTGGCCAGCCTGCTGACGATGGCGGCGGTGGCCCGCCGCGTGCCCGAGTTCGGCACGCTGAAGGCCCTCGGCTGGCGCAGCCGCCGGATCGTCGGCCAGCTGCTCGGTGAGTCGGTCAGCACCGGCATCATCGGCGGCCTGGCCGGCGTCGGCCTCGGTTTCGCCGGCGTGGCGATCATTAACAAGATCGCGCCGAAGCTGTCGGATACGCTCCCGTCCGCCAGCGGCGGGGCGGGCAGCCTGCAGACCCAGACCGGAGGCCAACCGGTGAGCCTGAGCCCGGCGGTGAGCCACGCCACGATCGCGGTGCCCATGTCCGCGTCGGTGACCGTCGGCGCGATCGTGCTCGCGGTGCTGCTTGCTGTGGCCGGCGGCCTGCTCGCCGGGTCGTTCG
>Ga0302326_10027553_pt1 | contig 11456 bp, 10 predicted proteins | sample Palsa_T0_3_FD_202264 | JGI IMG/M metagenome (GOLD analysis project Ga0302326, IMG submission 202264) | Peat permafrost microbial communities from Stordalen Mire near Abisko, Sweden - Palsa_T0_3 | ecosystem: Environmental > Terrestrial > Soil > Palsa > Peat permafrost | place: Sweden: Abisko...
CTCTATTTTGTGTCTTTTGCGTTTTTTTGCGGCCACCTCCTGACGGTTCGTATTGCGGCCGGCGCCGAATCTCCGGCCACGGCGCCAGCAAAGCCCAACATCGTCATCATCTATTCCGACGATGTCGGCTGGGGCGACCTGGGATGTTACGGAGCCACAAAAGTATCGACCCCGCAGATCGACCGCCTCGCTTCGCAAGGCGTGCGGTTCACCGATGCACACACGACTGCCGCGACGTGCACGCCCAGTCGCTTCTCGATCCTGACGGGGCAATTCCCCTTTCGAAACAAGGCCGCCCAGATTCTTCCGGGGGATGCGCCATTGTTGATCGCGCCGGGAAGCCCGACACTTCCTCAATTGCTGAAGGACCACGGATACGTCACCGCGTGCATCGGGAAATGGCACCTCGGCCTGGGCGACGGCAAGATCGATTGGAATACCGAGGTGAAGCCGGGACCGATGGAAGTCGGGTTTGACGAGTCGTTCATTGTGCCGGCCACTCCGGACCGAGTGCCGTGTGTCTATTTGCAGGGACACGAGGTGGTGCGTCTGGATTCGGCCGACCCGCTGCGCGTGAGCTACACAGGGCCGATCGGCGATGAGCCGACGGGACGCGGGCATCCCGAACTGTTGCGTTATGGCGCCGACGCGCAGCATTTGGGAACGATCGTCGACCGCATCAGCCGGATCGGTTGGATGGCGGGCGGCCATTCCGCCTGGTGGACCGACGAGCAGATGGCGATGTGTCTCACGGAACATGCCGAGGATTTCCTGGCCCGCAATGCCAAACACCCATTTTTTCTCTACTTTGCGATCAACGATATCCACGTGCCGAGGGTGCCCAACCCGGATTTTGTCGCCAAAAGCCAATGCGGCCTGCGCGGCGACCAGATCGAGGAGCTGGATTGGACGGTTGGACAAATTCTTTCCAAGCTCGCGGAACTTCACCTCACCGACAATACGCTGGTGCTCTTCAGTAGTGACAATGGTCCTATTCTGAACGATGGCTATTCCGATGGGTCCATCAAAGACGCCAACGGGCACAAGCCCGCCGGGCCGTTTCGCGGCGGCAAATATCAGATTTACGAGGGCGGCACCCGCGTGCCGCTGCTCACGTATTGGCCCGGTCACGTCAAGCCCGGCGTCTCCAGCGCGCTCACCTGCCAGGTCGATTTCCTGGCGTCGCTGGCGGATTTGGCCGGGATCACGCTGCCGGCCGACGCCGGTCCGGACAGTCTGGATTTGCTCGCGACATTGCTGAACCCCGATGCAATCGGACGCGCTCAACTGGTCGAACAGGCGGAGAAGGACCTGGCAATCCGGAAGGGGAATTGGAAGCTTATTCCCGGCGGGAGTCGAAAACCACTGCAACGTTTGGAGGAAGGGGATACCAACTCCGGCCCGATGCTTTCGCCCGCCGTCCAGTTGTATGACCTCTCGAACGATCCCAGTGAAGCGCACAACGTCGCGGCGTTGCATCCCGATCTCGTCGATGAGTTGACCCGGCTGATTCATGACCAAATCGGCCGCTCGCGCACGCGGCAGTGAAGTCTGAATTCTCCTCTTCCGCCGCGAGCGTGCCGCGGCCCGTTGAGACCTCAACCTCCGCACGGCCCCCGAACGCAACGTCACGCCACACCTTGAAATATCGCCATTGGCCCCTTGGGATTTTGTTGGCCACCGGTCATTGGTCATTTCGTATTCACCCGCGCACCTTACAAAACCTTCCAAAACCTTACATCCCCGGGGGGGCTGGCGCGAGACAGAAGAGCAGTTGAAAGTAGACAGTAGCGTGAAAGAGACAAAAGTTTTTGCTGCTCTACTTTCTACCGTCTCGCGCAGCGCAGCTTCCGGCTTCTTCACTCCCGCCACCATACGAGTTTTCGTAATCGCGATTCCACCTTTACTTTCATAACCGCAACGCCCGGGACGCAATCGTGACGGAGACGACGGAAACGTTAATATCGCCGTGGGGCCTCCGGCGCCGCCTTACGCCTTTCGACGAACGGGCCTTACAGACAAAAAAACGTAAGCCGCGCCCCCCGCGCCAGACCCTGAAAACCGCGATCCACCTTACGTTTTCTTACGTTTTCTTACGTTTTTGAACTGTTCAATCAATGTTGACAGACCGCCGTGCAACCCCGGCTCTACAACCCATCCTCTCGGACCGGCCGTCCGGCCCCCTCTCCCGGTAATCCGGGAGAGGGCTGGGGTGAGGGTGATTTGGAACGTCGAACGAGTTTCGACAAGCCAGATTCCTCCCTCTCCCGAATTACTTCACTCTTCACTCTTCACCCTTCACTCTTTCTATCAGGCCCTTCACTTTTCCCCGCCGCCGATGCGCCGTTGCGCGACAGTTTTTTGCGCCGTGCACGGTGCATCGACCGTGTAACTCCTTGCCGTTCCATGGGATCCGCCGTTACCGCTTGCCGCGCCGTGCACAACCCGTGCGTTGCCAGTCTGCTGATCGGCGACGCCGACCGCGTGACACGACAGTGCCCAATGACCAATGGCCAACAAAGGACCAATCCCAACTCCGAAACCGAAGGTTGATATCACCATTGGCCCCTTGGGATTTTGTTGTCGCTCTGTCAGCACCTCCCTCACTATCCACTATCCACTATCAACTATCCATTGTCTCTTCCCACTCTCCTTTCTCCTGACTTCTTGCTTCCTGCTCCTTCATTCCCGCCAGCATACGAATTTTGGCGTCCGCGATTCCACCTTTACTATCGGCGCCGCATCGCCTGCCGCGGCGTGCGCCTCGATGGTTCGACTTACTCCTCTCTACTGCTCCACTGTCTCGCCCCAGCGCGCTTCCTGCCCCCTCTCCCGGTACTCCGGGAGAGGGCTGGGGTGAGGGTGATTTCGATCCGCGAACGACCATCGACAAGCCAAATCCCGCCCCGCTTCTCTTCGTCTCATCGAAATTCACTTCACTCTTCACAATTCACAATTCGCAATTCCCTATTCTCCCTTCACTGTCCACTGTCCACTATCAACTATCCATTACTCTCCAAGCGTGCTCTATCACAAAATCAGCCCCGGAAAAAAGTGTTACTCTCGGCTGCGTACGGCACACTTCGAACTTCAGTGCATTCCAAAGTTAAAAGTGAAAAGTGAAAGATTGCGCGAACAGGTGCCGGAAACCACCATTTCGAACGCAAAAGGGCCGCTTTCGCGTGCGCCGGCGCCGCTGTCCGTTATCCAAATGGCGTTATTCGCCGAATTCAGCAGTTTCGCGTGGCACTCTTTGGCACCTTCTGGCACCTTCCGGGACGTTTTCAAGCCAAAAAGCGTCCCACGCGAGCCGGGCCAAACTTGTCTAAACCCTGTTTCAATCAACACTACCATTTCGACCACTGTCCCCCAGGTCAATGGCACCCCGGTGCCACCCCGGCGAGAGAGCAGAGCAGAGCGGAGAGCAGGGGACAGCAGATGGAACACGACATTTGCAGTTGCTGAAAACCGAAAACTAAACCCCGCCCTGGCGCGAGAGAGTAGAGCAGGTGAGCAGGTGACTGTGGCACCCTTCGCGTTTCCCATCTACGCTTCGGCAGCAGCCGCCCGTTTCGCAGCGATTTCCGGACGCCCAAAATGGCCGGGAAAATGGGCTTGCGGTACACTCGTAATCCATGCGGAAGGCCGAAGCTGCGAGAATCGGCGCACCGGAAACGATGATAAAAGGTGGATGTCACGTTAACAGCCTTTCACGTTAACAGCCTTTTTCCGGGGTCCGCCCGTACTATCCGAGCGATTTGACGATCTGCTGAGCGCAAACAAGCTGCGCGAGCCGCTCTCCGTGCCGACGGCGCGGGCGGCGCTTCACTATATTCTGCTGACCATCGTGCGCGACCATGACGCACACCGCGCCGCATTAGATGCGCGATCCGCCGGCACGTCCCCGGCGATACGCCGGGCGCTGCGCTGGCTGGAGAAACACGCCGTCGAGGATTTCGCCATGTACGAACTTGCGGCCGTCGCCCAATTAAGCGCCAGCCGGTTTCACGAACGGTTTCTGCAGGAGGTCGGTTTCACGCCAGCCGAATACCGCTCACCGCTCCGGGTGACCCGCGCCAAGCGCCTGCTGCGTGAAGGCAAGCGGTCGGTGACCGACATCGCATTTGATTTGGGCTTCTCCAGCAGCCAGTATTTTGCGACCGTGTTCAGGAATCACTCCGGACTGACCCCGCGCGAATCTCAACGCCGGGCTGCGGGCTCTGTTTGAAAACGCAGCACAGTCGCATGGATCCGCAAAGGAGCCAGTTGCCCCATTTCGGTCACCCGACGTTTGTGTCGCAACGTCTCTGCCGTGAAAACGATGGCGCGACACCGCAACGTTCCCATGGTGTCGCGGAGAACCGCGCGCAAAATCCAATCGTCATTCAACGGTGGCGTCGATTCCGGCCTGGCTCAAGATTCCGCGAACCTGCTCAATATGCTGAAAATCGCGCGTTTCCAGAATGAATGTGATCAGGATCCGCGCCACATCCGCCGGCCCGAAATGCCTGTCGTGCGTCACTTCCTTGATGCTCGCCCCCGTGGTTGCCAGCAGGCTGGCGATGCGCGCCAGCGTGCCGGGGCGATCGTCGGTCCGCACGTTCACGCGGCACAATCGCCCGTCGGCGGCAAGACCGCGATCGATAATTCTTGATATCAGCGTCACGTCGATATTCCCCCCGCACAGCAGCAGCACCACGTTCTTCCCCTTCAGATCGATCGATGGATCCATTGCCGCCGCCAGCGGCACGGCCCCCGCTCCTTCCACCACCGTCTTTTCCAATTCGAGCAGCCGCAAAACCGACAGCGCGATCTGCCCCTCATCCACCAGCACAATCCGATCGACCACCTCGCGCACGATCTCGAAGCAAAGTTTTCCCGGCTCAGCGACGGCAAGGCCGTCGGCGAGCGTCGGCTGCGTTTCCACGCGCGTCACCCTGCCCGCGCGGAGCGATGCGGACATCGCCGCCGCGTGGTGCGGCTCAACACCGATCACCCGCACACCCGGCTTCAGCGATTTGATCGCCAGCCCCACGCCCGCGATCAGTCCCCCGCCGCCGATCGGCACAATCACCGCGTCAACGTCCGGCACGTCCTCCAGAATCTCCAGGCCCACCGTTCCCTGCCCGGCGATGATGTCCGGATCGTCGAAGCCGGGAATGTAAGTGAGATTCCCCTGCGATTGGAGATTATTCGCCTGCTTGCGTGCATCGTCATAGCTCTCGCCATGGAGAATGACATTGGCCCCAAACCCGCGGCAATTGCTGACTTTCACCAGCGGCGCCCATTTGGGCATCACCACCGTTACGGGAATGCCGAGCTCCCGGCCATGATACGAAACGCCAAGTCCGTGATTGCCCGCCGACGCGGCGATCACGCCCGCCTTTCGCTCCTCCGGCGAAAGATTCAGCAGGCGATTGCGCGCCCCGCGCTCCTTGAAGCTGCCGGTCATCTGCAGGTGATCGAGTTTGCAATAGATGTTGCTCCCGCACAGCAGGCTGAGCGAAAGCGAGCGCGGACACGGACTGTGATAGATCGCCTCGCCGATGCGCTGCCGCGCGGCGATGATATCTTCAACCCTCAACGGAAACTTCATAAGGTCGATCATGGTAACCTGCGTCCCTTCCTGACGCGACTACAGTTCGGTCGGATTGACCATTGGCGATGCTTCAACGCCGCTTCGCATCAAGCGTTCAGTCGCTGCAACCCGGCAGGAAGGTTAGAATATCAGCATGATCACCAGAGATGAGGTCCTGAAAAGACGTGAAGAGATCATCGCCCTCGCCCAAAAATATGGGGCGTCCGACGTTCGCATCTTTGGGTCGGTCGCGCGGGGCGACGGCGTCGAAACCTCCGATCTCGATTTGCTGGTGCGATTGGAGCCCGGTCGCTCTCTGCTCGATCAGGGCGGTCTGCTCATGGACCTGCGCGCGCTGCTGGGAATTAGGGTTGACTTGTTTGAAGATGGACAGCTTTCAGGCCGATTTGGTCAGATTGTCCGTCGGGATGCGATCCCGCTGTGAGGTCCGATCGCCTGCGCCTGATGGATATCCTGGACGCCATCGCGGTCATTGCGGCTTATCTGCCGGCCGACCGCTCGAAGTTTGATAACAGCGTACCAGTGATAAGAGCGGTTACCTGGCTCAGATGGGCTTCGGACCGGACAGCGCGGCCGCCCTGGAATCGGAAATTCGGCGGCTGACGGGGTCCACCGATGCCGTCGCGGATCGTGTAAACGAGCACGGAACGTATTACACTGTCTCCGGTTTGGCGACAGGACCAAATACGCGCCAGTTGCGGGTCAGGCTCGTGTGGTTGCACCGCGTTGATGGTGTATTCTCCTTCGTCACCTTAATTCCAGAGTCCCGGAGTGGGTCATGACAGAACTAAAACTCTACGAGCAGGTTGTTTTACGCCGCGACGTCGTTGCCGACGGGCTGAAGGCGGGCGACGTGGCGACGCTGGTCGATCTAGTTCCCGGGCCGGAGGGAAAATCGCAGGGCGCGGTGCTTGAGGTGTTCACTCCCTCCCTTCGTGCCTTCCCCATGAACTTCACCATTCACTCTTCACCCTTCACTATTCACGATTCCCCCCACGGCGTTCAGCGTTTTCTTGAAGGTCGCATTCACCGCAGCGCCAGTTTTTTCTCCCGACCCGCTGCCTGTGAATCTTTGCCCTTCACTTTCTCGCCAAGTGGTCCATATTTCGCGCGCACCAACTCCGCGACGCCGATGACTAGCTGCACCAACTCCGCCGGTGCGAGCACACGGGCGTGATGCCCATAGCCGAGTACCCACCAGAGAATTTCATCCAAGCCGTCGACCTCACACTCGAAAATACAGACGCCGCGGGACCACGTGATCCGTTGGGTGGCATGCCAGAGGGTGTCGGCCACGTTGCGGCCGACCTCGCGATCGAATTCGATTTTGACCAGATACCGCCGATCGCCGCGCATCATCCGCCAGGCTTTGCCGAACGTACGCTCCAGCGTCCAGCCATCGGGAATGGCGTACGGCCGCTCGGTTCGCTCCACCTTGCTCAGCCGATTGAGTTTCAGGGACCGTTCGCCGTCGGCCGCCTCGCTGTGCCCGATCACGTACCACGCCCGCTGACAGAAGAACAACTTGTACGGCCGAAACAGAAACGGCGGCCTGTCGTGTTTCCCACCGTGATACGCGCACCGCACCTTGCGGCACGCCGCGATCGCGCCGCGCATCGTCTCAAAATGCGGCTCACATCCCGTCTGCGGTGAAACCCGCGTCCCCTCGATCTGGACATGCCCGTCCACCTGCGCCAACTGCTCCCGCATTGCTGCCGGCAACTGGCTGCGCACCTTCGTGACCGCCCGCCAGGCATCTTCGAGAAATGGAATCTGCTTCCGGCCGCCGAGCTGCGATCCCATCACCGACAATGCCATCGCCTCCCCCAGCGTGAGCTGCACCGGCGGCAGGAAAAAGTCAGCACCGAGCCGATATCCGCCGATTTCACGGTCGAAGCGCCACGGAATGTGCGCGTTGGTCAGCGCTTTGAGGTCCCGGTGGATCGTCCGCGTCGATACCTCCAACTCGCGGGCAAGCTGTTTTGGATTGCGCGCAGCCCGGGCGCGCAGAATCGTGACGAGCTGCAACAATCGAGCGACGCGGATGTCGGCCATGACCCCAGACCCTTTATAATGACGGGAGCGCCGTTTGGCAGCATAACAACGAGTGCCGCGCGGTTCGAGACCACCGAAATCGCCACTGGCGGCTTGTTGTCATCCGGGACTGTTATAGGGGGGATCGCCAGTTGTCGGATTTCTCTTGACGCGGGAACGGATGAGTCGAAGAATAGCGACAGCAGAAGCTAAAGGAATTTCATGTCCGTCAACCCGCCATCTCGCCCGCTCCGGAAGGCAGCGCGACCGCGCCGTCAGGGCAACGGTTCGTCCGCGCGGCGCGCCGATCCGACCGCGAATGCCGTCCCGTTCAAGGTAACCGCGTTTGCGGCAGCCGTTTTCGAACCGCCGGCGATCTCCGACTCCGTTGAGAACGCGCCGGTTTTCGACAAATCCAAGGCGAAGCGCGTCGTGAAGACAAACGCGGCTCGCGCCAGCTGAGGTCGGGGTTGCCTGCCATTCCATCCGATTACCGTCACGGCAGGATCGTGATAGCGCGCCTGCTTGGGCGAAACGGCAAACGTGAAGAGCATCCGGCCGTCATCATTTCCCCCGACTCGGAAATCATCCAGCCCGAGGACTTCGACCCCCGATCAGGCGGGCGAAACGTGGCCGCAAATCTTGTCGCCGCGCTGGGCGTGAGCACCAAGTATGCCCAGTTCAGGGATCCGCACATCGCACTGCCTGTAGGCCCGCACACGCAGCTCGTGAGGAACTGCGCCGCAATCTTGAACTGGTACGCCGTTCTGGACATCCCCGACGACTGTGAATATTTGCTCGGCGACGTACCGCCACCGTTGATGCGGAGGATCAATGACGCTTACCGAAAGCACCTCCGGGAAAGGCTGGGTGCCATGCGGGGAACCGTCGTCGATTTGCTCGGCATGCTCGGCCCCAGGTGAAGCCGCCGGTCCGCTGTACAAGCCCCGCCGGCGTCGTTTGAGCAATTCCCAGCATTGCCGTCGACGTGCGACATTTGGCCGCTGACACCTCCTTGGCACTCCCGGCGGTTACCATCCCCTGTCGCCGGGAATCGAATGATTTGGAGCGGCAGGCGGAGCGATCTATGCTGACGGATGGCAAATCAACTTCGGGGGGCTTGGGTCACGTGATGGCAGCCGAAATGAATTACGTCGATCTGATCTTCCCAGCCCAAGGCGATGCGATTCCGCGCAACGCCTCCGGCTCTTGTACTCTCCACTTTCTACACTTCTCCTTTCTCGCGCAGCGCCCCTCTGTTGAAAACTTCCGAAAGATTTTGCCTATCCGAACATTATCCGTACAATGCCGGCGTGGCATGAATGACTGATTACGGGAAAGGTGGGAAATGTCGCGGCAGAATGTCCACAACCACCACAAAAAGGGCAGGCGCGCGGGATTACAGAGTCGAGCGCTGTCGGAAATTGTCTGATCCCGTGACCGGACCTGCGGGCGTTCCAAAATCCTCGCTGACACCTTGTTGTCACTCTCGCCGGGTAGGTTCGGATGTCGCCGGGAGTCGTGCAATTTGGAGCGATGGGCAGAGCGATCTATGCTGACTGACGGCAAATCAACTTCGGGGGGCTTGAGTCGCGCGATGACAGCCGAAATGAACCATGAGGATTTGGTCTTCGCAGCACAAGGCGATGCTCACACATTGCCGGGCAAGCCGGAGTCTGAGTGCGGAGCACTGTACGTTGAGTGCGGGCAAGCCGTTGGAGCTGAAGCGGATCCCGCATCGCGCAGACCGCAAGCAACGGGAAGCGGAATCGATGCGTTCAGCCTACTCGATAAGCCGTGGATTCCTGTCCTCTACGCCGACGGTAGGTTCGAACTTGTCGGAATTCGCACCGCATTGGAAGGCGCGGGAGCGGTCCGACAGATAGCTGCACCGAATCCGATGGACAGGGTCGCGCTCCTGCGGTTTCTGCTGGCGGTCCTCTCTTGGCGCAGAGTGGATCCGCTGGAGAACGGGGAACTGGATCGGATTATCACCGATGGGCGGTTTCCGGCAGGTTGGTTCGACAAGCTCGACGAGCACAGGGAATGCTTCAACCTATTGGGGGACGGGAAGCGGCTCTACCAGGATCGCGCGATTCGGTCCCTCGCGGAGAAGGGGAAACTCGCGGCCAAGAGTAGGAAAGCCGAAGGGGACCAATCGGCGAAGCATCGCGACGGAATCAGTTTCCGACCGGTAGGCGATCTCTTCCAAGAATTCCCCACCGACACAAAGATCATCCACTTCCGCCATGTGCGGGACGAGCAGTACGGTTTTTGCCCCGCGTGCTGTGCTGTCGGCCTGATCCGCTTCAGTGCCTTCGCCAGCGCTTATGCTCAAGTCATTCCGGCGGGAATTAATGGTCCAACGCCAGCATACGCGATCCGAAATGGACCGACGCTGCTGGCGACTCTGCTTCTAAACTGGCCACCACCGCTGGTCGACGGGGATGCTCCGACTTGGGATGCCGACCGTAAATCGCCGCCTGCGAAGAACATTGTCGGTCCGTTGGCGGCGTTCACATGGCAGCCGCGCCGAATCTGGCTGGGCGAATTGAGCGAAGAGCTGGGCATTTGTGCTTGCTGCGGTGAGAAGGCCCGTTCAATAAGCCGGATTGCATTCGGTCCCGGCTGGAAGTCACCCTTCACCGCCAGCGGTAAGGGCAAGAGATTTTGGCCGGACGACCCAAACCTGGTCTTGGATGCGTCCCAGTGGAGAACGAAGCCCAAACGGAAAGGCTCGCAGGCAAAGCCACGGCAGCCTATAGCTAGCACGCAGGGTGAAGGTGATGGCCAGCCCATCGGCTTTCCATCGCCCGACCTACCCGTTGGCATCCACGCGAGATTCTGGCGCACAGCGCTACGCGCGGTGCTCAGTAGCAATTCACATGGCGATAGGCCTAACGCGCTGCACCTCATGGGGCCTGCCGCTAATAAGGCCCTTTACCAGGACGCAGCGGCGATTTGGCTCCCGAGCGTGGCGGATGCTGAAAAAGCCGGCGCGAGCAAATGGTTGGAAACCGTGGGAAGGGCCTGCGAGTCCATGCTGTTAGTTCTTCGCAAGGCCACTCCCAACCCGGAACGACAGCATCCGAACCGCAAGGGCGCCCTTGAGGCGATGACTGCGTCTTTGGAGGCCGAGTTGCAGACCCTGTTTTCCCGTAGCCTGTCGAGTGTCGGGGCGGCCGCAGACCTCAAACGGACCGCAGAGGATGAATTCGCCGGGGTAATTAGCCACGTCGTTGGCAGCACAACGAGCGGGTCGCCTTTCCGTCGTCGGCAAGCCAATCGGCAGGCAGAATCACTGTTGCGTCAGGCGTTCGAGAAGATAGAGGCGGAGGAACAATGAGCCAGACCGCCGTGTTCATTGCACAACTCGCGAATGAACGCCGATTCGGCCCGGGTGAACGAGCACGGCTACGCGCGCTGGCCGGACGGGGGCTGGACGCGAACACTTCCGGGTTCGACCTGTTTACGGGCCTGTGGTGGCCGCTACGCCAAAAGAGTCCGGCCGCCCCGCGCCGCGAGGTCGCATGGCTGGTGACCAAGCTCTATGCGGCCTCTGCGGTGCCGCATGTCGGCGCGGGCCCGGCATTGCCCCGGTTGCTGGGCCGCAGGGAGCCCCGCGAATTTAACGCCAACGGGCGATTTCGCCGGCGATTCGATTCCCTTCTACAGTCGCCGCTGGTGGGACTTGAACCGCACATGCGGTGGGCGCTGTCGGTTGTCGGCGATGTCGTTACCGCTGGCCGCGTTGCGGGGATCGATTGGGTCCAATTGACCGACGACATCTCGATTTGGGATCGGGGCGGGGAACACCGGTATC
>Ga0302326_10027554_pt1 | contig 11456 bp, 8 predicted proteins | sample Palsa_T0_3_FD_202264 | JGI IMG/M metagenome (GOLD analysis project Ga0302326, IMG submission 202264) | Peat permafrost microbial communities from Stordalen Mire near Abisko, Sweden - Palsa_T0_3 | ecosystem: Environmental > Terrestrial > Soil > Palsa > Peat permafrost | place: Sweden: Abisko...
CGCGAAGCACCGCTTCAGCCAGCTTTCCTTGCTTCGCGAGGGCTTCCAGCTTCTGGTAGATTTCCGCCTGATGCCCCTCGTCCTTTTTCCCGATTCCGACCACCGACACCGCTGACAGATTTGGGAAGACCCGATAAACGACGCGGTAGTCGCGAAAGTGAAAGCTGCGAAAATTTTCCAATTGCCCCGTGAGCGGTTCCGAGCAACCAATCGGATCGACGTGAATCTTCTTCTCGAATTCCTTCTTGAGCGGGTTCCTTACGTTTTTTGGCGATGCCTTGACGTCTTGCAGCGCAACGGCAGTGAAGTGCGAGCGGTACAATTATTTCTCTCCAAACGCTTCCTCGAAGGAGTGCAACCTGCCCAGGCGCGTCTCTTTCTCCAAATTTTTCGATGCGCGCAGAATTTGACTGAAGAGCTTCTGATCCGTGGCAATCTCCAGCGTCTCCGCGACGGACCGCAATCGCTCGATCAGTTCGTCGAAATATTTCTTGTCGAGCAGCAGTTTCTGATCTTCTTCATCGTTGGCCGAAATTACCACCACGCTGTTTCCGCGCGCGAGATTAAGCGTGGCCCGTTGCTTTTGCCTGAGCTCCGAACGGTTCACTTCATGCGTTTCCGGCTTGGTAAGCGCTCGCGAGGTCACATCATCTCCCTGTACTCGTGACATGTACACGTTGTACGTACTAAGTGTACATCTCGCACCACGCGACTGTCAAGCTGTCCCGGCCGGCCAGGCAACAATGCCCCGTTTTTTGGCGCCGCCATCCTCTCTTTACGATTCTTTCTCCGATAGTCTATTGTTGTTCTCGATTCCATCGTTTTTCGCGATGCCGGGCCACTGGCTAGGAGGTTCTCCGTGAAACGCTTGCTTATTTCCGCAATTTTTATGGCGGTTGTTCTTTCCTTTGCGGCCGCGCCTGACGCGCGCGCCTGGGGCTGCGAAGGCCACCAGACCATCGCGCTGATCGCGAAAATGAATCTTGATCCGCGCGCGCTGGCCATGGTCCTGCAGATTTTGCAAGACAATCCCATCGATCCGAAAATGAGCCGCTTCTGCCAGCCCGTCAGCAAGGACTTGATGGCCGACGCCGCGAATTGGGCCGACGATTACCGCAACATCCACAAGGAAACCACCGGCTGGCATTTCATCGACATTCCGCGTGGCGCCGGACGGCAGAAAATCGGTCAATATTGTCCGGCGTCCACAAGCTGCATCACTGCCGCTCTGGCCGCCCAGATCGCCATCCTCAAATCGACAGATTCCGATTCCGCACAGAAGGCCGATGCGCTGCGATTCGTAATCCACTTCGTCGGAGACATTCATCAGCCTTTGCACACCACAAACAACAACGATAAAGGCGGACATTGCATCCCCGTCAGCTACCCCGATGAGCCTACCAATGACACCAAGCCCGACGTCGGCGATTACTACCCCGAGCTGCACACCGCGTGGGATTCGGGAATGATCTACCGAATCGCGCAGGGAAAAACCGTGGATCAATTTGCGGCCGAACTCAATCAGCAATTTCAGTCCAAGATCAAAACCTGGCAGCGCGAAGGCTTGATCTTCGATGAGTGGGCCTGGGAAAGCCACCAGCTTGCGGAGAAAGTCGCGTATGGCGATCTGCCCGTCGCGGTCCCAATTGAAAAGCCGGTCGCGGTGAGCGAGTGCACCGACGACAATCACATTTCCGATCGCATGGCCAAACTGAACGAAGTGCTGGGACCGGATTATCTAAATGCCGTGACGCCGGTGATCGAAGAGCAGTTGGCGAAAGCCGGCATTCGCCTCTCAATGATCTTGAATCAGATTTGGCCGTAGCCCGGCGCGACGTTTCACGCGCTCACACACCTCCATATTTGTAGAAGCCCCTGCCGGATTTTCGGCCGAGGCGGCCTTCAGCGACCATTTTGCGCAGAAGCGGGCAGGCGCGATACTTTGCGTCGTGGAAGCCGGCTTCGAGCACGTCCAAAATATCCACGCAGACATCGATGCCGATCAAATCGGCTAGTTCGAGCGGGCCCATGGGATGATTCATTCCCGTTTTCATCACGGCGTCGACGGCTTCGGGCGTGGCTACGTTTTCCATTACGGCGAAGGCGGCTTCGTTGATCATCGGCATTAGTACGCGGTTGGCAACGAAGCCGGGAGCGTCGTTCACGGCGACGGGCGTTTTGCCGAGCGCGCGGGCGAGATCCATCGTTGTGGCGAGCGCGGCTTCGCTGGTAGCGGGCGCGCGCACGACCTCGACCAATTCCATCACGGGGACGGGATTCATGAAGTGCATGCCGATGAAGCGGTCGGGGCGCGAAGTGGCCGCGGCCAACGTGGCGATGGAAATTGAAGAGGTGTTGCTGGCCAAAATTACGCTGGGCCGCAAGATGCGATCGGCTTCGGCGAGCACAGCGCGCTTTAGATCGAGACGTTCGGGGACGGCTTCGACGGCGAAATCGGCTTCGGCCAAACGCGCGGCGTCAGCGGTGGCGTGGATGCGCGCGAGAATTTCGGGCTTCGCCGCCGCGGCGATCTTGCCCTTTTTCACTTCGCGATCGAGATTCGCCGAAATCGTGGCGAGCGCGCGATCGAGAACGTCCTGCGCGACGTCGCGCAAAATCACGGTATAGCCAGAGCGCGCGAAAACGTGCGCGATACCGGCGCCCATCGTGCCCGCGCCAAGCACAGCGACGGTGCGAATTTTGTCAATCGGCATCGCGCCTCCCGCCCAGCGGGCTGTGAAATGCGCCTGGCGGCCGGGACGCGACGCTACTAGGGCCGCGCTTCAAACACCAGATTGAAGGGAGTCTGCGTCGCCCGGCGGAACCGCGAAAAACCGCCGCTCAGAATCACGTCTCGCATCTGCGCTTCTCCCGCCTGCGCGCCGAGCGCCAAGCCGACTTCCTGCGCCTTCGAGCAAGGCGTGCAGAGCAGCGTGGACGCGGAGTAATAAACGCGCCCAACGGGATTGAGGTTGTCTTCGAGTTTGTCGTTCGCGTACGGCTCGACGATCATCCAAGTGCCGTCTTTCGCCAGGCTCTTCAGCACATGCGCGGCTGCCCCGACCGGATCGCCCATGTCGTGCAGGCAATCGAAAAAGGTCACGAAGTCATATCCTTCGCCAGGATAACTCTTGGCACTTGCCGCAGCGAATTTGACGCGACCGGCCAAGCCCGCCTTCTTCGCGCGTTCGTTGGCAACGTCAATCGAAGCCTGGTGGTAGTCGAAGCCCGTGAACGTCGAAGCCGGATAGGCTTCGGCCATCAGGACCGTCGACGCCCCGTGGCCACAACCCACGTCGGCGACGCGCGCGCCACGCTTTAGTTTCGCCTCGACCTCTTCGAGCGCCGGAATCCAGGAAGCGGCGAGATTCGCCGCGTAGCCGGGACGGAAAAATCGTTCGGTGCCCACGAACAACTCGGGGTCGTGCTCATGCCAGCCGACGCCCTTCCCTGTCTTGAATGCCTCCGTGATCTTATCGACCGAACGAGTGGCCGCCAACGCAACTTGAAAGGCCCCGGGCAAAAACGCCGGGCTATTCTCGTCAGCCAGTGCAAACGCCTGCTCCTCCGTCAGGCTGAACTGGCCGCTCGCCTTGTCATAGGTTACGTACCCTCCGGCCGCCTGCGACGAAAGCCACTCGCGAAGGTAACGTTCGGTCGTTCCGGTTTTTTCGGCGAGCTGCTGTGGAGTCATCGGTCCAGATTGTGCGAGCGCTTTGTAAAGTCCCAGGCGGTCTCCGATCGCGATCAAGGCCGCATGCATGGTGGCTCCGAAATCAACCACTCCGCGTCCGAGCAATTCGTCGAGCTTTTGCATATCGAGCGCCACGGTTCCTCCTTAAGGTCCTGTTCTATCCACGATGGACCGGGCTGGATGGCTGGGGATTCTACCCAGCGAATCGCGCTCGCGCAATATCCGCGATGCCCGTACGGGATCGTGCCGGCGGATCACTCGGGCGACGAAGCTGCTTCGAGCGCGCGCAGGACGCGCTGGGCGCTCTCGAAATCAGCGGGGCGCACGAGAACGCGCGAGACTTCGCTGGCATCTTGAATGGCGCGCGCTTGCACGCCGTTTTCCCAGAGCACGTCGATCAGGTAGTTGGCCCAGGCTTCGTCGCCGCCATTCCACAATTCGGCGGTGGCCTCGTCGGCGTGAAAATCCATGGTGCTGTAGGATGCGGCGCTCTGGCTGGCATCACGCGCGCTGGGTTCCTCGAGAATCTCTTCCGTCGTGCTGAGCGTTCCAATGGTGCCGACGATCGAATCCAGAATCTCGCGCGCGGCATCGACGTCGCAGCCGGCGACGCGAACCTCGAAACCGCCGATGGCGTCTGAGCGCAACGGAAACGATCCGAATAATCCCGCGGAAGGATCGTGTACGGCCGATTCGTAGAACGGAATCGCGGATTCGCTGAGAGCGTGAGTCACGGCCGAAAACAAAACGGGGTCCGAACCGGACCACAGCAAAATTGGGGCGCGCTGATTTTGTTTTGCGGCGGCCGCGTTGGCGCCGATGGATGTTGCTTTCATTTCTGCCGGCGCGGTTTCGACGAGCAGGACTTGGCATTTGCGGCAGCGCAGCGTGCCGGCGCGATATTCCTTTCCGCACACGGGACATTTCATGGGCGCTCGATGGCGAGAGCGACGGCATTGCCGCCGCCGAGGCAGAGCGCGGCGATTCCGCGCTTGAGATTGCGGCGCTCGAGTTCGTAGAGCAACGTCACGAGAATGCGCGCGCCGGAAGCGCCGATGGGATGGCCGAGAGCGACGGCGCCGCCATTCACGTTGACCTTGGCGCGATCGAGACCGAGGGCGCGGGTGACGGCGATGGCGGCGACGGCGAAGGCTTCATTCAATTCGTAGAGATCGACATCGCTATTGCGATCCCAGTCGGTTTTTTGCAGCAATTTTTCCACGGCGTCTACCGGCGCCATCATCACCCACTTGGGTTCCACGCCGCTGACGGCTTGCGCGACGATGCGCGCGCGCGGCGGCTTGCCAAGTTGCGCGGCGCGGCGTTCGCTGGTGACGACGAGCGCGGCGGCACCGTCATTGGTGCCGGGCGCGTTGCCGGCGGTGACGGTGCCGTCTTTTTTGAATGCGGGCTTGAGTTTGGCGAGGGCTTCGAGCGAAGTATCCTCGCGCGGCGATTCGTCGTAACGCACCACGACTGGCTCGCCCTTTTTTTGCGCGATCTCGATGGGCAAGATTTGCGGCTCGAAGAAACAGGATTTGCGCGCGCGCACGGCCCGCTGATGGCTTTCGACTGCGAAAGCATCCTGTTCTTCGCGCGTGATGCCGTATTTTTCGGCGACGAGTTCGGCGGTCATGCCCATGTGAAAATTTTCGTGCGCGTCCCACAGGCCGTCGTGAATCATGGAATCCACGATTTCGGCGTTGCCAATGCGATAGCCCGAGCGCGCGCCGGGCAAAAGATAGGGACAATTGGACATCGATTCCATGCCGCCGGCGACGACAATTTCGCTTTCGCCGAGCGTGACGGCTTGCGCGGCGAGCGCCACGGCTTTCAAGCCGGAGCCGCAAACTTTATTGATGGTCATCGCGGCGACGCGCGGAGACAGGCCGCCGCGCAGAGCTGCCTGGCGCGCGGGATTCTGGCCGAGGCCGGCTTGCACGACGTTGCCGAGAATGGCTTCGTCGACGGCGGCGGGATCGATGCCCGCGCGACGCACGGCTTCGGCGACGGCGCGCGAACCGAGCTCGACGGCTGATAGCGGCGCGAGCGCGCCCTGAAATTTTCCGATGGGCGTGCGCACGGCGCTGAGGATGACTGGCTGATCCATGACTAAGTCTCTCGCGGCAGTATAGGCGTGCACGCAAAGAAGAATCAATTTGCGCTCTCAAATCTGCCGCACTCACCGCGCCGCGAGGCTCGCCGACTCAAAATGAGCTAGGATGTGGCCATGGCGAATTTGTTTGGAGACGGTGCGGCGCCGGCGGCGGGGCGAGCGCGCGCGGCGGAAGCCAACGACGGGCTGAACGCGGAGCAGCGCGCGGCTGTGCGCCACGGCGATGGACCGCTGATGGTGGTGGCGGGCGCGGGGACGGGCAAGACGCGCGTGATTACGGAGCGCATCCGGCACTTGCTGGAATCGCATCCGGAGCTGGACGGCAGCGAAATTCTTGGTCTGACGTTTACGGAAAAAGCGGCTGCGGAAATGAAGCGGCGCGTGGTGGCCGCCGCGGGAGAGCGCGGCGAGCGCGTGGTGCTGGGAACATTTCATTCGTTTTGCGCGCAATTGCTGACGGAGCGCGATCCGGAATTGCGCACGCTGGACAAGGTGGACCACTGGATTCTGCTGCGGCGCAACATGGCGCGTCTGGCGCTGAATCATTTTCGGCGTCTGGCGGAGCCAGGGCAATTCCTGAACGATTTTCAGGATTTTTTCTCGCGCTGCCAGGATGAGCTGGTTTCGCCGGAGGAGTATCAAGCGTACGCGGACGAGAAAGCCGCGCAGTACGAGCGAGACCGGGCGGGGTTGGCCGACGACGAGCGCGCGCTGCGCGAAGAGGAAGTGGCGAAGCAGCAGGAGATTGCGCGCGTATATCGCGAAAGCGACGCGCTGCTGCGCGAGCGGCACCTGCTGACGTTTGGCACGCAGCTGATGGGCGCGGTGACGCTGTTGCGCAACGACGCGGCGCTGCTGGCGGAGCTGCGCGCGCGCTATCGCTACATTCTGGTGGACGAATTTCAGGATACGAACATCGCGCAACTGGAATTGCTGCATCTGCTGGCGGGCGAGCGGCGCAACGTGGTGGTGGTCGGGGATCACCGGCAGGCGATTTATCGATTTCGCGGCGCGTCGTTCGGCAGCTTCACACACTTCTTAAACAGGTACGCGGGAGAATCGCCGGAGGAGCGCGCGCGCGTGCAACTGCCGCTGCGGCGGAATTACCGCTCGACGCGGCGCATTCTGCGCGTGGCGAATGAAGTGGAGCGGCACCTGGTGCTGCCGGCGGAGCAGCCGAAAGATTTTCAGGAAGCCGGCCTGGTGGCGGAAAAATCGGACGGCGAGAAGATTCGGGTGGTCACGCTGGCGAGTTCGCAAGAGGAGGCGCGATGGGTGGCTGCGGAAATCGAACGGCTGCATCGCGCGGGGGCGCGCTGGCGTTCGATGGCGGTGCTCTATCGCATGCACACGCACCGCGAGCATCTGGTGGCGGCGCTGCGCGAGGGCGGCGTGCCGTTTGTGATTCGCAATCTTTCGATATTGGATCACCGGCTGGTGCGCGACGTGCTGGCGTACATCCGATTGGTTTCGGATGTGCGCGACGACGTGGCTTGCGCGCGCGTGCTGGCGGCGCCAGCGTGGGGCCTTGCGCCGCAAGATTTGCAGCGCATGGCGGAGCGGGCGGCGAAAGCGCACGGCGCAGCGCTGTGGGACGTGATCGAATCGGCGCAGGGCGAACTGGCATTCGATCGCGGGCGCGATGGATTGCAGCAACTGATCGCGCTGGTGGGCGATTTACGGCGGCGCTCGCGGGAAATGCCGGCGCTGGAATGGTTCGATGAATTGCTGGAGAAATTGCAGATCGGTGTCGCGGTCTCCGAGCAAGATCGAAAATACGTGGCGCGGCTGCGGCAATTCATTTTCGATTGGCAACCGAAGAGCGAAACACGGCGCCTAAAAGAACTCGCCGAATATCTGGATTACTTCGAGCAGGCCAACGGGCAGATCAATTTGGAAGAGGAGCACGGCGACGCGGTGCAATTGATGACGGTGCACGCGGCGAAAGGATTGGAATTCGATCACGTTTTCGTGATTCGTCTGGTGCACCGCGGATTTCCTTCGGGAGAAAAGCCGCACGTATTTGAATTTCCGGCGGAACTTATGAAGGAGCAATTGCCGAGCGGCGATTTTCACATTCAGGAGGAGCGGCGGCTATTTTATGTGGCGCTGACGCGCGCGCGCGACCGGCTGACGCTGACGACGGTTTCGCACAAACGCTCGAAGCCATCTCCATTTCTCGATGACATCCTGATGGCGCCGACGGTGCAGCGCGCGGATTTGCAGCAGCTTGCGCCGGAGCGAGTGGCGGAGAGCGCCGAGGCCGCGGGCGCCGAGGCTCCGGCGGATGCAGCGGAATCGGATGGCGCGGAATTATTTGCGCAGGAACGCGAGCGCTCGCGCGTGGGTTCGCGCATCGGGGCGTGGGCGGAGACGTATCGTCCGGCGCTGGCGGAGCCGCTGGCGTTGAGCGCTTCGGCCATCGACACGTTTGAATCCTGCCCGCAAAAATATCTGTTCGGGAAGATGTGGTATCTGCGCACGGGACCGCACGCGGCGCTGAGCTTTGGCACGGTGATGCACAACACGATTCGCGAATTTTTGGGGCAATTGCGGAAGGGGCGGCGGCTGGCGTTTGAGGAAGTGGCGGCGATTTACGAACGCGAATGGAGTTCGGCGGGATACGAGGATACGTACCAGGAACAGGAATACAAAAAGGATGGGCTGGAACAATTGCGCGCGTTTTACGAGAGCACGATCGATGCGCCGCCTGACGTGCTGGCGCAGGAGCGGCGCTTCGAGCTGCCGCTGGAGAATCGCGTGGTGCTCACCGGGCGCATGGACCAGGTGAATCGCGCGGGAGCGCAGGGGGAAAAACTGGTGGAGATCGTGGATTACAAAACGGGCCGGCCGAGAACCGAGGCACACGCGAAGAAAGATTTGCAACTGAGCGTGTACGCGCTGGCGGCGCGCGAGGTGTTTGGCGAGGTGGTGGCGCGGCTGGTTTTTTACAACATTCAGAACAATGAATCGGTGGGCACGACGCGCGACGCGAAGCAATTGACGCGCGCCGAGGAGGACGTGCAGGAGGTCGCGGCGGAAATTCGCGCGGGGCATTTCCCCGCCAAGGTCGGATATTTTTGCAGGTCGTGCGAATTTCGATTGATTTGCCCGGCGCACGATCGCGGCGCGAAGGCGGCGCTGGAGGATTCGTAGACTCGGCGCGCCGGCGCGGAAAAGCAAAAGGGGCGCCGAAGCGCCCCTGGTTTGCTGAACTCCGCTATCGCAGTTCGTGTGACTTTTCGCCGGGCTCGATGGCTGGGTTTACGCGAGCCGGTGAACGGTGCCTCTCGTTGCGCGCATTCCCCGGTGGACTTTACTTCTGGACTTCTCCCCTCAATTTCTCGCGCGGCGAAAAAAATCGATTTCCTCCGCGCTCACGTTTGTTTTTACGGGGTGGGCGCGCCGGTGTCAAGAAGAAATTCGACGCGCGCGTTGGCTGATTGGCGATGGACGCCGGGCGTTTCAGTTGGAAACTGAGCGAAATCTTCGGCGCGCGGAAGCGGCGCGGTTTTTCGTGGACAAATCGCGGCTTTCGTTTCAGGATGGTCGCCGCCGGTCGCAGGACGCGCACATCTTCGAGCGCTCCTGGCGCATCCAACCGAGGCGTGCACGCACTCTCGACGTCAACCTGAGGATTCCATGAAGCCGCTTCGCAACGTCTCGCTGGTTTTTCTGTTTTGTCTCGCCGCCGCGGGCCTATTGCGCCTGCCGCGAGCGGCCATGGCCGCGGGCCAGGTGATCAATCCCAATACGCAAGCTACGCAGGGGCCGGGCGGGCCGATTCAGGTGAACGTGGGCCTGGTGAACCTGTTCGTGACCGTGCGCAACAAGCAGAAGCAAATCATCACGGACCTGACGCAAGACGATTTCAAGATTTACGAAGACGGCGTGCCGCAGCAGATCGCGTTTTTCACGAAGGAATCGGATCTGCCGATCACGATGGGGATTTTGATGGATACTTCGGCCAGCGAGACCAACATGCTGCCGGCGATTCAAGATGCCGCGCAGCAATTCCTGCAGCGCGTACTGCGCAAGGGCGATTTGGCGATGGTCTTGAATTTCGACGTGGACATCGATCTGGACGCCGATTTCACCGACGACCAGGACGTGCTGGACCGCGCGATTCGCCGCACGCAGATCAATACCTCTTCGGGGACGGGGCCCTTTTCGGCGACGCTGAACGGCGGGACGGATTTTTACGACGCGATTTATCTGGCGTGCCACGACAAATTGTCTGATGAAGCGGGGCGCAAAGCGGTGATCGCGATCACGGATGCCGACGACACGGGCAGCAAGCTCACCACACAGGATGCGATCGAATCGGCGCAGCGCACGGACACGGTGGTGCACGTGCTGCTGGTTTACGATCCGATGTACGGGAACGCGTACGAGGTGGCGAAAAAGATTACCGACGAGACGGGCGGGCGCACGATTCCGGTGCGCGGCACGAAGAATATCGACGAAGCGTTCGACGAAATTTCCGAAGAGCTGCGCAGCCAGTACGCCATCGGCTACTATCCGACGAACCCGAAGCGCGACGGAACGTACCGCAAGATCCGAGTGGACATCGTGCCTAAGGATATGGACGCGCTGACGCGCAAGGGATATTACGCGCCACAGGACTAAACGCGATCACGCGGGGAAAGCCTGAAAGAACGATAAAAATCCGGCGGACGCGCGGCTACGGTTCGGCGAATGTGGGCGGCGCGGCGTAGTAGCCGGCGCGCGAGCGCACGATCAAATCCTTCTGATCCACTTCAATCTTGATGGTGTGGAATTTTCCATCCACCAGGCGGCCCAGCGGCGCATAGGCCAGCGAATACTGGCTGCGCAATTCGTCGCCGATATCCAAAAACGATTGGTTGAGGTCGTCCACTTTGGAGGGAAAGAACGCGCGCCCGCCGGTATCATCGGCCAGATGCTGCAGCACCATATCGCCGGGTCCTTTGTAGAATTTGCGTTCCGCGCTATCGGAAGTGCTGACTTCGTCGTCGGGCTTAATCCACTGGATGCTGGTGCTGATGGTATAGATCACGACGCCGACGCGCTGCGCCATTTCGAGCGCCTCGCTGCGCGATTTCTGGCTCAAGTTGTCGTCGCCATCGCTGATGACCACGAGAATGCGGCGGAATTCCTGGCCGTGGCCGGGCGGCGGGGGCGCATGCATCATCTGGGTGGCGCAAGCCTGGTAGATCGCATCGTAGAGCGCGGTGCCGCCACCGGCGCGCTGGCGCTGGATGGCGTCGCGCAAGGTATCGAGATTGTCGGTGTAGCCCTGGATGACTTCGGGCTGATCGTCGAAGGTCATGAGGAAAGCTTGATCGCGACCGCGATGAATCACGTTGAAGAGGAAATCGAAGGCGGCGTCCTGCTCGAAGCCGAGGCGCTCGCGAATGCTGTTGGAGGTATCGAGCAGCAGGCCAATGCGCAGCGGGAGATCGGTCTGGCGGCTGAAGGCGGTGATGGCTTGCGCGGCGCCGTCATCGAGTACGCGGAAATTTTCCTTCTGCAGATCGGTGACGAACTTCTGGGATTTATTGACGACGGCGAACTGCACGTCGACGAGGTTCGTGGTGGTGCGGATAGGCGGCGCGATAATCGGCGGTTGCGGCGGAGCGGGCTGCTGGCCCGAGGCCGGAGCGG
>Ga0302326_10027555_pt1 | contig 11456 bp, 12 predicted proteins | sample Palsa_T0_3_FD_202264 | JGI IMG/M metagenome (GOLD analysis project Ga0302326, IMG submission 202264) | Peat permafrost microbial communities from Stordalen Mire near Abisko, Sweden - Palsa_T0_3 | ecosystem: Environmental > Terrestrial > Soil > Palsa > Peat permafrost | place: Sweden: Abisko...
TTCTTGGTCGAGCTGGACACTGAAAAGTCCGCTCGGGAATTTTTCCACTACGGTTCCAGTTACTTCAATAGCGTCTTCTTTACTCATTCGCCTCTCTTTAATGGAATGCGGGCACAGTAGCAAGTCGAGTGCCGCTCATGTCCAAGTATACAGAAATTGCGTGCTTCTCCCGGCGGTCCGAGGCTGGAATCTGCGTACTTGAAGATTGAGATGGTTTAATCTGTGAATCGAGTGCCTTCGGGTTTCGCTTCCAGCCCTCGAGTCAGGCGGCAGGGCGGGGACGGGCTCATCTGGCCGGCTCGGGAGTAGATGGACCAACAATTCGCGCGCAAGAACGTCATGATCACCGGCGGCGGCCGTGGCATCGGGAAACGGCTCGCGCTGGGGTTTTTTCAGCGCGGAGCCCGCGTCGCTCTGGTGAGCCGCAGCAAAGCCGAGCTCGATCTGACCCACATTGAAATCGAGCAGGCGGGCGGAAACGCGCTCCGGCTGATCGCCGACGTCACGGATGCCGAGCAGCTGAAGACCGCGGTCGAGCGTGCCCAGGTGGCCTTCAAGAGCGGCATCGATATTCTGATTTGCGCGGCCGCGGTTCCAGGCCCGCTGCATTCCTTCGCCCTGACTCCTATCGAGTCATGGCAGAACGCCGTTCAGGTCAACCTCTTCGGAGTGGTCCACTCGTGCCGGGCCGTGCTGCCCGGTATGCTCGAGCGGCGCGCCGGAAAGATCCTGGTGCTGGGCTGCCATTCCGACAAAGCGCCCCAACGAAATTTAAGCGCGTATCACACTTCCAAACATGGCGTGGTGCATTTTGTCGAAGCGCTTGCGGCCGAGGTGCTCGATTCCAACATTCAGGTGAATTGCTTCGATCCGGGCAGCGCCTACACCACGTTCACCGACGAGTTGATTCGGGCCGCCGGCAAGCTGGATCCGGAAGTGATCCATCAAGCCATGGAGGCGAGACGCACGGGCGGCACGCCCGCCGAAGCGCAAATCGAAATGGCCGCGTTCCTTGCCAGCGAGGCTTCTAATCACATCTCCGGGAAACTGATTCACGTCACAGACGACTGGCGGAAGCTGAAGAACGCCCAACTGCGTCCCGATCAGTACACGTTGCGGCGGCATGTGAAGTGAGGCATGCGGCTTAATTCTTCTCCCGGTGCCATTCAAGCGCGAAGGCAGGGTGGTCGGCCGGGCCGGTAATCCGAATCGGCAGCAAAGTCCCCGCTCCATCCTTGGCAAAGAACGGATCTGCCAGTCTCAGCAGCACCGATTTGAATCCGGTGGTCATCTGCGATAAGTGGGCGTCAAGCCGGGCCTGGCCATGCAGGTCGATCATCAGCGATCGCAGGTCGTAGGTTCCAGTCAACTGAATCCGCGCGCCCGGCACGGCGAAGGAAACATCGCTCAGCGTGGCCATTCCCCGGTTCAGATCCAGGCGGCAGCTCAGGTTCGACGTCACCATCCCTTCCTCCTGTTGCTGCGCCGCCTGGTCCCGCTTTCTCGCGATGCCCCGGCTGCGAAGGCTTAATTGCTCGAGCCTGGCGCGAATATTGGGATCGGTAAACCGCGCGTCAGGCAGCGAAAAATCGCCATTGAGAATGAGTTTGTGCATGATCTCTTCCTTGCCCGGCGGCAAGACGAAGCCGGCCTGAAAGTTAGCCGCGCCAGTGACCAGCGGCTGCTCGGATTTCAAGCACAGCCGTAACAGGTCCTGAATGCGGGCTTTCGAAGCCGTCACATGCAGGCTCACGGTCTTGCCGGGTTGGTCGCGCTTGCCCTCCACCGCGCCGCGGCATTCGAGTTCCGATCCCAGAAACCGCGCAACCACCGGATCGAGTTCCGTGTCCCCATTCGCGCCATCCACAATCGCATGGAAGTCGGTATGCAGCGCAACGCGATGCTGCCCGGTGGACACACTGAAATCGGGAGTGTCCGTTTCGCCCTCCACCGCAATGTGGTCCAGCACGCCCTGGTATTGGCCTTGCGAGGAAAGTGTGCCCGTGATGCCGCGAAACACGGAGAGGTCGGCGTGCGTGAACGTGTAATGTCCTGACACAGGCGTCGAAACCAGCTCTGCTTTGCGCCACGGACCGAAATTGCCGATAGTTTGAACCATGCCGGGCGGCTTGAGGTTCCTTACCGTGGCCACAAAGGACATCGGTTGATGCAGGCCCACCGAGCGCAGGGTGAGCTTGGGAATGTCGAAGCTGAGCGGCTGTTTGGTGGTATCGCGAGGCAGAATCACGAGCTGCGATCCATCCGCCACCACTTGTTCGATCTCGAAGGGGAAGCTGTCGTCGCCGCTCGCTGCAGGTTCCGCCACCGCGGCGGCCTGAGCCGCGGCGCTCGGCTGGCTGGCGGCAGCCGGGAGGGCGGGGGCCCCGCTCGATGGAATCGGCTTGGTTCCATGCGCCACTTGAATCACCAGGCCCTCCAGGTGAACCACCGCGACTTTGTGGCTTACCTCGCCAACCAGCGTCGCCCAGTCCGTATCGGCGGTAAAGCGCTTTACCGCCAGAAATGGCTCTCCAGCGCTGCCCTTCTTGCGAACAGCCAGCCCATGACCGGTGACATGCGGCGACGGCAAAAGCCGCACTTCGAGCCCATCGAGCTTGGCCTCGGCCCCGAAGCGGTCTGAGATCAGACGTTCCGCGCGAGCTTTCACCATGGGGGCCAGCTGATGGAGCCACCACGCCACCGTTCCTCCAGCAGCCAGCAGCAGCAGCGCAAGCGGCATGAGAAACAGGAAGAGTTTGCGTTTCCACCAGGGCGTCATAGGCATTCTCTGCGCGCGCAGTGGCACTCTGGCCCCATCATCGCATTCTTTTGATATGTTGAATGCAGGTGGAACTGGCGGTGGCCGGTAACCGGCAGGTCTAGCGCGTCCCGGAGGTGTGGAACATGTCTACTGACGATTTTTCGAGGCGTAATTTTCTGCGCAATTCCGCGGCGGGCGCAGCCGTCGCATTCGGGCCTTCCTGGCTTCCCGCATTGGGGGCAACCGCCAAGGTCAACGTTGCCTGGATCGGCGTTGGCTCGCGCGGGAACTATCTTATGGAGAGGTTCTACACCGGCGGAGCCTCTGAGAACGCCTCGGTGGTCGCGATTTGCGACGCCTACAAGGGGTACCAGCAGCGCTCCAAAGACTACGTGATGTCGAAGGAGAACAAAGAGCCGAAAATCTACGCCGACTACCGCGAGTTGCTGGCGGACCCGGGCATCGATGCGGTGGTCATCGCCACTCCCGAACACCTTCACTACGCCATGGCCATGGCCGCCATTGAAGCCAAAAAGCACATGTATCTCGAAAAGCCGCTCGCGCACACCATCGAGCAGGGCGAAGGCATCGTGAAGGCTGCCGAGGCTTCCGGCAAGGTTGTGCAGGTGGGAACCCAGAACCGCAGCAATTCCCTGTACCAGAAGGCCAAGGAGATGGTGGCCCAGGGAATGATCGGCAAAGTGCATTATGTGCGCGCCTTCTGGTACCGCAATGACGTGCCCTCGAAACCCATCTGGCGATACGCGATTCCGAAGGACGCATCCCCGGAAAATACGGATTGGGCGCGTTTCCTCGGCGATGCTCCACAGCGCGCCTGGGATCCTCGCCGCTTTTATCAATGGCGTCTGTATTGGGATTATTCGAGCGGCATCCCCACCGACTTGCTGGTCCACCAGACCGACATCACCAACTATGTTTGCGGAAAGACCACTCCGCTTTCTTGCGTCGCCTCGGGCGGCATCTATAAGTGGACTGACCCGGATGACGACCGCGATTGCCCCGACACTTTCAGCGCCATTTACGAGTATCCGGACAAGTTCCACATCTTATACAGCAGTTACTTCGGCAATGAGCATTACGGCTATGGCGAGCAGTTCATGGGAGATGAAGGAACGATCGAGGTAAACAGCCGCCAGCATCTCTATTTCTATCCGGAGGTCTATACCAATCAGTTGCGAAAAGGCGGCCATCCGGAATTGATTCCACCGCAGGTGAAGGCGCGGAAACCCGAAGAACTGTATCTGGAAGGCAATGACAACAAGGCCGTAGAAAGCCACATGCGCAACTGGATGGCGGGCGTGTTGGGCAAAGAGCAGGTAATTGCTCCGACGCGGATGGGCCAGCAAGCGGCCATCGGCGGCCATCTGGCGACGCTCTCATTCAAGAATCAGAAGAAAGTGCTCTGGGACGAGGCCACAGAGAAGTGTAGCTTCGCCTAGGCGGCACCTCAATGAGACGAGACGCGGAGACGGTGGAGCAGGAACTGATGGAAATCAGCGCTGTCCAGGATGATACGGTCAAACTCGAACGAATTGTGGCCTGGTGCGCGAACTACCCGGACGAGGTTCCCTTTGCGCTGCGCTTCTTCCGGGAGCGGCTCGAAGCCAAGAAAGCCGAGACGACCTGGAGCGGCGAAGGTGGGAAAGAAGGAACCCAGGTTTGAGGCATCGAGTTCGCGGTGGCTGCAAACGCCCCGGGGCGCAGTCTCGTTGTGGCGCAGGCAGTTTGCCTGCCGCGTCGACAATCGTGTCGACGGTTACATCGGGCGCTAAACTGATGTCTTGACGCCGCCAGCGCCTACCGCAGACAACCGCCGCTATCCGAACCGGCCCGTACTGGGCGTGGGAGCGCTGATCTACAAGGGAAATTCCATCCTGCTGGTCCAACGCGGGCAAGACCCGCTGAAGGGCTACTGGTCATTGCCGGGCGGAGCAGTCGAGACCGGCGAGCTTCTCGGCGATGCCGTGGTCCGCGAAGTCCGCGAGGAAACGGGATTGATCGTCGAGCCCACGGCAGTGGCGACATTATTTGAACGGGTAATGCGCGATGAGCGCGGCAGCGCCGAGTATCACTACGTTCTGGTGGATTACTTCTGCAGGGTGTTGAGCGGAGAGCCGCGAGCCGGCAGCGATTCGGCCGCAGTCGAATGGGTGCCGCTTTCCGCCTTAGACACGCGCCCATTGACGCAAGGCACGCGCCAGGTAATCGCAGCGGTGGATCCAGCGCGCCCGGCTGGTCTGCCCGTGTTTCAGGCGTGAAGTGAGTTCACCCAGAGGGATCGGCGTGGCGCGGGCAGTCATGCCTGCAGCGCCGAGATTCGTCTCGGTGTTTCCGAACTGCGCCGTGACCGAAGTCCCTTCTGATAAGGCTGGTATTAATGGCATTTCGCAGTCAATCCCTTTTGCAGTTTGACGAGTTGAAAGAGCTGGTCGCCTCCTACGCCGGAAGCCGCGCCGCCCTCGAGCAACTGGTCGAACTGGAAGTGTCCACCGATCGCGATTCACTCGAAGCCGCGCTGGCGGAAACCGGCGAAGCAATCGCCTATCTCAAAGAAACGTCGGATGCGCAAGCGGCCCGGGGCGCACCAGTGCGCTTACACTTTCAAGATGTTCACGATGTGCGGCCGTCGGTCGGGATTCTGCGTGTCGAGGGCGCGCGGCTCGACGGGCGCGCGCTGCTGGACCTGTTTCAGGTGCTCGAAGTGGCATCGGAGCATCGCAGCCTGCTGCTCGGAGTCCGCGAGCGCTTTCCAAAGTTGGCCCGGCGCGCCGACAGGATGACCGATCTGCGTTGGCTGGCCCGGCGCTTTGGAAAAGCGTTTCTGCCGGATGGCTCGCTTGCCGACGACGCCAGCCCCGCGCTGCATCGCCTGCGGCGCGACATCGAGAAGCAGCAGCGTGCGATTCAACAATCGCTCGAACGCTTCCTTCGCGCGCACAAGGACGATGGCACCCTGCAGGAAGACTTCGTCACGGTGCGCGATGGCCGGTTTGTGGTTCCCGTGGTAGCCGGGCAGAAAAGCCGGGTAACCGGAATCATTCACGGCTCAAGCGGATCGGGGCACACGCTGTTCATGGAGCCGATCGAGACCATCGAGCAGAATAACGCTCTGGTTCGCCTGCGCGAAGACGAGCAGAGAGAAGTGGAACGCATTCTGGCGGAAATCACGGATGCGCTTCGCGAGCATGCAGAAGAAATCACGCGCACTCTCGAGATGCTGATTCAGTTGGATGTGGTGTTCGCAAAGGCGTCCTTCGCAGCCGATTATGGCGCCACGGTGCCGCGTTTTTCCTCGGACGGCGCCCGGCGCATGGCCGTGAAAGAGGCCCGGCACCCGCTTCTCGAAAGGGTTCTGCGGCAGCAGCACAAAGAGATTGTGCCCGTGTCGTTCACGCTCGATGAGGGCCATCGCTGCCTGCTGATCAGCGGGCCGAATACGGGCGGAAAGACCGTGACGCTGAAAACCGCCGGGCTGCTGGCCTTGATGGCGCAAGCCGCCCTGCCCGTGCCGGCGAGCGAAGCCGAGTTCCCGGTCTTCGACGACATTCTTGCCGATATCGGCGACACGCAATCGATTGCCGAGAGCCTCTCGAGCTTCTCGGGGCACCTGGTTCATGTCAAGGAAATGATGCAGGCGGCGACGCCCGATAGCCTGGTGCTGCTGGATGAATTGGGCCGCGCCACCGATCCGGAAGAAGGCGGAGCGCTGGGCGTGGCGATTCTCGATCGATTCCGGCAATCCGGCGCATTCTGCCTAGCTTCCACTCATCTTCTGCCGTTGAAACTCTATGGCGCCCAAACACCGGGCGTGGTGAATGCGTCAATGGGATTCGATGACGCAACCTTGCAGCCCACCTATCAGTTGCAGGTGGGCCTGCCCGGCAAATCCGCCGGCATTGACATTGCCACGCGGCTCCAACTTCCCGCCGATGTGATCCGGCATGCGCGCGAAGTGCTGCCGAAACTCGAAGCTGATTTTCAGAGCCTGTTGGTTTCGTTGCAAAGGCAGATCGAGGAGGCGAAGGAACGCACGCGCCAGCTCGAACTGGCGCAGCTTGACGTGAATCGGCTACGCGAGGGCGTCGAGCGGCAGGCGATCGAACGCGAAGACAAACGCCGGAAAGATTGGGAACGCAAGTCCGAAGACCTGATCCGGCAGTTTGATCAGCAGGCTCAGGCCACTCTGCGGCAGATATTCGAGAACGCCGAGCATCGCAAAGCGGGGGAGCAAGCCCAGCGGCTGGTAGCGAAAGCGAAGCGCGAATTTCGCGAGGAGGCGTCGAACGCGCTGGCGCCCCCGGAAGGGCATCCGGCTCCCACGCCAGTTCCGGTGTTGGCTGAGGGCATGCAAGTGCGCATCAAGGATGTTCGCGATCCGGCGGTGGTGCGGCGCATTTTGAAGAACGGATTACTAGACGTGGAAGCGGGCTACCTCAAGATGCGCGTTTCGACGGACGATGTCGTCGAAGTGATTGGACCGGAATCCGGCGCCAAAGCACGGGGTGGGACAGGCTTCAGCCTGTCTACCGCGGGATCGCGCGGCGTGACGGTGACCACCGGCCCGCGCTGGGACGTATCGTATCGGGAAATCAACGTGATCGGACAACATGCCGAGGAAGCGCTCGAGCAAGTGGACAAATTTCTGGATTCCGCCGCGCTGGCCTCCGTCAATCGAATCCGCATCATCCACGGCCACGGCATGGGCGTATTGAAGCGCGCAGTGGCCGAGTTCCTCGAGCACAACCCACACGTCGCGCGATTTTACGGCGCCCCGCAGTCAGAAGGCGGCGCGGGGGCAACTATCGTGGAGTTGCGCGAGTAGCGGTCAAACCGGCTGCGGGATTCGCGGGGTAAGATGGATGTATAAGTGTCTATCTGCTTAGGTGTATAGGTACCCTATGGAAGAAGCCGTCCGCTGGAACATCAAAGTCTCTAAGGAGACCGACCTTACGCTGCGCACCTTTCTGGGCTCGCAAGGCATGAAGAAGGGCGATCTCTCGAAGTTCATCGAGGAGGCCGTTCGTTGGCGCGTGTTTCATCGGACCGTGCAGGACATCAGGACGGGCAACGCTGATACCGGCCTGGATGAAATCCAGCGGATCGTCAACGAGGCCGTACGGGAGGTGCGCGCGGACAAAAGCGCCAAGCGGAAGGCTGACGGTGCCTGATGCGTGTGGTGCTCGATACCAACATCCTGGTGTCAGCCTTGATCGCCCCTGCCGGAAATCCCGCCGCAATCTATGACGCCTGGGAAGACGGCAAATTCACGCTCCTGACCTGCGCGGAACATCTTGACGAGCTGCGGCTCACGCTGCAAAAGCCGAGGGTCGCCGACCTTATAAAGCCTTATAAGGCCGGCCGCCTGGTAAACCAGATCGGGAAGCTCGCCGAAAACGTCCGCGCCCTACCGCGCGTCCGGCGCTCTCCCGACCCCACGGACGATTTTCTGCTGGCTCTGTCCGAAGCCGGCAGGGCCGATTATCTGGTGACGGGCGACAAAGGTGGACTGCTGGAGCTCGACCGCCACAAAGGCACGCGGATAGTGTCCGCGCACCATTTCGCCGCGCTGCTCGAATGAGTTCCCCCGAGGCCGACCATCGGCCTCGGAATCGGGCATAATGAGCCTATGCGACAGGTTCTCATCTATCGCGGGGAAGATGGCTTCTGGATCGCCGAGTGCCCCAGCCTTCCCGGCTGCGTCACCCAAGGCGAAACGCAGGATACCGCTCTGGCCAACATCAAGGAGGCCGTCCAGGCGTACGTGGGCGCCTTGGAACTCGACAACCTGCCAGTCCCTCAAGAACATTTCGACGCTCGCCTCGTCACCGTGTGACGCACCCCCGTTGTCTCAGGGAGGGACTGTGTCCGAGCCCTGAAGCATGCCGGCTTCCACGTTGTCCGCCAAGTGGGAAGCCACATTGTGTTGCGCCGTGAGAACCCATTCTGTCAGGTCGTCGTGCCGGACCACCGGACCCTGGATCGCGGCACCCTGCGCTCCATTCTCCGTTCGGCGGGTCTGACTCCAGAACAGTTCCGCGATCTCCTGTAATCCCAGTCCACGATTTCCGGTCTGATTGTGTCAGACGGCGTGTAAGGCAGTTCACCGAAAAGCAGGACGGTGGGCGAGAGATTGGCTTTTGGGGGAAGCGGGGGACGGAGAGATATGGCCCCAGTTAAAATCGCACCGGGAAGGATCCGGCGCGTGGACAGGCTCACGTGAAAGGCCGCTCATCGAAAGGCAGTGAGCGAGAGATTGGCTTTGAACCGCAAAATCCCCCCAAGCCCTTGCAAACACGCATCAACGTGCCCGGCCAATGCGGAACCCCCGGCCATCCCACTTCGTTTCGTAATTCACCTCTTCCGCTCCTCTCGGGAGACTTCGTTTCGCAAAAAACGCCCTTTGTTCGCCTTCGCGGTAAGGGTCGCGCCTCATCCGCAAGGCGACCCCTCGGTCGCGCCCTGCCAACGCACCGGTCGGGGGAGTTCGTGATTAGCTTTTGTCTGACAGTCTTCCGATTTAGCCAGCAACAGGCCGGATCGATGAGATGGCGAATGCGATATTTTTGCAGATGCAAAATCAGCTACTTACGCTGTTCCTCGATAGCCGCCCCGACGCTCTGGCCGCGACACTGGTATTGGAGGAGGTCGCTCAGCTTTCGGGGGAATTCGCCTCGTAATGTGTCTTTTGCCAGTGCTTGGGGGTCTCGTTTCGCAAAAAACGCCTTTTCTTCGCCTCTGGTTGAAAACGGAGGGGCCAGGATTCTCTGTCTGTTCCTCCACCGGACCCCATCCCTGAGGACGGACGGCCAGGATTTAGCCCCGGGGGAGCTCGGCCTCAGTCGGCGCGCTTCTCCATGTCGTGCCGGATGTAGTCGCCAATGAAGCTGACGAGTGCGCCGATGCGCTGGTTGGTTTCGGCTGCGACATTTCGGAGCAAGGTGAATTGACGCTCGTCAGCGTCTAGGCGCTGTTCGCCTAAGCGGGCGCTTTCGAGCAGCGCGGCAGCAATTTTCCCAAGCCTGTCGATTCTTTCCATGCTGATAACTATGTTCTCTTCCGTCAATTCAATTCTATCGGACCCCGGCAACGACCGATCGACCCGCTACAATCAAGGCGATGTCTGTCGTAGTTGTAGGTTCAGTTGCGTATGACGCAATCGAGACGCCGTTTGGAAAGCGCGGCCGGATCCTGGGTGGGGCGGCCACCTATATCGCGCTGAGTGCGAGTTATTTCACGAAGGTCGGCATCGTCGCCGTGGTGGGCGATGACTTTGATCCGGCTGACCGCCGCCTGCTGGCCGAGCGCGAGATTGACCTGCGCGGCTTGGAACAGGCGCCCGGCAAGACATTCTTCTGGTCAGGCGTCTACTCCGAGGATATGAACGACCGGACGACGCTGCAGACTGACCTGAACGTCTTTGCCACGTTTCAGCCGAAGCTGCCCGATGGGTACGCAAGAGAACCCTATCTCCTGCTGGGAAACATTCAACCCGCGCTGCAGCGCGGCGTACTCCAGCAGATGAAGCAACTCCGGTTTGCCGGCGGCGACACCATGAACTACTGGATCAAGGACTACCGTGAGGAGTTGCTCGAGACGATTCGCGATTGGGATTTCCTGCTCATTAATGACAGCGAAGCCCGAATGCTGGCCGGCGAAACCAACCTCCGGAAGGCGGCGGCGAAGATTCTATCGATGGGCCCCAATACCCTGGTTATCAAGCGAGGCGAATATGGCGCGATGCTGTTCCGCGAGGACACGCTCTTCATGTTGCCCAGCTACCTGCTCGAAGAAGTACACGACCCCACTGGCGCGGGAGACTGCTTTGCCGGCGGGTTCGTGGGCTGCCTGGCCGAGCGAGGCTTCGATTTGCGCAATGGAAACATCAACGTGCATGACCTCCATCGCGCCGTCGTTTACGGATCGGTGTTAGGCAGCTTTTGCTGTGAAGAATTTGGAGTGGAGCGATTCCTCACCTTGACGCGGCAGGAAATCGATCAACGCTTTGATGAATTCCGGCGTTTCACCGCGTTCTAAGCCTGGTTCCAGGTCTGTGCCAAGCGACGTCACCAGCCCGGCGAGCAGTTTGCCTGAAAGGCGTCTCCCCTTCGCGCTGGAATTGGCCATTGCAGTAGCCGCTCTTGCCGCACTGGTTTCTTTTGCGGGCTATTGGTTCTATTGGCACGGGAACATTCTTTGGTGGGGCGACGCTCAGGCGCACCTGAACCACAGCCGGAGGATACTCGATTCACGCACCCCCGGCTGGGAGCAGCTCGGCTCGCCATGGCTGCCTGTGCTGCACGTCATCTGTTTGCCGTTTGTGTGGAACGACTGGCTCTGGACGACGGGTTTGGCGGGGACCATTCCGGTGGCCTTCTGCTTTGTGATTGGCGGAGCATTCTTCTATTTGGCGGCGCGGGAAACATGGGGAAGCCGCACCGCTGCTGCGATCGCCCTGGCCAGTCTGGCCCTGAATCCGAATCTGCTCTACCTCAGCTCGATTCCGATGACGGAGACAGTGTTTTTTGCTGAACTCGCGGCGGCGCTTTATGCCGTGGTGGCCTTTCGACGAAGGCAATCGATGTGGCTGGTGGCGCTTGCCGGCGCGGCCATATTGCTCGCCACTCTGACGCGCTACGACGGATGGTTTCTTATTCCGTTCACAGCTCTGGCGCTG
>Ga0302326_10027559_pt1 | contig 11455 bp, 10 predicted proteins | sample Palsa_T0_3_FD_202264 | JGI IMG/M metagenome (GOLD analysis project Ga0302326, IMG submission 202264) | Peat permafrost microbial communities from Stordalen Mire near Abisko, Sweden - Palsa_T0_3 | ecosystem: Environmental > Terrestrial > Soil > Palsa > Peat permafrost | place: Sweden: Abisko...
ACCGTCGGACAACGGGCGGCCCACAGGCGGCGGTGCATATGCCGACGGCGGCGTCCACGGCGGCGACACTTGGGGCGGGAGCGGCGATCGGGCCCAAGGCGCGGGGGGTGGAACGGGGGCCGATCGAGCGGGATGGGGCCAGGCGATCGGCGGCTCGGCGGCCGGGACAGCGGGCGGCGGGCCGGTGGGGAGGTCCCCGTCCAACTCGACGGGCGGGATGGATTGCGCGCTCGAGGCGGGCCTCAGCTGAGGCGGAGGGGGCACGGCGTGGCTGCCGTCGGCAGGACGTTCAGCACCTCCGCGCTCGGCTTTTTCCCGCTCCTCGGCCTTTTCCCGGTCCATTTGCCGCATCACCGAGCGCACACGGCTCATGGCCTGCGCTCGCCGCCGCCCTTCCTCCCGGATCGTGATGGCGTCGGCCCGGGCATCGGCGATCACGGAATCGGCGTGGTCCCGAGCGCTTGCCACCGCCCGGTCGGACGCCTTTTGGACCTCGAGCACCAGTTGGCCCAGCCACAGTTCGGGCTCCTGGCGAGGCAGGGAGGCGGACACCCCGCCCACGATCTCCAGCCACTTCGCCTGCGCCGCCGCGTCCAACATCGGGTCGGCAGGCTCGGAAAGCGGAGATTGGGGTCCCGGCACATCCACGCCGAGATACCGTATCGTTTCTGCCCGCACGCGCACCCCGAGGGGCGTTTTGTCCGGTATAGCTGCCCGGGCGTTCCCGCCGTCCACACATGCGGTGAACACCAGGTGAAACTCTGAGGAACCTGTCCCAGAAGACTCGACCTCGCCCCCGGGCTAGGAGATCATGGTGAGCGAGTGAAAAAACACCAGAGCCCTTACCAGAACGCGGGCGGACGAACACCTAGACTCTCAACGATCGGGAGGTCGGTGTCGATGCTGCCCACACGGCGGACAGTGGTTGGGCTGGGAGCAGCGGCCATGGTATTGGCCCTGACTGCGATCGGTGCGCCGGCGGCGAGCGCCCAGACGACGAGCCAGACGGTGGTGCCCAGCGCCACCGCCCCCAACATTTCAACCACGGCGGGCACGGGCCAAGCCGCCTTCGGCGGCGACGGCGGCCCCGCCACCAAGGCCAAGCTCAACCTGCCTACCGGGGTGGCGGAGGACGCAGCCGGCAACTTGTACATCGCCGACACGTTGAACTTCCGGATCCGCAAGGTGACGACGGCCGGCATCATTTCGACCATCGCGGGCACCGGGTCGCCCGGGTTCTCGGGCGACGGCGGCCTGGCGGTCAACGCCAAGCTCGCCTCTCCAGAGAGCCCGGCAGTCGACAGCAGCGGCGACGTGTACTTCGCCGACTCGGGCAACAACCGGGTGCGGGAGATCCTGGTCAACGGCAAGATCAAGACCATTGCCGGTAACGGAACCTGCGGTAGTTCGGGTGACGGCGGCAAGGCGACGCTGGCCGAACTGTGCGACCCCACGGCGGTGGCCATCGCCGCCGGTGGTCGGATATACATCGCCGATACCGGCAACAACAAGATCCGCGCCGTCGAAGCGGGCGGAATCATCTCGACCTACGCCGGCACTGGCACCTTCGGCTCGGCGGGCGACGGTGGAGCGGCCACCAGCGCCGAGTTGGGCTCACCCAGCGGGATCGCCATCAGCTCGCTCGGTGACCTGTTCATCGCCGACACCTCCAACAACAAGATCCGCGAGGTCAAGCCAAGCGGCAAGATCTCGACCTTCGCGGGCACCGGGAGCGGCGCCTTTGCCGGTGACGGCGGTTTGGCCACGGCGGCGAAGATCGACCACCCCGAGGGCGTGGGTGTCGACGCTCTGGGCAACGTCTACATCGCCGACTCCTTCAACTTCCGCATCCGGGTCGTCATCCCCAAGGGTGACATCTTCACCTACGCGGGCACCGGTATCGCCGGCTTCTCGGGCGACGGCGGGCCAGCCACCAACGCCCGTATCAATGTGGTGTCGGGCGACCTGGCAGTCGATGCCAACGACGTCTACTTCACCGACACGGTGAACATGCGGGTGCGCCGAATCCAAGGGGGCCCGCCCCCTAACATCGCCGAATCGCCGTATGCCATCCTTCTCCCGCTGAGCGCTCTGGTTCTCATGGTCGGCGCATACCTCCTTCTCCGTCGTCGCAGCAAGCGGCGCATGGGAGCACCAACCGACTCATGAGCCGGCGGCGTCGGCGATCGGCCGGCGCGCTGGGGATCCTCGGGATGGTGCTGGCGCTGATGTTGCCGTCGGCGGCGGCGCACGCCAGCCCAGCCGCGCTGAACACGCCCGCGCCCACCGGGCTGGTAACGGCGGACGGGACGAGCCTCATGGTCAACGGCCGCCCGTGGAAGTTCGTGGGCTACAACATGCCGTGCGCCCAGCCGTTCCTGCTGAACCAGCAGGAACTGCAATACGAAATGGCGGATATCGCCAACAATTCCGGGGCTAACGCGGTGCGGGTGTGGTTCTTCCAGCGCAACGGTGGGCCGGGCAACTGGGCACCATTCGACCAGGTGGTGGCGGCGGCCCAGGCCGACGGGATCCGCCTGATCCCCACCCTGGTCAACGAATGGGCCACGTGCGAGGCCAATCCGCCCGTCACCATCCAGAAGACGCTGGCCTGGTTCCAGAACGGGTACAAGCAGACGGGGGACGGCTACCCGGTTTCGTTCCGCAACTACGCCATCGCCGTGGCCCAACACTTCGCCAACAACCCGACCATCGCCTTCTGGCAGTTGGTCAATGAGGCGACGGCGGTGACGTTATTGCCCAATGGTCAGTCGACGTGCGACGAGACGGCGGCGGCCCATGCGCTGCGGTCGTTCGGCGACGACATGACGGGCGCCATCCACGCCGTCGACCCCGGTCACCTGGTCAGCCTGGGAACGCTGGGGGGCGACCAGTGCGGGATCACCGGATCCGATTACGGCTACGTCCACGCCGGCGCCATCGGGATTTGCGAGTTCCACGACTATGACTATTCGTACCAGCCGCTGGCGGATGACCACACCGTCAACGGGCTGGCCGACGAGCTGCACCAGTGCCAGGCGTTGAACAAGCCGTTTTTCATCGGCGAGGCGGGGATCGTGCCCAACGTGCAGCCACCGCCCGGGCCTGAGCCATTGAACTGCGGGCCGTGGCCGTCGTGCAGCCCCACTCCCGTGACCGACGCCAGCCTGAACCTGCGGGCCGCCATCTTCAAGGAGAAGATCACCGACGACTTCGGGGCCGGGATCTCGGGGTTCCTGATCTGGTTCAAGGACCCCCAGTACAGCGCGGTCAACGACAGCTACGCCATCGGCGACGGCGACCCGACTGAGGCGATGATGGCGGGGCTGACACTCGGGCCGGGCGCGCCGGCCACTGTTCCTACCCCTGTGGCGGTGGTTTCGTCGGGGCATCACCGCTCGTGGACCGACTCGCCCATTCTCCTGGTCGTGGGCGGCGCCATCCTGGTTGCCATCTGGACCGCCATGTGGCGCTCCCGCCGCCGGTCGCGGGCAGCGCACCCCCAATGATGCAGACCTAGCCCAAGAGCTAGCCCCGGTGGGTAGCTCGTGTTTGCCGGCCATCCCTTGCTGACGCCCCTTGACCGCGCTCCTTGCTGCGGTCTTTGCCGCGGACTTTGCGTTGCAAACCGGGCGAGGTTTGAGTCTTTGGGCGTGCTTCAGGTCGAAAATCCGGGCTTTCACACGCCCGGAAGGCTGTCGCAAGATGCGCTTGGCGGCCGCGCCCGGCGGCACCAACGGGCTCGAAGAGGATCCGCCGCCACTCCGGCTGGCGGGGGAGCTTTTGTGGAACCTGGTGGATATTTGCCGTCTGGTTGCTGCTATTTGCACTGAATCGCTATCAAAACCACCAAACGGCACAAAAATCCTCAGTCGGCGACGTTATCCAGGGTCGACCCCGTCCCCGACGGCCGAGCCATACAACCTGGTGGTTATCGAGATCACCTGAACTACCACGAGCACAAACATCGGCCGGGACCCGTTTTGCCGGGTCCCGGCCAATGCGCGTTCGGCGTCAGGGAGTAGTGGTGATCACCGTGATCGGAGCTGGCCGGCCGTGAATGGTGCCGTCGGCTTTGACCACACCCAGGCTCGCCCGGGGGGGTTGAAGGTGCAGCTCGCTGGTCACGCCGCCCCGCCAGCGCAGGACGACGCGGACTCGTCCGTCGCCACCCTGCAGGCCGACACGGACGTCCTCGAGGAGGGTGCGCAGGAGTTCCTTCCGGTGGCGGTCTGACGTCTCAGGGGCGGACCACACATGGGCGATGCTTGCTCCTAGAGCCGCCAGCGCGGCGCGGTCGATAGTGCGCGAGTCGGCGGAGTCGACCGCGTAGCGGCGGGTCAAGGCGGATTCCGCCGTCGCCACGGCTTCGAGTCTGGTCAGCCAGTCCGTTTCGACGAGTCGAGCCAGATCCCGGTCGCCGGCAACAAGGCTCAGATAGCGCCGCCCTGTCCGGGCCTCCTCCTGCCGGGCCACGCCGACCTGACGGCGCCACCAGCCCGATGCCGCTTCCCGCCTGGCCTGGAGGGAGTCGGCCGCGACCAGGACACGGTCCAACGCGCCCGTCTCGAGCACCGCCGCGATCACGGCTCGATCGATCGGCTCGGCTGCAACGCGGAGGCATCGCGCTGTGCGACCCTCGGTCATCACCTGGTTGGCCCAGTAATAGTGGGCAATGGCGTCGTCGTACTGCACGGCCAGACGTCGCCCGCATCGCCCGCACATGGCCAGTCCCTGGAGGATGGCTGAACGCTGGTAGGCCGGTACGTTGCCCGGGTCGAGCCTTCGGGGTCGTCGGGACGCGGCCGTATGCGCGCATCCAAGGTCAACCTCGCAAGCCAACCTACCTTGCACGGGCGAGCCCCTTCCACTCCGCAGACGTCGTTCGTACCCGACGTGGGGCTACCTTCGCCCTTCGGCCCACGCGGCGTCAACGCTGAGTTCAGGAAAAGCTTAATCCATCCGTCGCCCCGCGACGGTCGCCGCAGGCCACGGCCGCCGCCAAGGCGGCGCGGGACTCGTGCATCGAGGGAGGCTGCCCGTTCGCAGCGGGCAGCTGGAGCGACGTGCGAGTCCCCCGCCGGCGCTAGCTGAGGTGGGCTTCGAGGCTGCGGAGGCCTTCTTCTGAGCCGATTTCGTAGAAGCGGTCGGTGACCTGGAATCCGGCGAGGCGGCCCTCAAGGCTGAGACGGTGGAAAATGTCGGCCAGGTCGGCCACTGCCCCGGTGGCCACAGAGGCCGAAATGATGGAACGAGAGACCACCGACAATCCGTAGTCAATGAATTGCAGGTCGATCGAGGGCGGCGCGCCCTTGTCGTACAGCACCACCCGACCGTCAACAAAGATCACATTGCCGCGGTCCCATTGGCCGTCGTTCTTGAACACCGTCATCAGGGCGGACTGGCCGCCGTCGTGAAAGGCGCGCTCGACCGCAGCCAGTTCCACGGAAAGAAAGGAGTCGCCGTACAGCACGAAGAATGCCGAGTCGAGCACGCCCTGGTCGACGGCCAACCGCAGGGCACCCGCGGTCCCCCGCAGCTCGCCGCCCTCGTCGACATATTGGATGCGCACGCCCCGACTCGAGCCGTCGCCCAGGACGGAGCGAAGCATGTCGCCCCGGTAGCCAATCGAGTACACGACGTCGGTGATCCCCTGGGCCGCCAGCCATTCCAGCTGGCGTTCGGCGAAGGGGCGGCCCAGCACCGGGATAAGCGCCTTAGGTGCGTCCTCGGTCCAGCGCCGCATTCGGGTGCCCAGCCCACCGGCCAGGATGACGCACTGCATGCAGCAAGATCAGTCGCGGATCACAACAGCGGAACCGTCATGATCGAAACTGAACCGCACCTCGGCAAGGCCCTCGGCCGACATTGCCCGGCGCAACCGGTCGACGTCATTGGCGTAAAATAACAGAAAGCCTCCGGCGCCGGCACCGACCAACTTGCCACCGGCCGCGCCATTGGCCATCGCAACGTCATACCAGGCGTTGATGTGGTCATTGGACATGCCGACCGAGCGGCTCTTCTTCTGCTCCCAATGGTCGTTCATCAGGGCGGCGAAGCGACCGGTATCGCCGCTCTCCAAAGCCTTCTTGATCTGGCGGCCGATGCCTTTTATATAGCGGAGGTTGTCCAGCATCTCCTCCTCGCCCTCAACCGAGCGCTTGCGCTGGTCGTCGAGCACGTCGGCCGCCCCGCGCGAGTACCCGGTAAAAAACATCACCAAATGTGCCTCGAGGTCATGCAGCGTCTCGGTCGAGATCATGAGCGGTGACACGTGCACTCGGCCATCGGGCTCGAACTCGAAGCACGTCAGGCCCCCGAAAGCGGCGATGTACTGATCTTGCTTGCCCACCGGGCGCCCGAGTCGGTCGATCTCGATGTGGCATGCCTCTTCCGCCAACGCGGCGGCGGTGACGTGCTCACGCTGGAAGGCGTAAATGGCCCGCAGCAACCCGACAGTGAAGGTGCCCGACGAGCCGAGCCCGGTGCCGCTCGGGATGTCAGCCAGGCTGACCACTTCGATGGACGGCCCGATCGGATGCAGCTGCAGGGCCTCGCGAATGATCGGGTGGTCGATCTCCTCGGCCGTGGCCACCCGCTCCAGGGCGGAGTACTTGAGGAAGTAGTCGTCGGTGAACGTGTGGTTGATGGCGATGTAGACGTACTTGGTGATGGCGGCCGAGATGAGGCTGCCGCCGAAACGCTCGTAGTAGGAGGGCAGATCGGTGCCGCCCCCGCCGAGCGAGATCCGCAGGGGCGTCCGGGTGATGATCACAGCTGGTAGCCCGCCGCCTCAGCGTCGCGGTGGAACATTTTGACCGTGTCGAGCGAGAAGTCGTCCAGGTCCCGGTCCAGGCTGGGCAGCTTCTTCAACAGATCGTGGGTCACGGTGATGATGTGGCAGCCGATGGCGTTGGCCTGCACGATGTTAAGCAGCTCACGGGGGCTGGCCCACAGCAGCTCGATGTTGGGGTAGGGCCGAACCAACTCAAGGGCGGCGGCCATCAGGGGTACCGGGTCGCGGCCGGTGTCGGCCACCCGCCCGGCGAACACCGACACGATGGCCGGAGGGCCGCCCTCCAGCGCTTCGGCCACGGTGCGGACCTGGCCCAGGCTCATCAGGGCAGTCACGTTGAGCTGGACGCCGTCGGCTGACAGGCGCCGCACCAGCTTGGCCGAGCTCTCCCCTGCCGTGTTGGTCACCGGGATCTTCACGTTGACGTTGGCGCCCCAGGCGGCGATGCGCAGCGCCTGGCGCTCCATCTCCTCGAACTCGTCGGAAAAGACCTCGAACGAGATGGGGCGATCCCCCACCAGGGGAATGGCTTGGTGGGCGAAGGTCTCGTAGTCGGCCACGCCAGCCTGGCGCATCAGCGTCGGGTTGGTGGTGAAACCCTTGATCAGGGGGTTGGCGGCCAGGGAGACGATCCCCGCCAGGTCGGCGCCGTCGGCGAACACCTTGATCCCAAGGCGGTCGAGGGTATGCATGTCAGGCGGCTCCCTCGTGACGGGCCCACTGGGCGCCGGTCCCGGCCAGTATCCAGTTCACTGCTCCGGTCAGGTTGCGGGCAACGGCGTTGGCCCCCTCAGGGGCTCGTTCCCGCCACCCGTGGTCGACCAGCACGGTCTGGCAACCGGCGGCCCGGCCGGCCTCGATGTCGCGCCAGCGGTCGCCCACCAGCACGCTGGCGCCCAGGTCGATCCCCAGGTCTGCGGCGGCGGCCCGCAGCATGCCGGGCAGAGGCTTCCGGCAGGCGCAGCCGTCGCCGTCATCGTGCGGGCACACCCGGATCTCGTCGAGGGGGACCTGGGCCAGCAGCGATGAGTGCATCGCCAGCAGCTCGGTCGGGTCCATCAGGCCGCGGGCGATGTCAGGCTGGTTGGTCACCACCACCAGCAGGTACCCGGCGTCGCGCAGCCGGCGGCAGGCCTCGGCCGCCTCGGGCAACACCTCGAACTCGTCCGCCACCATGGGGGTGCGCGGCTGGCCGTCCACGTCGACGGCCCGACTGAGGACGCCGTCGCGGTCGAGGAACACGGCGGCGCGGGTCACCACAACCGCCCCGAGTCGGCGTCGTCGATCATGCCGAGGAGGGATTGGCGCAGCGCCTCGGCGGTGGACCAGCGGTTGGCCCAGCCCAGGCGGCGGATGCGGTCGGTGTTGAGCCGGACGATGGGCACGTCGCCCTTCCATCCGCGGTCGCCGCCGGTGAATTGATAGGTCACCCGTCCCAATCCAAGGCAGTCGACGACCAGGTCGGCGATCTCTCGCACCGTGATGTAGTCGCCCGTGGCCACGTTGTACACCTGGTAGGCCACGTCGGTGGAGGCCGATGCCGTGAGCACGGCATCGATCACGTCGTACACGTGGATGTAGGACTTGGATTGGCTGCCGTCGCCCAGGATGGGCAGCTGGGTTGGATCGGCCCGCAGCATGCGCAGGAAGTCGAAGCCCACGCCGTGGGTCTGGCGGGGACCGACCACGTTGCCGAAGCGGAACGCCCGGGCGGTCAGGCCGAACATGAAGCAGTACGAGCCGAGCAACGCCTCGCCGGCCAGCTTGGAGGCGCCGTAGGTCGACACGGGGAGAAGGGGACCGTGGTCCTCGGTGGCTTCCAGCTCCCCCAGGTCGCCGTACACCCCGCTGCCCGAGGCGTACAGCAGCCGGGCCAGGCCGGTACGGCGAGCCGCCTCCACCACGTGGTGGGTCAGTAGCGTTCCTTCGTCGAAATCGACCGAGGGCTCGGTGGCGGCCCGGGCGATGTCGGGGTTGGACGCCAGGTGGATGGCCACCTCGCTGCCCGCCATGGCGTCGACCAGGCTCTCCAGGTCCTTGACGTCACCCTTGTGCACCACCAGGCGGTCGTCGCCGTCGTGGTGACTGAGGTGCCATTCCCGCCCTGAGGAAAAGTTGTCGTACACCGTCACGGCGGCCGTGTAGGGATCGGCCAAGAGGCGGTCGACGAAGTGGCCGCCGATGAACCCGGCGCCCCCCACCACGATGAAGCGTCGCCACGGGCCGCCCACCGGTTGCCCGGCCCACCGATGGCCGGGGGTCGCTGGCTGCGGCGAACTCAGCGGACCGGCCCTCCGACTGGTTCGCACTCGCCCTTTTTTCCCAGGTCCGGCTCTGGCTGCAGGTCCGGCTCTGGCTGCAGGTCCGGCTGTGCCGCCACCACCGTTTCCCACTTGGTACCCGTGCGGGCCAGGACGGGGTGGCTGACCAGAAGGTGCCACACCACGGCGCACAGGCCCTCGGTGTGGGGCGTCACGTGGTCGCCGTACAGGGGAGGAATGACGACGGACGCATCGGCCACCGATGCCGTGTACCCGCCGTCGCGTCCCACGATGCCGAACACCGAGGCGCCCACCGCCTGGGCCAGTTGCAACGCCCGGACCAGGTTGACCGACACCTGGCGCTCGACGCTCCCGCCGCCCACGGAGAACACCAACACGGCGTCCTTCTTGTCCAGCCGGGAGGTGCGCAACCACGCCGCGAACGTGGTGTCCCAACCCTCGTCATTTGTCCGGGCGGTCAGCTCCGACACGTTGTCGGTGGGGGCGTAGGACTCGAGCTCACACAGCTTGCGGAAATCGTTGACGGCGTGGCTGGCGTGCCCGGCCGAGCCGCCCACGCCCAGGATGAACAGCCGCCCGCCCCGTGCCCGCACCTGGGCCAACCCGTGGGCGCAGCGCTCGATCTCGTCGGGATCGAGGGCACCGATTACGGCGACGGTCTCGGCTAGGTACGACCGAGCGAACGTGGAGTCGTCAGGGCGCATCGATGCGGTCGATCTGGCCGTAGCGGACGCCCGTGGCGTGGAGGAGCAGGGTGAAGACGAACACCGAGAACCCGCAGATCATCAGGAACAGGCCCATGAGGCCGACGTGGTCGATCCGGGCGGACGCCGACGGCAGGACCAGCCCGTCATTGATATAGGTCACGATTAAGGCACCGGCGGCCAACACTCCCAGGAAGAAGAGGCCGAAACTAACGGCCATGGCCCGCGAGTAGCGGAACACGCCCAGCCAGCGCTTTCGCGCCTTGCCCGTGTAGTCGCACAGCACCTGGGCCAGGCAGGCGAAGAACACGCTCTGCAGCCCGATCAACGACAGGGTCACGCCGAGCAGCATCCAGTAGAGGGAGAACGTGACGGCGCCGATCCGCACCGAACCGGCGCTCAACGGGACGGTGAGCAACAAACCCAACGCCAGCAGGACCAGTCCCGGTTTGAAGGCGAAGAAGTCCGAGCCGTAGATGAACATGGCCCGCAGGTTGATCCACGCCGCCTTGAACGGCGAGGTCCAGCCCTCCCGGCGGTGATGGGACAGCCTGCCGTCTCGGTCCTTCAAGAAGGTGACCGGCACCTCGGCCGTCTTCAACTCCATGCGCACCGATTTGATGACCATCTCCGAGGCGTACTCCCACGACTGCGACATCAAGCCCATGCGGGAGAGGGCATCGCGGGTGATGCCCCGCATACCGCAATGGATGTCGGAGAACGTGCTGCCAAACAGCCGGTTGAGGATCCAGGTGGTGATCGGCGTGCCCAGATGCTGGTGCAGCCAGGGCATCGAGCCGGCCTCGATCGAGCCCTTCCACCGTGAGCCCATGGCGAAGTCGTTGCCCGCCCGCAACTGCTCCACGAACGATCCCAACTCACGGAAGTCATAGGTGCAGTCGGCGTCGCCCATGATCACGTAGCGGCCCCGGATGAACGGCACGGCGTCGATGTAGGCCCGGCCCAAGCCCCGCTTGGGCGTCTTGAGCACCCGGGCGCCGCCGGCCAGGGCCAGATCGGCTGTCGCGTCGGTCGAGCTGTCCACGATCAGGATCTCGCCCCGCACCCCCGCCGCCGCCAGGCCCTCGTGGCACCACTGGACGAACTCGCTGATCGTGATCGCCTCGTTGACCGCGGGGATCACGATCGAAACTTCAGGATCAGCCTCGTCACGCTCGGGAACGAGCAAATGCACGTCCGGACCGGCCGCCGCCTCCATGACGTCAGACGCGGTGATCGCCTCAGTCATCGCTTCAGTGATCTGACTCGACGTATCCACTTGTGTCACCGTTTGGTCGCGCTCCTGTGCTGGTCGCCCAGGCACAGGCTGTCAGGCTAGCCATGCCGGGCCAAGGGGATCGCACGAGTGTTTGTGAACACTTCGCCTTCCGTTCAGATTGTTGCCCCCCGCTGTCCGTTGGCGAGACGAACTGGACGCAGTAGACGAGGTATCAGTCTAAGCGGCAGCGGGCGAAAGTGTTCAGACCGAGCTTGTAGCGCCGGCACTGCACCTGATGGGGCAGGAAGCCGGCCGCGATGAGCAGCGGCCAAAGGTCGCGGGGGTCGTAGTACGCCTTGTGGTCGTCCATCTCCTCCCGCGGACTCAGGCCCAGGCGGAAGGCCGACAGTTCGAGGGCCCACTTGCCCCACCACGAGGGGACGTTGACCAGGCA
>Ga0302326_10027563_pt1 | contig 11455 bp, 10 predicted proteins | sample Palsa_T0_3_FD_202264 | JGI IMG/M metagenome (GOLD analysis project Ga0302326, IMG submission 202264) | Peat permafrost microbial communities from Stordalen Mire near Abisko, Sweden - Palsa_T0_3 | ecosystem: Environmental > Terrestrial > Soil > Palsa > Peat permafrost | place: Sweden: Abisko...
GTTACTGCTTAGATCAAACGAGACATTGTCGTACTGCACGAAGGTGCTCAGCGAAAGATCCGGACTCCACGACAACGCGCCTTTGAACTGCCACAGCTTCTCGACAAAATTGCCCTGCGGTGTGTGAGCGAAGTAATTGTCTGCGGTTATGCCGGCCTCGACTCTGCCATGGAATGGCGTCCAGTTCAGCGAGTTCGTCTGGTGGTACAGGTGTCCGCTGTAATAGCCGCCGAAATACGAGTAGTTGGAGAACTGAATGGGCCGCTGCGGGCTGGTAATCAGTTCGGCGCCGTAACGCTGGAAGTCGTATGAGCCTACCGGGTAGGTAACAGTGGGAGCAATCGCAAAAGGGGTGGTCAGCGTCTCGTGATCCACATACGCGGTCAAACCCATCGCGTCCCCGGAGTTCATGGTCAGGTACAAAGGGTGGACCGTGAACAGCTGCGATTGCAGATTCCCGCTCGTATCGGTGACGCGACTGTATGCCAGGCTGTAATCGGCTTGGCGGATGGCTCCAAACGGTCCTGCGGGGGACGGGCGCGGCCGGAATGCGCAGGAAGCATCGGTCTGGTGGGTCTGTGGGCGCGGCAGAAAGCCGAGAAGCGGATCGAATCCGTCTCCATAGTGGTTGGTGCCTGCGGTGCAGTTCACCAGATCATTTGGATAATCAAAACGCAGGCCCCATGCCTCTCGATTGCCGGTCGGGACATCTCCCTGCGTCGTCGCGCCCCATCCGCCGAGTTGCAGGCTGTGCCTGCCCATAAATTCGGAGGTATTCCATACCGCGTCGGCGCCGGCGAGGGTGTTCGAGAGCAGCGCTTCGGGGTCGCCGTGGGTTACGATTGTGCCAACACGCAGGTGCTTGTCTACATCGTAGGCAACGCGACTGGCCAGCAGATTGGTACCATCGACCTTGGCTGAAGGCAGGTCAAGGTCCTGCACGACGGTTTCTGGGACATAGGTGGTCCGGGTTTGCGCATCAAGCAATGCCAGGCTCCATGGACCAACATGTCCGTTCAGTTTGAAGCCGCCGTTCAGCGGAATATCGTAGCCGTCGAGCAGGCCAACATTTCTACTGAAAAAGGGAATGAAGGTCGCGTTCAACCCGAGACCGAAGACGTATTGATTCGCGCCTTCCAGAAAAAAAGCCCGCTTCTCCGGGAAATAGAGCGGCCATGGCGTGATATCAATCTGGCGGGAATCTACCTCTGTTTCTGCGAAGTCGGTGTTTACGGTCACAATCGCTGCCAGTTGCGGAGTAATCCGCCAGGTGATCTCTCCACCTGCCGCGCCCGTCCAGTTTCGATCGGTGGGAGCGAAATCGCGCAGCATGGTTCCGCTGGTATAGGGCGCGAGTTCCAGGCCAAGGCCCTGCTTCAGCGGCGCCATGATCTCCAGATCACCCGCCCGGCTCATGTCGTAAAGATCGGCATCAAGCGAAGGAGACGCCCAGCGCAGTTCCGTCTGGTCGCGCACAATGGAACGGTCGAGTTGCAGTCCCCAATGGCCGTTTACACCGACAAAATTGAGGGTTTGCGAGGGAATCCAGATTTCAGCAGACCAGCCGTCCGGGGTGCGCGCTGTTCGTGCATTCCAGATACCGTCCCAGTCGGTGGAAAAGTTTCCCGGTCCAGCAATGAGTCCGTCCAATGGGCCGCCTGCCTCATTGATCTGGAAGTAGTATCCGGTTCGCTTGTCTCCAAATGAGTCAAGCACAACCGAGACGGTGTCATCGCCGGTCTGATCCCCATCCTGAGTCAGGGTATGGACCTGAATCGCTTTGGGGTTCGGATCGTGGCACTTGAATCCGAAGATGAGCGCATCATGATAAATGAGCACTCGGACCTCAGTCGTGTACGGAGTACGTGCTCCGGGATGAGGCGATTGCTGAGTCAGCATCATTGGCTCTGCTGTCTCCCAGTCCGGCTCGTTCAGCTTGCCGTCGATGGCGAACGGGCCTTTGGCCACGCGCGCGTGAACGGTCGGAAGACCAGTGGCGCGTACTTGGGGTGAGGGTTCCTGCGCAGAAGCGTCATAGAGGGAGAGAACCGCGCCTATGCCGATCCAAAGGATCGCAAGAGCGGCTGACCAAGGTCCGGCAACGCGCCGTATCGTTGTTTTCCTGCACGGGGAGCATGGCAAAATCTGCCGCATGAAGAGTGGTCGTCCTCTTGGGGGCCCTGAAGCAGACCTGACTATCTAAAGCTTGAAGCGTTGATTGACGGGAAAAGGATCCTGTCTCTATGCTAACTGCTCGACGAGATGCAAAGCACAGGCTGATCGCGTCTCTTATTTACGATGCAAATTCGCGTTGCCGTCCAACATGGCAAGCGGAAACATGAAATTTCAGATGGAATCAGTTGCCTTGGACCGGCTTTGGCTTCGAGGACAACTCGGTATATTCCACTTCAATGCGTCAAAGATTTACTGGCCCGGTTCATTGGCTGAATCATCAGCTATATGACATATCGCATACGAGACTAAGTCTATTGCGAATAAGAGTTATTATCCAGCGCATTAACCTGTCTGGTTACCCGCCGATGCTGAGGCCATCAACCTTGCCCTGATTCCTGGGCAGGCGCAAGAGGCACAACGATGAAGCCCTCGCGCCAATGGCCTCCCTCCCGGCGCGGCGGCTGGCCGACAATTCTGGCGGCCGTCTCGTTACGCTGCTCAATCGCCAGGCCGGGCAATCCCCCGACGATGGCTTGGAGCTGATCGTGATTGGGAGGCTGGCTCGTGGTAATCGGCAACAACGCAGTCAGCGCGGCGTATGCCTCGGCCAGATGGCTCACACGGCACTTTCGCTTTGCCGGCAGAGGAGGAATTCCGAGGGACTTCCACGCCGCATGGGGATAGCTCTCGACGAGAATCCTGCGCGGCGAACCGTCTGTCTGGCCCTCCCGCGTTGCCAGCCTCTGCCAGCCGAGCCGTTCCAGCGCGTCATACAACGCCAGGCAGAACCCGACAAATCGTTCGTATGTTCCTGGCAGCACCGTTCCGGGTAATCCGGTCTTGGCGGAGGTGTTCAACTCCCGTTCGGAGGTGCGACAGAACTGGTACCCGTTGTCTTCCGACTTCCAGGCCTGCGGACCATCCAGCATTAAAATGTTCACCTTGCGCTCCAGGCAGAGCGTGTTCAGCCGGATGGCGAGTTCGACGACGGATGGCGACGCTTTATCCTGCCAGTGGAAGATTTCGCAGGCAATCCGCATATCCTCTTGCGGGCCTTTTTGTTCGAGCAGGACAACTCCGAGGTCGGACCAACTGCGGCAGGCGAGATCGACAGAAAGAACGGGCATGGGCCTAAACCTACGCGCGGCCTCCGATTTCGGCAAGATGCATGGCAGTAAATTCCTGCCTGCGATATACTGATTTGGTCCGCATTGCGGCAGGGGTATCCCTGTTCCCAAAGTGGTTCTGAATTCTTCGAAGAGTCCGGCAAGAGACAAACTCATCGAAAACAAGAGAAAACAATGCCCAAACTGAAGACCCATACGGGCGCGGCCAAGCGCTTCTCCAAGACTGGTTCCGGCAAGATCAAGCGGCACCAGACCAAGATGCGCCACATCCTTACGTCTAAGCTCCCCAAGACGAAGCGCAAGCTCGGCAAGAGCCTGATCGTCTCGGATGCTGACCACGACAAGGTCGCCCGCATGATCCCGTACGCCTGATTCTGATCGTATCTCGCGATACGCTGGATCCATTCAGCCTGAAAAGTGATCTTGCCCGAAATGGGCAAAGTGAGCTGGGTTAGCGCAAATGCGTTGTGCAGCCCCGGAAGATGCGGAAAGCAGATTCCAGAATTTCAGGCACGACAGTGCGAGTGAAGAGGTTCCAAAGCGACGGCCCTGTAAAGGGTATTCGCCTCCTGCCTCCAGCCGCCAAAACGTAACGCAAAAAGGAGCAAATCACCATGCCTCGCGTAAAACGTGGCACAAAGCGGTCTGATCGCCGCAAGAAGATTCTCAAGCGCGCAAGCGGCTACTTCCTTACGAAATCAAAGCTGTACCAGGCAGCTCAGGAAGCCGTCGAGCGCGGCCTGAAATTTGCCTATACCGGCCGCCGCCAGAAGAAGCGCCAGTTCCGTTCGCTCTGGATCGTCCGCATCTCAGCCGCAGCCAAGCTCAACAACTTCAGCTATTCGCAGCTGATCAACGGCCTCAAGAAGGCTGGCATCGAGTTGGATCGCAAGATCCTCGCCGACATCGCGGTGCAGGATGCGCCGGGCTTTACACGCCTCGTTGAGCAAGCCAAAGCAGCTCTGGAAGCCGAGAAGACAGCGAAGTAAATTCTTCCCTGGAACGACCGAAGGCCCGGAGCAACCCTCCGGGCCTTTCTCTTGCAGTCAACCTTGTGATTTATTCTGACCATTACGCATGACGACCGACGAACCGCAGAATCTAGACACATTATTTGCCCAACTGGAGCAGGAAGTCCGCCACGCTGCGGCCAGTCTCCATTCTCCGGAGGCTGTCGAAAACTTTCGCCTGGAGTGGTTGGGGCGCAAGCAGGGCCGACTCAAGCAGCTCTCCGACCAATGGCTGAAATCCGCCCCTGTCGAGGCCAGACGCGAAATTGGCCAGCGATTCAACGCGCTCAAGACGCTTGTGGATTCGCTCCTCGAACAGGCTGCCGGCGCTGGTCCGAGCGATGCGACGCTCGCCGCCGAGGCGCTGGACGTCACCCTGCCCGGCACGCGAAGGCTGTTGGGCGCCGAGCACCCGATCACCCGCACGATGAATGAACTCGTCTCCATCTTTGCGGCGCTGGGCTACTCGGTGGGTGTCGGTCCCGAGGTTGAGACGGACTACTACAACTTCGAGAGCATGAACTTTCCGCCCGGCCATCCGGCCCGCGACACCCAGGACACGCTGGTGATCGCCAACCAGGAGCGCCGCAGCCTGCGCGACCGGTTGCTCCTGCGCACACATACCTCGCCCGTCCAGATGCGCACGATGGAGCAGCAGGCCCCGCCCGTCCGCATTGTGATTCCGGGCAAGGTGCATCGGAATGACGCAGCTGACGCCACGCATTCGCCCGTCTTTCATCAGGTTGAGGGGCTTTGCGTAGACACTAACATCACGTTCAGCGACCTCAAAGGAACCCTCGACCACGCCATGAAGGCGCTCTTTGGATCGAGTGTGAAGACGCGCTTTTTCCCGTCGTTTTTCCCGTTTACGGAACCCTCCGCGGATGTCCAGATCAGCTGCATTTTCTGCGCAGGCAAGGGCTGCCGAAAGTGCAAGCAATCCGGCTGGATCGAACTGCTTGGATGCGGCATGGTCGATCCTGCGGTCTTTGCTTTCGCCGCAGAAAAGCAGCCCGCTTACGATCCGAAAAAGATCTCCGGATTCGCCTTCGGCATGGGCGTCGAGCGCATCGCCATGATGAAGTACGGCGTCAGCGACATTGGGCAGTTTTACTCGGGAGACATGCGCTTCCTGGAGCAGTTCGCCTGAAGGCGGCGGGTTGGCGCGCTGCGCGCTTTAGCGAGTTAGCAAGTTAGCGGCTTCAGTGAGAGGAATTGCTTTAGTGGTAAGGACTAGACATTATCGCGACTTGCTCGTCTGGCAGAAGGCGATGGAATTAGCGCGGGAAACGTACATGCGTACCGAAGAGTTTCCCAAGTCAGAGACCTTCGGTCTGCGAATGCAGATGCGGCGATCTGCCGTTTCCGTGGCCAGCAATATCGCAGAGGGTCACGGAAGGTTAACCGACCCGCAGTTAAGGAATGCGCTTGGGATGGCAAGAGGTTCACTTTACGAATTGCAAACCCAAACCGAGCTGGCAAGCGGCTTGAGCTTCATTGATCCAGACTCCGCTCAGCACTTGCTCTCAGTGGCAACCGAAACCGCCAAACTGATCAATGGATTGCTAGCGGTATTGAGCACCGCTTGAACCCGAAGAAAACCAGCTAACCTGCTAACTCGCCAATGCGCGGAACGCGCGCTAACTTGCTAAAAAGGCTCTCCATGAACATATTGACCACCTGGCTCCGCAGCTATCTCCCCAGCCTGTCAGTCGACGACCGCCAGCTCGCTGAAGATCTCACCTTGCGCGGCATTGCCGTCGAAGGCATCCACGACCTGGGCGAAGGCAACGGCTCTTTGTTTGAGATGGACATCACCACCAACCGGGTCGACGCTATGAACCATTACGGCGTGGCGCGAGAAGTGGCGGCCATCTACGGACTGGAACTCAAGCCGATTCTGGCGCTGCTGCCTCAGGCGCGGCCTGCGGTGGCTCCGTTTCCGGTTCAGATCGAAGCGCAGGACGCGTGCGGCCGCTTCACGGCCCGGGTTCTCCGCAACGTGACTATCAAGACTGGGGCAGTCGTTGGACCTCTTTCGACACAAGTCTCGCGGTATTTCGGACTCCTTGAGCAGAAGCAGATTTCCAGCGCGGTCGATGCCACCAACTTCGCATGGCTGGCCATGGGGCAGCCGACTCACGCCTTCGATCTGGATAAGATCGAGGGCGGCATCATCGTCCGCCGCGCCCGCAAAGGCGAAAAGCTGAAGACGCTCGACGGCATCGAACGCATTCTCGATCCCGAAGATCTGATCGTCGCCGACCACGTCAAGCCTCTCGGCCTGGCGGGTGTCATGGGCGGCTGGGACACGATGATTACCCCAGCAACGACCAATGTGCTTGTCGAAGCCGCCTGGTTCGATCAGGTAGCCGTTCGCCGGACAGCGCGGCGTCATGGTTTGCACACGGATGCTTCCCACCGCTTCGAGCGCGGAGCGGACATTAACGCCGCGCCGCTCGCTTCTGCTCTGGTAAGCAGCATCATTCTGGAAAGCGGCGGCCACATCGAAGGCGATCTCGTGGATGTGACCGTTCCCGCCGTGGAAGCGCGCACTGCAAAGCGAAAACCCGTGGCTCTCGCGCTGAGCGAAGTGCACCGGCTTCTCGGCACGACCATCGATGCCGACGGCATTGATGCAGCGACCACGGAAGGCATCCTGAAATCTCTCGGTTGCAAACTCGCCGCGGAATCAGGCTCAAACTGGCAAGTCACCCTGCCCAGCTGGCGTCTGGATCTCGACCGGGAAATCGATCTCATCGAGGAAGTCGCGCGCGTCTACGGCTATAACCGCTTCGCGAATACCCTCCCGGCCTTCGCGGGAGCCGTGCGCGAACTTCCCTATGCAGCGGTCGAATCCGCGCTGCGCCAGACGCTGCGTGCCGCCGGCTTCCATGAGGCCATCTCCAGCACGTTTGCCTCGGCGGAAGACGCAACCGTGACGGCTCTTCAGCCGGGCCTTGTCGTACCCCTCGGCAACCCGCTCAGCGAAGAGGCTGGCGTCATGCGCCCATCGCTGGTGCCAGGCATGCTCGCCATGATCGCGGGCAACCTGCATCGCGACGTGGCGGATGTTCGTCTGTTCGAGATCGGCGCGGTTTTCTCGGGCACGACCGACCGGGTTGACGAGCGACCGGCACTCAGCATCGGCGCAGCTGGCCAAGTGCCACAGTCCGGCCCCCACCAGCACCCTCGCGGCCTCGATTTTTACGATCTCAAGGGCATCGTCGAGCAGCTTTTGGCTCGTTTCAAAATCAAATCCGTCTACTTTGACAACTTTCCCGCCGACGCGGGCATTACGCCGCCGTGGCTTCATCCCTACCGTGCCGCCCGAGTCGTCGTCGAAGGCATCACAACCGGCTGGTTCGGCCAACTGCACCCTCGTCTTGCGGCAGTTCGCAAACTGAAAGACACGGTTCTGGTCGGAGAACTCTACCTCGATCGTCTCTTCCAGTTGCCCGCGCAAAAGCCGGCAGTCCGGGAAATCTCGCGTTTTCAGCCCGTTCGCCGCGATTTTTCCCTTCTCGTCCCCAATGCTGTCCGTTGGGCGGAAATCGACGCCACGCTGCACTCACTGGTCAGTTCCGGAGTTCGGGAACTTGTCGACTGGAGGGTCCGAGAGGTGCTCCGCGACACCAAGCCAGGCAGCGAAGCGAAGCCGGATAAGGCCGTTTCTGGCGAGTATTCTCTGCTTCTTGGCGCCACCTTCCAGGCCGCCGACCGCACGCTGCGCGACGAAGAGCTGCAAAGCTTCAGTCAGCGGATGATCGAGGCTGTTTCCCAAGTAGGGGCGAGGTTGCGCTCCTAAGCTGTTTTCCACGTCCAAACGGAATATACTCGCGACAAGGCGGTACGGCTTTTTCAAGCCATGCAGCCACGCCATCCGGAGGAATTTATGGCACTACTGCCCATGGGCCAGGCAACGGAACATCCGTCGGCTACACAAGAATCGATGTTTGAGGAACCGATCGGTATTCCCGGTCCTGATCCCGAGGAAATGGCCTATTATGCCTCCGAGGACGTGTCAGAGGATGTTTCCGATGAGGCGTCTTACGAAGCAACGGAGGATTTCTCCGCGGAGGCTCTTGAACCCCCGTCCAGTGAGTCAGCCCGTGAGCTGGAATCCGCCCCGGCAAGCTCGGCGGCGACGACCGTCACGAGTGAAGAAGCCGTTCAGCCGGCAGCCCCGCAGACGCAGGACGCTCCGCAGTCCGATACCCCTGCCGAAGCCGATACCCACTCGCTGACGATGATTTCAGTCGACGATTTTGCTGCGCTTGAGGAGCGGGTCTTTCGTGCCGTCAATCTCGTCCGCAATGAGCGCCAGGCTCGCGCCGCCGCGGAAGAACGTGCCGTTGCCCTTGAGGCTCAGCTGGTGGCGAAGCAACCGGCCGTTGAGCAACTGCAGCAGGAAGTCGATTCCCTTCGAATCGAGCGCGAGCAAGTTCGCCAGCGCGTCGAACGCCTGTTGAGCCAGCTCGACGCCCTGGAACTCTAAAGAGAAAAACCATGGCCCAACGCAACAAGCCTTCCGGTAGAGCACCCGGCCTCGAAGCGGCCAAGTCGGAGCAGTCATACGTGACCGTCGAAATCTACGACCAGACTTATCATCTATCCGGTCCGGATAACGCGCAGGTCCAGCGCCTCGCTGCCCGAGTCGATGCTCGAATGCGGGCAGTTGCATCCACCGGCCGCACCGCTGACTCGCTCCGGGTAGCGGTGCTGGCCGCGCTCAACCTGGCCGATGAACTGGCGCGCGCCGAGGATCGACTGCTCAAGCTGGAGGGCTCGCTCGACGCAACCGAATCTGCCAATCTGCATATTCGCGCCATCAATCTGCAGGGCTTGCTGGACACGGTTCTGGAAGAAGAGCGGAAGACCGGCTCTTAGAGCATTCCCCGCATTGCTGCGGGCTTGTTTCGCGGCCTACAGCGATCCCGAAATTGCGTTAGCGTGCCCAGGCTGTCAAGCCGCCATCCACGATTATCGCCTGCCCCGTGACGTAGGACGAGGCTTCGCTGCAAAGCCACAGGGCCGCTTGCGCTGCCTCATCCGGCTTGCCGATGCGCCCGGCTGGAATGCGCGCCGCGAACTCCCTGAATGTCAGCTCAATTTTTCCAGGATCGCCACCCACCATCTGACTCACCGCGTTATGCAGCATCTCCGTGTCAAAGCCGCCGGCGACCAGTGCGTTGACGCGAACGTTGTCCGCTGCGTACTCCTGCGCTGCTGATTTTGTGAGGGCGATGATCCCGGCCTTGGACATGGAATAGAGAGACCCGTTGCGCGCACCGCCAAGACCATTGACGGAAGAGGTGTTGACGATCGCTCCGCCGCGCGGCTCCTGTTTTTGCATCTGCTCCAACTCATACTTCATGCACAGCCAGATGCTCTTGAGATTGAGTGAGACCTCGGTGTCAAAGTCGGACTCCTCGTACTCTCCCGTGGGAACGGTCTTGTTCAGAACAGCGGCATTATTGAACGCGTAGTCGAGCCGTCCAAAGGAAGCTACAACCTGTGCAACGAGATTCTCTACCTTTGCGGCCCGAGAAACATCCGTCTGGACGAAGAGAGCGCTTCCACCGGTTTCGCGAATCTCCTTTTCGGCTTGTTGACCGCGTTCCGCTCCGCGTGCGGCGATCACAACGCTCGCACCTGCGCTCGCGAAGAGCCCTGCGGCCGCCCGGCCAATGCCGGCACTTCCGCCAGTCACGAGGACAACCTTTCCGAGCATGGAATGCGGCATAGCTGCCTCCGCCTTTACCGCCCGCTTAGCCTCACCGCAGAACTGCAGAACGATTCAAACCAGCGGCTGATGTACACCTGGGCATGGCCTTCCCCGCAAAAGTGCAGGGATTGTGGCTTGTCGGCCTCTTTATGATCCCATTTGAAGATTCCCAGGTTGGAATCGCTGCAGTGAATTACGAACCAGCGCACCGGAGCCGAACTCTCCACGCCACAAATTTCGCATTTATAAATCGTACCGATCAAGACGGTCCTCCAGCGAATTCAGGAACTGCGACAACTTAGGGAACAGCCCAATTGTATCGGCTCTGCTATCGAAATGCGCATTTCTCCCCGCAGTTGGGGGATGACACTCTAAGGACTTGGAGTAGCCGCGGAAGAAGTTGTCCTCGTAAATGATTTGATAAGGCTCTCTAGAAATGTAAAGAAAACCTCGACCGCGTAGCCGACCAGAAAGGCTAAGGCCAGAGGGGAGGCGTTGGCCTGCGCGGTGAATCCGCCGAACAGGCCGATCACCGTTCCGCCAATTGCCGCGATCACAAAACGCGCAGAATTTGCGGAGGATGGGATGAATGTCCGGTTGCTCATCTGGTCTTCGAAGGTCCGCAGCAGGTAAGCGCAGGTTCCCAGCAACGCGTAGAGAATCGGAAGAATGCAGGAGTTCAATGCACCGTAGAACGTGGAGGTGTCGCTCATGATGTTCTGCGCAAAAAACCGGACATCCTGGTAGGTGACGGCGATGTTGTCCCGCTCGGCTGGCAGATCTGTGATCGGGATGCTGAGTTCGAATTTCTTCTTCAGGTATTCGGCTTGTTCGGCCGCGCTACCCTCCGGAGGCAGCAGCGGAGGAGGGACCGCGACATGAGGGAAGACGACCCGGTTCAGCCGTCGAGCGCGCGCATAAATGGACCGGACGGTCGCGGCGTATTCCTGGAGTTCTGCAATTTCGGTGCTGGGGCCCACGTCACTCCGCGCCGGAGGGCCCAGCTCTGAGCTGAGCTTGACCGTCAAAGTATTCGCCGTCGTGATGTCGTTACGGATGGCCTCGGAGATACTCGAAGTGACAAACATCAGGATCGAAGCAGGAATGATGATCGCGGACAAGATAAAGGCCCAAACCAGATAGGTCCGCATAGTCGGGCGAGTCTCGGAGTGGCACGCTATCAGGCTTGCCGCAGTCACTGGCTTGAGCCGGGCCGCCAGGCTGGTGAGCGCAAGCAGCAAATTCGCGGCGATTTCGTCACTCCATCCGACGGAATAGGCAGTTCTGGCGCGCAGAATAGCGGAACGGGTTTCCGGGCCGACATCCACGCCCGTTTCAGCAGCATACTTCAGCAACCGCTCGGCATCCTCAAGCGCTTCCAGGAAGTAACCCGGGGATCCTGCGTCGCCTGGCGC
>Ga0302326_10027564_pt1 | contig 11455 bp, 13 predicted proteins | sample Palsa_T0_3_FD_202264 | JGI IMG/M metagenome (GOLD analysis project Ga0302326, IMG submission 202264) | Peat permafrost microbial communities from Stordalen Mire near Abisko, Sweden - Palsa_T0_3 | ecosystem: Environmental > Terrestrial > Soil > Palsa > Peat permafrost | place: Sweden: Abisko...
CCTGGTGCGGCGCGCCGTCCCACCACATGTGCTTGTAGACCACGAGCTCGTCGCGGCCCTGGAACAGGTCCAGGAACGGGACCGGCCCGTCCGGGCCGGTGACCTCGACCGCCGGGTCGAACTCCACCATCGGCAGCCGGCGGCGGGCCGCGGCGATGACGTCGCCCTCGCGGGTGTGGGCCTTCTCGCGGACCAGCAGCTCGTCACGGGCGGCCTGCCAGGTGGCCAGGTCAACGACGGGCGGGCGGCCGGGCAGCGCAGTGATCGGGTCGCTCGGTGCGGTCGGCATGGTGTCCTCCGTGGTGTCTCGTGCCGGGCGGCAGCGCACGACGCCTCGATGACCGCAGCATGGCCCTCGTCTCGGCTCGTCCTGAGTCCCTGGGATAACACAGCGATGCCTGCATGCGATGACTTGCGGCCGACGATGACGTCTACCCTGTGGCCGACCGAGACCGCGTGCGAACCACGGAGAGGTGCGATGACGCAGCCCTCTGAGCAGCCAGGCTTCCGACCTCATGGATTACCTGACCGGGCAGCGCAAGCATGTGCTTGGCATCCTGGAGAACTTGCCGGAAGAGGCGATGCGCCGTCCCGTGCTGCCTACCGGCTGGACGTGCGCCGGATTGGTCCAGCACCTGGCCCTAGACGTCGAGCGGTTCTGGTTCCGCCAGGTCATGACCGGTGAGCAGATCGGGCCGGATGAGTTCGGTGACGACGGCTGGCAGGTACGACCCGAGGTGCCGGCTGCGGCCGTGCTGGACCTGTACCGGCGCGAGATAGAGCTGGCGGACAAGATCATCACCGACACCTCGCCGGAAGCGGCGCCCGCCTGGTGGCCGGACTTCTTCTCGCCCAGCTTCCACCTGGAAAACCTGCGGCAGGTCCTGCTCCACGTGATCGCCGAGACCGCCTGCCACGCCGGCCACCTGGACGCCGCCCGTGAACTAATCGACGGCCGGACCTGGCTCATCCTCACTTGACACAACGGTGCCAGCCGAGAAGCTTGGCGGGCAACAGCCTGCGCCCGGGACGAGGACGGCGCGCGACCTGCGCGGGTACGCAGACAATGACCGTGACAAGTGGGATTGTGGACACGCGAGGAACACCCCCCGCCCGGATTGCCCTGGCCCGGTGGGAGTTCGCGAGGATAACCCCACGTCGGGAATCACTCACCATGTCCGCTGTACAGCGCTACTGCAACCCGCGGGCAACGCCCCCAGGCGGCCGGCAGCCGCAGCCCCTGGCCGAGGCTATGTGCGGTATGCGTCTGCCCGGTGCGTAACGGACGTGATGATGACCGTGACTTGCTCGTCCTCGATCAGGTACAGCACTCTGTACTCGCCCCTGCGGGCCGAGTACTGCGGTGCCAATGGCTCAAGGAGCGGCTTGCCGACACGGTGTGGGTTCTCCGCGAGCGGGCCGTGGATGAACTCCCAGCACGCGGTCGAGATCTTCTCCGGCATTCGCTGCAGCGCGCGCGCCGCCGCTGGGCGCAGCACGACGCGGTAGCTCACCGCGGCTGCTGTCGGCGCACCGCGATCAGGGCCTCCAGCGTTGCCAGGCAGACGACGTCCGGCAGGCCGCGGGCGTGCATGTCAGCCACCACGTCCGCATCGTCCCCGAGGTCTACCCCCTCCGCCCGGGCAGCAAGGATCTTCTCCACCTCGGCCGCCGTGACATAGCGACCCGCCGCAGCATCCACCCTCGACTGCGCGATGTCCTGCATCGCTGCCGCGTCGGCCAGCACGTCCAGTGTCTCCATGATCGACTCGAAATCCTCGTCGGCGATCATCCAGACCACCGGGACCCCGTTACGGGTCACGAGGACCCGCTGGTGGGTAGCGACCGCCTCATCCACCAGCGCCGAGAAATTCTGCCGAGCCTCGGCAACAGGTACCGTCGTCATGTACAGAATTCTAGCGCACAGGAAGAGGGTCCGCGAGAATTGCCCCGTCGTGCACACAGATAACAACACCGTAACAAGCGGGATTGTGGACACGCGAGGAACACCATCGTCCGGATCACTCTGGCCCGGTGGGAGTCCGTGAGGATAACCGCCCACGTCGGGGATCACTCGCCATATCCGCTGCACAGCGCTACTACAACCCGCCGACAACGACGGCTACGCTCCCAGGCGGCCGACCGCGCGGCGCGATTCTCGCTCTCCACCCTGACAGGTTAGCGATGCACACGGCGAACGGGGCATCCAGAGGATGCCCCAGCTTTCCAGTAGGCCAGGGTCGCCCCGAATCCCGTCAGAACTTGCCTGGATCTCGTCACAGCAACGGCGGTCGGAGCGGATAGAGCGGTCGGCACGACGACGGGGAGTCATGGCGGTTTCCGCGAGGGATCAACAGATGATCCCAGTCCCCGGCGCTTCCCGCGCTGGCTGTGGCGTGCAGATGCGGGCTACATTCGTTTTCGAGTATGTCAGTGTGCTGACAGTTATGGTGTTGTCAGTCGTCGAGACACAATCGCTTCGGGCAGGTTGGCAGGATCGGAGTGTAGATGTAGATTCGGGGGAAAGCCCAGGGTGCGGCACGAGAAGCACTGACCTGCATAAGCGCTTCTGCATCTATTCCTTCAGACATTGAGGCTACGCGATGACCGTGATCGACTGGCTCGGGGCAGTAAGCGGGATTGTGTCGATACTGGCCTTTATTTTCGCGGTGTGGGTATGGCTTAAATCAGATATCAAAGTCCGCGAGTTGCAAGAAGTAATCCAAGCGGCGTATGACGTCACTGGAACGATCATGTGGGAAATGCAGACCATCCGTGTTGACGACTCGGCGGCGCGGCTGAGAAGCACCGAACGATCATTTGGCGAGATATCTGCGCTCCACACTATTACCGGAAGGTACCTTAGGAAGGCGGCTGGTCAATCTGACTCAGGTCCCAGCGAGCTGGTCGAGCGCGGGGTCATTTGGAGCATGGCGATGATATGGGATGTTGAAACCTCAGAGCACACTCGCGAAATCTGGTTTATTACGCCTGATCTCGAACCGGATCTATCTGATTCCACAGTTGGATCTGTTGTGGCGGATAACATTAGGCGCGGTAAGCGGTATGTTTACTTCTGCCCGAAAGCTATCCCAAACTTTGAAACTGCGCAAAGAAAACTCCTAGCGAACATCGGAGCGTCTAAGTCAACGCGTATTGCGTCTCGTATTTCTATTGTTCCAATAGACAAGGAAGGTAATCCATCGATATTCCAGCGCGGGAGTATAATAATTTTCTTTTCCGAAGATGCCGAGTGGGAGACTGGGCGGGCATTCGAGGAGATCGTGTTTACTAAGTTGCCTAAGAGAGGGCTATTCTGGCAGGAGTATTCGCCATCGGAGGCTGAACGAATCAAGGTAGGGCTAAAACAATACCTTGACGACTGGCGGACACGAGCGTTGCCCTAGAAACTGCCTGAAAGCGTTACAGGCCGTCTGGATGCAAACTACTGGTGCGGCTCTGTTCGCGGTCAAACAGTGCGGCCTGCGTGGGTGCGTATGCACGCTGGGGATAACCGTGACGTGTTCGAGCACGCGGGCCAGGCTATCGCCCGCGCCTGGATGACCTGGCTTATGTTCCCGGATGCAGCCAGGCCCGGGCGAGTCGTTCCAGCGGATGCGGCGGCGCTCCCGATGGGGCCAGTACTAGGCCGTCGGCCCGGATCGTTGGCACCGGCAGCGCCCCGCCGCGCTGGGCGGCCTGCACCAGCCTGCGCATCCGGCGCTGGATGGCCAGGTAAAAGCGCCGCTGAGTCCAGCGGCCGAACAGGGCGAACCCCCACCGGATGACCGGGTTCGGGATGGGAGCGGCCCGCGAGTAGCCGGACACGCGGAAGGTGATCCGGCCGGTGCCCAGGTTCTTGATCACCTCGTAACTGAGGCGCCCCTGTTCCAGGTGACCCTCGAGGGTCTGGTAGCTCCAGCCCCAGACCCGCTCGGGACCGCCGTCAGCGTCCCTGGTCTCGTCGATGACCCCGGCGACCCGGACGCCGAGATAGAACCGCAAGCCGAAGAACCTGCCCTCAAGCAGCATGTCGCGACCCGCGAGTTCACTATCGCCGCGGTAGACGGCGCGCAGGATCCGGGGCTCGACGAACTCGTACTGCCGGGCCAGAACGCATCCCATTTCCCAGGGGCCGCCGCGGACGGGCGGGCCGGGAAGCTCCTGGCCGATGACGACGTCGTCGGAATCGACGTGCCAGTGTCCGTCTGGCCGGCCATCCTGCGGCGCCCGGGCTGAGTCGTAGTTGACCTGGAGGCCGCGCAGCCCCGCGAGCGCGGTGCCCTCGTTGACCGAGCCGAGCAGCCCCTCCGGCAATTACTCGGCCTTCTGCACGGAGTCACCGATGAGCCACAGTGTGGGTGGCCACAGACCGACGAACAGCGCACGCCGCTCGGCGTTGCCGCGTTCGTCCTGATCGACGGTCTTCGCGCGGATCCACAGGCTAATGCACAGCCCCACTGACGCCATCGACGCGGCGTGCAGATACGTACTGCGCAGCCCGGCCCGCCGCAAGATCTCCCCCGTGCTCATTCACAACCTTCCCGTCCGGCACCCGCAGCACGGAACGGCTGCCAGGCATGGGACGATCCTGCCATGGCGACGGCGAGCCGAGCGGACCGGCTGGGGATCGTGCTCCGCTGGCCGATCGGGATCGCCCTGGTCAGCTGGCGCTATATGTGGCGGACAACTCCCCTGCACCGGTCCGAAGAAGTCGGCAGCAGCGCGGATCTGCCCGGTCCGCCGGACGAGGACGAAGGGACCGCGGAGGGACGCCAGCCGCTCGCCGCGGGCGTCGGTCCGCTGCTGCACCGCTCGTACGCGGTGCGAATCGCGGGCAGCGCGATGAGCCCGGCGCCGCTGATCGATCTCGTGGCCGCCAACCTCAACCAGTCCTCGCCGGAAATGGCGGTGTTCCGCAAGACCCGCGGCGCCAGCGACGAGCTACGCCGCGGCGACGAGTTCGTGGTGCGGATGCCGGGGCCGTGGGACGGCCCGGTCCGGGTGATCCGCCGAGACGATACCTCCTTCCGCCTGGGCACCCTGACCGGTCACCTGGAAGCGGGCGAGATCGAGTTCCGGGCCGCGGCCACCGGCGACGTCCTCCGCTTTGAGATCGAGTCCTGGGCCCGGGCCGGGGACCGGCTCGCCGACGTGCTCTACAACAAGCTGCGGCTGGCCAAGGAGATCCAGCTGAACATGTGGGCGCACTTCTGCGTCCGGGTCGCGGCGCTGGCGGGCGGCCGTCCGCAGGGAGGCGTCACGATCCGCACCTGGTGGGTCACCTGGCCACCGAGGGACAGCCGGGACTCGCGGGACATTCAGGACTAAGGCGTCCGACCCTAACCCGCGACGACCTGGTGCTGTGGTCACCAGCCGCTGCGATCACAGGCCGAACTCCGCACGGCGGTCGGCCGGGACCAGGTCGGCATATTCGCGGTGCCCGGCAATCCAGCTCCGCACGAACGGACAGTAAGGCAGGACCACCAGCTTCCGGTCCCTGACTGCTTCCAGAGCCGACTGGACGAGGGTCCCGGCGAGGCCGTGACCGCGGAAACGATCTTCGGTTTCGGTATGGATGAAGGCGATCTCGTCGCCGCTCATGTAGTACGCGGTAAAACCGGCAAGCTCGCCGTCCGCGTGAATCTCGAACCGCGACTGCGCCTGATTGCCGGTAACCTGCAGGTCCATTTCCGCCTCCGGCCCGTAGCCTATCCGCGGGGCAAGCCGGTTACTCGCCGGTTGAGACGCCTAGGCATTCGCGGTGGAGGTCAGCGTGGCGGTTGTGGCACTTGTGCGGTAGCGGGTGAAGGCGGGGAAGAGGAACGCGATCGCGGCGGCGATGGCCAGGGCGAGCGGCAGGTCGCGGGTCAGCCCGAAGCAGGCGATCGCCACAGGGCGGCGGGAAGCTCGGCCGTCGCCAGATCCGTGGCCGCCCATTCCGCCTCGATGAGCGGGAGCAGCTGGCGGGTCCTTGCGGTGAGGCTGGCGATGTGCTGGCGGGCGTCGGCGCCCGGCTGAAGCGTGAGCAGGCCGGCCCGGGCCATCTGCGCGGCCGTCTGGCTGGCGGCGGAATGCGTGACGCCGACCGCGCGGGCCAGCTCACGGATGGACAGCGGGCCCATGAAGAAGCTCCTAGATCGCAACAATTTCGCCTTCGTCCGCAAAGGCCGCCTTGCGGGCGGCCAGCAAGCCGTACCATCGTGCGCAAGTTATGCCCAGTTATGCACAGCAGAACAGATCGCCCGGGGGGGGAACCGATGAGCGACCATTCGTCATCCGGTGATGGCGTCCCCGACCCGGACCGGATCGTGACCCAGCAGGATTTCGGCCGGACGCTGACCTTACTGCGGAATCGCGCCGGGCTGACCGTGCGGCAGGTGGCACGGGCGTCCGGGTTGCCCGCCAGCACGGTCGGCGACTACTTCTCCGGCCGGCACCTGCCCGCGACCGGGCAGGTCGGGTCACTGCACCGGATCCTGGCCGTCTGCGGGGAGACCGATCCGGCGCGGCTCACGGCATGGACGGACGCCCTGGGCCGGGTCAGGCGCCAGCCAGGCAAGCGGATGGCTCTCCGGGGCGACGGGGAAGTGCCCTACCGCGGCCTGGCCAGCTTCGAGCGCGAGGACGCACCCTGGTTCTTCGGCCGGGAACAGGTGATCAAGCGCCTGTTCGAGCTCGACCCCGGCGCCAGCCTGCCGCTGATCGTGGTGGGACCTTCGGGTTCGGGGAAATCCTCGCTGCTTCGGGCCGGGTTCATGGCGCAGTTCGCCCGGCCGGTGGCCCTGTTCGAGCCGACGGCCACGCCGGCTGCGGATTTCGCCGCCGTGGTGGCTGGCCTTCCCCGGTGCGTGATCGTGGACCAGTTCGAGGCGGTCTTCACCCGGTGCCAGGACGAAGAGCAGCGGCAGGCCTTCATCAGCGCGGTCGGCGAGCTGGCGGAGACGGCCACGGTGATCTTGGCGCTGCGGGCCGACTTCTACGATCAGGCGCTGCGCCATCCGCTGCTGGCCGCCGCGCTGCAGGCCAGGCAGGTCGTCCTCGGGCCGATGACCGCCGATGAGGTGCGCCGGGCCATCGTGGAACCGGCCCGGCGGGCTCACCTCGAGGTAGAAGACGGGCTGGTCGAGCTGCTGCTGCGCGACCTAGACCCCAGGAAAGCGAGCGCACCCAAACCGGGAGCGCCCGAGCCGGGAGCGCACGAACCCGGGGCGCTGCCGCTGCTCTCGCACGCCCTGCTCAGTACCTGGGAGCACAGCAGCACCGGCGCGATCACCGTGGCCGACTACCTGGCCAGCGGCGGTATCTCCGACGCGATCACCCGGACGGCCGAGGGCGTCTTCGGCCAGCTGCCCGCCGACCAGCAGCAGATGGCGCGGCGCCTGTTCCTGCGCCTGGTACACGTCGCGGATGACGCCCCGCCGACCCGCAGCGTCGTCCGGCTGACCGAACTGACTCGGCTGGGCGGGCAGGACACCGAGGAACTGCTCGGGCGTTTCGTGGACGAGCGACTGATCACCGTGGACGCGGAGACCGTCCAGATCACCCACGACGCGCTGCTGACCGCCTGGCCGCGGCTGCGGTCCTGGATCGATACCGGCCAGGATGACCTGCGGACCAGGCGGCGCATCACCGAGGCGACCCGCATCTGGCAGGAGAACGACCGGGACAGCTCGGCCTTGCCGCGTGGCCTGCCGCTGGCGATATTCGCGGACTGGAACGCGGATCCGGACAACCGGGATTCGCTGGGGCCGCTGGCGAGCGGGTTCATCACCGCGGCGATCGCCGAGGAGCAGGCCCGCGAGCGCGCCGAACGCCGTCGCACCCGCCGCCTGCGGCGGCTCGTCAGTGCACTGACCGTCCTCGTCGTCGTAGTGGTCGGGCTGGCGGGCTACTCGTTCCAGCAGCGCGCGACGGCCGCCGCCGCGCGCGACGACGCCGACTCCCGCGAGGTCGCCCTCATGGCCGGGCAGCTCAGGAGCGCCGACGTTCCGCTGGCCGCGCAGTTGAGCGTGGCCGCCTACGGCATCGCCCGGACCCCGGAAGCCGACGCCAGCCTGCTCGAGTCGTCGGGCACTCCGTCCGCGGCCCAGCTGACCGATGCGCCGGACGCGGTCCAGGCGGTCAGCCTCAGTCCCAGCCATACGCTGCTGGCCGTGGCCGCCGCCGACGGGACGCTGCGGCTGTGGAACGTGGCCAGCCCGAGCCATCCCGCCGGCGTGGGTGGCCTGCTGATGAACTACCGGGACAACCCGCTGTACACCACGGCGATCAGCCCGGACGGTAAAATCCTGGCCGCCGCGGGCTTCGACCGCACGGTTTCGCTGTGGAACATCACCGACCCCGACCGCCCGATCCCGCTCGGCAAGCCGCTGACCGGTCCGGCCGGCACGGTCTACTCGGTGGCCTTCAGTCCGGACGGCCTGATCATGGCGGCCGGGAGCGCGGATGACACCGTCCGGCTCTGGAACCTGGCGGATCCGCTGGCCCCCAAGCCCCTGGCCACGCTGCGCGGCCCGGCGGGGTACGTGGAGTCGGTCGCGTTCTCGCCGTCCGGCCGCGTGCTGGCCGAGGGGAGCGCGGACAAGACGGTCCGGCTGTGGAACATCGGCGATCCTTCCCGCCCGGCCGCCCTCGGCCGGCCGCTGACCGGGCCGGCGAACATCGTCACCTCGGTGACCTTCAGCCCCAACGGTCAGACCCTGGCCGCGGCCAGCCGAGATGACAAGGTCTGGCTCTGGAACGTCGCGGCGCCCGCGATGGCCGCGCCGGAGGGCGCGCTGACCGGTGCCACCGACTGGGTCAACACGGTTTCCTTCAGCCCGAACGGCCAGACGGTGGCGGCCGGAAGCAGCCAGAACAGCGTCCTGGTGTGGAACCTGGCCACCAGGTCGCTGACCGCTCAGCTGCCGCAGGAGGACCCGGTCACCTCGCTGGCCTGGGACGGCGACGGCAGGCTGGCCGCGGGCGACGCGGACGGCACCGTGTCGTTCTGGTCGCTGCCGTCGCCGATCCTGCTCGCGGGCGCTCCGGTAAACAGCGTGGCGTTCAGTTCGGACGACCGCATGCTCGCCGTCGGCAGCCAGAACCTGCAGCTGTGGGCCCCCGCCAGCCACTCGCGGCTGGCGAGCCTGCCCGCCCCCGGCACGACGTTCGTGAACGCGGTCTCGTTCGCACCCGGCGGGCGGCTGGTGGCGGCCGGCTACGGCAACGGGACGTTCCAGCTGTGGCGCACCACAGGTAAGGATCCGACGCCCCTCGAGCCTGAACTCACCGCCTCGGACTCCGGCATGATCGAGTCCGTCAGCTTCAGTCCGGACGGCAAGATCCTGGCCACGGGCGGTGACGACGGCACCATTCGGCTTTGGTCGGTTCCTCCTCCGGGTTCGGCTCGCGCTCGTGCCGTCCGGCTGCTGGCCACCAGAGTTGACTCGGGCAGCTACGTGTTCTCGGTGGCCTTCAGCCCGGACGGCCAGACGCTGGCCGCCGCGAGTGCCGACGGCCTGACCCGGCTGTGGTCCGTCCGCGATCCAGCCCACCCGGTCCCGCTGGGTGCGCCGCTCACCGGCCCGGCGAGCTACGCCTACTCGGTGGCCTTCAGCCCGCACGGCCACCTGCTCGCCGTCGGCAGCGCGGACAAGACGGTGCGGCTCTGGTCGGTCAGCGACCCGGCCCGGCCCCGGCCGCTGGGTGCGCCGCTGACCGGCCCGGCGAGCTACGTCTACTCGGTGGCCTTCAGCCCGGACGGGAAAACCCTGGCCGCCGGGGTCACCGACGGGACGGTCTGGCTGTGGAATCTCGCCGTACCCGCGCACCCGTCCCTGGTGGCGACCATCACCGGGCCGAACGGACACGTGTACTCGGTCGCGTTCTCCCATTCCGGCCAAGTGGTGGCCGCCGGCAGCGCCGATGGCACGGTCCGGCTATGGGATACCAGCGCGGCGCAGGCCGCGTCGGCGGTGTGCGCGAACGAAGGCCAGCCGCTCAGCAGATCGGCGTGGTATACCAGCGTGCCCGGGATCACCTACCGGGTTCCGTGCTCCTGAGCTTGTCCGAGGCTGTCCGGGATTATGCCGAGCTGCCCCTGACCGTACGGCAAACGGATAAATTCTTCGCAGCTACCGGACATCCGGGCGGTGAAACCCACCGGCCCGCTATGACTGGGCACGCCTGGCGGTATCGGGGGTCGGGCTGGCTGGGAAAGGGGGGCCAGCCAGCCCGCCGCCATGGCCGCGGGCGAAGGCCAGGGCCTCGCGGGCCAACGCGGACCAGTCGAGAGCGGACTCCGGATCCAGGCTGAACCATTCCTTCATCGGCGTGCCCTTGTTGGCGTCGAACCGCACGCCATGACCGCCGGCGACAAGCTCGTCAACGCGGTGCCTGGGCAGCTTCAGCACCAGCCGTCCGCGGACGAACATCGCGAAGATCTTCCGCTGGTAGCGCAGCGCGCTGCGACCGAACCCGCTGCCGCCCTGAGGGGGCGTGACCCCTTCCGGCCCTTCCGTCTGCTCAGCCCCGACGAATTCGTCGACCAGATCCTCGTACCGCTCCTCCGGCGCCATGCCCCTCAGCTTGCCATAAGCCCGCGGACGCGACGGATGCGTCCGCGGGCTCATCAGCTGGCTTCTGTGGCGTAGACGACGATGTTGCTCACGTAATGACCGGTGGCGCGATCGAACGCCCCGCCGCAGGTAATGAGGCGCAGCTCGGCGTCGGGAGTAGGGCCGTATACGGTCTGCGTCGGAAATTGGTCCTTCAGGTACGTCTGGACCATGGTGACGAGGAACTTCACCAAGGTCCCGTCGGCCCGCCGGACGTAGACCTCATCACCCTTGCGCAGCTCGGACAGCCGGTCGAACACCGCGGGACCGTGGACCGTGTCAACGTGCCCGACGATGATGGCCGATCCGATGGCTCCGGGCCGGGGGCTCCCGGTATACCAACCTGCGACGGCGGTATCGGTAATAGGCGGCACCTGCAGCGAACCGTCGGACGCCAGGCCGAGCGTGATCAGCTTGGTGCTGACCCCGATCAGCGGGATGGTGAGCGAGACCGGGGCGGCGACCGGACGCGGAGCGGCCGACTGCGGCGGGGCCACGATCGGACCGGTCGGCGCGGGCAGTGCCTCGAGCCCGACCGCGACGGGCCGCATGGCCGGGGTCGCGTGACGCGTCAGCAGCAAGCCGGCCGTTCCGGCCGAGATTACGACCAGGCCGGCCGCGAAGATGATCGCGGCCGGCCTGCGGAACGCCATTCCTCAGACCTCGGCGCGCAGCTGACGGCCTAGTCCGCGGCGGCGCAGCCTCAGCCCGCCGGTCAGGGCGAGCAGAGCGCCAACTCCGATGAGGGCCGCCCATGGCAACGGTGAGCCGGGCCCATGCGCCGCGGTTCCGCCGAATCCGGTCGCGGCGCCGCCCAGGGGCGGCTTGCCCGCGCCGGCGGCATCCTCCAGGCT
>Ga0302326_10027565_pt1 | contig 11455 bp, 10 predicted proteins | sample Palsa_T0_3_FD_202264 | JGI IMG/M metagenome (GOLD analysis project Ga0302326, IMG submission 202264) | Peat permafrost microbial communities from Stordalen Mire near Abisko, Sweden - Palsa_T0_3 | ecosystem: Environmental > Terrestrial > Soil > Palsa > Peat permafrost | place: Sweden: Abisko...
GCCCCCCTTCGGTCACGGGCAGCCGTTTCCGAAAAGCAAAACAGCGCAACAGGTTATTCTTGAGAGGAGGGGCAAGCAATGGAAGTGCAGCTTACGTCTGATCAAAAAGCATTCGCCCGCCGCGCGGTTGAAAGCGGACGGTTGCAAAGCGAGGAGGAAGCCGTACTGGAAGCGCTTGCCTTATGGGAAGAACGCGAACGGCGCCGCGTGGCGTTTCTGGCGACCCTCGATGATTCCCGCGCTTCTTCTTGCCCGCGGCGAGGGCCGTGTCATCACGCAGGAATCCATGCGGGAGCTTGCCGCCGAAGTGAGAGAGCGCGGACGCGCCCGTCTGATTGCTGAATTGTCCCGATAAAGCAGCCTTGAGATTATGGAAACGGTTCCAGCCAACGAAATCATAGTGAAAGACGCGGACATCCTCGGGGGAACTCCGGTGTTCCTGGGCACGCGGGTCCCGTTCCAGGCTCTGCTGGACTATTTGGAAGGTGGCGAGACTTTAAATGAGTTCCTTGACGACTTCCCCACGGTGTCAAGGGAAGCCGCGGTCGCTGCGCTGGAATTTGCCAAGTCGCTTCTCGTTGAGCAACTTGGATGAAGGTCCTGCTGGATGAGTGTATCCCGCGTAAACTGAAGAACAGTCTGCCGGGCCACGACTGCCGAACTGTGCCGGAGGCGGGGCTCGCCGGTCAGAAGAACGGTGCGCTGCTCGCGCTGGCCGAGAGCGCTGGATTCGAGGTCTTCTTGACGATGGATAAGGGTCTCGAATACCAGCAGAATCTCGCAGGCCGTGCGATCGCGATCATTATTTTTCGCGCGCAGTCGAATCGTCTCACGGACCTATCGCCTCATCTCCCGGCTTGCATCACAATTATGCGGTCGATCAGAGCGGGTCAAGTCGTTCGCGTCGGTGGATAACGAAACGCTGCTTTCGCGGCAACGGCTCGAAAAGACCCCACGCAAATCGGCAGGCAGCGAGATGACGCCGGCCCGGCGGGCGCGCGCCGCGGTGTAAGTGCTTCGCTCGGAGGTTCCCAGAAAAACAACCGCTCCCTGCGGTCACGGCTCAGCCACGCGGCAAATCTGCTACCAGGCGCCTAGCAGACGCCGCACAACCACCAGTTCGCCCAGATGGTAGGCATTGTGATCGGCTGCGACCAACGCTTCTCTCAGGATGGTTTGACCATCGCCGTGTGGAATCTTGGCGAACAGATCGGTCGACTCGTCGGTCACCAGTTTGCCGAACGCCTCGAGATGGTTGCGAAAGGCTTCGACGCTCTGCTCCCAGGCCTGTTTGCTCCGGGGTGCTCGCGTGCGGGGCCAATACCCGCCCGGCCACTCGGGCGACTTGTGCTTGGGGTTCCGCGAGAACTCCAAAATGTCCCAAAGGGCGAGGCGCATGTGCTCGACGACCTCCCAGGGCGAATGCATGGCGCCCTCGGGCCTGCGGCCACGCAGGCTGGCCGGCAGGTCTTTGATGGCTGCCTCGAAATTCACGTGAGCGTCACTGCCCTGGAGCAGATTGATCAAGTGTTGTCGCAGAATTTTGTCGCTTGGCGTTTTCACAGGAACGATTTCTCTCCTCGTTTCGGCCTGGAGCCGATTTCTCGTCGAGACGGAGGATATCACTTATGAGCGATGCCGTTCACTTTGAGTTGCGAAAAGCAGACGGAAGGCCGATTGACAATCGGCCGCAGGTTGCCAACCTGCCCCACATGCCTGCAAAATGTTCAGGCTGCGTTGCGCTGCCAGTTTTTGTCTTCGACGCGGGCGACTTTCACGGCGGTGGCGATGCCTAGCCACTTGAGGACTTTAAGCTGCATCCACGAGAAATCGATTTCATACCAAACCAAGCCGTGGCGGGCGGAGGTGGGATGGGCGTGATGGTTGTTGTGCCAACCCTCGCCAAAGGTGAGCAGCGCCACCCATAGGCTGTTGCGGGACAGATCGCGAGTGGGGAAGCGGCGCCGCCCCCACAGGTGAGTCGCGGAATTCACGAGCCAGGTGGAATGCAAACCGACAGTGATGCGCAGGCACATGCCCCACAACACAAGCGGTAGACCGCCGATGGCGGCGAGGATCACGGCCAGGAACACGGTGGGCAGCCAGTGCCACTTGCTTAACCAGAGGTAGAAGGGGTCCTTGGCCAGGTCGGGCGCGTATTTGGAGAGGGTTTTGGTCTCGTTGTGCAGGGCCTGGCCAAAGAGAAGCCAACCCATGTGCGCCCAGAAGGCGCCATCGCGCGGGGAGTGGGGATCGCCTTCCTGATCGGACTTCTGGTGGTGGATGCGATGCGTAGCCACCCAGAACATCGGGCCGCCCTCGAGCGTCAGAGTGCCGCAGACGGCAAAGAAATATTCGATCCAGCGAGGAACCTTGAAGGAGCGGTGCGTATGAAGGCGGTGGTAACCGAGGCTGATGCCGAGATTGATGGTCATCCAATACAGGAACGCCGCCACTGCGAGATTCCGCCAGCTAAAGCAGAAGAGAGCCTCTATGGCGCCAAGGTGGAGGATGACCAGCACAACGAAGGTGACGGTGTTCAGATTGCCACGATCGTATTTATCGGTCTTGTCAGTTTGTGGGAGGGTGTTCTCGTTGATCACGGTTGGTCCTGCTCAAGCCTCGCGGATTCTTCCGCGGCATGCATCGTCTCAGGCGGACGGCTGGAATAGAGCAGGACCCAAATGACCAGGCAAACGACGAAGACCAGCCGGGAGATCCCCTACAGATAACCTTAGCCGAAGACGCGTCCCATTGTACCAGTTGTGTCAGGGATCGCAAGGCATCACCTGAAATGCTTCGGCCAGGCAACCGAATTCAAGGCTGTCAATAGCGCCACAGCGGGGAAGATTCGCGAGATCGGCATTTTCGTTAACTTCAGCCAGCGGAATGGCGCGCGCCATGGCCCTGCAGTAATTCCCAAAACCGGACACCCAGGCCGCTCCCGATCCGCGCGGCACGCGAGTGGTTTCAATCATTTGCTTAGTCCCTTGGATCGGACCTTCGGTTGCTCGGTTAAAATGCGGATGCTCACTCTCCTCAGGGACATGCGCTACTCGTTGCGCACGTTGCGCAGGATGCCGGGCTTCACCATCGTGGCCTTGCTGGTTTTGGCCGTCGGGATTGGAGCAAATACCGCCATTTTCAGCGTCGTCAATTCGGTGGTGCTGCGTCCGTTGCCGTATCCCGGCGCCGATCGCCTGGCCCTGATCTTCGAAACGGATCTCAAGGACGGGATCCAGAGCGAAGGCGCCTCCGCGCCGAACTTCCTCGACTGGAAAGAGCAGAGCCAGTCCTTCGACGAGATGGCGCTGCTCGAGGTCGGAACCGGTACGGTGACCGGTAATGGCGAGCCCGAGCAGGTCACGGGTTTGCGCGTGACTACGAATTTCCTGTCGATGCTGGGCGCCCGGCCGGTTCTCGGACGCACCTTTACCACGGCCGAAGGCGCAGGGAAAGCCCGCTACCCGGTCGCAGTGCTCACCTACGGCTATTGGCAGCGCCGCTTCGGAGCGGACCCCGCTGCCATTGGAAGAACCTTCATCCTGAACAGCGAACCGTACACCGTGATCGGCGTCCTCGCTCCGGATTTCTTCCAACCCTTGCCGAGCGATCTGTTTGTGCCCTGGCCGGTCGCCGAACTGCGCGCCAAGGAACGCGCCGATCACAGCTTCGGCGTTATCGCCCGCCTCAAGCCCGGCGTCAGCATCCCTCAGGCGCAGGCCGAGTTGGGCGCCATCGCGCGCCGCATCGACGCCCAGACCCCCCGGTTGGCAGGGTGGGATGTCGCCGTGGTCGGGATGAAACAGGCGATGTTCGAATACATTCGCCCCGCGCTGTTGTTGCTCCTGGGGGCGGTGGGACTTCTTCTGCTGCTGGCATGTGTGAACGTATCGAGCCTGATGCTGGCGCGCGTCACGGGCCGGCGTAAGGAATTGGGGATTCGTGCGGCATTGGGCGCGGGGCGCGGGCGCCTGGTCAGGCAGATTCTTGGCGAGAGCCTTCTGCTCAGCCTAATGGGAGGCGCGCTCGGCGTCTTCTTCGCCGTCTGGGGCGTCGGCATTTTGGGGGCAATCCTGCCTGGAACCATTCCCATGACTGAGGCTGGAGCTGAAATCGTGCGGCCGGCGATCAACGTAGACGCACGCGCTCTCACTTTCGCGCTGCTGGTCTCAACCGGGGCGGCGCTGATTTTCGGACTGCTTCCAGCCTTGTATGTCGCCTCCGCCGACCTGAACGAGGCATTGAAGGCCGGGGGCCGAACCTCTTCGCAATCCGCGGGCCGGACACAGGTATGGCGGTTCCTGGTGGCTGGCGAAGTCGCTCTCGCCACCATGCTGCTGATCGGCGCCGGCCTGGCCATGAAGAGCTTCGTGAACTTGCAGCACGTGAATCCGGGCATCCGGCCCGATCATGTCCTGACGTTTCGAATGCGCCTGCCCACCGACAATCTCTACAAGGGCGATCACGAGCAAGCCGATTTCTACCGGCGCGTACTCGACAAAGTGGAACGGCTACCCGGTATTCAATCCGCCGGCCTTACCGATGTGCTTCCGCTTGGGCAGCAGAACGACCGTGAGTACTTCACGATCGAAAACCGCCTGGTCCCGCCGGGGCAGTCCCTGGTCGCTGACTTTCGGCGCGTCAGCCCCCGCTATTTCAACACCATGGGAATCGCGCTGCTCGAGGGGAGGCTCCTCTCCGATCGCGATGTGCGCGACGCGCCGCCGGTGATCCTGATTGACGAAACGCTGGCACGGCAGTATTGGCCGAATGAAAATCCGATCGGCCGGCGCATGCGGCTGTGGGGTAAATTCCGGGAAGTCGTCGGCATCGTGAGCCAGGTGCATCATTACGGCTTGGAAAAACAGCCAGTGCCTACCATCTACGCATCCTACGAGCAAATGCCGAACAAACAAATGGCGCTCGCCGTGCGCACGACGCTCGATACCGACGCCGTGGTGAAGGAGGTGAAGCAGGCCGTCTGGTCGGTGGATCGCGGCCAGCCCGTGTTTCAGATCCGCAGCATGGATGACTATCTTTCGCTGGCCAACACCGCGCCCCGCATTTCGACACTTCTGCTGGCGGTTTTCGCGGCCATCTCGATGCTACTGGCCGCGCTCGGGATACATGGTGTGGTTTCCTATGGCGTCGCCCAGCGTACCCGCGAATTCGGAATTCGCATGGCCCTCGGTTCTACGCCTGGACAACTCAAGGCGCAAGTTGTTCTGAGCGGTCTCAAGACCGCGCTGATTGGCCTCGGGCTTGGGATGGCCGGCGCCGCCGCATTGGCCTTCGCCTTGCGCGCGATGCTCTATGGCGTAGCGCCGCTCGATCCCGCCGTTATGGCCGGAGTCGCCCTCCTGCTTCTCATCGTGGCGCTCATCGCGAACTACGTTCCAGCCCGCCGCGCGACGCGCATCCATCCGATGGACGCCCTGCACCAGGAGTAGCTGTGGCACAGGCTTTAGCCTGTGGTGCTTTAGAGTTTGAACCACAGCCTGAAGGCTGTGCCACAAAACCTGCACGGAGGCCCATAGCCTGAAGAGGTTGCTGAAAAAGGCTCCGGCAGGCCGAATGCCTGCCCCACCATACTCTGCAAGCCACTGATTTATAGTGGTGGCGCAGGCGGTTTCGCCTGCGTTCTTCCGATTTCGCAGCCTTTTTCAGCAACCTCTGAAGGCTGTGCCACCCCGATTTGCCAGGGGGCTGGGAAGAATGGTCTAATAAAAGAGAAGCGTCGAACCAATGGAGTGGGCGAAAGCCCACTTTTTTGTTGTGTTGTGCGGGGTTCGAAGCCAGCGGCGCTCGAATGAAAGACGAAAGCCTCATCCAGCGAATCACGGAGTTAACCGAGCAAGCGGCGGCCGGCAGCAATGTCGAGATCGTCGAGGTGGATCTGCGCGGAAGCGGTAAAGCGCGGCTGTTGCGGGTGTACATCGACAAACCCGGCGGCGTGAAGCACGGCGACTGCGAATACATCTCGGAGCGGCTGAGCGCGCTGCTCGATGAGAGCGACGCGGTGCCCGGGGAAGAGGGGTACACGCTGGAGGTGAGCTCACCGGGGGTAGAGCGAGACCTTCACAAACCGCGAGACTTCGAGCGAGCACTGGGCCGGAAGATCCGGGTTTCCCTGCGCGAGCCGGCGGAGACGCGGCGGCCGGTTGAAGGGAAGCTGGCGGCCTTTACGGCGGACACGCTGGAGGTGGAGACGGCGCCGGGTGAGTTGACGCAGATTCCACTGAAGACGGTTCAAAAGGCGCGCCTGAAGTTCGAGTGGTGACGCCGGGGCTAGCGGCTCACAAATTCCAGCCCAAACGTTGAGATAGGCAAAAAGAGGTTTAAAAGTGGCTTCTATATTTCAATCTGTCGAGATACTGAGCAAGGAAAAGGGCATCGATCCGCAGATCGTTTTCGACGCGGTGAAGGATGCAATGCTGGCGGCCGCGCGGAAGCATTTTCGCTCCCAGGAGAACCTGGTGGCGGATTTCGACGATAAGGGGAACATCCAGATTTACAGCGTCAGCACGGTGGTGGAGGAAGTGGCCGACGCGACGAAGGAGATTACGCTCGAGGCGGCGCGGAAGATCGATCCGGAGGCGCAGATCGGCAGCGAGATTCGGGAGACGAAGCCGACCGATGTGCTGGGGCGGATTTCGGCGCAGACGGCCAAGCAGGTGATTCTGCAGAAAGTGCGCGAGGCCGAGCGGGACAGCGTGTATTCGGAGTTCCAGGGGCGGCAGGGCGAGCTTGTAAATTGCATCGTAAAGCGCGCCGAGGGCCAGGACTACATCGTGGATATGGGGAAGACGGAGGCGCGGCTGCCGAAAAAAGAGCAGTCGCGAGTGGAGAGCTTCAGTGTGGGCGACCGGATGCGCTGCGTGATCAAAGGGGTGGAGCGCGGTGGCAAGAATGCGGGCGTGGTGGTATCACGGGCGGCGGCGGAGCTGGTGACGCGGCTGTTCGAGCAGGAAGTGCCGGAGATCTACGACAACACCGTGCAGATAAAAGCGTGCGCTCGCGAGGCGGGCGAGCGGACCAAGATTGCGGTGGCCAGCCGGGATCGGGATGTGGATAGCGTAGGCGCGTGCGTGGGAATGAAGGGCATGCGGGTGCAATCCATTATTCGCGAGCTGCGCGGGGAGAAGATCGACATCATCGAATACTCCGACGATCCGGTGTTGTACGCGACGAAGGCCCTGAGCCCTGCGAAGATAGCGCGGGTGACGATAGTGGACCAGGCGGAGCGGCAGATGGAAGTGGTGGTGGACGATCTGCAGTTATCGCTTGCCATCGGGAAGCGCGGGCAGAATGTGCGGCTGGCGGCGAAGCTGACGGGATGGAAGATCGATATCAAGAGCGAGGAAGAGAAGCGGCGCGAGGTGGAAACGCAGATGCAGGATCTGGTGATTTCCGGGGCGCCGTTGTCGGTGCTGATCGATCACGGACTGAGCGAAGGGATCGCGGAGCTGCTGGTGGGGGCCGGGGTGGGGACGGTGGAGCGGCTGGGTTCGATGACGCCGGAAGAACTCGAGGCAATTGCGGGTATCGATGAGGCGACGGTTGGACAGATCCAAACCGCGGTGATGTCGTTCTACGGGCAGTTCGAGCAGGCGGAGGAGGAAGCCGCGGGCGTGGAAGCTGAAGCGGCTGCGGAGGTGGTGGAAGCTGAGGCCGCGATGGTGTCGGAGGGTGGAGCACTTGCGGCCGTTGGCGAAAATGGCGACTCATCCAGCGAGGAAGTAGCGACTGGCGTGCTCGAGCACGACATGGCAAGGCACGAAGCGGCGGCGGTAGAAGATGGTCCGGCGGGCGAGGTGCTGGATCTCGGAAATGTGGAGGGGCTGTCGGCGGCGCCATCCACGCTGGACCGTCAGCCGCGGCCCGATGAAATCGCGGAAAAGCATGAATCTGGTACCATGAAAGGCGCCGAGTAGCGAGGGCGCGCATGACCAGTGCTTGCTTCCCAGGCGATCGCTAACAAGGGCGGCGATCACATTGAGAGCAAAGCACTAGAGGTGAAACAGGGTCAAGCCCATTCAGTTGCTCGAGGGAGTTGAAACAGCAGTTTCTTCTATGAAGAAAATTCGGATTAACGAGTTGGCGCGCGAGCTGGAAGTAAAGCCGGGCGTCATACTCGATCTCCTGCCGCAGTTAGGAGTGCAGGAGAAGAAGACGCATTCCAGCTCGGTGGATGAGGACGTCGCGATCGCATTGCGCCACCGGCTGTACGCCGAGGGTGTGCCCGAAGGTGGACGGGCGGAAGCAGGGGAACATTACGGCCACGAGGAACACCCCGTCGCGGAGCAGCTCGAGCAGAGAGCGGCCCACTCGGTGGGTACGCTCGTAGCCGAGGAGCCAGCGCCAGCGCCGGCGCCGGACGAATTGAGCCCCGAAATCAGGCGCGAGACGAAACGGACGCCAAGCGAGGCGGCGCGGACGCCAAGCGAGGCGATGCGCACTCCGCCGCACATTCCGATTCCGCCGCGAGCGCCATTGCCTGGGCCGGTTACTGAGACGAAGCCGGCCGAACGAGCGCCTACCTTCGCAAGAGCGCCGCTGAACGCAGCGCCGCGGCCAGGGCTTAGCGGAGCAGGAACGCCGGTCGCGCCACTATTGCCCCTGCCCGCAGCGCCAGCGCCAGCGCCACCTGTGATGCCCGCGGCTCCGGCGAATGTGGAAGGGCAGACCGCGAAGGCGGCCGGCGAGCACCCCGGCGGCGTTGACGAGAAGCCTCGCCCTGCGTTTCAGCCGTTACGGCCGCCGTTGGGCGGAGGAGGCGCTTTGCATCCGCCGCTTGCGAGCTCGGCGGCGCCGTCTGCCAGCGGGGTAGTGAACCGGCCGCTTTCGATTCCAGCGCGGCCGACGCCGCAAGCCAGACCTGGCGTGGCGCCTGGTTTGACACCTGGATTAACGGCGACGGGCCCGCGGCAGCCGATTCCTCTCCCGGAGACCGCGAAGGTTGCGGCTTCGACGATTCCCATACCGCACGCGCCGGCGCCGGGAGCGAGCGCGCCCGCGCCTCCTATCGCGATGGTTTTGCCGGCAACCCGGCAGGCGCCGCCGGCTGGCGTGACCGCCCCTGGCGCTGCGGGACCAATTTTGGCATCACCGGCGCCTCCACGGCCGGCGCCTGCCCGGCCGCCGGCTTCGCCGATGCTGACTCCAGGCGCGCCCATAGCGCCGCGCCCGCAGGTAGGGAGGATGCTCGCGGGTCAGCCTGCCGCTCGACCGATTGTGCCGCCTCGAGCGGATATCGTAGCGCGGCTGCACAGCCAATCTCAGAGACCGCCTGCGCCGGGAGCGCCCCGGCCAGGCCAGCCCGCGCGGCCGAGCGGGCCGACGCCAGGGCAGCCAATTTTCCGCGGTCCGATTCGGCCGGGGCAGCAGCAGATGCGCGGCCCGGGACTCCCTGGACAGTTTGCGCCTCCGGGATTACGGCGCCCGGGAGTGCGGCCGATGCATCCCACCACGCCGCGTCCGGAACCGGCGACTATGCCGGCCGAGCAGCAGCGGCGGCACCAGGCGAAACCGGCGCGCCAGGTGGCGCGGAAGCGTGAACAGGACCAGGAAGGGATACTGCGGCAGCGCACCGCAAAGCGGCAGGCGCCCGCCGAGCCGCCACCCATCGATCGCGAGATTACGATCGCCGAGGGCATCACGGTGAAGGAGCTTTCCGAGAAGCTGGGCGTGAAAGCCAACCTGATGGTGAAGAAGCTGGTGGAGAAGAAGATTTTCGCCACCATCAACCAGACTCTGGATGTGAAGCTGGCCGAGGAGCTGGCGCGCGAGTTTGGGGCCTCGACAAACCAGGTCAGCTTCGAAGAGGAGTCGACGCAAGAGGTCGAGCTCGCCGTGGACGGCAGCGCCCAGGTGCGGCGCGCGCCGGTGGTGACGGTGATGGGCCACGTCGACCATGGCAAGACGTCGCTGCTCGACGCGATCCGGAAGACGCGGGTGGCGCTGCGCGAAGCCGGCGGAATCACTCAGCATATTGGCGCCTACACGGTGGAGAAAAACGGCCGGCGAATCGTATTCATCGATACGCCGGGGCACCAGGCGTTTACGCGCATGCGGGCGCGAGGCGCGAAAGTCACCGACATCGTAGTGCTGGTGGTGGCAGCCGATGACGGAGTGATGCCGCAAACGCTCGAGGCGATTGACCACGCCAGGGCGGCGGGTGTGCCCATCGTTGTGGCCATCAACAAAATCGACAAGCCGGAAGCGCAAATCGACCGCATCAAGCAGCAATTGAGCGATCGAAACCTTCTGGCCGAAGACTGGGGCGGCGACGTGGTGATGGTGCCGGTTTCTGCCAAGACCGGACAGAACCTCGATTTGCTGCTCGAGATGATCCTGCTGGTTGCGGACATTCTGGATCTGAAGGCGAGCCCGAACCGGCCGGCGCTCGGCACCGTCCTCGAGGCGCAATTGGACAAGGGCCGCGGACCAGTGGCGACGCTATTGGTGCGAAACGGCACTTTGCGGACGGGCGATTTCTTTATCTGCGGCTCCGGCTTCAGCAAGGTTCGCGCGATGTTTGACGATCGCGGAGCGGGAGTGCGGGAGGCTGAGCCATCGACGCCGGTCGAAGTGGTGGGCTTCGAGGATTTGCCCGAAGTGGGCGACACGTTCCAGGTGGTCACCGATACGGCAAAGGCGCAGCAGATTGTGCGCTACCGCGACATAAAAGCGCGCGAAGTGGCGATGGCCAAGGGTGCCCGCGTGGCGACTCTCAGCTCGCTGAACCAGCAGTTCAAAGAAGGCGATCTGAAGGACCTGAACCTGATTATCAAGGCGGATGTGGGCGGCACGGCCGAAGTGCTTTCCGAGACGCTTCAGCAGTTGAGCACCGACAAGGTCCGGGTGCGAGTGCTGCGATCGGGGGTGGGTGCGATTACCGAAGACGACGTGCTGCTGGCGTCGGCGTCGGAAGCGTTGATTGTGGGCTTCAATGTGAAAGCCGAGCGGAGCGCGCAGGCCGTAGCGGAGCAGCAGAAGGTGGAAATCCGGCACCACAGCATCATCTACGAGCTGATGGATGAGGTGAAGCTGGCGATGACCGGGTTGCTCGATCCGGTATACCGCGAGGTGATTCAAGGCCACGCGGAAGTGCGGCAGACGTTCAAGATCACCAAAGTGGGAACGGTGGCCGGGTGCTTCGTTACCGACGGCGTGATTCGCCGCGACAGCCAGATCCGGGTGAAGCGCGGCGGCGAGGTGGTTCACACCGCGAAGGTAGAGGCGTTGAAGCGCTTCAAGAACGATGCGAGCGAGGTGAAGAATGGCCTCGAATGCGGAATATCGCTGGTGAACTACAGCGACGTCCGGGAGGGCGACATTCTGGAAGCGTTTCATGTAGAACGCGTGATGCCGGTGTTGCCGCAAACCGGAAGCTAGTGTCGGCAATCGGGCATGGGGTTAGCGCCCAAGTCATGCGGTTAGCGCCAAGCTA
>Ga0302326_10027566_pt1 | contig 11454 bp, 6 predicted proteins | sample Palsa_T0_3_FD_202264 | JGI IMG/M metagenome (GOLD analysis project Ga0302326, IMG submission 202264) | Peat permafrost microbial communities from Stordalen Mire near Abisko, Sweden - Palsa_T0_3 | ecosystem: Environmental > Terrestrial > Soil > Palsa > Peat permafrost | place: Sweden: Abisko...
GATGTCACCCATGTCCAGGATCCGCGACGCCATCCGGTCCGGATGGAACACGTCGAAGTCCTCGAGCTTCTCCCCCGAGGACGCGAACATGATCGGACGGCCGGTCAGCTCGACGATGGACAGCGCGGCCCCGCCGCGCGCGTCGCCGTCGAGCTTGGTCAGCACGACGCCGTCGTAGCCGACCCCGTCCTGGAACGCCTGCGCGGTGGCCACCGCGTCCTGGCCGATCATCGCGTCGACCACGAACAAGATCTCGTCCGGCTGGGTCGCGTCCCTGATCGCGACGGCCTGCGCCATCATCTCCTGATCGACGCCCGTCCGGCCCGCGGTGTCGATGATGACTATGTTCTGCTGGCGGCGCCTCGCCTCCTCCAGCGAGTCCCGCGCCACGGCCACCGGGTCGCCGACGCCGTTGCCGGGCTGCGGCGCGTAGACCGGCACGCCCGCCCGCTCACCCATCACCTGAAGCTGCTGCACCGCGTTGGGCCGCTGCAGGTCGGCGGCGACCAGTATCGGGGTGTTGCCCTGCCCCTTGAGCCACAACGCGAGCTTGGCCGCCAGCGTGGTCTTACCCGAGCCCTGCAGGCCGGCCAGCAAGATCACGGTCGGCGGCACCTTGGCGAACCGCAGCCGCCGCGTCTCGCCGCCCAGGATGCCGACGAGTTCCTCGTGGACGATCTTGATGACCTGCTGGGCCGGGTTCAGCGCGGCGGAGACTTCCTCCCCGTTCGCTCGCTCCTTGACCCGGGCGATGAACTGCCTGACGACCGGCAGCGCGACGTCCGCCTCGAGCAGGGCGATCCGGATTTCCCTGGCCGTCGCGTCAATGTCAGCAGGGGACAGGCGTCCCCGGCCGCGCAGATTGGAGAAAACCTGCGTCAGCCGGTCAGATAGGGTGTCAAACACAGCACCAGGCTACCGAACGGTCCGTGGTACCCGGGTCCGGTCGGCTCTGAGCGGCCCGGCTATTGCGCCCTGACCACCGGTTTGGAGTTAAATCTCCGAGCACGGCCAGGACCGAGTGCGTGGTCGCGCGGCGCAGGTCGTCTCCTGCCAGCGGCTTGCCGTCACCGTCGGTCACGTAGAACACGTCGACGACCTCGGCCCCTCGCGTCTCCACCCGGGCCGCGCGCACGTCCAGGCCGCATTCGCCCAGGGCCCGCCCGACCCGCCACAGCAGCCCGGGCGCATCGTGCGCGCGCACCTCCACCACCGTCGCGGTGTCCGACGCGTCGTCGACCAGGGTCACCCTGGGCGCGGGAACGGAGGCACCGCGGGGCCGGACGGCACGCGCGCGGCGATCCAGGCGGTCCTCCACGTCCAGCCGTCCCATCAGCATCCGGCGCAGGTCCGCGACCACCAATGTGGCGTCAGGCGGGTCACCGAATTCAGGCTCTACGTCGAACACGGTGACGGCGACGTTCCCGACCGAGGTCGCGTTCGCGCTGCGGACCGCCAGCCGGTGCGAGGCCAGCACCCCCGCGGCGCGCCAGAGCAGGCCCGGCCGGTCCCGGGCGACCACGGTCACCTCGGATCCGCGCACGATGGCCGCCGGGTCGCCGGCCGCGGCCAGCGCTCGCTGGTCTGCGCGCAGCGGCTCGGGCTCGGGCATCGGGTCGCCGTCGAGCACCGCCGCCACCCGCCGCACTAGGTCGGCGACCAGGGTGGCCTTCCAGTCGTTCCACGCGGCAGGCCCGGTGGCCAGCCCGTCGGCAATGGCCAGGGCATGCAGCAGCTCGAGCAGGGCGCGGCTGCGCACGGCCGTCGCCACCTGCTTCACCGTGACCGGGTCGTCCAGGTCGCGCCGGGTGGCGACCATCGGCAGCAGCAGGTGCAGCCGGACAGCCGAGGCGACCAGGTCCACGTCCGCGGCGGGCAGGCCCATCCGCCGGCCGACGTCCCGCGCCACCACCTCGCCGGTAACGCTGTGATCACCCGGCCAGCCTTTGCCGATGTCGTGCAGCAGCGCCGCGAGCAGCAGCAGGTCGGGCCGGGCGACCTCGCGGGTCAGCGCGGCGGCGTGCGCGGCGGCCTCGGCTAGGTGGCGGTCCACGGTGAAGGTGTGCAGCGGGTTGCGCTGCGGCCGGTTCCTGACCCGCTCCCAGTCCGGGATCAGCGCCGTCACCAGGCCTTCGGTGTCCAGAGCCTCCCAAACGCTGACCGCGGCGTGGCCGGCGCCGAGCAGTGCGAGCAGAGCGTCACGGGCGCCGGTCGGCCACGGGACGGGCAGCGGCGGGCATTCGGTCAGCCGGTCCAGCGTCCGCGGCGCCAGCGGCAGCCCGGCCTGCGCGGCCGCGGCGGCCGCGCGCAGCACCAGGACCGGATCGCGGGCCGGATCGGCCACCCGGGCCAGCACCACCTCGCCGTCCTGTTCCACTACTCCGTCCGCCAGCGGGAGGCGTTCGGCGCGTCGGCGGCGCAGCCGTCGTTGTCCGCGGAGCCGGTCCGCCTGGCGGAAAGCATGATCGACCGCGTACGCGACGGTACGCGCGGCGCCCGCCAGCATCCGCAGCAGCACGTCCCCGTCGAGCAGCCCGAGCGCGCGGGCCACTTCGTCCTGCTCCTCGAGGACGAGCCGGTCCAGGCGACGCCCGGTGACCTCGTGCAGCGCGTGCCGGGCGTCAAGGATCTGCTCGTAAGCCGTGCGGACCTTGGGTCCTGGCGCGGGCGCCACCCACGCGGCCGCTACCGCCTGGATCGCATGCACATCCCGCAGCCCGCCCCTGGCCTCTTTCAGGTCGGGCTCGAGCAGGAAGGCAAGCTCACCACTGGCCCTGGTGCGCTCGTCGTGGGCGTCGTGCAGTTCGGCCAGCCGCGCGGGCGCGGCTGACCGCCAGTCCTCGAGGGCGCCGGCCCGGAGCCGTTCGGTCAGATCGGGATCGCCGGCCACGTGCCGGGCGGACAGCAGCCCGAGCGCGACCTTCAGGTCGGCCCGCGCCACCCTTCGCGCCTGGGGCACGGTGCGCACCGCGTGGTCGAGTTCCGCACCGGAATCCCAGACGGGATACCAGATCCGGTCCGCGATGCCCGCGATATCATCGCGGCCGCTGTGCAGCAGCAGCACGTCCAGGTCACTGCGGGGAAGCAGTTCCTTGCGCCCGTACCCGCCGACCGCCACCAAGGCCACGCCGGCCTCGGCGCCGAGGAGCTCCGCCAGCCACCTGTCGACCTGCGTAGTCCGGCGAGCACGATCCGCAGCAAACGAAGTCATGGCTGACACGCATCCCCCGGACCGTTCATAAGATGCCGGTCAGATCGCGTCCGGCCCGCGTTCGCCGGTCCGCACCCGGACGATGGTCTCAACCGGAACCGACCAGACTTTCCCGTCGCCAATCCGTCCCGTCTGAGCCGCCTTGACCACGACTCCGATCAGGTCGTCAGTGTCCTCGTCCTCGCACAGGACCTCAACGCGGACCTTGGGCACCAGGTCGACCTGGTATTCAGCGCCGCGGTACACCTCTGTATGCCCGCGCTGCCTGCCGTATCCGCTCGCTTCGGTGACCGTCAGACCATGGACGCCAAACGCCTGCAAGGCGGCCTTTACGTCATCTAGCTTGAACGGCTTGATGACAGCAGTGATCAGCTTCATCTGGGTATGTCCCTTCGGAGTCCTGTAACGACCATCCGCTGCTGAGGTTTCACCAGATCTGTCGGCATGTGTCGGCGAAGTGAAACAGCGGGGGCATCTGTTACAAACATATTTCCCCGGCGGGCACGATACTGGTCAAGTCAGGCGCCGGCGGGGCGTCGATCGGTATTTCAGCCTCAGCCGAGGATGGCGTCCACGAACGCGGCCGGGTCGAACGGCGCCAGGTCATCCGGTCCCTCACCGAGGCCGACCAGCTTGACCGGCACGCCGAGCTCGCGCTGCACGGCGATGACGATCCCGCCCTTGGCGGTGCCGTCGAGCTTGGTGAGCACAATGCCGGTGACGTCGACCACCTCGGCGAACACCCGGGCCTGCCGGAGCCCGTTCTGCCCGGTGGTCGCGTCCAGCACGAGCAGCACCTCATCCACCGTGGTCCGCTTCTCCACCACGCGCTTCACCTTGCCGAGCTCGTCCATCAGCCCGATCTTGGTGTGCAGCCGGCCGGCGGTGTCGATCACCACCACGTCGACGCCCTTCTCGATGCCCTCGCTCACCGCCTCGAACGCCACGCTCGCCGGGTCCGCGCCCTCCCGGTCGGCCCGCACCGTCTCCGCCCCGACCCGCTCGCCCCACGTCTGCAGCTGGTCGGCCGCCGCCGCACGGAAGGTATCGGCGGCCCCGAGCAGGACGGTCTCCCCGTCCCCGATCAGGGCCCGGGCGAGCTTCCCGCAGGTCGTGGTCTTGCCGGTGCCGTTCACGCCGACCATGAGGACCACCGCGGGCATCCCGCCATGCGGTGACGTGTGCAGCGACCGGTCGGTGTCCTCGCCGAGCTGGCCAAGCAGTTCTGTCCTGAGCAGCTCGCGCACCTCGGCAGGCCCGCGGGTGCCGAGGACCTTCACCTTGGTCTTCAGGTCATCGACCATGAGCCGGGCGGGCACCACGCCCACGTCGGCGGTGATGAGCACCTCTTCGATCTCATCCCAGGTCTCATCGTCGAGCCGGTCCCTGGACAGCAGGCCAAGCAGCGCCGACCCGACCGAACTCTGCGACCTGGCCAGGCGGGCCCGCAGCCGCACCATCCGCCCCGCCGACGGCGGCGGCCGCTCGAGGTCGAGCACGCCCGTCGCGGCCGCGGGCGTGGGCGCTTGGGCGGCGGCGTCGGCTTGGGCGTTCTCCGCTTGTCCGCCGCCGGGCGGCACGGCCGGTCCCGCCGGCGGCTGGCTAGGCGGCGCTATCGCGCCACGCCTGCGGCGCGGCCGCAGGAACAGCAGTCCGCCGGCGCCGACCGCTAGGACGGCAATGACAATGATCAGAATTACGTATTCCATCAGGCTCTCAGTCTCCCAGACCCCGTCAGCGGCCGCGAATTGCGGGGTCGGGCGAGGTTGCTCGGGGTCGCGGGTGGCGGGTCGCTGCCGCAGCTGCGCGTAGGTCGTCCGCCAACCTACCGCCGGCTCGCGGTCGTGCGTGTGACACAAGATACCCACGAGTCTGCAGAGATCTCCTTGGAGACGTACAGCGCAGGGGTTGCAGACCTACAGCGCAGAAGATTGTGGTGGATTCGGGCTCCGCGGCGTATCCGGTGCATTCCCATGCACTCAATCCACCGCCAAGCCCGGATCCGCCACGGAAAATGTGGCTGATGTTAACTAATCTTGATAGAGCGTTGAATGCTACGTATGGGGTAAGGCCACGGAGTACAAAGGGCGGCCAACGGGGTGCTGGGCGTGCTGGCGGAGGCTAGGCGAACGTCGCGGCGGCCTGGCGGCTGGCTCTCCGGCGAGCAACGCGGGCCTGGCGGGTGGCGGGGGTTAGGCGGGCTGGCGGGTGTCTAGGGGCTGGCTGATCACGGCGGAGACGCCGTCACCGCGCATGGTGATGCCGTAGAGGGCGTCGGCGGCTTCCATCGTGCGGCGCTGGTGGGTGATCACGATGAGCTGCGAGCTCTCCCGCAGCTCCTCGAAGACCCCCAGCAGCCGCTGCAGGTTCGTGTCGTCCAGCGCCGCTTCCACCTCGTCAAGCACGTAGAACGGCGAGGGCCTGGCCTTGAAGATCGCGAACAGGTACGCGATGGCGGTCAGCGACCGTTCGCCGCCGGACAGCAGCGACAGCCGCTTGACCTTCTTACCCGGCGGGCGCGCCTCGATCTCGATGCCGGTGGCCAGCATGTCGTCCGGCTCGGTCAGCACCAGATTGCCCTGCCCGCCCGGGAACAGGCGGCCGAACAGCTGCTCAAACTCCCGCGCGGTGTCGGCGTATGCGGAGGCGAACACCTCCTGCACCCGGTCATCGACCTCCTTGACCACGGTGAGCAGGTCCCGCCGGGTCTTGCGCAGATCATCCAGCTGGGTGGCCAGGAAGGTATGCCGTTCGGTCAGGGCCTCGTACTCCTCCAGGGCCAGCGGGTTGACCTTGCCGAGCCGGTCGAGCTGGCGCTGCGCGTCGGCGGCCCGGCGCTGCGCCACGGTCCGGTCATAGCGCGACGGCAGGGCGGCCTCGTCGCCGATCACCGGCACGGGCGCCTCAGGCCCGTACTCGGCCACCAGGGCGTCCGCCCCGATGCCGAACTCATCGAGCGCGTGCTCCGCGAGCTGGGCCAGCCGGAGCCGGTGCTCGGCCCGGGCGATCTCGGTGCCGTGCGCGGTGTTCACCACCGTGTCCAGGTCGGCGGCGAGGTCGCGGACCCGGGCTCGGACCGCCTTCAGCTCGGTGGCGCCGCCCGAGCTGACAGCCTCGGCTTCGGCCCGCCGGGCCAGGGCCTGGTGCACCGACTGCTCGGCCGCCTCGACCGCGTACCCGGCGCCCAGCGCCACCGCGCGGGCCACCGCGGCCTGGGTGACTCGCTGCCTGCGCCGCTGCGCCGCCCGCAGCCGGGTGGCGCGCTCCGCGTCCGCCGTGGCGGCCAGCGAGTCGGCCCGGCCGGCGATCGAGCGCAGCCTTTCCTCCGCGGTCCTGACCTCGAGCCTGGCCTCCATCTCGGCGTCGCGCGCCTTGGCACAGCGCTCGGCGAGCTCCTCCCGGAGCCAGCCGGCCTCCTCGGCCTCCTCGGCCTCCTCGGTTGGGTCGACCGGCTCGGCCGCCGCGGCCTCGGTGAGCTCCGTCGTCAGCTGCTCCAGCCGGGCGAGGTCTTTCTCGGCCGCCAGCTGGGCCTTGGCCAGGGCAGCGTCCAGCCGGCCGGCCTCGTCCCGGGCGGCCCGGGCCGCGCCCGCCAGCCGTCCGAGCCGGCCGGAGATCTCCGCCGCGGCCGCGTCGGCCTTATGCCTGCGGGCCAGCTTCTCCGCGACCGACTGGCGGGCGACCTCTTCGGCCTGCATCGCCGCGGCCAGTCCGGCCGCCGCCTCCTCGCACCGCCGCTCGGCTTCGGCCAGCCCGGCCGCCGCCTCCTCGGCCGCCGCCCGGAGCTCGAGCAGGCTCTGCGGCCGCGCGCCGCCGCCGTGGGCCCAGTGCGAGCCGAGCACGTCACCCGTGCGCGTCACCGCCTTGAAGGCAGGATTTTCCCGAACGATCCGGCGTGCCTGCGCCAGGTCATCCGCGACCGCTACGTCGCGGAGCAGCGCCGCGGCGACCTCGCCCAGCCCGCCCGGCCCGCGCACTAGCGCGGCGGCCCAGACGGCACCGTCCGGGGCGGGTGGGGCGTCCGGGACTGCAAGTGGAGCGGCGATGACCAGGCCGGCGCTGCCGGCGTCGTCGCGGCGCAGGGTGGACAAGATCTCGGCAGCCGCGTCGATGCTGGTCACCGCGACCGCGTCGGCGGCAGCGCCCAGGGCAGCGGCGACCGCGACCTCGTAGCCCTCGGTGACCTGGAGCCGGGCCGCGAACGAGCCGAGTACGCCGGTGAAACGGGCCGGGTCGGCGAGCAGCGCGGCGGAGGCGTCGGCACCGCGGCGCACCGCCTCGGCCAGGGCGTCGGCCCGGGCCCGCAGCGCCGCCAGTTGGCGAGCCGACTCGCGTTCGGCCGAGCGGAGAGCCACGGTCCGTTCGGTATATCCAGAGAGGATCTCGGTGGCTTCGGCGTGCTCGGCGGCCAGTTCGCTACGGTCTTCGTCCCGCCCGCCGGAGGTGTCCTGGACCTGCTCGTGCTCTTGCTGGGCCTGGGCCGCCCGCCCCCTGGCCTGCTCGGCCGAGGCCGCCAGGCGGTCCATCTCCTCCTGCGCGGCTGCGCTGCGGCTACTCGCCGCGCCGACCTGCTCGCGGAGCCGGGCCACCCGCTGGGCGCGCGCGGCGGCGGTCCGGGCGTCCTCGGCCAGCGCGCGTTCGGTGGCGGCGAGCTCCGCCTCGGCGGCGGTGCGCTGGGCGACCGCGGCCGCCAGCACCTCACGGCCCGCCGCCAGCCGCGCGGTCAGCGTTTCGGTTTCGGTGCGCAGCTCCTCGGCCTGACGATCCAGCTCATCGGGGTCGCGGCCGGGGCGCTCTGGTTCTGTCACCTCGGACAGCAGGCTGTGCCGCTGCGCGGCCAGGCTCTGCGTGCTGCGCAGCCGTTCGGCCAGCGAGGACAGGGCGAACCAGGTCTCCTGCGTGCGGGCCAGATTGGCCGAGGCCTGCTGGGCGGCCAGATCGAGCTCGGCTTCGGCCGCCCGGGCCTGGGCCAGCTCCTGCTCAAGCGCGGCGCGCCTGGTTAGCACGGCCGCCTCATCCGCCTCGTCCCTGGCCAGGTCGGCGGCGAGCGTCACGTAGTCGTCAGCGAGCAGCCTAAGCCGGGCGTCGCGCAGCTCGGCCTGAATGACGGCCGCCTTCTTGGCCACCTCGGCCTGCCGGCCCAGCGGCTTGAGCCTGCGGCCGAGCTCGGCGGTGAGGTCGACCAGCCGGGTCAGGTTGGCCTGCATCGCCTCGAGCTTGCGCAGCGCCTTTTCCTTGCGCTTGCGGTGCTTGAGCACGCCGGCCGCTTCCTCGATCAGGGCGCGCCTGGCCTCGGGCCCCGCGTGCAGGATGTCGTCGAGCTGGCCCTGCCCGACGATGACGTGCATCTCCCGGCCCAGGCCCGAGTCGGACAGCAGTTCCTGCACGTCGAGCAGACGGCAATGATCGCCGTTGATGGCGTACTCGCTCTGCCCGGACCTGAACATCAGCCGGCTGATGGTGACCTCGGCGTACTCAATGGGCAGGGCGCCGTCGCTGTTGTCGATGGTGAGCGTCACCTCGGCGCGGCCCAGCGGCGGGCGCGAGGTGGTGCCCGCGAAGACGACATCTTCCATCTTGCCGCCGCGCAGCGACTTGGCGCCCTGCTCCCCCATCACCCAGGACAGCGCGTCGACGATGTTGGACTTGCCTGAGCCGTTCGGCCCTACCACGCAGGTGATGCCGGGCTCGAGGCGGAGCGAGGTCGCGGAGGCAAACGACTTGAAGCCGCGCAGGGTGAGGGTCTTCAGGTACACGTGCGCCCCCTCCTCCCTGCTCGCACACACGGGGCTGGCAAACACGCGGCTCCAGGCACCATACCGTCCCGCGGCGCGCGGCACGGGGAACTGCAGCTGGTATCGCGCGTCGGCGGCCGGATCGGGTGCCCGCCGACCGAGTGCCGGAGGCTGGAGCGGGCATGCCAAAGACGCCGCGGGCCCGAATAGGACGCTCGGCGTCAATACTCCGCCCTTGATGCCAGTGTGACTATCGACATATAACGGGCAGATATACAACGAAGCGGATTTATAAACGAAGAGGGGCGCCACTATGACGCCCCTGATTCGTTCTTTGCCGTTTGCCTCGCCGCCAGCGATCGTTAAACGAACGCGGGCTCGCGCTCCCGAACCAGCATGTCCTCGTGAGCAGCCTCAACCGAAAGCGAGTTATTCTCTTCCTGAAGCCGGACAAGCTCGGCTTCCAGGTCGCGTACTCGCTGCTGGAGGCGGCGCATCTCAGAGACGATGCGGGGATCGGGACCGCCGACGTGGCCGAATAGAGCCTTCGCCATTGTAAAAGGTCCTCCACGCTGAGTGACCAGAGTGGGCACTTTAACCTAACACGCGCGAGATGACGCGCGCGACCAACGACAACTAGTTTCTCACCTCGGCGATTGCTGGTCAAGTTGAGTGCTCTCACAGGTCTATCTTGGTCCATCTCAGGCCTTCCTGGGCCGTCTGGGGCCCGGATGCCTGTCACATAGCTTATCTTCCTTATCTTACCGAACAAACCGTTTCAGGCCATTGATTCGAGCCGGCTCGGCGGGATCAAGGTTACCACCGGGCCGGGCGGGGCAGGAGTTACCACCGGGCCCGGCGGGGCCGGGGCTGGCAGCGCGGGCAGGTGTAGGCGGACCGGTTCATAAACTTCTCGCGCCGGACCGGCGTGCCGCACCGCGGGCAACCGAAGCCTTCCCGCCCGTAGACCGCGAGCGAGCGCTCGAAGTACCCGCTCTGCCCGTTGACGTTGACGTACAACTCGTCGAACGAGGTCCCGCCGGCGGCCAGGGCCTCGGTGAGCACCTCGCGGACCGCGGCCAGCAGCCGGCTGACCTCCGGGCCGTTCAGGGTCTCGGTCGGCCTGGCCCAGTGCAGCCGGGCCCGCCAAAGCGCCTCGTCGGCGTAGATGTTGCCGATACCGCTGACCAGCGACTGATCGAGCAGCGCGCGCTTGACCCCGGTGCGGCGCGCGCGCAGTCGCCGGGCCAGCACGGCCGGGTCGAAGGCCGACTCGAACGGATCGGGCGCGATATGCGCGATCGGCGCGGGGAGTTCGGCGCCATCCCGCACGACGCACATGTGCCCGAACGTCCGCTGATCGGTGAACCGCAGGTCAGGGCCGGAGTCCTTGAAGGTGAACCAGATCCTGACGTGGGGTGAAACCGGCCGGTCGGGCTCGCCCACGAGCAGTTGCCCGCTCATGCCGAGGTGGGCCAGCAGCGCGTCCTCGCCCACCGATAGCCACAGGTACTTGCCCCGGCGCCTGGCGCTTTCCATGGTGCGCCCGGCCAGGGCGGTCTCGAATTCCACGGCGCCGGCCGGCTGCCTGCGGACCGCACGCGGATGCAATACGTGGACATCGGCGATGGGACGGCCTACGACGTGGAGCTCAAGGCCACGCCGGACGGTCTCGACCTCGGGCAGTTCGGGCACGGCTTAGCGCTCCGGGGACTCCGGCGGCAACCGGGGCTCCGGGGGCTCCGGGGCGGAGTAGGGCGCCTGCCCTTCGCCGTCCTTCACGTCGTCCCTTGCGTCGGCTTTCGCGGCGGTGGGGCCATGGCCAGGTCGCAGGTCGCCGTTCCCCGCCGCCGCGTCGGTCTCTGCGGCCACGGGCACGTCGGCCGCCTCGGCGGTGATGGCGTTCCAGGCCGCCTTGGCCGCCTCTTGCTCGGCGGCCTTCTTCGAGCGCCCCTGGCCGGAGCCGAGGACCCGGCCGCCCACCTTGACTACGGCGTGAAAGGATTTCTGGTGGTCCGGCCCGCTCTCGTCGACCACATACTCGGGAACCCCGAGCATGTGACCGGCCGTGAGCTCCTGCAACGACGTCTTCCAGTCAAGCCCGGCGCCGAGCCGGGCCGCCCTGGCGATGACCGGGTCAAAGAGCCGGTGCACCAGCGCGCTGGCCTCGGTGAGGCCGCAGTCGATGTACACCGCGCCGATGACCGCCTCGAGGGTGTCGGCGAGTATCGAGGACTTGTTCCGGCCGCCGGTTACCTGCTCGCCCCGGCCGAGCTTGACGTAGGAACCCAGGTCGAGCTCCCGCGCTACCTCGGCGAGCGCGCCCATCTGGACCACCGCGGCGCGGAGCTTGGCGAGCTGCCCCTCGGGGAGGTTCGGGTAGCCGCGGAACAGCGTGTCGGTCACGACCAGGCCGAGCACCGAGTCACCGAGGAACTCTAGCCGCTCGTTGGTGGGCGGGTTAGCGTTCTCGTACGCGTACGAGCGGTGCGTCAGCGCACGATCAAGCGA
>Ga0302326_10027567_pt1 | contig 11454 bp, 12 predicted proteins | sample Palsa_T0_3_FD_202264 | JGI IMG/M metagenome (GOLD analysis project Ga0302326, IMG submission 202264) | Peat permafrost microbial communities from Stordalen Mire near Abisko, Sweden - Palsa_T0_3 | ecosystem: Environmental > Terrestrial > Soil > Palsa > Peat permafrost | place: Sweden: Abisko...
TGTTGCATCCGGTTGTATGGCGATACATGGACTTGCTCAGAGGGTGGATGGTCGTTGCCAGCCAGGGTAAGCGAGGGTCGCTTAGTCGCGTCCTTCATACCCAAAGTAGCATGCGGATCGCGGCGGGGCCTGCGTGCCAATTGGACATTGTTTTTGTTTTCATTGGGTTCCGGGATTTTGAGACGCGTCAATCGGTCGCGGACCGGATGTGGCGTGTCTCTGTTATTGGGTTATGCCATGTGGAATCAGCGAGTTACCGTTTGTGGCGCGCGGCGCGCTTGTCCCCGCGGGGCCCGCCTATCTACGCGATGGAATCGGCCGGCTATGTCGCGGCGGCGGAAACAAGTTGCAGGTTGTCCAGATGGCGGTAGTCCTTTGGATTGTTCGTGACGAGCGGAGCCGGCAGAACCAGCGCAGTGGCAGCGATCCAGGCATCGGCTGAACCGATCGGCTGTCCCTTGCGCACGCTCTCGTTCCGAATCGCAGCCCAAGTTGAACACAAGTGGCTGCCGGAATGAACTACGGAAAAGTCGCTCAGGTACTCTTCCAGCAGGTCGCACTTTCGCCGGCCCCAATTCGCGTTCAACGCGCCTTGGCGCATCTCTGCCAGAGTCATGAACGAGAGGACCAGCTCAAAGCCGCGGATGATTCTCACGTAGCGGGGCGCGAATGCAGGGTGCCACTTGAAAACAAAGCTGGCAACATCCGTGTCAACGACCAATCTTGCCGTTGCGTTCGGTGGAGACATCAGTACGGCGCTGCTCATAGATGAGGCGGACGAAGGCCTCGGATTCTTCCGCTGGTCCGGGATCGATGTGGCTCAGCAGCCGGTCCAGGCTGAACGAGCCGGTGCGGACCAAGTTGGGCGGATCTTTGACGGCCTCTGGTGGTACACGATCCATGTTGTATATTCTAACATGTGCTTGCCTCGGTGCGTCCCGGCAGTGGGTCAGTTTGCTTTTGGGGCGATTGTAAACCCTCGCAGGTTTGCGGCAATTGCAAATCGGCGCGCAGGATGCCATGCCGGCTCCATGGACAAGCTCGAAGGATACAACCGGACCCGCATTCCCCGGATTCCGTTACATTCGGTGACATCGCGTTGCATGGTGGCGTGTGGCCTGCGCCCCGAGGCAGGCGCCACCGGAATTTGGGTTCGGTTTCGATCCTTTGTTGAAAGGAAAGGCCGAATTGGCGACATTATGGGGCATCCAAAACCAAAATTTAGTAAAGCTCAAGTGGATGAAGCCGGTAAACAGCTAGTGGGGCTTTCCTCCGCGAGCAACTACCTCGCAGGGATCCACGAGCCGCCCCGCGACCTAGCCAGGGCGCTCGATGTCGTGAACAATTGGCGGTCATCGCATAGATACGCGCTTTTTTTGGCGCATGAGAACCTACGAAATCAAGCGGCCAATATCGACCCGAACGCTCTAACGGCAGACCGGATTAAGCGCTTGGCTTCAATAGAGGCCAAGCTCCGAATGCAACCGCGGATGTGAGGTGGACCCCAAAGGTTGGACAAATTTTGGCCGTCGCTTAGATGGTGCGGCGGGGTGACCAAGAGGCGGCCCGAAGGCCGCCATCCATTCCGGGCTTGAATCGGCGCTCGGGTCGCATCCCTGCGTTGCCCTATCCTCCTATCAAGCTTTCCTATTATAAGACAGGTTCGCAAAACGGGCAATGGAAAAATCATCCATTCTGGCAGAAAAAGCGATAAATCCTGGGGGGCTTGGGGGGCAAAGCCCCCCATCACAGCGACGCCCTTTTCCTCTGCGACCCTCGCGGGTACAGATCTGCCGGCATGCGATAGTCGAGCGCCTGGTGCGGGCGCCGATAATTGTAGAAGCGGAAGTAGCGATCCAGCGCCGGATACAGGTCGGCCCCACTGGCGAAGTCGCCGGGATAGATGAGCTCGTACTTCAAACTGCGCCACAATCGTTCGATGAAGACATTGTCCAGGGCGCGGCCGCGCCCATCCATGCTGATCCGGACGCCGCGTTTTTTCAGGGGCGCCAAAAAATCCGCGGCCGTGAATTGGGAACCCTGATCGGAGTTCCAGATCTCGGGTTGGCCGAAGCGGAAGGCGGCTTCCATCGCCGCCAGACAGAAGCCGGTCTCCATGGTGTTGGACAGTCCCCAACTGAGCACGTAACGGCTGAACCAATCCATGACCGCGACCAGGTAAAGGAACCCGCCACGCATCGGGATATACGTGATATCGGTACTCCAGACGTGATTGGGCCGCTCGATCGACAGGCCGCGCAGCAGGTACGGGTAGATTTCGTGACCCGGCGCCGGCCGGCTCAAGTTCGGTTTCGGATAAAGAGCTTCGATTCCCAGAATACCCATCAGTCGCTGAGCGCGTTTGCGGTTCACCTCCAACGTGACCGCCATGCGGCGGCTGCCGAAGAAGGGGCATTCCAGATACAGCTCGTCGAGCCGCCGCATCAGCCGCAGGTTCTCGGCGCTCTCCGGTCGCGGCTGGTAGTAATAGGTCGAGCGCGGCAGACCCAGCAGTTCGCACTGCTGTTCGATGGTCAAGCGCGAATGTTCGGGATCGATCCATAGGCGACGGTCCTCAATCGATAAGGCCAGCTCTTTTTTTTAAAAAATCCAGCTCCACTTTGAGTTGGCCGATCTGTTTGTAGAGCTCGTCCTTCTCGGCGTCGGTCTGCTGGCGCACCTGTTCGCGACCGTTGCCGAAGATGTCCGGCAGGCCGGCCAGCGCCTGCTTCTTCCATCCACCGACCTGCGTCGGGTGCACGCCGAAGACCTGCGCGATCTGGGCGGCTGTCTTGTGCGCCTTGATGGCCTCCACGGCGACCTTGGCCTTCAGGCTGGGCGGGTGATTCTTACGCGTTCGTGGCATTGTCTCTCCTCCATTTTCAATGCCGCCGACCATCTAAGAAAAGGCCTTATTCGTGTCCAACTTTTGGGGTCCATTACATTGGATGAGATTCGCAAGCTCACAACTTTGCCGACACGTTTGTGGTCAACACGCATTATCACCTGCACCACGTGGATGGCAACGACGTGTTCGCGGCAAGCCGGCGCGACCATCGTGGCGCATCCCGGGGTGCGCGCCTGGATGCGCACGGAGAACATCAAGACCGGTGGCGACTCCGTGGTCCGGATCCCGGATGCACACGTTGTGTTTTGTGGCGATATGTTGTGGAAGAAACACGTTCCCAATCCGATCGAAGCTACCTGGGTTCCCGGACACGGCCATGTCGCCAACGCTGAAGACGTTGTGACGTTGCAGAAGTATCTAGCGGACCTGCGCGCCGCGGTGCGCCGTGAGCAAGCCGCGGGGAAGTCCGGTGACGCGGTGGAGAATGGGGCCGGTCTGAGTACAGGCACTAAAATAAATTGATGCAGGCTTCCATCTCATTCCGGCCGCTTGGCCGGTCTGACTTTCCGCTCCTGCAAGAATGGCTCTCCGCCCCCCACGTCGCTGCTTGGTGGCATGAGCGCTTCGATCTCGCGAGTGTTAACGCGAAATATGGCCCACGAGTTGAAGGTACTGAGCCCACGCACGTATTCGCGATCGAACATGGTGGACGGCCAGTGGGGTGGATTCAGTGGTATCTCTGGTCCGATTACCCAGCGCATGCACGACAGCTAGGGGCGGAGTTCGGTTCGGCTGGGATCGACCTCGCAATTGGGGAACTTGCGATGACGGGTTTGGGATTGGGGCCGGTTGCGATCTCCGAGTTCCTCCGGCAAATCGTCTTTGCAAACCCGAGCGTCAGCGCCGTAATTACCGATCCTGAGGAGGGCAACCTCAGATCGTTGCGTGCCTTCAAGAAGGCGGGGTTCACGGTGACGAAAACGGTTCAACTCGCGGGCGAGAATTTCAAACGGCGAGTTGTGCGCATGGATCGCGCATCAGCTCAAGTCGGATCCGCCCCACATTCTTAGCGACCGAAGCTCAATACTCCCGAGCGATCGCTGCGAGGGGCGCGGCTTTGCCCGGACCCAGGAAGACGGTCTGGTGCGCGATGCGCGCCAGCGATGCACGATGCGTGATCAGAATCGCCGTGCGTCCCGCGGCCGCGCGGACCAAGGTCTCCGCGATAGCCAACTCGTTGGCTTCATCCAATGCCGACGTCGGTTCGTCGAGAACCAGCACCTTCGGATCGGCCAGGAGCGCGCGGGCCAGCGCAATCCGTTGGCGTTCGCCCGCTGAGAGGGTCTGGCCGCGTTCGGCGACGATGGTGCCGTAGCCATCGGGCAAAGCCAGTATCCGTTCGTGAACGGATGCGGCCCGGGCAGCGCGCACGATCTCGTCATCGCTGGCTTCGGGGCGGGCGTAGGCAATATTCTCGCGCACGCTGGCGTGAAACAGGTAAGGAGCCTGATCCACCAGCATGACGGCATGGCGCACGGCGGCGAGCGGAAGATCGCGCAGATCCCGGCCATCGATGCGGATCGTGCCTGCGTCCGGATCGTAAAACCGGACGAGCAGATCCGCCAGCGTGGACTTGCCCACGCCGCTGGGGCCCAAGATCGCGCAGATGGCTCCGGGCGCCACGCGGAACGAGAGGTCTTCGAGAACGGCATCACCCCCGTAACTGAACGAAACGCGATCAAACTCGATTTCGCCGCGCAAACCGGCGAAGGGCTTGGCCCCAGGCCGGTCGACAATCTCGGCGCGCGTATCGAACAGTTCCCAGACCCGCGAAAGCGACACGCCGCCGGTTACCAGATTGCTATACAAACTCATCAGGTTCTGCACCGGCGACAGCAGGCGGAGATGGTATGACATGACTGCGACCAGAGAACCGATGGACAGCGCGCCGTCGATCACCAGCTTGCCGCCGTAGAGGAAAATCGCGGCCGTGGAGAGCGTCAGGATGGTCCCGGGAACGGCGCCGGACAGGAACGACATAAGCTGCATGCGCATGAGCGCATCCAGGAAGCTCTGGTTTCTGGCGCGAAACCGCTCCACTTCCCGCGATTCGGCACGCGCCGACACAACCAGGCGGATGCCCAGCAGGGTTTCCAGCAGAAAGCTTCCGATATCTGAGCTACGCTCGCGGACCGCGCGCACACGCGCAGCCAGACGATGCTGGTAGTGCTGCAACGCCCAGACGCTGGCCGGAACCGCAGCGACGCTCACCAGAAACAGCCGCGGACTGAGAGCGATCATGATGGCGGCGCTGCCAATCAGAAACACGACGTTCGAGAGCACGCTCATCAAGCTGTCCGCCGAGACGCGCTGTACCTCGGCGATATCGTTATTAATGCGCGAAACCACATCGCCCAGTTTGGCGCCCGCCCAGAAGCGCGGCGAAAGCGTCTGCAGGTGCCGATACAGCGCCAGGCGCATATCGAAAAGCACGGAGGCCGAAACGCGGACGTACTGGTAGCTGGACAAGATGTTCAGCACGAATCCCAGCACGGTGACGCCGAACATCAGCCCGCTCACAATGAGGAGCATGCGCATATTGCGCTTGGCCAGCGCGTCGTCGATCAGAAGTTTCGAGATGTAAGGTTGCAGCAGGCCGAATCCGGTGGCGGCGATGCCTGCCAGGAGCACGAAAAACAAGCGCGCCCGGTAAGGGAAGATGAAGCGCAGCGCCCGGCGGTAGCCATCCAGGGGAATCCCACGGTCCGGCATGATTCCCTTTGTTCATAGCACATCGCGGCTTGGACACACTTGCGCAAATGGCTTGCATAAGAAACTTTTTCCTGATTTTGCCTTCCCAAGCAGCGCGGCGGCAAGCTATGATATGCGGATAAGGTATGAAGAACCTGCTGGCATCGATTCTGGTATTGCCCCTGCTGGCGCTCGGCCAGACGCCGCAAGCCGCCCCGTCCGCAGAGCCGGCGAAACCCGCGCCTGAGGAGGGCATCCCGGTCACCAATCCATTGGTGATCGCCAAGTGCGGAGGTTGCCACACCAAAGACCAGAAGGGCAACATGCTGCGCATCTCCTGGGAGCGCGCCACGCCGGAAGGCTGGGAAGAAGCCATTAAGCGCATGGTGCGGTTGAACGGTGTCAGCTTGAAGCCCGACGAAGCTCGTTTGATCGTGAAGTATCTGGCAACCTATCACGGCCTGGCTCCCGAAGAGGCCAAGCCGGTCATGTACTACGCCGAGCATCGCATTCAAGACGAGACCAACATCCCCACCGACAACGTGCATGGCGCGTGCGCGAACTGCCATCCCATGGCGCGCCCGCTCTCGTGGCGGCGCTCGGCGGACGATTGGAAGCTGCTCGCTAATCTGCATATCGCCTTATATCCGACAGCCGACGAAGCCTTCCGGCTGGGGATCACTGCCGGCGGCTTCGATGAATCGCGCCACCACCAGGAACCCGGCGCGCCTTTGCCTGTCGATGAGGCGCTCGCCTATCTCGCCAAGACCGCTCCGCTCGAAACGCCCGAGTGGGCCGCGTGGCGCGCCCGCATGCGTGCGCCGAAGCTGGCGGGAAGGTGGATCGTCTCCGCTTACCTGCCGGGCCGCGGCAGGTTTTATGGATACATGGAAGTGGAGCCGAGCGGCGGAACGGACGACCAGTTCACGACCCGCGCGACGTTGACGTCCGTCAGAGATGGTTCGACCATCTCGCGGACGGGGCGCAGCCTGGTCTACGCGGGCTATGCATGGCGTGGCCGCTCCAAGGGAACGCCGCCTGCGAACGCCGCTCCCGACGATCTGTCTAGCGAGATGCGCGAGGTGCTCTGGATTTCGCCCGATCAGAATACGGCGGAAGGCCGCTGGTTCTGGGGCCAGTATCAGGAGTTCGGCTTCGATATAAAGCTGCAGCGCGCCTCTTCCGATCCGACTTTGATCGGCGCAGACCGCTCGTCGCTGAAGACAGGTTCGCAGGCGGCGCGCGTCCGCCTGATCGCGGAAAGCTTGCCCGCGCAGATTGCGCCCGCGGATCTGGACTTCGGTACGGGCGTCACTGTGCGGCACATTGTTTCTCACACGCCGACTGAAATCGTGGCGGAAGTGGACGTAGCCGCGGACGCGGTGCCGGGCAAACGGGACATCGCCTTCGGTCACTCGGTGCTGCCGAGCGCCATCGCGGTGTATGACCGCATCGACTATGTCAAAGTGATGCCGGAATCGGCTCTAGCCAGGCTGGGCAGCGAAACTCATCCCAAGGGCTACCAGCAGTTCGACGCCGTCGCCTACCAGCGCGGTGCCGACGGCAAGTTGCACACGGCGGACGATGTCGAACTCGGACCCATCGACGTGACTTGGTCGGTGGAAGAGTTTTACGCGGTTTACGGCGACGACGACAAGGAGTTCGTCGGTTCGCTGGGACCCACCGGCTTCTTCACACCAGCCTCCGATGGCCCCAATCCGCAGCGTAAATTCAGCCGCGACAATTATGGCGACGTTTGGGTGGTGGCCACCGCGAAGGACGAAAAAGACAAGGATGGCAGGGCGATGGCCGGTAAGTCGTATTTGGTCGTGACTGTTCCAGCCTATATCCAATGGGACCAGCCCGAGGTGGGACAGTGACCGCCACTACCAGCGCTACAGCCAGCGGAACACGCGTCTATCGTTTGGGCGAGTTTCACCGCTTTGACTCGGCAGGTGCGCACTTTCTCTACCTGGTGCCGGCGGGCGCCATCTTCGCCGTGGACGATGCCGCTGGAAAATTGATCGACTGCCTGGCTGCGGGTGAGTTGCCGCATGCGCGGCTGATCGACGACTTGGCCGCTAGAGGACTCACTATTGGCGACGCGGAGGAGTTGGTTGCGGAGATGTATCACGCTAACGTGATCGTCGCCGACGACTCCACTCCGGAACAGCCGCAAGACCTGCCCGACGTTTTTCCCATCCAGACGCTGGTGATGAACCTGACCAACCAGTGCAATCTTTCGTGCCAATATTGCTACGAGTTTGGCGCGGATAAGGTGGCCACACCGGAAGGCAAGCCGAAGTTCATGGACCTGGAAACCGCCAGGACTTCCGTGGATTTTCTGCTGGCGCAGTCGGGCGACCGGCGTTCGATCCACATCACGTTCTTCGGCGGCGAAACGCTTATGAATTTTCCGCTGTTGAAGGAAGTGGTGGCGTACGCCAACGAGCGAGTCGGCGAGCAGGGGCGGCACGTCGACTTCAGCCTCACCACCAACGGCACCTTGCTCACGCCGGAGATCGTCGAGTATCTCTCCGAGAACCGCATCGGCGTGACCGTAAGCATGGACGGACCCAAGGAAATGCACGATCATCTGCGGGTCTTCGCCAACGGTCGAGGCAGCTACGACATCATCGAGCCAAAGGTGCGCGCGCTGATCCAAAACCACCGCACGCGGCCGATTACGGCGCGCGTCACGCTGACTTCGGGCGTATCCGACGTGATCCGCATTTTCCGGCACTTGAAGCAGGACCTGGGATTCCACGAGGTGGGCTTCGCGCCGGTGACCACTTCGCCAAATCAACTCTATGCTATCGGCCAGAAGGGCATGGATGGCGTATTGGAGCAGTTCCACGAGCTGGCCGGCGAATATCTCGAGTATGCTTTGCGCGGCGAAGCGCACGGTTTTTCGAACGTCAGCGACACGCTGGCCGAGCTATGCCAAGGCGTGAACAAGTCACATCCTTGCGGCGCCGGCCTGGGTCTGCTGGGCGTGGGGCCTTCCGGGGACATCGCGCCGTGCCACCGTTTTGTGGATTCCGATGTACACGCGATGGGACACATTTCGACGGGCATCGACCGCGCCAAGCAGGCCGATTTTCTGCGCCGCGGGCATATCGATTCCAAATACGATTGCCACACGTGCTGGGCGCGCCCCCTGTGCGCCGGCGGCTGCCACCACGAAGCATACGTACGCTACGGAGACACAGGCCATCCCAATCTCCACTATTGCGATTGGATCCGGGATTGGACCAATACCTGCCTCGAAATCTATGGCGCGATTGCCGCCAGGAATCCGGGGTTTTTGCAGCAGTTTGCGGAAAGGAAAGCAGAATGAGACACATGCGACCGTTGAACAAGAAGGCCGTGCGCATCGACGCTTACGTGGCGTCGCGCACCGACGATGTGGTGGGCTTGCAGGACGCGGCAAAGCAACAGCGGCCCCACGTGCCGATGGGGTGCTCGATCATGTTCACACCCGGGTGGGAGGTTGACGCCGCAGGCGGCACGGCCGGCCTGTGTCAGCCGGTGGAGCGCGACATTTACGACTGTTTTGTCAGTTGCTACTGGCCGGCGCAGGTGCCCGACCATTTGAACAACTCGCCCGACTGGACCGCCAAGTGCGCCTCGGCGACTAAGGACTGGCGGAATCTCGATCTGGTGTTCCCATAATGCGGTTTATCCACGATGGCGACGGCATGAGTGCCGTCGCGGCACGCACGAGTGCGTGCGCCACACTGCTGCTCGCCGTCGGCTTGGCCAATGCGGGCACGCTGTACCTTCCGTCATATCCCGCCGCGGTTCTGGTCTTCGATGAGCAGAAGGCCCAGGTGGTAGACCGGATTCCGCTTGCGACTGGCACTCCTATGTCGATCCGCCTATCGCCGGATCATAAGAAGATCTACGTCACTACGATCGACCACAATGGCATCGAGGTGATTGACGTGGCGACGCGCAAAGTGACGAATCACTTCGTGCTCAACACGGCCACAAAACAATATCGCTTCTTCGCAGGCACGCCGGACCCCGAAGGCAAGTTGTTCTACGCGGTCAGCAAGGAAATCACCAAGTTTCCGGAGCACTATGAGGTCGGCAAGCCGAAGTATACCGTGGTCGATCTGGAACAACAGAAGATCGTCAAGACCGTGGACATTCCAAAGGAGGAAGAAGCTCAGAACCAGGGCGACTGGGGAAGCGGCGCGATCGACGTTTCGCCCGACGGCAAGCTCCTGTATCAGTGGGGCGAGAAGATCACGATTCTGCAGGCTAGCGACTTCAAAGTGCTCGATCATATCGACTTGGCCAGACCGGAAGCTCCGGGGATGGAGAACGTCCACTTCGGCACCGATCTGGATCTGGTCAACGAGCCTGGAGAGCACACCGCCATGTTCGTTTGGGCCGACCCCATCGTTCACAACCATGTATTTGGCTTGGCGCGCTTCGACTTGAACACGAAGCATATCGACTTCAATCCGATCGGACCCATGCCGGGCGGCATGGCGGGCATCGAGGTCACGCCGGATAAGAAGTGGGCTTACACAGTCGTGCAGAATGGCATGCACGGGAATAAGCGCTGCGAGTTCTGGGCGTTTGATTTGTCGAGCGACCGCCTGACGCAGAAGGCGGAGGTGCCTTGCCGCACCCGATTTACGCTGGGCATTTCGGCGGATGGGAAGAAGCTCTATATCTACGGGGCCGGCTTTGATATCGAAGTGTACGACGCAGCTACTCTCAAGTACGAAAAGACTTGGGATCTGAAGACTGACGTGACTTACGCCGGCATCGTGGTACTGCCATAGTTTGTGGGGCCGCCTGAAAGGCGGCTGCGGCCAGGATTGGCCGCCCTCCTAACATGGACGTAATCATTCGAGGGGACGGAGTCGCAGCGTACTGTTGCGCGCATCTGCTCCATCAGGCGGGCCACCAGGTCGCCCTCGAACATGTAGACCGCCCCAGGTTACCCGCGATCATGCTGGGTGAACAAGCGCTGGCGCTGATCCGGGATGTTTTCGAAAAGCCCGGTATCCTGCATCACTTGCCTAGGATTACGAAGCGCGTAGTTGCGTGGGGGCCGGGCGCCAAACCGCTCACCGTGGAGCATTCCGCAGTCGTGGTTTCCGAGGAGGTGCTCCTCGCGGAGCTCAGGCCATCGCGCATTCCGGAATTCAATCCAACTCAGCGAGCGCGCTGGACGGTCTTCGCGGCGCGGCCGCTCCCCACCCCAACAGTCGAACATTGTTTTGGATCGCGCGGGGCTTCCGCAGTGCCTGTGACGCTCAAGGACAACTCCGACTCGGGCGCTTGCTGGATCGAATCCCTGGACAATGGCTGGATGTTTCTGATTCCGAACTCGCCCCAATCGGCATGGCTGCTAGCCGTTGGAGACAAGCCCGAAGCGCTGCTAGGCCGGAGCACAGCCGTTGCCGCGCAGATCGTCGATTGCGGCGCCCGCAGAGGCGACTTTCCGGCCTACGCGCGGATTGCCTCGCCACTCTGCGGCCCCGCTTGGCTGGCCTGCGGAACAGCGGCGATGGCCTTCGATCCGATCTGCGGGGATGGCACCGCGCACGCCATCCGCGAAGCCATCCTGGCGTCGGCAGTGATCCGCGCGCTAGCCAACGGCGGCGCCGCCGGCGAGTTGCTCTCGCACTATGAAGCGCGTCTGACTGCGGGATTCCGGCGTCATCTCGGACTTTGCCGGGGCTTCTACCAGTCCGGTGGCACGACCTCGCTGTGGCATTCGGAACTGGACGCCATCGACCGTGGCATCCAGTGGTGCGATGCCCAGCTCGATCCACAACTCAAGAGGGGCGCGGGTTTCCGCTATCGGCTGCGAGGCTTCGAATTGGAAG
>Ga0302326_10027568_pt1 | contig 11454 bp, 11 predicted proteins | sample Palsa_T0_3_FD_202264 | JGI IMG/M metagenome (GOLD analysis project Ga0302326, IMG submission 202264) | Peat permafrost microbial communities from Stordalen Mire near Abisko, Sweden - Palsa_T0_3 | ecosystem: Environmental > Terrestrial > Soil > Palsa > Peat permafrost | place: Sweden: Abisko...
TACGATCGCGCTTGTGCGAAGCAGACGTTCACGGAGAGCCGCAGTGGGGGTCAAGACCGGGAGTTGAGTCGTCACGGGCAATAACCGGCCACAAGCGGAACTACGGCGCACATGGATCGATGGAGATAGCGGACACTCGAAATCAGCATTCCCATCACGTACGGTTAGAACCTCTAACCTCCCGGCTTTGTAATGTCAGTGTTCTGCGACAGCACGATCAGCCAATGCCCGTCGATTCTAGCGAGAACGTGGGTCAGTATTCCGGTGCGGGTCGGAACGAGTTGCCCGGACTCCGAGGTGATTCCCGAAAGGGTCCATACCGAGCGCGCAGTGGCAACGTCTGTCTTCAGGAAACGTAGGGTCGTATCCCCGATTTTGAGTGTACTCGACTTGAAAATAGTCGCATGGCTCGCGGCGTGGTGCTGCTTGATTGCGTCACGGCCTACCCAGCGCATACCGATTACATTTACAAAATCAGCGTCGGTAGCAAATAGATTCGCGAATGCGTCCATATCATGGCGGTTCCAGGCGTCCTCGAACCCATGGACAACTGCATTCACTCCGGCTTCATCATTGATTTGTTTGTCCATCGCAACCGATGCTGAGGTCACACCCATAATCAGCAACGCCCCCAATGCGAATAAATGCTTCATAGAAAACACCCCCATTGAGCCCTCCCCCTCGTAGCATATTCGTGTGCGCTGGATAATTTACTTATAGCCACCCGGAAGCTGCCCGTCGCCAAGGGCAACTTCGGGTCGACTCCGGAAGTCGGCCTTTAAGGACGGGGTTTCTGCGCCCTCGCTTTGCTCTACTAATGTAACCGAACGTGTTTCATCGCGCGAGCAACACGATTGCGAACGCTCCAACAGGAAGTTCGGGCCGGTCCGCTAGCGAAGCAGGATAGCTCAGCGCCGCGGTGGCAACGGGCCGACCAGACTGAGAATACCCGGCCAAAGATGAACTCTCAGAGCTTGATTAACGCAATACCGGCTTCGGGATCGAATTCCTTCCTAAGGTGTGCCGGGCTTTCCGTCAATACGAGCTCGCAGGTCGGTCGAACGCGAGCTTCCAGCAGGTGTCCGCCGTGTGCGGTGCCATCGCGTTTTCCGACTATTGCGTGGGCATGCACCTGGGGTTCGGCGTCTTTCAAGGCGACATCGCCGCGTGGATCACACCGTCGGACATCTCTGCGGCGATGCGCAGCCGAACGGGGTCCTTCACGTCGCCAGAGAATGCTTCCGCACCTGCACGGGCTAGCGCCTCGGCACCCGGGGCCGAACGGTTTAGTCCGACAACGTGATGGCCCGCGCTAATGAGTTCCGGAATTAGAAAAGAGCCAATAAAGCCGGTGGCGCCTGTCAGAAACACTCGCATCATCCGGCACCTCTCGTGTGGAGGTGCAGCTTACCCAATCACTGAAGACAATGATTAGCCTGGAGTTGACACCCATGAGAATAAAGCTGGCAAATATCCTTCCATTATTTACTATGAGACAATTGAGCAAGCCTTAAAAAGAGCGGGAGAAAGGGACGTCCCATGAAAACGTACACCTCGTTTTGGCTGCTAGTAACCATACCAATTTTTGGCGCGGCCATGATTGCGGCAACTTGCCCCGCTGCTGCGGCAAGTCTGAATGTGACGAATGATGGCGCTGACAGCGTAACCTGCGGATCGCAGACGAACCCGTGCCGCTCAATCAGTCAAGCAATCGAGAATGCATCGGACGGAGATACGATCGAGGTTGGTGCCGGACACTACGGAAATGTTAGCGGCGACCCAAACTTCGCCGGCCCCGGCGATGAGCACCCGCAGCATTTTGATGGTGTCGTTTATTCCGGGTGCATCGTCTGCATAACAAAAGCGCTGCGGATCTTTTCTGTACATGGGGCAGCGGTGACGGTGATTGAGGGTATTCCTTCGGTTCAGTTTTCATCAAACGTAATGATTCGGCACGACGGCGTAATCTTTGGCCGAGAAGGCGGCGGATTCACCTTAACAGGCGGAAACCAGAATGGACTCGTTTTAGACCAAGATTTGCATGGGTCGACTTTTGGCATCCTACTGCAGCACAATGTTGTCGTAGCCGGAAACGTGGACCTTGGAGATCAGAACGGCTTCGTGTTCCACGGATTGGGCCTTGTGGACGTTCAGTGTCCTGACCCGAGTTGCGCGGCAACGGCGCAGATAATCTTCTCCAGCAATCAAGCCATCAACAACTCTGGCGGTGGCTTTAGCGTTACGGTGAACTTATTTCACGGCGGACCGATCACCTTGCAAGACAATCTCGCAAGTGGTGGAGGCTCCGGATTCGACGTTGAGGCTGGATTTCAAAATGAAGGTCTTGAGGCTGTTTTCGCCGGGAATGTCCAGGTGGTGGGAAACGTCGCCATTCACAACAGCATAGGATTCACTGCCGACGTGCCCGGGCGGATCGTGGGCAATACGGCAGCCGGCAATTCGCAATTTGGGTTCCTGGTGGTCCCGGGTGGCGCATCTTTCCAGGATAACTCCGCCATCGGCAACGATGGACCCGGTGCGATAATCCAGTTCTCGCAGGATGCTACGAATAATGCGCCGATCCCTCGGTTCCAGACGTTTACGCAGAACAATTTTTACGGCAACGATCGTAATCGGCCAGTGCTTTCCATCGCACCAGCACTCTCGTCCAACGCCAATTACAACCCGGGTCCGAGTGCCCATTGTGGGGTACTCAATCTGGGCGCGCTGGCAGTAGCCGTGGGACCAAACGCGGGCGGCATTCCTCCCATTATCAATCTCGCGGCGGCTGGTAATTTTTGGGGTTCAGCGCAAGGCCCGCAAGTAAGCGGATCGGGTGATGCGGTTGGGGGAGTCTGTGATCAGAACGGGGGCGTCACGCAGGCAAAACCATTTGCGATAATTCCGTTCGGGATCACATCCTGGCCGTGACCGTCGCAAGAGGGTCCGAACTCGGACATCGCACGTGAGGTCGACAGTCGCCAATGTCATCAACGGGTAGCGATACGCAGTCCTCCGCTACCGGTTCCACCGGCGCTCAGCACCTCTCGCGCCAGCTTAATCTTCGTGATCTCGTGCTGTCGCAGGTGCTCACCGTCGTGGGCAGCGCATGGGTAGGCATCGCCGCGGGTCTCGGCCATGCGCAAACCGTCGTTTGGTTGCTGGCCTTCGGCACTTTCTACCTGCCCATGGCCGCTGCGGTCTATCACTTGAATCGCGAGATGCCTCTCGAAGGCGGCCTCTATGTGTGGACCCGCCGCGCGTTCGGCGACACAGCCGGTTTTCTCGTCGCCTGGAACATCTGGGCCTACGCACTCTCCACCATCGCCACGATCCTGTTTCAAATACCCAGCGAGTTCGCTTACATGGTCGGCCCGCGCGCCGCCTGGATTCCGGAGAATCACCTAGTCGTTTTCTGCTTTCTTGCCGGCGTTCTCACTGTGCTGGCGCTCTCCGCTGTCCGGGGTCTCGCCATCGGCAAATGGATCCACAATATTTCCGGCATTGTCATGATCGTTGCGTTCGCGCTGCTGATCCTCGCTCCGCTCTGGGCGCTGCGGCATCACGCGCCCATCCATTTCGCGCCGTTTGATCTGCAGCTCCCCGAATCCAACGCGACCTCGTTTGCCCTCATCGGTCAGACGCTATTTGCGGCAGCCGGCATTGAGTACGTTGCCATTATGGCAGGCGAGTCGAAGGCGCCCAGCCGCGATATCGGCCGCTCCATCCTCATTGCCTCGCCGATCATCTTTCTAATGTTCACGCTCGGGACGGCCTCCGTGCTTGCTTTCCACGAGCTTACCGGCACGACCATCAACTACATCGCGCCCATTCCGCAGACGCTTCGCCTTGCATTCGGAGACTCCGGCCTTGCCAACTTCCTTGCCCGATTCGTCATTCTCCTACTGCAGATCCGCATTCTCGGTGCCGCCAGCCTCATCTTCACTGGCGTTACCCGGCTGCCGATGGTCGCGGGCTGGGACCACCTCATTCCATCTTGGTTCTCTCGTCTGCACCCGCGCTACCGCACGCCAACCAACTCCATCCTCGTGGCCACCATTCTCGTGGCTGCGCTGCTCGTTCTTGCCTCCGCCGGCGTCCGGGCAGCCGAGGCCTTTGCGGTCCTCAACAATGCGTCCAATATCCTGTACGGTCTCGCCTATTTGGCAATGTTCGCCATCCCCCTTGTCGGCGCAAAGCTCGTTCGGGTGCGCATCCCGAGGTGGGTCGCCGTGCTCTGCGTCGTTGGCTTCTGTGCGACGCTCTTTACCTGCGCCACCAGTGTCTATCCCTTTGTCGACGTCCCCAATCCGCTTCACTTCGCCATCAAGATCACCGCCACCATTCTCTTGACCAACCTCGTCGGGTACGCCTTCTATCACATCCGCGGATTGTCGGCACCTGCACCCCGGTAGCGGTCCTGCGCCACTGAACGCGCCCGCCGGTCCGAGGCCGCAGTGCCAGTTTGTTATAGTGATTCACTTGCGTCGATCAACATTCGTCCTGGATCCGCAACGTGGTGTTGTGAGGAGGAGTTCTTCAGCTTGAATCACTTTTCTGTGGTCATACGGATCTGGTCTGTGTCGTTGGTGGCGTGCGCAGCAATTGTGGCGTTCGCATTTCTGCGCATGGATGTGCCGACCGCGCTGTACTTCTGGAACGTCGATCATCTTCGCAGCCCTTTGAACATGGCATTCGGAAGTTCCCTCATTTTGTCTGCGGAGTCGGCGGTGATCTTGTTCACGGTGCTTGCACGTTTGGTGAGAGGCCATATCTCGGTATTCGGAGAGACTTTAGCGATAGCGTGCCTGGTATCGATGTGCGCCTACGTCGTTAACGATCACGTGCTGAAAGTATTTTTCGGAGTGCCGAATCCGGCGGATGTAGTGCACGGCGCCGGACATAACTTCAATTTCTGGATGGGCTCCAACAATGGCAGCTTTCCGTCCGGCCACATGGTTTTAGCAGGAGCATTTGCGGGCGTTTTCATGAGGCTCTATAAAGCCAGCATCTGGCTTTTTTCCGCGCTGCTCCTGATTGCCGCCGGTTTATTGCTCGTTGGGGACTGGCACTTTCTCAGCGATATAATCGCGGGAGCTTTTCTCGGTACGTCGGCAGGAATTCTGGCGGGCGAAGGGTGGGCCGCCCATTCAGCGCGCTAGTTGTGACGGGATGAGCGTCGGTCCGCGCCGTGAGTTCGGGATTGTTGTGAAAGCGGGTGCGTACAAAAGCACGCGCACGGCAGACGGTAGCTGGCCTTGGCATTGCCGCGGGGTTGATCAATTTCCTTTACAGCGAGAAACCGTCAGGAATTCGGGGCAGCCAATAGGTCGGGAGTTCCCAAGTGACGCCTAAACTTCTCAAAGCGTTCATTTACAACAGAAAGCCGTTGCATGAAGGATTTTTGCGCCTGTATCAATATGTATTCGACATCGAGAAGCACGACGGCGGAATCGCGCGCATTTCGCGAGAAATAATGGAGCGTGGCAATGCGGTCGCGGTGCTCGGTCATGATCCAAGCCGCGATGAGGTGGTGTTGGGAAATGAGTTTCGCCCGGGGGTGATGGTGGCGGGTGACTATCCGTATCGGGATAACCTCGTTGCAGGCGCTATCGATGAGAACGAAACGGCGCTGCAGGCGGCGGTCCGTGAGATGCGGGAGGAGACGGGTCTGGTCTTAAGTAATCCGGTTCTGATTCATTCAGGCGCGTACGTCAGCTCAGGGGGCACGTCCGAGAAAATTTCTATCGTGTACGGCACGGTGGACACCGCGCGTGCCGGCGGTGCTCATGGCAATGCGTCAGAGGATGAGGACATCCTAAGCGTTGTTCTGCCGACGAAGGTGTTCATTGAACGCGTGCGCAACGGCGATATTAACGATCTCAAGACGCTGGTCGCGGGCTACTGGTTCGCGGAACAGCAGATTGTTGGTAAGTCCTGAGGCCGCCAAGACCGGACCTACAAAACCTCTCATTCCGGTCGCCACCGTCGTTGGCGTGAAATGATTTGCTCGAGAGTTCCATTTGGTGAAGCAGGGTCTCTGCAGCCAATAACGCAGTTCGTGCCTGGAATTCCGTTTCCGCTCTGTCGATTAATTTGGCTGGAGGCAAGATTACCTGTCGTCGCAGAAGGGGGTTATGCTTACTGCCTCCTCGCCCGAAAGCTGGACAAGAAGCAAAATTGCAGGGGGTGCCATGCGTAGCCACCAATCCGCACCGAAAGCGCGTCAAGTGGCGGCGGCCGTCATTGGAAACGTGCTTGAGTGGTATGACTTCATCGTCTTTGGCTTGCTGACGGTCGTAATTTCCCGCGTATTCTTTCCGACAAACAGCCAATATGCGTCGCTGCTCCTGACCACCGCAACATTCGGCGTCGGCTTTTTTATGCGCCCAGTTGGCGGGCTCCTACTTGGCATTTATGCCGACCGCAAAGGCCGAAAGGCTTCGCTGCTATTGATCATCGGACTGATGACAGTGGCAATGGGCATGATTGCGTTTGCCCCGCCCTACGCCGCCATTGGTATCGCGGCACCATTGATCATCTTGCTCGCAAGACTGTTGCAAGGCTTTGCTACTGGTGGCGAATTTTCCTGCGCGACGACGTTTCTCGTCGAGATTGCCCCGCCTCACCGCCGGTGCTTCTATGGTTCCTGGCAGATGTTCGGCCTCGGCATGGCCGTGCTCACGGGTACTTTGCTGGGTGCACTAGTGACACGCGGCCTTACGCCAGAAGCACTTGATAGCTGGGGCTGGCGTATCCCCTTCCTGTTTGGCCTTGTCATAGGGCCAGTCGGACTCTATATACGCCGTCATCTCGACGAAACGCTCGACTTCGTCAGCATGCGCACAGCGCCGACAGAAAGTCACGCATTCGGATCGACGCTTGCCGCACATTTCAAGGAGATGGTCGTGTGTCTTGGCCTCTCCGGAGGCCCTTCCATCCAATACTATTTACTCCTCGTATACATGCCGACCTTCGCGAACACGCAGTTGCATCTGCCGCTAAGCGCCGCCCTGATCGCCCAGTCGGTCGGCCTCGTATTCTTGGTTTTGCTGGTGCTGTTGTTCGGAGCTCTCGCCGATCGCGTAGGGCGCAAACCGATCATGATCGGTGCTTTCGTTCTCTATCTCGGCTTGGCGTACCCGCTATTCTCGTGGGTGCATCAAAGTCCCTCGCTCGGCCATCTGATGACCATGCAGATCGTTCTCTGTAGCTTGCTTGGAGCATTCTACGGTCCGTTTGCGACGGTACTGGTCGAGCAATTTCCGACCCGTATTCGCTCGACCGGCCTCGCCATCCCTTACAACTTAGGCGTCATGCTGTTTGGGGGCTTCGCGCAATTCTTCGTCACTTGGCTGATCCACGTGACCGGTTCGCCAATAGCCCCCGCGTTCTACATGATGTTCGGGGCCGCAATAGCATTGGTATCCTTACTTTTTATCACTGACCCGGCCCGCGAGCCGCGTGGACAACTCGCTGTGAGCGCTCCTGAGCCAGTCGTATAAGTGCATAGTCCTCGCGATGGCTCGAAGGCCCCGTTCTCTTGGGCGCCGGAATCAGGTCCCGCGTTTCTAACGAAGCTTAAACTGCCGCATCATATTGTCTTGGATCTCGTCTCTTGAAAGCGATGGACCCAACCCCGTGTTGCGGTAATAAAGCGCCTTCAGAAAGGCTAGATCGCCGGCTGTTATCGCCGTAGGCGGTTCACGGGTGCCACAGCTCGATGACATCAAGTCCAGAATGCTCGGCAGTGGATCACAATGGTCTGGTGATTGCGCCACTGACAAGGTCAACATCGCTAAGTAGTCTGCTAGCGTCCCGATGGTGTAACCGACGGCTTTCGATGTGTCGACGATTAGGATGACGATGCCGATGCCGATTCCACTCCCGCTACCACCGCCCAAACGCGTCCCTAATGTGTTGCTTCCGAGGTAATTCTGGGTGACCTGTGGCCAAACGGGCAGAACATTAAGCCCTACGAATTGCACTTCGGTATTCAAGACTCTGGCGCCGCCGCTTGTTGTGATGTACCAGCCTTGAATTGCGTGATCGCTTCGATACGCGATCAGGTCCCTCATCCCTCCCGAATACCTGTTACGAAAGTAAACCGTCGCCCATTTTGTGACGGCATCCATTCTTTCCTGGGGGTTGTCCGTGAAAAGAATCTGCACGTTGTTTTTGCATTGCGGGTCCGACTGCACCGGGGCGCCAACGTACACGGCCAACGCGCGAAGTCGCGCCGTAACGAAGGCGTTGTATCCCGGGCTGAGCCCAACAGTTAGCGGGCAAATGCTCTGCATGCCTCCACGCCACCGCGCAAGGTTGCGCGCGGTACCCGTATTCACGTAGTGCACTGTGGCGTGGTGCACTATGAATGGATACAGCGTAGCTCCCGCTAATTCCTGATCGGTAGGAGGAGGCGGAGCCGTCACGGTTACATCGGGATTCTCTGGCGATGCGCTCGCATTCACTGCAACCCACCCACTCGTTATTACAAGGGCGGTGAGTATGATCCGTTGGATTTCATAGTTGTTTCTGGGCGCCATCTTGCACCCATGTTACGCCCGAGCGCGGAAAGCCGGAACTGCCCGGCGCGGAACCGGGCCAGCGACGGTATGGCCTGTTACGGGGCACTGCCGGCATCGGGCGCGCCTGCTTCCATGTCCATGTCCATACCGCCCCATTTTTCCGGCGCGTTCGGATACACGTGAGTCATCCAATTCAAAACCACGGGAATCCACAATCCCTGCGCCGCCTTGCACGCCTCTTCGGTGTGGATACTACCTTGCGGCCCAAAATGCGCCTTCGGCCCGAACTGCTCGCTTGCCGGCAAATTTTTCGGACCGCCGCAAAAGTCCACGTGTCGATGCCAGGTTGCAATGCTCAACGGCGCGATCGCATCGAGCTGCTGTGGCGACGCATCGACCGGAGCGGTGTACATGACACCGACCGCTTTTAATCCTTCCGCAGTGCGCTTGTAGAGAATCGACCCGGGTTGGCTGTAGTCGATCCGCTGCTGCTCCTTACGCCGATAGCGGTAGTTGGTGTAATGGATCTCTTCGCCCATCCTGCCGGTGGGGAAAAAAGGTTTATAACCGTCGCGACCCGCCGTCTTGACGTCGCGGTAACGGGAAAGCACCGCATCCGCGGCAGCGAGGATTTGTGCGGCGCGTTCTGAGTCGCCAGGCGTCGGATCGCTCTTCAGCGACATCTGCATGTGCCTGCCCATTTTCATTGACGGCACCGGAGTCTCGTCTGTCTTCCCGCTGTAGTGGCTCAGCAGGCGCTCCCACACAGGAAACTCCTGCGCCAAAGCGGTGTTGGCGCAGCCGAGGAACATCACAGCTAGCAATACATTTCGGATCATGCAAACTGCTCCCAACCCTGCCGAGCTTATATGACGGTACGCAATATTAGGCGCGATTTAGAACAACCCAGCGTCGGCGAGCGCATCGAACAGGTTAGAGTAGGGATTCAGTAAGGATGCCCGCATGTCCACCGAACCTTCAAAATTCGACCGTCTGCCGAAAACCCTCAAGGGCCTGAGGGAATTCAATGCCGGGAAGGGAATTTTGCTGTTTTTGATTGGTGGGCTGCTCTACGTGGCGCATGCGGCCTTCATTCCGGTGGCGCTCGCCATGCTCGCCGCTCTTATCTTGTCGAGCCCGGTCGAAGCCCTGTTCCGCCTCGGGCTCCCGCGAGGCTTGAGCGCGCTCTTGATCTTGATTGCTGCGCTTGCGGCGGTGGCGGGATTGGTGGCGCTCATCTGGACGCCCAGCCAGCAATGGTATGCATCGGCGCCGCACACGCTTTCCGTCATCCAAAGGAAATTCACGCCCGTGGCGCGGCTGATGAGCCATATCGAGCAGCTGACCGACCGGGCAGGAAAGGTTGGCGCGCCGCTCGCCCCTCCCGAACCCACGGCGGTGGCCGTTCCGCAAGAGAGCACGTCGCGCATTCTGTTATCGACGGTGGGCGATGCGACCATCGGCTTGGCAACCTTCGTCATCATTACGCTTTTTCTTCTGGCAGGCGGACCGCCGATGGTCGCGCGGATGACCGCTGCTTTTTTCGATCATCTCAAGGCCCATCACGTGCAGGGCTACATCGAAAAATTGCGCGCCGAAGTCGGTCATTTCTACGTCACCACCGCATTTATCAATTTGGGGTTGGGAATCGCGACCACACTGGTCATGATGGCCTGGGGAATGCCCACGCCCTATCTGTGGGGCGCGGTTGCCGCGCTGTTGAGTTTCATTCCCTATGCCGGCGCGACAACCACGCTCATTGTCGTGACGCTGGTGGCCATCGTCTCGTTTGATGGACTGGGGCGCGCGTTCGGCGTCGCCTTGAGCTACTTGAGCCTGGCCGTGATCGAAGGACAGATTGTTCAACCGCTGCTCGTCGGTAGGCGAATGGATGTGAACCCCCTGCTGATCTTCTTAGGCCTGTGGTTTGGGGGCATTTTTTGGGGCATCGCCGGCGTGATACTCTCCACGCCCATTCTTGTGGCATTGAAGGTGATCGCGCAAAATGCGCACGACGGCGAATCGATGATGCAGTTTTTGGGACCAAACGACCCGGCGCCGGCTCGGATCGAAAAACTGCGCAAGGCCGCCAAAGGTTCCTAACCGAGGATGCGCTGCCTATGATTGATCTCGCCCACGCGACCGTCGTTGTTGATAAGGCTCTCGCCCAAGGTAGAAGTCTGGGGCTGCCGCCGCTCACGGTTGCCGTACTTGATGGCAGCGGTTGTCTGGTGTGCTTCAAGCGCGAGGATGGGTCTAGTTTGCTGCGCCCGGAAATTGCACAAGCCAAGGCTTGGGGCGCGTTGGGAATGGGGATGGGCAGCCGCGCCCTCGCACAGCGGGCATCGGTGCAGCCCGCGTTCATTTCCGCAGTGAATGCGCTCGCGGGCGGCCGACTCATTCCGGTACCCGGCGGCGTGCTGATACGATCGAGCGACAAGTCCATCGTCGGCGCCGTCGGCATCACCGGCGCAACATCCGATCAAGATGAAGCCTGCGCAGTGGCCGGCATCGAGGCGGCGGGTTTCAGCGCCGACACCGGCGCGGATCCCGCCGCAAAATAAGGATAAATTGTGGAATGAATGGCATGCCGAGAATTGCGCGCAAGCTCAGCTTCCCGAGTTCTCTGCATTTGGCCCTGGCACTGGCGCTGGCCGTGCCATTCGCCGCGCAGGCACAGCAGCACCAGCGCGACGCGGAAATCCACGACACCGACACGCTGGCCTGGTGGCATACCACCGTTACGCTGTCCGACGACAGCATGGAAGGCCGGGACACCGGATCAGCGGCCTACCAGCGCGCGGCCGACTACGTCGCCAAGCGCTTCAAGGCGGCCGGACTTGCGCCTGCTGGCGAGAAAGGCGGCTACTTTCAAACCGTTCCGATGCGCGAGATCGCCGTTGCACCTGAGGGCACGCGCTTCACG
>Ga0302326_10027569_pt1 | contig 11453 bp, 6 predicted proteins | sample Palsa_T0_3_FD_202264 | JGI IMG/M metagenome (GOLD analysis project Ga0302326, IMG submission 202264) | Peat permafrost microbial communities from Stordalen Mire near Abisko, Sweden - Palsa_T0_3 | ecosystem: Environmental > Terrestrial > Soil > Palsa > Peat permafrost | place: Sweden: Abisko...
TGTTTATTGCAGGTAGACCGTCACTCCGGCCTGGGTGGAATTCCCGCCGATCGTCACTGTGACTGGTACGGCACCGGTACCCGCGCCCGACGGCACCACTACGTTCATTTGCATGAGCCCGGAGACGAAACCGGGGGCTTCCCCGTAGAAGGAGATAGTCGCCGGGGTCGAGTTGTTGAAGAGGACTGTCGGCTGGCCGGCAGCGGGCTGAGGTGTGTAGGGAGGTGCGCTCGCGGCAACCGTCACCGAACCGGTAGCCGCCGCCGGAATGACGGCGCCTTCACCCGTCAAGTAAAGTACGATCGTCCAACCGGCTGTTGCGGGTGTAGACGCTGCGTTGGAGCTTTCGTTGCCCTTCGGGTCGTACTGGTTAATCGCTGCCTCTCCCGTTCCGCCTGCTGCTGTAAATATCCCAGGAGCAGTGGTCGCCAACGTCACCGGGAAGGCGTTAGAGGACTGCCCGAGGAACTTGACCTCGACCGACAAGTTACCGATGCCGGCCACCTGGTACGGCACCACCGCGTTGATCTGACCGGCGCTCACGTATAACAAAGGAGCGAGATATCCGCCCGGCAGGAAGGTCACTGTCACTCCGCCCATGCTCGTCGGAACCGAGGTGCAGGGACTCGGACAAGTGGTGGAATTGAGCGCTACAGAACTGGCCGGCCCGATGGGGCTTTGTCCGTTGGTTGGGGCGAATAGGGAGATGATTTCACCCGGCGACACCGTGACATTGCTGGTGCCCCCGGCCCCGCTGGCGGCATTTATCACGGCCGATATCACCGGGAGGGGCGCCGTAATCGTGAGGCTCACGTTGATTATCGAGGTGCCGGTCGCCGGACTGGTTCCAGTGACAGTGATCGAGCCGGTATAAGGAGTCGCGCTGGGGAGCAGCGTGCCGAGTGCCGAAGCCACCGTGGAAACGGTCAGGTTGAAAGTCCCTGTGTTCGGTGTCGTTCCGGAGGTGGGCGTCACCTGTAGCCAGCCGCCGGTGCTCTGGGCTGCCGCCGTGAAGGCTGCCGCGGCGCCTCCGCCTGACACCTGAATAGTCGCGTTCGGAGCGGTGCCGCCAGCCGTATAGTTCAAGGTGACCGAGGTCGGTGTGGCTGTTACCGTGAGATTGGCGCTGACGGTCATGGTCACGGCAATAGTCTGGGCCGTGCCGCCATTGGGAGTGATCGTGACGGTGCCCGTGTATGTGGCGGCTGGAAGATTGCCGGGAGCCACGCTGATCGACAGACTGTTATAAGGAGTGGTCCCCGAGGTGACATTGGCGATCAGCCATGTCACGGAATTACCGTTGGTCTCCGCGGTCGCGACGTTGAACGGAATAGGAGCCGTGCCACTGGTGGCATTGGTGACAGTCGCCGTTTGTGCCGCGGGCGCCGCCTGACTCTGGGTATACGCGAATGTCATCGTCGACGGGGTCACCGTGACGTTACCGGTGCCGGTGGCGGTGGCCACGGTCATCGCGACGCTCACCGTCTGCGTTCCGCCGCTGCCGGAGGTGGAAACCAAAGTGATTAGGCCGTTGCATGTCGTGCCGTTAGCGATACCCGCCGGATTCACTGTCACGGGGATCGAGGTGGCCGTTGTCGTACTGGCCGAGTAAGTGGTGTTGGTGACCTGTAGCCAGTTCGCCGTGTTGCAACTCGTTTCCGTCGAGCTCAAAGTGAACGTGGTGGCCGTGGAGCCCGTAACGTTGAGATCCTGCGTAATCGCTGCCGTAACGTTGGTGTAGCTGAGCGACGTGCTGCTCAAGGTCAGCGGACCCGTGCCTCCGGTCTGGACGCCACCGCCGCCGCCATTCACGATCAGAACCACGGGATAATTGATGGCGTTGGAATATGCGCTCGCGGTGATCGGTACGCTGGCCGAATATATGCCGGTTGTCTCGGCGGTGTTATTAACGCTCAGGGTCAAAGTGTTGCCGCTGGCGGTGGCCGAAAGCCACGTGGCGGTGGGCGCACCGGCCGTGATCGGCGGGTTAGTGGTGGATGACGTGTTGTCGCTCCCCACAATCGTGACGTTTTGAGCGTTGGTGCTGGCGCCCGCACTGATCGAGAATGTAGTGGAGGCGGGTATACCGAGGAGCACCGGGACGCTCGCCGGCGTTACCAGGAGACTGACCGGTATCTGGGTAAGGCCGCTCCCGCTGGTGATGTCAATGGTGGCCTGGTACGGTGTGGTGGATGCCGCCAGACCGCTGGCGGCATTGAAAAGGTCGACCAGCAGGGTTGCCGGGCCGCTTCCAAAGGTTCCGGAATTCGCGGAATCGAAGTTCAACCAGTTGGATGCTCCGGCGGCATAGACCACCGTCGCGCTCCACTGCGTGCCTGAGGCTCCCGAAATGGTGACGTCTTGCTTCTCCTGGCCACCCGTCCAGAACGTGTCGCCAGCCTGTTCCTGGAATGACAGCGAAGTGGGTGCCACCGCCGTGCTGGTAGTGCCTCCGCCGGTCGCGGTCGTGCCCGCTTGGCCCACCGGCTGCACCACGGTAATCACGGTGTTGGCGGTGCTGCTGTTAAAGGTGCTGGGCACGGTGATGGTGGCGCTATAGAGCCCCGCAATCAATCCCGTTGAGTTGGACGTTATCGTGAAACTCACTGAATTATTGTTGAGGGTGGGCGTGTTCATCGAGAAATTCCCACCCTTTACGGCCAGAGTAGGATTGCCCAAGCTGTAGCCCGAGTTGGCCGATACCGTGAAGGTTTCCTCCTGCACAATGGAACTGTTTGCCGCTACGTTGGGAAATGCGTAAATAGCACCCGATCCCGATTGCCCTTGCGCCGTTACGGTGACGCCCGTCGCCACACCCGCGCTGACGTAAAGATCGACGGTGATGGTGGCGCTCGAACCGCTCGACGAGGTGACTACCACGGCCCCTTGATAAGCGCCGCTCGCAAGGCTCGCGGCGATTCCTGGGTTGAGTGAGATCTGGATACAGGCGCCATAAACGGCAGCCAGATTTTGGGGAGTTGCGCCGCTGAAACTATTGTTCGCGTAGAGCCAATTCCCGCCGTTGCTCGTGCTCACCGACCAGGAATAACTGGTAGCGTCGGAAGCGGTATCCACAAGGTTGACGCACTCGCTCGGAGGGTTCCCGTAAACGTAAGGGAGGCTGATAGTGGCGGTGCTGCTGTTGGCGCTGTTCACCGTCAGCGTTCCGCCGGTGGTGGTGCCGCCGCCGGAGCCGTTGGAGACGGTGAACACCACCGGAATATTCAAGGTCGCGCCCGCCCCCGATTGGGGGGTGATGGTGAGAATGCCGTTATAGGTTCCCACGCCCATATTAGAGTTGCCGGTGACGGTTATCTCCGTCGAACTATTGGCCGCAACCGATGTTTGCGAACTGGGGTTCACGGACAACCAGCTATTGGATGGCGATACGGAAGGCGTAAAGTTGAACCCCGTACCGTTGGTGTTCTGGATGGTTACCGTTTGCGAAGGCTGGCTGCTGGAGATGGCGATATTCCCCGGAGTGACACTGAGAAATCCATTACTCACCGATCCGGTATTCCCGCCGCAACTGGTATTTTGAGTGTAGTTGACCTTGATCTGTTGCGTAGTCCCGGCGGCAGGCGTGAGGTCGACGTACGCTACCGGGGTCGCCGAGGCGATCTCCTGGTTCAGTCCGATGGTGAGTTGCACACCGTTCGGCCCGGTTGTCGCGGTGATGGGAGCGCTGCTGTTGGTGGAGCCGTCGCCAGGAGCACTCGCATAAAGCCAGTTGCCGTAAAGATTGCCAGTGCCGTAATCGATTGAAACTGTAAAACTGATAGTGGCGGTGCTCGCTACCGTGATGACCTGAGAATCATTGCAGGCAGAACTGCCGATGACGATGGTAGTGTTACCCAAACTCAACGTCTGGGCTGAGGCCTGGAAGGGCGCGGCCAATAAGACCGCCGTCGCAAGGATGAAAACAATCTTCTTAGAATTCGTTTGTGCAGCGTCCATGATTTTCCTCGACAGTCTCGATGATAACAGACCTCTTGCTCTGTTAAACAAAAAACTGGGATATGGACGCGGACATAAACATCTTACCACCGACTCTTCACAATCTGAAACAGATTGCTATAATCGTCAGTCCACAGCCGGACTTTGCGCCGCGACTTGATGTCCGCCGAACTAAAGAATTCCGGGGGATAAAAGCCGCTTTCTTGCCCATAAACCAGCACCCAGGTAGAAGAGAACACGTCCACCGCGGGGTCGTCCTCAGTATCAATGGTGCGCGTCAGCTTGCCCAGAAACGACGCCTCGCCTTCCACCACCGGCTGCAGATCCAGGTAGCGATTGGAGATGTGGACCGCCAGCACTCCATCCGGCCGCAGATGGCGGAAAAATAGCGCCATTGCCTCCTCCGTCAACAGGTGGACCGGAATGGCGTCGCTCGAAAAGGCGTCCACCACTAAAAGGTCGAAATTCTCCGGTGCTTCCCGCTCCAGACTCAGGCGCGCATCGCCCATGGCGATTTCCAATTTTGCCGCGCAGTAGGGGACAAAGTAGAATTGTCCTTTTGTAATTGGCGGGACGAGCGGATTAATTTCGTAATAGCGGTAATAATCTCCTAATCGTCCATATGCCGCCATGGTTCCCGTCCCTAACCCGACCACCCCCACCCGGATAGCGCCTTTTTTCTGCTTCTCCCGGATGGCGATTCCCACTCCCGTATTCGGCCCATAGTAGGTGGTGGGCATGCGGCGTCTGGCGACGTTTACATACTCCTCGCCATGGTTGATGGTGCCATTGGTCAGGGTGCGGACAGTGTTCAATTCATTCTCCGGCCCGTTATCGCGCACTCGCAGCGCTCCGTAGAAGTTCCGCACCAACACCCGCGAGTCTATCGCCTGCACGCGGATATTCTGGCCCATGTAAACCGCCATATATACGGTGGCGGCCGCGCCGGCGAGCGGCAGGACGATGCGCCAGCCGCGGAACCATTCGGCAGTCTCGGGATCCAGGCTCAGCGCGAATAATATAAGGACCGCGCAAAGCACCAGTCCAAGTTGCAGCTCATAGAAGCTCTGGAAAATGTGCGGAGCGATGAGTCCCACGAAGATTCCGCCCAGCGCGCCGCCCGCCGCGATGGTTAGGTAAAAGTGGGTGAGGTACCTCGGATCGGGCTTCAGGCGCGCCAGTTCGCCGTGGCACACCATGCAGCAGGTGAACAGTCCCAGTCCGTAAAGCACGAGCATCCACCAGATCGGCATGTTGCCCGAACTGTCGACGCTGATGCCGTACGCCATTCCTCCCAGAGCGACCGCCACGAGTTGCAGGTACGGATTGCGCCGGTACCATCCGCTGCTTTCGAAGCAGAGAATGAAGCTCAGCAGGTAGAGGCTGAGCGGCAGAATCCAGAGGAACGGAATGGCAGCGACGTTCTGCGAAATGTGATTGGTGATGGCCAACAGCAGCACCGAAGCGGTGAACGGCAGCAGCAGCCACATCACGAATTGCCGCGGCGCCGGTCTCTTCGCAATCGGCTCGCCGACAGCCGCTCCCAGCGGTGCGAAATTACGCGCCCGGAAAGCCATGAACGCACACAACAGCACAAATACTCCATAAGCGATCGACCAGGTGCCGGCCTGCTGGTGCGCCGTCAGCCGGGGCTCGATCAATACCGGATAGCTGAGCAGCGCAAACATCGACCCAGCATTAGATAGTGAGTAAAGCCGGTACGGCAGCGCGCCCTTATGCTCGCGAGCGTACCAGGCCTGTAATAGAGGACCGGTGGAGGAGAGCAGGAAATATGGCATCCCGATGGTCAAACCCAGGACGCCCAGAATGCCCCAAGTCGGGTCCGTCGCGGCCGTCGGTTTCAACAGCAGGCTGGGATAGATCGGCAAGACGGCCAGGCTGGCGGCCAGAAGCACGCCATGCACGATCGTCTGCGCTTTCGGCTTGAGATAGCGGATCACCGCGTGCGCGTATGCATATCCCAGCAGCAGCGCCACCTGGAAGAACAGCAAGCACACCGTCCACACGGCTGCCGATCCGCCGAACCACGGCAAAATGATCTTGGCGATGATAGGTTCCACCTGGAACAGCAAAAAGGCGCTGACCACGGTGGTAAGAGCGTAAAAAAGCATTATGGAATTCCGGTCCTATTTATACGCCGCGATTCCCGTTACCCGTTCTCCGATGACCAGCGCATGAATATGATCGGTGCCTTCATAGGTTTTGACGGTTTCGAGGTTGCAGAGGTGACGCATGATGGGATATTCGTCGGTGATTCCGTTGGCGCCCAACAGATCGCGGCTGAGGCGGGCGCAATCCAGCGCCATGGCCACATTATTACGCTTCAGCATGGAAATGTGGGCCGGCTCGAGCTTGCCGCGATCCTTCAGGCGCCCCGCCTGCACGGCCAGCAATTGAGCTTTGGTGATTTCGGTAATCATCCAGGCCAGCTTTTCCTGCACAAGCTGGTGGGACGCGATCGGCCGGTCATCGAACTGCTTGCGCAGGATGGTGTACTGGCGCGCCGTCTCGTAGCAATCCATGGCGGCCCCGATGACGCCCCATCCGATGCCGTACCGCGCCTGCGAGAGGCACGCCAGCGGACCCTTCAAACCCTTAGCGCCCGGCAAGCGGTCCGACTCTTTCACGCGGCAATCGGCCATCGACAGGCTCGAAGTGACCGACGCGCGCATCGACCATTTGCCGTGGATATCGGACGTGGTGTACCCGGGAGTGCCGCGCTCCACAAGGAATCCGTACACCGCGCCGTCATCGGCACGGGCCCAGACTATCGCGATATCGGCCGCCGAACCGTTGGTGATCCACGTCTTCTCGCCGTTCAGCACCCAATGCGCGCCATCCCGCCGCGCCGTGGTCCGCATGCCCGCGGGGTTCGAGCCGAAATCGGGCTCGGTGAGTCCAAAACATCCGACGGCCTTACCGCTCTGCAGCAACGGCAACCATTTCTGCTTCTGCTCTTCCGACCCATAAGTAAGGATGGGATACATCACCAGCGCGCCCTGCACGGAAACGAAGCTGCGCACACCGGAATCGACGCGCTCCAGCTCCTGCATCACCAGGCCGTACTCCACATTGCTCATGCCGGCGCAGCCATAGCCTTCCAGGTTGGCGCCCAGGAAGCCGAGTTCGGCCATCTCCGGAATCAATTCGGCGGGAAATCGTCCGTCGCGGAAGCAATCGCGAATCAGCGGTGCGATCCGCTCTTCGGCAAACCGCCGCGCGGTCTGCCGCACCATCAATTCCTCCTCACTGAAGAGCGAATCGACGCAAAAGTAGTCTACCCCTCGGAATGGCATGGGATTTTCGTTTCTCCCTATTTGAACACGAAGCTAGGAAACCGGGGGCGCGTTGCAGAGGGTGAGGATCGTGTTCAGAAGGTCTTTCAACTCCGCGCATTGTCTGGCTGCCACAGTCAGGTCTTGGTCTCGAAGGATGGCCAACGCCTCGATGGTCTTGATATAGCTACGAGTCCCCTTGGTTTTCGTACCGGTCCGATAGGCCTCGTGGATATGTTGCGCCGGAGGCTTTCCGTGGTTCACGCGTTCGGGGCCGCCCGAAGGGCAGTTTCGATTGCATCCGGTGATGGCCCGAATCCGGTCCCAATAGGGCAGGAGCCAAGCCTCGAAATCATGCTGCGCGGCGTGTGGATGGAAACGAGGGTCGTCCCCGACCCATTGGCGCATTTTCTTCTTGGCGTCGTCCGCGTCGGCAAACTCGCGAGTGCCGGTGTAGACGTCTGTCAGGGCAATAACTGCGTCGGCGCCCGCATCGAGACACCACGTCACTACGCGCTTCAACTTCTCTCCGGTTGGGATTCGGCCATGCTCGACTTGCGGGGAGATTCTGGGCATTTGTTCGCCTAGCCTGCTACGGAGGAACCCCCTGAGCGGGCCGAGGAAGGCCTTCTCGGTTTTACCCTCTACAATCAGGACGATTTTCAAGCGCGCCCTCCGAGCCTGCCCATCGACCAAACCTGATCGAGAGTGTATTCTGTCAGCCACCGGTCTAAATCGAGCGAATCCGCCCACGTGAGCTTCGCGAGGCCGTCCTCGGCGAGGTCCGCCACCATAACCTCATTCGGGTTGAGAAATCTAATCAGCCGATCCGAATGAGTGGCCACAATGATTTGCGACCTCTGCGCCGCTTCCCGCAGCAACTCGGCAAGGATGGCGAGTAGCTCGGGATGAAGGCTGACTTCGGGCTCGTCCAGCAAGGTAACCCCCGGCAATTCAGAACTCCTGAGCAAAGTGACCAGCCACAGGAATCGCAATGTGCCCTCGGAAAGCTGGTGCGTGTAGAACCCTGAGGGGAAGTTCCTGTCTCGCCACACCATCGCGAGAGTTCCTGCTGCCACCGGAGGGAAGCCGAGGCGCTCAAATCCTGGAAACGCGGCCCGCAGCGCGTCCTCCACCGCTGCGAAACGGTCCGGCTCTGCCTCCCGCATTTCGTAGAGACAAGTTACCAGATCTTCCCCATCTTTGCCCGGCAGTTTCGCCGGTCGAATAGGCTGTGGCAAGCGAACAGGTGAGCGGGGGCCGACATCCAGGGTGTGATAGTACGTCGAGGACGCCAGGCGTTGTCGAAACTGCTCTGGCTCAGGGAACATCTTGGGCACTTGTGCTAGAGAAGTCTGCCCGGACAGTTGCTCCCATTGTGGTGGCGACAGTCTGCTGGTTTTAATGTCAAAGTAACGGATTGTCTGGCCAGCAGAATCGATGTGCTTGAACGGGTCGCTGTGGTGCGGTCGCCGCTGTGTAAGCGTCTCTGACTCGATTGAATAGCCGATGCCGCTAGGCACAATCGATAAATCGTATTCAAGGGGTTGATGTCCCGGAACGCCCAATGAGAGCCCAAGGGAAAGACGCTCGGCCCGACCGGTCGTCAGGACACCTGTGAGCCCCGATAAATCGCGCAGCGACTCGCCGAGTTTCCCTTGCGCTGACGCAGCCAGCAAAGAGAAGACATCAAGAAGGGAGGTCTTCCCGCTCCCGTTGGCCCCGATCATCACAGTCAAATCCCGGAGCCCGAGATCCACCCCGCACAACCGCCGGAAGCCATCGACGCTCAGATGTTGAAATCCACTCATATGCCAACTACCTGAGCATATCGTCCCCCTGCAAAAAGCGAAAGGCCCGAAGCTTTCGCCCTGGGCCTTCGAAACTGCACGAATTATCTACCGCATCATGGATACAGCCCGCGAACTCTGCAAGCTTCCGCCACTCTGCTCACTCCCAGCATGTTCGCCGCGAGCCGCATGTTGACCTTCTTATCGACATGGATCTTCAGCACGTCGTTGAACGATCGCACCATGATCTTTTCCAGCTTTGCGTTGACATCGTTCTCGTCCCAGAACAAGTGATTCTCGTCCTGCACCCATTCGAAGTACGATACCGTCACCCCGCCGGCATTGCACAGGATGTCCGGGATCAGAAAAACGCCCATCTGGTCGAAAATGCGATCGGCTTCCGGCGTCACCGGCCCGTTGGCCGCTTCCGCCACAATGCGAGCGTGAACCGCGTGGGCATTCTCTTCCGTGATGGCATTTTCCAACGCCGCTGGAATCAGCACCTCGCACTTCAACGCGAGGAGTTCGTCGGGACGAATCAGGTCGGCGCCCGGGAATCCGGTCACCGATCCCGTCTCGACCTTGAACTTCATTACCGCGGGAATATCCAGGCCGGAAGCATTGAAGATGCAGCCCTTGGTATCGCTGCAGGCGATCACCTTCGCTCCCGCTTCATGGAACAACTGCGCCGCGATGGAGCCGGCGTTGCCGAACCCCTGCACCACCACGCGAGCGCCCACCAGCGGGATGTTGAGGTGTTCCATGCTGCCCCGGGTCGTATAGAAGCAGCCGCGCGCGGTCGCTTCATTCCGCCCCAGCGACCCGCCCAGTCCGATGGGTTTGCCCGTCACCACGCCGGTGACGGGATAGCCCATATTCATGCTGTAGGTATCCATAATCCAGGCCATGATCTGCGGGGTGGTATAGACGTCTGGCGCGGGGATGTCCTTCTCCGGTCCGATAATCGGCAGAATGGCGCTGGCATAACGGCGTGTCATCCGCTCCAGTTCGCCCATCGACATCTCTTTCGGGTTACAGGTGATGCCGCCCTTGCCGCCGCCGTAGGGGATGTTCACCACGGCGCACTTCCAAGTCATCCAGGTAGCCAGCGCCTTCACCTCATCGAGCGTGACATTGGGGTGATAGCGGATGCCTCCCTTAGCCGGACCGCGCTGCGTGCTGTGCTGCACGCGATGGCCTTCGAATCGAACAGTCCGGCCGTTATCCATACGGACCGGAACACTCACTGTGAGGATGCGCTCCGGGTACTTGATCCTTACCCGGAGGCTTTCGTCGAGATCCAGCGCGTTTGCCGCCAGATCGAAATTCTCTAATGCGACTTCGTATGCGTTCTTTTCTTGAATTGCGGTAGCTAACATGGCCAACCTCTCGTCTGGAGGATTTCAGACTTGGAAATCCTGTTCCAGACGAATAGTAGCCCTAATCGGGCACCACGTCAACGGGGTGCTTAATCGGAGCGCTGTGCGGACATCGGGTCTACCCGTGCCGCCCGCCTACTAGAACGGTCGCCGTGGCAGCGTAGGTCGCAGGGTCCGTGGCAGATATGCCGAATAGGATGTTGATCGTCGTCTCCGAAACGGATGTTGACCGTCACCTCGTCATGGGCAGCCAGGCCGGCGAAAACGTCGCTCTTGTCCCGAAAGTACTCATACGTCGGGTAAGAAAGTCCGTCGTCCGTGAACCTCGAATTGGGGAAGAAGACCGTCTCCAAACGGTCGGACTCAGGGAAGCGGTCGAAAGAGCAGCCGGTCGACCAGGCTGAAAATCGCCGTATTCACACCGATGCCGAGGGCCAGCGTCACGATGATGACAGCCGTGAACCCGGGCGCTTTGCGTAGTGTTCGGAGAGCATAGCGGACATCTTGCAGCACGCGCTCGAAGGTCCGCCAACCCCAGGCGTCCCGGCAGTCTTCCTGCAGCCGCGCCGAATTGCCAACTGCCGCCGGGCCGCATTCAGGCCGGAATCCCGGCTCTTCATTTCCAGGTGAAACCGCATCTCCTCTTCGAGATCGTGGTCGAATTGCCGCCGTCGAAACAGGAACAGCAGCCTGCGCCAGAGTTCAGCCAGGCTTTCCATATATGATTTCGTTTCAGGCTGGTTGGATAACCCTTCCAATGGCCGCCATCACGCGTTCGAACTCGCTGATTTCGGCGGTCAGTTGCTTCTTCCCGGCCGCGGTCATGTGGTAATACCGCGCGCGCCGGTTATTTTCCGATTGGCCCCACTCCGCGACTACCCATCCTTTGATGAGCATGCGTTGCAGCGCCGGATAGAGCGACCCTTCTTCCACTTGCAGCACGTCTTCCGATTGTTGTTGGATGTGCTGCGCGATTCCATAGCCATGCATCGGCCCCAATCGCGCCAGGCTTTTGAGGATCAACATGTATA
>Ga0302326_10027572_pt1 | contig 11453 bp, 9 predicted proteins | sample Palsa_T0_3_FD_202264 | JGI IMG/M metagenome (GOLD analysis project Ga0302326, IMG submission 202264) | Peat permafrost microbial communities from Stordalen Mire near Abisko, Sweden - Palsa_T0_3 | ecosystem: Environmental > Terrestrial > Soil > Palsa > Peat permafrost | place: Sweden: Abisko...
GCCCTGCACTTTTCCACCGACGTCTGGTCCGCAGGTGTAGTGCTGGTCGGTCTTGTGCTAATCCTGCTGGGCCGTATCTATCGGCTCGATTGGCTTCGACTGGCCGATCCCATCGCCGCCCTGTTCGTCGGCGGCGTCATCGTTTCCGTGAGCTGGCGCCTGGCGCGACGCACCACCGATGCTCTGCTCGACGCCGCCCCCGCTGGCGTCCGCGCTCAGATCATCGATGCCGTCTCGCGCGTGGATGGCGTGCTCGAAATCGGGCGGGTACGCATCCGCCGCGCCGGCAACCGCTATTTCGCCGATCTCGCGGTTGGCTTCGCCCGCACCGTAACCTTCCTGCGCTCGGAGCAGTTGGTCGAAGCCGTAACCGAAGCGGTCCATGGCATCCTTCCCGACGCCGATGTCACCGTTCAACCCCTGCCGCGAGCCCAGCGTTCGGAAAACATCTTCGACCGCATTCGTGCCGTCGCCACTCGCCACAACCTCAACGTCCACGACATCAGCGTGCAGGATCTCCACGGCCTACTTCACGTCGAGCAGCACGTCGAACTCGACGAACGCAAGACCCTCAAGAGCGCCCACGATCAAGTCACCGAACTGGAAGCCGACATGCGTCACGACGTACCCGAGATCGCCGACATCCTCACGCACATCGAAAGCGAGCCCGCCACCATCGAGCCCGGCGACGAGTTGCTCCGCGACGCCGACCTCGAGCGGCGGCTGAAGTCGGCGGCCGCGCAGTTTCCAGAGATCCTCGATGTGCACGAGTTCATCATCAAGCTGGTTCGCGGACGCCTGTACGTTTCCTGCCACTGCACGCTCTCCGACGATCTATCGCTGGCCCGCGTCCACGACATCCAGACCGAACTCGAACTCAAATTCAAACAGGCCGCGCCCGAGTTGTTCCGAGTGCTGATTCATCCCGAACCCAGCACGGACAACCGGAGGTAGAACTGAGGTAGAACTAAGGTGAGACCGAGACTCAAAGCAAGTGGCGATGCTTCAGTCTTTGCCGATTCAGCTTGCTATTGATTTTCTTCACCGCGCTGTCATGGGGATTAGAAATGTATTTGGTTGACAAGAAGATGCATGTCTTCGCCTCACTGGCGATCGGCTGTTTCGTCTGCTTATTCGGCCACAGCGTCGAAGCTTAGGCGCACCTCCCTGGGCGGTCGTGGCCGCACCGATTCCCCTGGATTTCTTGCTCCTGTGGTACGTTCTAAGGAAGCTGCGGAGGATGCTCGTAGCCTATGTCGCAATCTGGGCGATCTACATCGTGTTCCAGATCTGGTTAAGCTCACTGCCCATTACGATCGCTGGTTCCCGCATGGATTGAGGAGAACCCAGCATGAAGGAGAAGGGACCCTTATGACTGATGCTCGTGCTACCTGGATCGAGAAGCAACGGTTCAATGGCATCGCCGACAGCGGTCACTCGATCATCGTGGATGGCGACAAGGCGGCAGGGAACAGTCCCATGGAACTGGTTCTCATCGGCCTTTGCGGATGCACCGGCTACGACGTCGTCTCAGTCCTGCAGAAGAAGCGCGAGCCGTTTACCAGTCTCGAAGTCCGTGCCGAAGCCGAGCGCGCCCCTGACCCGCCCTCCGTCTACACGCAAATTAAGCTGATCTATCGAGTCGGTGGTAAAGTGTCTCGCAAGGCGGTCGAGGACGCAGTCCGCCTCTCGAAAGAAAAATACTGTTCGGTCTCGGCGATGCTCGCTAAAACCGCCAAGATCACGACGGAGATCGAATATCTGGACTCTTAGAACCAAGCGTCGCACAGCACCTCGGCCGTGATTTGACCCCAAGTTCTTCGGGGATTCGGAGTAAAGTATCTCCTAAGGCGGCCGAGGACGCGGTTCGCCTCTCGACGGTGCAGTTGCGTATCGGCCATGCTGGGCAAAACCGCGAAAATCACCGCCAAGATCGAGGGCGCGGAAGCCTCAGGGTCAAACTGAAATGGGTGGCGCCCAATCGAGGTCACGAATGAAGAAGCGTCTCGTTCTCCTTTCCCTGTTCGTCGCCGCTGTAAGCTTTTCCGTATTCCTGCGATCCAACCGGTGCTGATCGTGACGCTGGTCGGCATCGGGATGTGCTTGGGCGTTGTCCTAATGAATCTGCTAGCCCTTTTCAACGCGAAATCGAAAGACTGACGCTACCCTTAGTGCCGAAGTGAGCGAAGGCGTCGATCCCGAGCGCCTTGACCGGTTCCTCTCCGCTGCCTGATCATCGAGACCATTCGCGAGGGGTCAATATCCCAAACACAAATCGCCAAAGTTTGCGCCCCCATCCTCTGCGCGGCTATTTCTTCATCGCCTCGGCGGCGTTTCTGTGGGGAGTCTCTGCCGCGCTGGGCCGTGCGGTTTTTACCGGCAAGCTGCCGTTGAGCGCCGCCGCGACACGTCCCATCGATCCACTCATCCTTTCGCAGACCCGCACTACATTCTCTCTGCTGGTACTGCTTCCTCTCCTGGTTGCTTCGCAAGGCTGGCAGCGGATTAAGCTTCCCGCACGCGATCTCGCATACTGCTTCCTCCTGGGTACGCTCGGAGTCGCCGTCTCGAATTACTTCTATTACGTCGCGATCCAAAGAACGAACGTCGCCACCGCCATCATCGTGCAATACACCGCTCCGGTCTGGGTCCTGTTCTATGTAGTGGCTTGCGGCCAGCAAAAGCTTTCTCCGCAAAAAGTGGTTGCCGTGGCGCTGGCGGTTACTGGCATTGCCCTGGTGATTGGCATCGTCGGAACAGAATCAAATCACGGACGGGCCCTCCGCCTCGATTCCTATGGCCTCATCGCCGCGCTGCTGGCCTCGTTTTCCTTCGCCTTTTACAACGTCGGCGGACACCGCATTCTGGCCCGTTACGACCGCTGGCGCGTGCTCGTCTGGACGCTCACCGCGGCCGCTGCCTTCTGGCTGGTCGTCAACCCTCCCTGGAAAATCGTTGCCGCCCACTACGCGCTCGCGCAGTGGCTGTTCCTGTTCGTTTTCTCGATGATCTCGGTGCTGGCAGCATTCTCGCTCTACTTCCTCGGCCTGCAGCATCTCGAGCCCACGCGCGCCATCATCGCCAGTTGTCTGGAGCCGGTGTTCTCCATCGTTCTCGCCGCTTTGCTGTTAGGCGAAGTGCTGCGCCCAATGCAGACACTGGGAATTATCTTGGTGCTCGCGGCCATCGTGATCGTGCAGCGCCCCTCGGCTGCAAACGGGAAAAGAGAAGCTGTCGTCGTAGAACCGATCGAGTAGATGAGGAACGTTCCCCGGTCTTCTGAACCCCAGCAGAGGAGACTCGCTACTGATCACCGGCTACTCGGGTGACGGCTGCCAACCGACCGTCACTCCAGCTTTCTTCCCCGCGTCTCAGGCAATTGCGTCGTCAGTAGCGCGGCCATCAGGTAGCCAGCCGCACACAGATAAAACGCCCAGCCCAAACCTTTCATCTGTCCCACCCGCCCAATCACCAGCGGCGCGACCGAGCTCATCGTCCGCGCGCCGTTGTAGGTGAATCCCAGCGCCCGTGCCCGCACGCTGGTCGGGAAAATCTCGCTGCCCATGATTGCCGAACCGGAAAAGAGCCCGGTTCCGAAGAACGCCACCAAAGTCCCCAATCCCATCAGCACACCCGGAGAGCGTGCCGCAGCATAAAGGGGAACCAGGAGCGCTGCCGTTAAGCTATAGAGTAAAAATGCTTTGCGTCTTCCAACATGATCCGCTACCCAGCCAAAACTCGCATATCCGGGAAACATTCCAAACAGATTCAGCACGACCAGCAGCGTGGTCGTTCCCATCACTCCAAAACCGCGCCCGCCTTGCGACAGCGGAAGCGATAAGTAAGGAGGCATCCAGGTAAACAGCCCCCACCAGGCAAACATGCCGCAGAAGTTAAACAGCAGCAATGCGAACGTATGTCGCACATAAGGCGGCCGAAAGATCACCCAAAAACTACTAGATCGAGACCAAGGGACGTGACTGCTCAGGTCGCTGCCGGCATCGCCAAGACTGCCCAGGGCGTTGTTTTGTCCCAGAGACGCCCGCTCTTTCCACATGGCAGATTCCGGCACGCCCCGCCGAATCCACAACGTCAGCAGAGCCGGCAGAATTCCCACGAAGAATACGGCGCGCCAGCCGAAGTAGCGCGCCAGCGGCCCCGCCACCAGCGCTGCGGCGGCGAAGCCGAAAGCCCACGAACTCTGCACGATCGAAAGTGCCTTGGCGCGGAACTCGGTCGGCCAGCTCTCGGCTACCAACGTCGCGCCCGTGTTCCATTCGCCGCCCATGCCGAGGCCCAGTACGAAGCGCGCCGCCGCCAGCATCGCGATGCTAGTGGCTAGGCCCGACGCGAATGAGCACACCGAATAGGTCAGGATGCTCGCCATCAGCGCCCGCTTGCGCCCGATGCGGTCGGCAAGAAAACCAAACAGAATCCCGCCCATACCCGAAGCCAGCAGGGTCAAAGTGCCGAGTAGCCCTGCCGTCGTCTTGCTCATGCCCAGATCGCGCATCAACAACGCCAGCACCAGCGCGTAGAGCATGGCGTCGAAGGCATCGAGCCCCCACCCAAGTGCCGCCGCCAGCAGCGTACGCCGCTGCACCGGCGTGGCCTGCCGGATGAGTTGGATCGGGCCAATCGTCATGCAGGCGGGATTGTACGGCGCGCCCGGGAATTGTCAATTTCCGATTTCAGCACTGCAATTCCCAATTCGGCCGCCACGCCGGAGGTTTTCCTATCTTGATTCCGGCCTTCGTTTTACAATGTTTTTACTTCGCAGGCCGCGATTCTCGGTTAGCCTCATCGTGTGAGCTTCCGTTAACGATCGTCAGAAACTGGATGTGCTTATGAGATTTCAGCGGGTTGCAGCGCTTCTTGCCTTTCTCCTGACCTGCCTTACACCTTGTTTTGCTCACCATATGGCGGTCGTCGTCAACAAGGACAACAATGTTGGCAATCTCACGTCGGTCTACCTATCCAAAATCCTCCGCTCGGAGATCAAGAAGTGGCCCGACGGCAAGGCCGTTGTCCTGGTTCTGCACAAGGACTCCGAGGGCGAAACAGAAACGTTGGAGCGCTTGATGAAGATGAGTCCCGGCGAATGGAAGGCGCTGATCGCCGCTCACAAGGATTCCATCATGATTGCGGACTCAGACGCGGACGTACTCAAGATTGTCCAATCCACCTCCGGCGCAGTGGGGTTCGTGGATGTCCGCTCCGTGGACGGCACCGTCAACGTCGTGCGCGTGGACGGTAAACTGCCCATGGAGGCAGGCTACCTGCCGCATTAGCTGGGACCGGACGGTGCGGGAGTGTTCAGGTCATCTGAGTCGCAGCAAATGAAAATATCTCCGCGCCTTCTTGACGTCGCGTGCGATCTGCTCGCGCAACGCCTCCACCGACGGAAACTTGATCTCCTCGCGTACCCGTTCGAGAAAACAGATCTCGACTTCGCTCTCCGGCGTCAGTTCAATGGGATGAAAATTCAGCAGGTGGGTCTCAATGGCGAACGAATCTGCCCCGAACGTCGGACGATTGCCCACGTTGGTGACGGAATCAAAGCGCTCGGCCCCGACGCGCGTCCAGGTGATATAGACGCCGTCCTCGGGCACGAGTTCTTCATAACGCGCCAGATTGATGGTGGGAACGGTGTACTTCGATCCTAAGCCGCGCCCGCGCCCCGGCGTGCCCAGAATGCTGAACGGACGCGCCAGCAGGTGCCGCGCCCGGCTTACCCGCCCCTCGCCGATCAACTTCCGGATATGACTGCTGGAGACGGGCTCGCCGCGTAATTTCTCTTCCGAGTAAACCTTCACTTCGAAGCCCATCTCCTCCCCGAACTGCGCCAGCAGAGTCACGTCGCCCGCCGCCTTGTGCCCAAAGCGAAAGTTGTAGCCTTCATGCACTTCCCGCGCGTGCAGTTTCTTCTTCAGGATGCGCTCGGCGAACTGACGCGGCGTCATCAGCGAAAGATCACGCCCAAAGGGCAGCATCAGCAATGCATCAATGCCCGTGGCTTGCAGCAAACGAAGCTTTTCCAGCCCTGGAGTGAGCAGCTTCAGTCCTGAGTCCGGCCGCAGGATGCGGGCCGGATGGGGCTCAAAGGTCACGGCCACAGCCCTGGCCCCGCCCTGCCGTGCCCGCCGCACGATCTCGCCCAGCACATGCGCGTGCGCCCGGTGAACTCCGTCAAAGTTACCCACGCTCACCAGCGAGGGCCCAAATCCCGCCGGAATATCTTCGAGTTTGTGAAAAACCAGCATGGGTATTCGGGGAAATCAATGGTTGATGGTTGAGGGTTGATGGGAATCATGCCGAATCCGCTGGCTTTTCCATCAGCAATCAACAATCAAGCATTCCGCCAACTCGGGACTCAAATCTCAAAGTCGAGTTTCATTCCGTCATAAGCGAGCCGCACATGCGGCGGCAGGGTGGCGTTGGTCGCCTCATGCGCCAAGTCGTGGCAAATGTGCGTAAAGAATGCCCGCTTCGCCTTCACCCGCTCCACGATGCGCAGGGAATTCTCCACCGTAGAGTGCGTGGGATGCGGCTTGCGCCGCAGCGCGTCCAGAAAAAGAATTTCCAGTCCTTGCAACTGACGGAACGACGTCTCCGGTATTTCGCTGTGATCGGTGAGATACGCCGCGCTCCCAAAGCGGAAGCCATAGATCTCAGCATCGCCATGGAGTATCCACACCGGCTCGAAGTGCGCCCCAAAAAGCTCCACGGGACCGTCAATCGGCCGCAACTCGAGTTGTGGCAAGCCGCCGTATTTGTAATCGGCGTCGAAGATGTAGCTGAACATCTTGCGCAGAAACGCCGCCGCGTCCGGGCGCGCGTAGATTGGCAACTTCCCGGGCTTGTGACGGTAACTGAGCGGGCGCAGATCGTCGATCCCCAGGATGTGGTCGGCGTGCGTGTGCGTGTAAAAAACTGCATCCACGCGGGTAATCCCCTCGCGGATGGCCTGCGCGTAAAAATCAGGCGCGGTATCGATGAGGACAACCTTGCCCGCGTATTCGATCATCACCGAGGGACGGGTGCGCCGGTCGTGCGGGTCTTTTGAATGGCAGACCGCGCAATCGCAGCCCAGCGTGGGGACCCCCATCGACGTGCCGCTGCCCAGCACCGTCAGCCTGGCCTTCATGCGCTAACCTTCATGCTTTGATGTTTATGTGCGACCGTCATCGTCCGCTGGTTCCGGTGGCAGTTCCGGGCTGCGGCGGACGCGACAGCGCGTTGGTTACTTCCACGTAGGCCATGCGCACTTCGTAGAGGCTGTTCTGCAGAAAGGCTTCTTCGGTCGGAGTCAGGTTGCCCTTGGTTTTTTCCACCAGCAGAGCGAGCGTGTCGATGGTCTGACGCGCGCCGATGATGTCAAGGCGAGGCTGCCCGCCCTGCTCGTGCATCAATCCCAACTGCAGCATCGCCGTCATGTACAAAGACGCCAGGAAGCGCTCGAAGGTCATCTCAAAGTCTTTGCTGGAGCGGCCGCCGGCCTCCACGCGCGAGTCCAGCCCTTGCGAGGATTCCCTGTAAGCATCCGCCTGCGCCTGTTGCTCGGCCGCAGTAGGGGCCGGGGGCATGCTTTCCTCCGCAGCATCGTTTCCTTCTGCGGGCAACGTTGCCACAGAGTTGGCGGCGGGTGCAGTGTCCTTGGCCGCGGTGTGACCTGAGGTGGGAACCGAAGTGGGAGGCGTCGCCGCCTTCCGTGGCTCTACTTCCTCGCGAGTATCTTTGCGCAACTCTCCGTCCTCGGTGAACAAGCGACGGTCGGTTACAGTAAAACCTGATTCCTGTTTCTTCTCAGCCATAAGTCGTGTCCTTTAGCTCTGTTTGCCTACTTCGTAGGAACTTTTGAATGGAATCGTTGACTTGTGATGGTTGATTGCTGATGAAACTCCTCCTGTCCGCGGAGGTGAACCTCCGCGGATTCCAAATCAGCAATCAAGCATCAGCAAGCAACAATTCTCAAACCAATGCAACACTGTCGACTGGCAACTGAACGACGGTAGCCTTGACGTTTCTGATCGTCACCTCGCGTCCCGTTACTCCCACCTCACGCCGAATGTATCCCAGGGCAACGGTCTGTTCGCCTGACACTGTGCGCAGCGTTGCTACGCTGGTGATTTCTCCCACGTCTTTTTCGCCTTCTCCGGGCTTTCCAAAGACGATCTTATCCCCCGCCGCGATTGCCGCCGCGCCTTCCACCACAAAATTGGTAAATTTGCGATGCACGTTGCCGCGCGAACGAATACGCTCCACAATCTCTTGCCCAACGTAGCAGCCCTTGTTGAAGTTAAGGGCGCGCATCTGCTCGGTTTCCTGGGGCAGGTCGCGCTCGCGAATATCAACTCCATACAGCGGGATGCCGGCCACGATACGCTGCATCTCCAACGCTTCGCTGCCCACAGGTGTTCCCCCGGCGGAGAGCAGCGCCTGCCATGTTTTGTAAACGTCCTTAGGTGCGAGCCAGACGTCGTAGGATTCCCGCTGCGCATCTTCCCCGCGCACCACCGTGCACTCCACGCATTCGCATGCGCAGTTGCATTGCGGCGTGATCATCTGCAAGGGCTGCAGACTTGGAACCTCAATTCCAGCCTTATTTAAGATGGCACTGGCCTTGGGTCCGGCCAAGCCGATAGCGGTCTGCTTCCCGCTGGCATTAATCAGTTCCACGTCGTCCATGATGATGTAATGGTCGAAAGTGGCGACGATTTTCTCCACCTGGCTGAGGTCGGTTTCGACGATGAGCGCGTCGCCCTGGTTGTAGACGAACATGTCCCCAAGGATTCGGCCCTGCGGGTTAAGCAGGAAAGCATACACGCCACGGTCCACCGCGAGATCGCGAATGTTGTTCGTAACCATGCCGTTCAGCCAGCGCACGCGATCTCCGCCGCTGAGCAAAATCCGGGCGCGGAAGCCCAGGTCATAGATTCCACAACTGGCAAGCAGGGCCGCGAACTCCACTTGGGGATCGCCAAAGCGGGCTGTCGTCGTAGCTCCGCGGTACTCCACCAACGCGGGGGGTTGGGCTTCGTTGCCGGGTTGCGCACGAAGCGCGTCTTGGAGTGGGGTCAGGAACATGGATGTATTGATTATAGCGAACAGGGGCCAGTTGCCAGTTGTCAGGGAAAGGAGTGTAGTGGGCGGTTTTGACTTTTCCTGGCTCCTGAATCCTCCGACTGTGGCAGTGGTTCGCCCCACCCGCAGCCTATTTCTACGAGCGATGTTGAGCGGCAAAACCTAGATTTGCGGCTGGGCGTCCGGCGTTTTATGCGCTGACCCATGCGTTCTCAAAGAGATTTGAAAACATTGCCGCATGGTCGCACCTAGCGTCGATTTCATCAACGAGCTTGAATCGGCGACTGGCGGGCATTGCCACCCGCAGCGCTCTGCTGGCCTATAGCTGGCCGGGAACATTGACCACAACCTACTCATTCTGCTCGGCTTGTGTTAGCTTTCTGCCGTGGACCTGCCAAAGCCTTCCAAGAAACGTATTGCCGTCATTCCCGGAGACGGGATTGGGCGAGAGGTGATCCCTCAGGCTCTCAAAGTGATTCAGGCATCGGGAGCCGACGTCGAGTTGAGCGAATTCGACTGGGGTGCTGATCGCTATCTCCGCGATGGAATCACCGTCGCTCCCGACGGCTTCGCCATGCTTGCACGCGACTTCGATGCCATTCTCGCCGGCGCCTTCGGCGATCCCCGCGTACCCACCAACATCCACGCCAAAGAAATCCTGCTTGGCATGCGCTTCAAGATGGATCTCTACGCCAACGTACGACCGGTGCGCCTGCTCGACGCGGCGCTGTGTCCGCTGAAAGGCGTGGAGCCCAAGCATGTGGATTTTGTTGTTATCCGTGAAAACACGGAAGGCGTCTACACCGATGCGGGCGGAGTTTTCAAACAAGGAACTCCCGACGAGATCGCGATCCAAGAAGACATCAACACGCGCAAGGGTGTGGAGCGCATCATCCGTTACGCGTTCGAGTATTGCGAGCGCAACACCAAACTTGACGGCTCTCCTCGCGGGCGCGTACTCATGTGTGACAAGTCGAATGCCATGACGCACGCGGGCGGCTTGTGGCAGCGCGTGTTCAAGGAAGTAAGCGGCGAGCATCCGCAGATCGCCGCACAGCACATGTACGTGGACGCACTGTGCATGCAGATGGTGCGCGACCCGCGGCCGTTCGATGTGATCGTGACCAACAACATGTTTGGCGACATCATCACCGACCTCGCCGCCGGACTACAGGGCGGCCTGGGCATGGCAGCCAGCGGCAATATTCATCCTGGCAAGACGTCCATGTTCGAGCCGGTACACGGCTCCGCTCCGCTGATCGCTGGGAAGAATTTGGCGAATCCGTTTGGCGCGATTCTGACCGCGGCCATGATGCTGGGGCACTTGCGATTTAGGAAAGAAGCCGAGAAGATCGAAGCCGCCGTACTCGAAGCCGTGCGGCAGAAGAAAACCACGCAGGACACTGGCGGAACGCTGGGGACACGGGAGGCGGGGGAGTGGGTGGCGGAGAAAGTCGGCCACGGATGAGTACGGATTGAAGACATCTTGGGCTCGAAGCCTATACGAAATAACATTGGACGGGAGAGGCCCGCATGGTGAAGGTTGGAGTTTTTCTTTTCGCGGCTTGTCTGGCGCTGCCCGTTAGGGCTGCATCCAGTCCGAACGGCAAGGGGCATCCGTCGGTGGACCTGGGCGGGATCAGTCTGGAGATATTTGCCAATCGGCCGAAGAACTGCGCGCCCTCTGCGATGCTCTTGGTGTTCCACGGATTGCACCGGGGCGTGGAAGACAACCGCCCCGACCTGCGTCCCGTGGCCAATGAGCTGTGCATGCTGGACGTGGCGCCTTTATTTGACGAGCAGCGCTTCGAGTCGCGGCAAGTCAAAGCGGCGACCCGGAGCGCGATGGCCGAGCGCCAGCCAAACAGCGCCGACCCGCAAGCGTTGGGTGCCGCGGATAAGAGCGCAGGTCTCAGGTGGGTTGCGCAGGTTGAGCTTGGGCAAGATCAAAGTCAACAACAGGGGGACAAGAGTGTCCCCCCCACACAAGAACCCTCCACCCCAGCACCTGCCCCACAAACGCCTGCCACACAAGAGAAAGAATTCAAGATTACGCCGCGGGAGGCGGAGGCGCTGTTTCATTCCGTCGATGAGATTCTGGCCTTCGACAGCAAGCAAACGGGACTGCCGATCAGAAAGCAGGTCAAGCGCCGGCTGACCAGCCGCGATGAAGTGGTAGCGTATCTGACCAAGCACATGAAGGACGAAGACGTGAAGAAGCTGCAGCGGTCAGAGCTGGTGCTGAAAAAGTTCGGCCTGTTACCGCGCGACTTTGATCTGGAGAAGCTGCTGGTAGCGCTACTGCGCGAGCAGGTGGCAGGCTACTACGATCCGAAGACAAAAACGGTGAATCTGCTGGACTGGGTTCC
>Ga0302326_10027574_pt1 | contig 11452 bp, 12 predicted proteins | sample Palsa_T0_3_FD_202264 | JGI IMG/M metagenome (GOLD analysis project Ga0302326, IMG submission 202264) | Peat permafrost microbial communities from Stordalen Mire near Abisko, Sweden - Palsa_T0_3 | ecosystem: Environmental > Terrestrial > Soil > Palsa > Peat permafrost | place: Sweden: Abisko...
TCCACGGTTCCAAGGCCGAGGGCTTCCATTGGAGGCCAAAAGTGTTCGTCTCAAAAACGCTCGTTTCCACCCATTCCTCACAGCCTTGGATGGCCCGTTTCTCCGAACCTTGGTGCAGAGAAAGTGGCCCGGCCGTGCAAGGGGAAACGATGGCGCCCTTCACGTCGAATCTGCCGGATGCCGCGTCGCGTCCGGAGAGCCAACCTTCTACTTGCTGGTAGAGCGCATCCTTCGAGTAGTGCGTCAGATTATGGATTAGGATCGTGCGCCCTTGTTGGTCTGCGGGAAATTGCAGCGCTGGGATCCGTGTGTAGGTAATTCCTTTGGTATCCTGGCTGATAAACCGTGGCACGGTGTTGACTTCAATCGCACCACCTGTGACCAAGCCGGCCCGGGCATCCAAACCGCGTCCGACCGCCGGTGGATGTCGGCGGGAGATACGGATCCAAGTGACGGGGGTATAGAAGGCCACAGGGCCTTTGAAATTCTGCGCGTTAATGAAGAGGGTCCACGATTGATTCCCTGTGCTGATGGGCAGCCCCTCCGTGGTGGCTTTGGCTGCAGTTAGGGGCAGCGCCATCCAGGCGTATCCAAAAAGCTCGCCGCAAGTTCCTTCGCGAAACGTGATCCCATCCGGCGGCACCACGAGCCAGGGACTGAGTTGAGCAATGCCCATTTCATCAAGTTTAAGCGCCCGGGTGTTGCCAAAACCCCAACCCGACGATGATATCTCATGGTTGTAGCCATCGGGCGTTCCGTTCATGCGGAACTTGGCTGTGGAGGTTCCGAAATGGGTGCTGGCCCAGAAGCCCAGTCCTCCTTCAATCGTTTGGAATACATCGCGATAACTTGGGCCCCGCTGCGGCCACTGATCGCGGGCCACCGTGCCCGTGGGCAGCAACGAATATTCGATCTGCCGATTGTCTGGAACAATCCATATTGAAGCCATCCCAATCTGAAAATCACGCAGAGGATGGTCAAGCAGTGGCCAGGCGGCGGCATAAAGGCTTACCCCGAAACCATAGCCATCTGGCGGCGCAGGCACGCTCATACTGATGTAGCCCGATAGCCCCTCGGACACCAGTTGCGGCTGGCCAGCCTCAGCAGGGTTGAGGGAAACGCCGGCCAACAAAAGCAGAATCGCAAGTCGCATGGTTACGATTGGCCACTGACTTTTTCCTCATCTGGCCTCGGCCGATGAAGGACCACGACATTCCCGACCCGCGTGATAAGGTGGCTGCCGGTCTTTTCTGCCAATTGAGGCGCGAGTTCCTTCTTCTCCTCCGTGTGGTCGTCGAATTTCACTTTGACCAGTGCGTGATGATTCAGCGCGTCATCCAGTGCCGCCAGGAACTTCGGGCTTAGACACCCCTTGCCCACTTTCAGCAAAGCCTTGAGCCGTTGAGCCTGGGCTTTGAAATCACGTATTTGGGCATTGGTCAGACTATCCACCGCGCCAGATTACGCAGATTCGCCCAAAAAACCATGCCGAATTCAGTCGAAAGTTTCCCCAAATAAAAAATCGACATGGACAGCATTTGTCCAACTAGCCCTGATATTCTCGACCGCATGAAAAATATCAGAAATTTCAAACGCCAAGACCTCATCAGGATTGGCCTGGACTCGAAGCTGTGCCAATCCGAAGTCCTGTTTCACTGGATGGCACGTCCTCGCAACCCGGTCCTGGCATCTGATGACCCTCTCGCCAATATGTTCATCGGCCATGCCGATGCCGGCGACCCACTCCGCTTTGTCGCGCGAGACGATGGCAATAGCCGCGCCAGGGGTTTTAGTTTCTTTCAAAATACTTTCGATGGCGGTCTGCAGTTCCGGGATAAATTTGGGTCCGGACTTATCTTCGGCTCCAAGCGCATCAGGCAATGCGGTGGCGATTAAAAGGAGTAATGTGGCGATTTGCTTCGTCGAGATCATTAGGCCAACGGCCAAAACACGTTTCATGAGGTGGACGTTCATTGGACAATTTGACAAAACAAATCTGGTTGCGTCACGAAAAATGCAATAGGCAGATGCCAACCCGCTCAAGCTGCTTGAGCGACCATTTTCTCCCTGGCTCTTGCTCTGGCCCATGCCGTTGGCGTGAACTCTTTAATCTGGGTGATCTTGGCCGCCGGCAAGCGTGTGAATAAATCCTTCAAATACTCGAAGGGGTTAATCCCGTGCCGCCGGCAACTGCCCAACAAGGTGTAGATCACGGCGCTACGCTCCCCGGCTTCTCGTGTCGTTGGCAAAAAGTCCACACCGTCTGAATACGCTGGGCTTCCAACGCATTTCCCGGAATCCTCTGGGGCATGATCTGTTGGCTAATCGTCCCAATCCGTCTGGTCGTCGCCGGACTGAAATCCCGCCGCAACTTGCTACAGGAGAACCTGGCGTTGCGCCACCAACTGCTGATTCTGCGCCGGAGCTCCAACCGACCACGACTGACTCCCATCGACCGGGCCCTGTGGGCGTGGCTCTCTCGGGTCTGGGATGGTTGGAAAACCCGGCTCTGCCTGGTTCAACCCAGCACCGTCATCCGATGGCATCGAGCGGGGTTTCGACTCTTCTGGCGATGGAAAAGCCGTCCGCGTAAAACTGGTCGAAAAACCACGGCCCCAGCAAGCATCGATTTAATTCGGGAAATGAATCGCGCCAGTCCGTTGTGGGGTGCTCCCAGAATTCACGGCGAGTTGCTCAAGCTCGGTATCACCCTCGCGCAACGAACCGTCGCCAACTATATGGTTCCACGCGCCCTTCGTGGCTCTCCCCACAACTGGAAAGCTTTCCTGCGCAATCACTGTGGCAGCTTGGTTTCGGTCGATTTCCTGACCGTGCCCACCGTCAACTTTAAGGTGCTCAACATCATCCTTGTCCTTTCCCATCATCGCCGCCGGATGCTGCATTTCAATGTCGTGGAGAGCCCTTCGGCGGTTTGGACGGCCCAGCAACTCCGAGAAGCCTTCGCCTTCACGTTGCCGCCGAAGTACCTGCCGCGAGACCGCGATGGCATTTACGGCCTGGAGTTTCAGAACCGCGCCCAAGCTTTGGGCCTGGAGGAAGTCCGAATTGCACCCCGGTCGCCCTGGCTGTCGCCTTACATCGAATGATTGATTGGGTCGGTCCGTCGAGAATGCTTGGATCATGTGATCGTGTTCAACAAGGCTCATTTGCTCCGTTTACTGGAAAGTTATTTTTCATATTATTACCGAGCTCGGACTCATTTGGGCTTGGACAAAGATGCCCCGGAGACTCGCCCAGTGCGGGGACCGGAAGAAGGAAATATCGTCGCGTTTGACGAGGTGGGCGGCCTGCATCATCGCTACGAGCGGCTGGCGGCCTGAGAACGCGGGCTTCCGAACCGGCGCATCAAGCAGGCCATCCAGTTGGCGTCGCGAACTAGTCCTCCCTGAGGCCTCTTGCAAACTACCATCAACTACCGCGGCTGAAAGGCGCTCTCCATCTCAAATGAGCCGGCTCGCTCCTGCTGCGAACCCCGTGATGTTGTTTTTGCCAATCACAGGTATCATCCCTGAGCCGGATGGGCCGTGGATGAAACAAGTCGCCCGGAATCTGACCGATGGCATCGACGGGTTTTTGAGCGGCTGCCGTTATCTCATTCATGATCGGGCCAGCGTATTCAGCGAGACCTTCGGAATGATTCTTGAGGCTGCTGGCTTGGAATCGGTGCGATTGCCGGCGCGCTCTCCGAATTTGAATGCCATCGCCGAGCGTTTTGTCAGGAGCATTAAGGAATCCTGTCTGGACCGGATGAATTGGTCCAACGAGGCGCCCTGTAGCTCTGCTTGAAGAACTCAATTTAGAAGCGTCGCTTCCCAATCAGAAATCCATTTTCGAACGCCAATAATAGGGTGGCGGCTTTGCCTTTCTGCTCCTCGGTCTGGATTAATTGGAGGTTGTGGATGAACCCCGGCCAATCCTCGAGCTTGAATCAGTCAAAAGCGAATGGCGATGATTTCTAAGTTTTGTTCCCCGCCCGGAGCGCTGAAGCGGACTTGTTCGCCAACTCGTGCTTTGAGCAGTGCTTTGGCGAGCGGGGAAAGCCAACTAATCCAATCCCGGTCCATATCTGTTTCATGCGCGCCGACAATCCGATAGGCGGTCTCCTCGCCCCGTTGATCGCGAACGGTGACGTTTGCACCAAACAAAACTTGGTCCCAAAGCGGTGGCGGTGGTGGAGCAGCCACGGCGGACTCAAGGCTTTGCTGAATTTCAAAGATGCGCTGCCGAGTTGAGGGTGAATCGAGCCCGAGTGTGAGTTCTTCCAATTCGTGGTGAAGATTATTCAGGCCATCAGGCGTAAAATAATTTGTCGCGCCAAACGGAAGGGAAGATGCCGGTCGCTTCAAGGCCGGTCGTTCCGGCATATTCTGGGCGCTGCTGCGGAGGTGAGCCATGACTGAAACGTCTCCACTGAACGCCGTTCTGGAAAGTGACGCTTTCAATCCCGTTGACCGCCATTTGGCAAACCGCCTGGTGCGCCTTTCGGGCAAAGACTGCCCGGTCTTGGGATTGGCCGCTGCGTTGGTGAGCCTGGAACTAGCCGACGGACATTCCTGCCTCAGCCTGGGCGCATTTTCTGGACGATCCATTCCAGAGGGCGGGGCGGAGAGTGGACAATCCATTTACTGCCCGCCGCGCGCGGATTGGGAAAAGCTCCTCTTGGAAACTTCCGTGGTGGGCCGTCCGGGTGATGCCAAGCCCCTGATTCTGGATAACGCCGGCCGCCTTTACCTCCACCGCTACTGGTGTTATGAGCGGGCCGTTGCTCAGGACCTCCTGGCCCGGATCAGCATGGAGCCTCTCGCGCTGGACATGACAATTCTTGCCGCTGGCATGGAACGTTTGTTTGGCGCCAGTCCTGGACAAACCAATTGGCAGAAGGTGGCGGCTTTTGCGGCAGTGCGGCAGCGATTTTCCGTAATTACTGGCGGTCCCGGCACCGGCAAAACGTGGACCGTCGCGCGGGTATTGACATTGCTCTTGGAACAGCCGGACGGCGGGGCTCTAAGAGTCAAGCTGGCGGCCCCAACGGGCAAGGCGGCAGCCCGTTTACAGGAGTCCCTGTTGCAGTCGTTGGACACCCTGGCCTGTGCGGAGGAGATCAAAGCCAAACTCAGGGCCAAAGATCTGACCACGACCATTCATCGCCTCTTGGGAACAATCCCCAACTCGGCCGCATTCCGGCACGGCCCGGATAACCCGCTGCCGGTGAACGTGCTGATCGTGGACGAAGCCAGCATGGTTAGTCTCTCGCTCATGGCCAGGCTCCTGTCCGCGCTCAAAAAGGAAGACGTCCGGCTCGTGCTGGTGGGAGACAAGGATCAGTTGCCCCCGGTGGATCCGGGTGGCGTTTTGGGGGACATTTGCAGGGCGTCTTCAATCAACGGATTCAACCAGGCGTTCGGCCTGGCTTACCTTATTTGCAGAGGCGACACTCCGCCAGCCACTGCAAGTATCTCAAATAGCAAGCTCATCAATACGGTGGTGCAACTGAACGTAAACTACCGTTCAGGGGAAGCGGCCGCCCTGCATGATGTCAGCCTGGCGGTCAATGCCGGCGATAGTTCCAAAGTGGTGTCGTTGCAGAGAAAGGCAGACGGGAAAACCGTTTCATGGCAGGGGTTGCCACCTCGCCAGCAGCTCAAGAACGTTTTGCGAGACACCGTGCGTTCGTTCTATCTTCCCGTGCTCCAGGCGCCGTCTCCACAGGAGGCCTTGCAGGCGCTGGGGCGCTTTCGCATCCTGTGCGCTGTGCGCGAAGGGCCTTATGGCACCATTGCTGTCAATCGCCTCGTTGAGGACATTCTGTCGGACGAGCTACCCGCGCTTGCCGAAAAAATCCGGTTCGGGAGCTATCCGGGGAAACCGGTCATGGTCGTGGCCAACAACTACATTCTAAAACTCTTTAACGGCGACACTGGGGTCTTTTGGGCCACAAACGGCGCATCCCCACTGGTCCATTTCCCCGATGAAAGCGGTTCCATCCGAGCCGTCGCCCGCGAAAGGTTGCCGGAAAGCGAGACCGTTTATGCCATGACTGTTCACAAGAGCCAGGGATCGGAATTCGAGCACGTTCTCATCGTGCTTCCCGAAAAAGAAAATCCGGTTCTGACCCGTGAACTGTTTTACACGGGGTTAACGCGCGCAAAGAAATCAGTCCTGATTCTGTCGAACGAAACTGTGTTGCGATTCGCCGTCGAAACGCGAGCGCAACGGTTTTCCGGATTAACCGATGCGATCTGTTCTGGCTCGCATCCGCTCTCGCAACGCGGGCCCGCCCGAATGCCGGATACGACGTGCGATACTGAACGACCTATCTAATCCAACGACGCAAACCCGAACCTCTATGACAACAACGTTCCTTCACACCGCCGACTGGCAACTGGGCAAGCCCTTTGCCGGAATTGAAGACGTACAAAAGCGCTCGCTAGCGCAACAAGAGCGCATCGAAGTGATCCACCGGCTGGGCGCCATTGCCGCCGAAAAGAAGGCCGAGTTCATAATTGTGGCCGGCGACCTCTTCGATTCGCCCACCGCCAGCAAAGCCACGGTCTCTGGAGCGTGCAGCGCCATCGGGAAGCTAAAGATTCCAGCCCTTGTCATTCCGGGCAACCACGATCACGGCGGGCCGGGCAGCTTGTGGGAACAGGAGTTCTTCCGGCGTGAACAGTCCAACCTTGCACCTAATTTGCGCATTCTCCTTAAGCCAGAACCAGTGGAGGTGGGCTCCGCTATTATCTTTCCGTGCCCCTTGCTTCGGCGAGCGGAATCATCCGATACCAGCGAGTGGCTTCGATCGCCGGCTATTTTCGGAGACGGCGCCAAAACCAGGATTATCCTTGCCCACGGCAGCACTCAGAGTTTTGGAAGCCAGCTCGACGACGACGAGGGCGGAGCGGCCACCGCCAACCAGATTGATTTGTCGCGGCTGCCCGGGGAGGCGTTCGATTACATCGCATTAGGCGATTGGCACGGGACCAAGCAAATCAATCCCAAGGCATGGTTCTCCGGCACTCCCGAACTGGACCGGTTCCCCAAAGGCGCAGAATATGATTCAGGCAACGTTCTTGTTGTCGAGGCTGCCCGCAGTGCCACACACAAGGTGGCGCCCGTCCGTTGCGCGCGTTTTGGCTGGCACGATTTCTCGTTCGATTTTGCCGACGATAGCGGCCTCGCTCAATTCCAGGAGCGTATCGCCAGCCTGGTCGGACAGCGCGCTGGCGAGGACCTTCTTCGTCTGGAATTGAGCGGTTCCATTGGGATGGATGCGTCCACCCTCCTGGAACAGTTCCTGGAATCACTTGAAGCCAGGCTGCTGCGCGTAAAACTGATAAACCGCTCCGTTGTCGCGCCCACCGAGCAGGAAATCCAGGCGCTCACGCAACGCGCTGGAGATCCCCTCGTCGCTCGGGTTGCTACCGAGCTCGTGACACGGTCAGCCGCCACCGACGAGAGCGCCGCCGTGGCCCGGGTGGCCTTGCGTCTTCTGCATGCCGCTTGCGTTCAACCCAAACCAACCCTGTAATCATGCGAATTCATTCTGTTACCGTTCGCAATTACCGCATCCATCGGGAATTGACTGTCAAACTGGACGATTCTCGCACGCTGATCGGCGGCCCCAACGAATGCGGGAAAAGCACCTTGGTCGAGGCAATCCACCGCGCGCTCTTTCTCAAATCCAAGGTCGGCGGCGACACTCAGAAGAGCATGGTATCAACTGCCTATCCCGGCGCGCCGGAAGTGGAGTTGAGCTTCACTGCGGCAAACGAGGAGTATCAACTGCTCAAGCGGTTCAGCGGCGCCAGCGGCTCCACCCGGCTGACCGAGGTGGGAGGGCAGACTTGGGCTGGCGAGGAAGCGGAAGTGCGCCTGACGACTCTCTTGAAAGTCGAGGAGATCGACGGCGGCCGCGGTGTTGGCAATCGTGTTGCCCAACAGTGGTCTCATCTCTGGATTTGGCAGGGGCAGAGCGGTGACGACCCCTCTGAATTTGCCAATCTTCAAAAGGACAATTTGTTACAGAGGCTGCAGCAGACCGGAGGCGCCGCGGCATTGCAGTCCGAAACCGATTCAAAAATTCTCGCGCAATTCGCCGCCGCCACTGAGGCCACTTTTACCCAAGCGGGAAAACCAAAGGCCGGCTCCGAACTGGAGAAAGCGGAAAACTCTGCCCGGACAGCCGCGGCAGAGCGCCAGTCCGCAAGTGAAAAGGTCGGAAAACTCCACCAATCCGTTCAGGACTTTGCCGACGCCAACCAGGTTATCACGCGTGCAACAACGGACCTTGAGGCGCTCCGCCGGCAGCAGGATACCGCGAAGGACAAGCTTGCTCAGGTCGCTGAACTGCGCCGGCAAGAACAAACCCAGGCCACCGAGGCCAAAGTGGCGATCGACGCTTATGATACATTGAAGCGCTACGACGACCAGATTGGGAACAAGCGCGAGGCCATAGCCGAGTTGAAGAATTCGCTTGCCCCAAAAAACGAGGAAACGACACGACTGACGGACGCCCGGGACAGCGCCCATCGGCAGGCCGTGATTGCGTCTGAGGAATATGACAAAGCCACAACCCACACCCGAACCGTACGGCTGCGTCGCGACTTGTCCATGGCCTTCGAGGGTCGTTTCGAAAAAGAAGCCCGACGAGCAGAACTCCAAAGCAAGCAGGAGAAAGTGCAAGGCTATCAGCACGAGCTTTCCACCTTGCGTCAGAACTTGGCCAAATTACCAGAGGTCGATGCCGCCAAGCTCAAAAAACTTAACAAACTCGAAAAAGAGATACTCCAGTCCGAAGCGGCCCTACAAGGAATGGCCACCGGCGTCGAATTGCTCGCCGCAGAAGCGCCTGCCTCCCCGTAGTTTTCGATGACGCTTTTGCCTACAGCGATCCGGAGCGGGTTCAAATCCTCCAGCGCATGCTTGATTTGGGGGCATCGCACAAACTGCAAATCATTGTGCTGACCTGCAACCCCTCCGATTACGCCGCCTTGGGTGCCAGTCAGATTCTGTTGCGCGCGGAAAATACCGTCACATCGCCGCTGCCGCCAGCCCCCAGTGCTACTTCGGACCCTGCCCCGCCTTCCGCAGATGTCGAGGCGTCGCCAGTATCGGTGGCTGTGCCTGCGACCGCGAATGAACAACGCCAGCAATTGATTGCTTGTCTTCGTGAACTGGGTGGCAAGGCCGGTAATTTGACCCTGCGACAGAGTCTTGGCTGGGACGAGGTCACCTACAACACCGTTAAGGAGGGGATGATCGTTTCGGGCGCATTGCTACCAGGCAAAGGCCGCGGCGGCGCCGTGGCGTTGAGGGACACAACTTTTTCAACGTGATACTTCAGGATTGAGAGACGCTGCCCGTGGTGGATGAAGTGCTTTAACGGTTTATTTGGATTAAGGCGGAGAGGCGTTGCCTTTCCTGACCGAGTTCAATCTTGGCACACGAGAGATCCGCTTGGCCCGGGCCATTTGTGATGGCCAGTCAGTGTAAAGATTCCCCAGGGTTTTCGGGGATGCCAGGATCGTCCAGGATCTGCACCGCAGTTATACCATTGAAGGTCTTCCAATCTTGCAACACCCAAACGACTTTTTTGTCCGGAGTGATTTCGACGAGTTGGGGGCCTCTGTCGTTGTCGCCGCGGGACGTGAAGATGGTGTTGCCGTTGGCCAGACGGGTGCAGCTCTGCGGTGCGGAACTGAACTGGTATTCTGGAGGCAGTTCCTTCTTGGTGTTGAATTCCCAGAGCGTTTCGCCCTTGGGATTGACTTCGCGCGTAAGGCTGTCGGCTTCATCGGTGATCAGCGTATTGCCGTTCTTGAGACGGATGGCAGCCCACGGCGATTTGATTTTGTATCTCCAGATTTCTTTGAAGTTTTTATCGTATTCCACGACGTATCCCATCCCAAAGACAGGAACAAGGTAGGTTCCCTGGGCGGTGACACGAGTCCGCCGGAACTGCCCATGAATGCCACTGGAGTTGGGCGGCTGGCTGAATGGGAGTTCGTGCTCGACCTCCACCGCCCCGGTCTTGGTGCTGACGATCTTCAATTTCGGCGGCAGGCCGTTCACCACGATCATGACCTTGTCCAAGCCGATGGGCTGACAGGTGTGGATCTCAGTATGATTGGTGCCGCTGGCTTTGTTGCAATCATAGCGCCATACCACTTCTTTATCCGGTGTGATTTCCTCGGCGTATTCCATGCGGGAGAAAAGAATATTGCCATTGGAAAGCATCCACACATCGTCGTATTCGTAGCTGGCGCCGGTGGAATAGGTCCAGATAATCTTGCCATCTTTGACGAGGAACATTTTATCGTAGTTTTCACCAACAAGAAGCATTGGGTGTTGCGCCAGACCGTTGCCGGGCAGATTGGGGGGCGTGACGCCGTTCGTCCAACGACCGACCGGAGAGGCGGTTTCGTCCGGCCCCATCGCCGGCACATTAGCAGCGGTGAAGCGGTAGAGCACCTGCATGCATGGCGTTGTCGAAGCGGACTCGGTAGCAGGCGTGTGGCAACCGGTCGAGGTGACGGTCATGCCGATGGCCAAAGAGGCTACAAGCAAAGACCGAGATTTTGCATTCATGTTTTATGGAGATCAGGGTTGATTGAAACCGAAATGGATTTTCCGGTCAAGTTTGACAATCAAAAGGGAGAGTAGGCTACTGTTGCCGATTGAACCCGGTTCGTTCAAAAACCTTCAATGATGCCGGGGCGCTTGAGTAGTCACAGGAGTAGTCACATGGTGTGCCAAGTTGCAATTCGTCCGTCGTTGTTGCTGTGCGTTTCGATTATTTCATAAGCCACTGATGCTAAAAGCCTTATGCGGACAAATTGAAACATTCTGCAACATGGCGAAACGGAATTAATCTTACTTCAGATCAGAAGGTTGCAGGTTCAAGTCCTGCCGGATGCACCACATTATCAACGGCGCCGGCGTAAAAAAATCGACTTCGCCTGAATATCCGTACTTGTATTCCCATCTAAGCGTGGTAGTATTGGGAAAAGGCACCCGCCTTTGCCAAGGGCTTCGGCGCGGCAAGTCCGCCATCGTTGAAACTATGGCGGACAAGGAGGGCTAGAGGCTAAAAGCTGACCGCTTTGGCGGGACATGCAGACGGCTTGTTCTTTGAAATTTTGCGGAGGGGAAAGAGGGAAAGGGGAAAGAAAAGGAGGCTAATCCAGAACAAATTATGGGAAGACGCTTCGCGCGGGGCTAAAGGCTAAAACGGGTCGGGCCGAATCGAGGGTAATCCAGGGTAATCCAGGGTAATCCAAGGTAATCACACCAAATCAAGGCAAAGAATATTGTTTTGTGGGGATTCGCCTCCAAATCAGGCTGCGCGTTTAAAAGCGGCAATTTTTGCCGGTCAAACGTGCATCTCTGAATGCAAGAAGGTGCCAGAGGAGGCCAATTGCCAGGTGTTGAACTT
>Ga0302326_10027576_pt1 | contig 11452 bp, 11 predicted proteins | sample Palsa_T0_3_FD_202264 | JGI IMG/M metagenome (GOLD analysis project Ga0302326, IMG submission 202264) | Peat permafrost microbial communities from Stordalen Mire near Abisko, Sweden - Palsa_T0_3 | ecosystem: Environmental > Terrestrial > Soil > Palsa > Peat permafrost | place: Sweden: Abisko...
GGTGTTGAACGCGGTCGGAAGCTTGACGTTGGACGAGGATGTCGACGACGCCGTGGTCGAGGTCGATGACGTCGCAGGCGTCGCCGCGGCCGAGGTGGCACCACCCGATGGGGCGAGGACCACGCCCTGGGCCGTGCTGACGCTCTTGCTCGACGAGCCGCAGCCCGCGACGACGCCGCCGACGACGGCCGCGATGCAGAGAATGGAGAGTGTCTTTCGCATGAACGCTGCCGGAGGGTAGCGGCACGTCGGGTCGGCGACGCGCTGCAGACCCAACTCTTCACCGAGTCTTACTCTGGCGGCGGACCTCAGCCGACGAGCTTCTCGAGCACGTCGGCATCGACGTCGAAGTTCGCGTGGACCGCGCTGACGTCGTCTGACTCCTCGAGCATGTCGATCAGCTTCAGCAGCTTGACCGCGTCGGACTCCTGCACCGGGACCCGGACCGTCGGCCGCTGGGTGACGTCGGCCGACTCGATCTCGATCCCCGCCTCGGCCAGCGCACCGCGCACCGCGCCGAGGTCGCCGGGCTCGGAGACGATCTCGAACACGTCGTCGTCAAGCGAGATGTCCTGCGCGCCCGCATCGATCGCGATCAGGAGGTCCTCCTCGTCATAGCGCGAGGCGTCGACCACGATCTCGCCGGTCTTGGCGAACAGGTAGGAGACCGAGCCGGGCTCGCCGAGGTTGCCGCCGTACTTGGAGAGCGCGTGGCGGACGTCGGCCGAGGTGCGGTTGCGGTTGTCGGTCAGCGCCTCGATCAGCAGCGCCACGCCACCGGGGCCGTAGCCCTCATACAGCACGGTCTCGATCTGGTCGGCGTCGACGCCCTCGCCGGTCCCCTTCGCGATCGCCCGTTCGATGTTGTCCTTGGGCATCGACGCATCGCGCGCCTTCTGGACGGCCAGCGCCAGCGACGGATTGCCATCGATGTCGCCCCCGCCCTCACGCGCCGCGACGGTGATCGCGCGCGTCAGCTTGGTGAAGTGCTGGCCGCGGCGCTGGTCGACGACGGCCTTCTTGTGCTTGATCGAAGCCCATTTGGAATGTCCTGACATCACGGGTAACTATAGGAGCCGAGCCAGTCCCTCCGGATGCTCGCGATACCAAGCGATCGTCCGTGCCAGCCCGGATTCGAGGCTGATCTGCGCCCGCCAACCGGTCAATCGCTCGAGCTTCGCGCTGTCGAGCCATTGGCGGTCGATCTCGGCGGCCGGCACCCCGGCTCCGCGGATCTCCGGCCTGACGTCCATGCCGCTCAGGCGACAGATCAGCGTCACCACATCGCCGACCCGGTGGGCGGCGCCCGAGCCGGCGTTGAACGCCTCGCCGCCCGCGCCGGGCCGCCCTGACGCGAGCGCGTCTCGGATCGCCAGGTAGGCGGCCACGGCATCGTCGACGTACAGAAAATCTCGCTCGGGCGATCCGTCTGAGCGGAGCACCGGCGCGCGTCCGTGCAGCGCGGCGCCGATCGCCTCGGGGATCAGACGGGAGCGGTTCAGGTCCCCTCCCCCGTACACGTTGGCGAGTCGCGTGACCGCGACCGGCAGTCCGAACGTATGCCAGTAGGAGCGGGCGATCAGGTCCGCCGCTGCCTTCGAGACGTCGTACGGGTAGACCGGCGCGAGCGCCGCGGCCTCGGTGTAGGGCAGTCGCTCGTGGCGACCGTAGGCCTTGTCGCTGGAGGCGACGATCACGCTCTCCACATTCTGCCCGCGACACGCCTCCAACACCATCCAGGTCCCGCGGACGTTGGTCTCGAACGTCGATCGCGGCGCCCGAGCGGCGACCCCGACGAGCGTCTGAGCCGCGAGATGGAAGACGTCATCGACCTCGTACTCGGCCAGCGTGCGGGCGATCAGGCCCTCGTCGCAGATGTCGCCGGCGACCGCGTGGACGCGGCCGTCGATTCCCTGTAGCTCCAGGCCGCTCACCGGCGGCCGGTCCCGGCGCACGACGACCACGTCGGCGCCTCGCTCCAGCAACGCCCGGCTCAGATGCGAGCCGATCAGGCCGTCGGCGCCGCTCACGAGCACCGAGCGGCCGCGCAGCGAGCCGGCGTTCATCAGCCGACCGGCACGGCTGCCAGCCACGGGGCGGCAGCGGGGTCTGCGTCCCACAGGTCGTTGAGCGCGACCGCGTCCTTGTACGTGTCCATGCAGTGCCAGAACCCGTGGTGGCGGTAGGCCGACAGCCGCCCATCCTTGGCCAGCGTCGACAGCGGCTCCCGCTCGAGCACCGACCGTTCGGACAGCAGCGCGAGCGCCGACGGTTCCAGGCAGAAGAATCCGGCGTTGATCCAGTGCTCGGACACGGGCTTCTCGTCGAACCCGTCGACGCGCTCGCCGTCACCGCTGAGCCGCGCCACCCCGAACGGCAACCGTGGCCGCACGACCGCCATCGTCGCCGAGGCGCCGGCGTGATCGTGCTGGTCGATCAGCGCGCCGAGGTCGATGTCCGCGACCGCGTCGGCGTAGGCCAGGCAGAAGCGGTCGCGCTCCAGCAGCTCCGCGGCCCGGTGCAGACGACCGCCTGTCGAAGTGTCCTCGCCGGTGTCGACGCAGCGGATCCGCACGTCGGCGGGCCACGGGCTTTCCGCAGCGAACGCTGCGATCCGATCGCCGCGGTAGCCGGTCAGCAGCAGGAAGTCAGAGAAACCCTGGCTGATGTGGATCGAGATCACGTGCCACAGGATCGGCCTGCCGCCGACCTGGACGAGCGGCTTGGGAATCGACTGGGTGTGCTCCTGCAGCCGGGCGCCGCGCCCGCCGCAGAGGATCGCGACGCTGGGTCTCACGGCCGCGGATTATCAGGCATGATCTGATCGTGACCGCTCAAGCCAAGCCTGAGATCTTCAAGGCGTACGACATCCGCGGCGTCTACGGCGACGATCTGGACGCCGGCACCGCCCTCCAGATCGGCCGCTCGTTCGCACGGGTGATCGGCGCGCTCGAGGACAAGCCGACGTCGCAGCTGACCCTCGGCCTCGGCCGTGACATGCGTCTCACGGCGCCCGAGATGGCCGCCGCCTACCGCGAGGGGATGGTTCTCGAGGGCGCGACGGTGCTCGACGCCGGCCAGGTCGGGACCGAGATGCTCTACTTCCTCGTCGGCTCACGGGAACTCGACGGCGGCCTGATGTGCACCGCGTCGCACAACCCCAAGCGATACACGGGCGCCAAGCTCGTCGCCCGCGGCGCGCTGGCGCTGTCGGGAGACGCGGGTCTCGCCGAGGTCCGCGATCGGATCGCGGCCGGGCTGGGCGACCCCACCGGTGCGCGCGGCTCGGTCACCGAGGTCGATATCTACTCCGACTTTCAGGACGCGGCGCTCGGGTTCATCGACGCCGGCGCGATCAAGCCGCTGAAGGTGGTGGTCGACGGCGGCAACGGGATGGCGGGACCGATGGTCGGACCGCTGCTCGAGCAGCTCGGCCTGGAGTTGAGCGAGGCGTACTTCACGCCGGACGGCAACTTTCCCGACCATGAGCCCAACCCGATGTTGCCCGAGAACCGCGAGTTCATCATCGGCGAGGTCATCCGGCGCGGCGCCGACCTCGGGATCGCCTGGGATGGCGACGCCGACCGTTGCTTCTTCATCGACGAGACCGGCCGGTTCGTCGACGGCGACTTCCTGACGGCCCTGATGTCTGAGTCGATGATCGCCAAGAACCCCGGGGCGACGGTTCTGTTTGACGTACGCGCCAGCCGAGCGGTCGCCGACACCGCCGCGCGGGTCGGGGGCAAGGCATTGATGAACCGCGTCGGGCATGCGTTCTTCAAGACGCGGATGCGATCCGAGGGCGCGGTGTTCGGCGGCGAGGTCTCAGGCCACTACTACTTTCGGGACTTCTACTGCGCGGACTCGGGCACGCTGCCGGCGCTGCTGATCCTGGAACTGCTGTCGGCCCGCAGCGCGACGATGTCGCAGCTGCTGGAGCCCTACCGCTCGACCTACTTCATCTCGGGCGAGATCAACTCGGAGGTCTCCGACCAGCAGGGCAAACTCGACGCGATCGCCGAGCGTTACCGTGACGGACGCCGCACCGATCTGGACGGGATCTCGATCGACTACGACGACTGGCACTTCAACGTCCGCTCGTCCAACACCGAGCCACTACTGCGCCTCTGCCTGGAGTCGCTGCGCTCGCCCGAGCACATGGCCGAGAAACGTGATGAGGTGCTCGGGCTGATCCGCTCGTGAGCGGCGACGCGGGCGGCCGGGTCGCTGAGTCGGGACCGGACGAGCAGGCGGCCTGGGAGCGCGCCGCCGCCGAGGGGATCCACGCGATTGCGCTGCCGACCCCGTTCCTGGTGGGGCGCGTCAACTGCTACCTGATCGATGATGAGCCGCTGACGCTGGTCGACACCGGCCCGAACTCCGGCAAGTCGCTGGACGAGCTCGAAACCGGTCTGGCGGCGCTCGGTCACCGGATCGAGGATCTCGAGCTGATCGTGCTCACACACCAGCACATGGATCACCTCGGGCTGGTGGAGATCCTCGCGCGCCGCTCGGGGGCTCGCGTCGCCGCCTGGCACCAACTTGGCGGCTACCTGCGCCACTTCTCGGCCGCTGCGGGCGCCGACGACGCGTTCGCGATGACCTTGATGCGCCGCCACGGAGTGCCGGAGAACCTCGCGATGGCGCTCAGCGTCGGCACCGCGGCCTACCGAGCGTTCGGCTCCAGCGGTGAAGTTGACCTGCCATTGCAGGACGGAAGCGTGCTCGAGTTCGCCGGACGGTCGCTGACGACGCTGCACCGTCCCGGCCACAGCCCGTCCGACGTGATTCTCCACGATCCGGCGCGCGGGATCGTGATCGCCGGCGATCATCTGCTGTCACGGATCTCGTCCAACCCACTCGTGTCGCGGCCGCTGGACGGGACCGCTGACGGGGTCGGCGAGCGCCCGCACGCGCTCGAGTCTTACATCGCCTCGCTGGGCGCGACCCGCGCGCTCGACGCCGGGCTCGTGCTCGGCGGCCACGGCCCGCCCGTGACCGACCATCTGGCGCTGATCGACGAGCGGCTGCGGCTGACCGACCGCCGCGCGCGCAAGGTCGGCGGCCTGCTCCAGTCCGGGCCGCGGACCGCGTATGAGCTGGCGACCTCGATGTGGGCCAACGTCGCGGTGACGCAGGCGTTCCTGACGCTGTCGGAGGTGCTCGGCCACCTCGATCTGCTCGTCGCCGACGGCGAGGTGATCGAGGACGACGACGGCGGGGTCGTGCGCTTTCGCCTGCGCTGAGTCTCTTCGGTCGCGCTCGTCCGATCAGGCATCCCCTGGTGGCGAATTCCTCAAGGGAGGGTTGAGGTTTTCGCCGGTGTTGCTCGCCGGGCTCAGTGGTAGGCGGTGTCGCCGGGCTGCATCGGCGAGACCGTCACGCCGCCGCCGCATTCGTAGACGCCGCCGGGAATCGCGATCCGCACGGTCGACGTGTCGTTGGGCGGGATCACCTGCACGTAGCCGGCGGTCACGCATCCCTTGGGCGACGCCGACCCGTGTGAGACGCCGAGCCGGAACGAGGCCGACTGGCCCGGGGCGACGGTCAGCCGAGCGAGTTTGGTCGTGCCGAAGAAGTCGGTCGTCGTCCGCGTGTCGTGGGTCGGCAGCGCGGCCCCGCTCTTGGACAGGAACTGAATGCCGGGATAACCAAGGGTCGTACACGAGGCGCTGCCGGTGTTCTGCATGGCGAACCCGAGTAGGCCGTGGCCGGTCGCGCCCTGGCCGCCGAGATAGGTGATCCTGACGCCCGCCGCCCGGCAGATCGAGAGCTGCGAGGAGCTCGTGTGCACGGACGGGGTCGGGGACCCAGCGGTCGAAGTCGACGACGACGTTGTCGAGCTGTGACCGGCGGTGACCGTGTGCGTCACGGTCCTCGTCGCCGGCTCGGCCTTGGTTGACGAGCTCGTCCCATGGTCGCTCGAACCACAGCCGGCGATCAATACGGCGAGCAGCGCGACGAGCGCGGGCGCCGCCATGCGCATGCGACTCATCGACGGCCATGTTAGGGCGGTAGCGTGCAGGCATGGCGCCGACCCCGGGCACCCGGCATCCGCGCAAGCGCCGCCACCTCGACTTCGAGCTGGTGGCCTGCGGCGTGCGCGGCCACGTGCTGATCGATCCCGCCACCGTCCCGGCGCAGGTCGCTGCTTCGGCCGTCGCCCGGGAGTTCGACGAAATCACGTGGTATCGCTGCGTGCGCTGCGATGCGTGGGTGCCACTGGCCGAGGCGTCGCCCGCGGTCAGGGCTGCACCGGCCGAGGACGAGCTGCCGCTGCGCGGCAAGGCGCTGCACGACCGCGTGGTGCTGCGGCTGATCGCCGTCGACCGGGTGCTGCACTTCGCCATCCTGACGGTGCTCGGCATCGCCGTGCTCGCCTTCGCCGCCGACCGCGCGAAGCTCCACGACCGCTTCTACCAGTTCGTGACGTCGCTGCAGACCGCGATCGCCGGCGGGCCGGTGTCGACCACCGGGCACGTCGGGATCGTCCACGATCTCGACCGGTTGTTCACGTTGTCGAAGGGGACCCTGATCGAAGCTGGGATCGCGCTGCTCGGCTACGCGGTGCTCGAGGGCGTCGAGGCGGTCGGCCTGTGGTTCGGCAAACGATGGGCCGAGTACCTGACGTTCATCGCGACCGTCGTGTTTCTGCCGTTTGAGATCTACGAGCTGACCGAGCGGGTGTCGCCGTTGAAGGTGATCGGCTTCGTGATCAACCTCGCGGTCGTCGTCTACCTGATCTACGCCAAGCGCCTGTTCGGGGTGCGGGGCGGCGGCGCGGTGGACGAGCGCGAGCGTGGGCTTGACAGCGGCTGGGAGTCGATCACGCGCACCGCTCCCGGCGCGGTCCCGAGCCCCGTGTCCACGTCGGCGGCGGTCTGAACCGGTGAGCGCGTCCGCCCCAGTCGACGCCGCGGTGCAACGCGAGTTGCGGACGGTTGGAGCCGAGCTCGCAGCCGCGTTCCCGTCTGCCGTCCGACAGCCGCTGAAGGCGCTCGACGCCCGCGCGATGGAGCTCGCGACCTCCGACCTAGAGCTGCGGGCAGCGCTGTTCCGGTTCGTCGACGTCGCGCCCGCGTGCCGCTCGCTCGACGACCTCGCCCGCCACCTGATCGGATTCCTCGACGAGCTGACCGACACACCTCCGCCGATCACGGCGGCGATGCGGGTTTCCGGCACGCGGGCGGGACGCGCCGCCCTCGGCGCCGCGGCCGCGGGCGGTGTCCGACATCTCGCACATCGGTTCATCGTCGGCGAGAGCCCGCAGGCGGCGCTGTCGACCTTGCGCCACCTGTGGGGGGATGGTGTCGCCAGCTCGGTGGACCTGCTCGGCGAGGCGACCGTCACCCAGCCCGAGGCCGACCGCTACGCGGCCCGCTGCCACGACGCGCTGACCGTGCTGGCACAGGCTGCGCCCGGCTGGCCGGACCGCCGCGCGCTGCAAGCCGACGCGAGCGGCCCGCTGCCACGCGCGAACGTCTGCGTGAAGATCTCGGCCCTGACGCCGCTGCTCCGTCCCGATGCCCCTGATCGTGGCCGCCGTGACGCCGCCGGGCGCCTGCGACCACTGCTGCGCGAGGCCGACCGGCTGGGCGCACATCTGCACATCGACATGGAGTCGCTGGACTCTCGCGACGCCGTGCTCGAGCTGGTCCTCGAGCTCCTGGCCGAGCCGGAGTTCGCCAACGGGCCGTCTGCCGGTCTGGTACTCCAGGCCTACCTGCGTGACTCGCCCGCCCAGCTGCAGCAGATCCTCGACTGGACGCAGCGCTGCCCGCGGCGCCCGCCACTGACCGTGCGACTGGTCAAGGGCGCCTACTGGGATCACGAGCTCGTGCAGGCCCGCCAGCACGGATGGGAGGTGCCGGTGTTCACCGACAAGCGTGACTGCGACCGCAACTTCGAGGCGCTGACACGGACGCTGCTGGATGCGCGGCCGGCGGTCCGCGTCGCGATCGCGTCACACAACCTGCGCTCGGTCTCGCACTCGATCGCCTACAACCGCGTCCGCGGCGGCGCCGACGCGGAGCTCGAGCTGCAGGTACTACGCGGGCTCGGAGACGAGCTCGGGCGCGCGCTGGCCGCCGGCGGCTTCCGGGTCCGGTCCTACTGTCCGGTCGGCGACCTCGTGGCGGGGATGGCCTATCTGGTGAGGCGGCTGCTCGAGAACACGAGCAACGACAGCTTCCTGAGCGCCCAGGCGGCCGGGGTACCGATCGACGAGCTGCTGGCGGCGCCATGACGACGCTCGACCCGTTTCGCAACGAGCCGACCCTGGAGCTGCGCCGTTCGTCGGTCCGCGCCGGGCTCGACGGCGCGCTCGCCCGGGTGGACGGATCGCTGCCGCTCTCGGTGCCGGTGATGATCGGCGACGGGTCGCGCGGCGGTGCCGACCTTGAGTCGACCGATCCGGGCGCGCCGGAGCGCCTCGTCGCTCAGGCGGCGGCCGCAAGCCCCAACGAGGTCGCCGCCGCGGTCGCCGAGGCCGAGCGCGGCGCAGCGCAATGGCGCGCGGTACCGGCCTCCCAGCGGGCGGCGGCGCTGCTGCGGGCAGCGGACTGGATCCGCGAACGGCGGTTGGAGCTGGCGGCGCTCGAGGTCCGCGAGTGCGCCAAGCCGTGGGCTGAGGCCGACGCCGACGTGTGTGAGGCGATCGACTTCCTGGAGTACTACGCCCGCGGCGCGATCGAGCTCGACCATGGCCGTGAGCTGCTGCAGGTGCCCGGTGAGCACAACGAGTTGGCGTACGCCCCACGCGGGATCGTCGCAATCATCTCCCCGTGGAACTTCCCGCTGGCGATCCCGTGCGGGATGACGTCGGCGGCGCTGGCCGCGGGCAACGCGGTCGTGCTTAAGCCCGCCGAGCAGTCGCCCGCGGTCGCGCTCCGGCTCGTCGAGGCGTTGCGAGCCGGCGGCGTGCCACCGGCGGCGATATCGCTCCTGCCGGGCGAGGGTGACACCGGCGAGGCGCTCGTGCGCGATCCGCGCGTGCACGTGATCGCCTTCACCGGCTCACTGCCGGTCGGGCGTTCGATCGTGCAGGCCGCGGCCGCGACCTCCGAGCGTCACTTCAAGCAGGTCGTGGCCGAGTTGGGAGGCAAGAACTGCGTGATCGTCGCCGCCGACGCCGATCTCGACGAGGCCGTTCCGGCGATCGTGAACTCGGCGTTCGCGTTCGCTGGGCAGAAGTGCTCGGCCGCCTCGCGGGTGCTGGTCGACGATGCGATCGCCGATCAGCTGTCGCAGCGCCTGGCGGGTGCGGCCAGCGTACTGCTGGTCGGCCAGGCACGGGCGTTGGAGACCGACGTGCCGCCGGTGATCGAGCGTGAGGCGATGGAGCGCGTCGGTCGGTATCGCGAGCTGGCTGCCGCCGACGGCGCGGTGATCGCGCAGGCGCCCGTCCCCGACGGCGTCGACGGCTGGTTTTGCCCGGCGACGGTCGTCGCCGACCTACCCGCCGACTCGCCGGTGCTGGCCGACGAGATCTTCGGCCCGCTGCTCGCCGTTCAACGCGTCCGCGACGTCGTGCACGCGTGCGAGATCGTCGACGGTCTGTCGTTCGCGCTCACGGGCGGGCTGTTCTCCCGTGACCCGCGGACGATCCGCTACGTCCGGGAGCGGACGCCGGTCGGCAACCTGTACGTCAATCGCGGGATCACGGGCGCGATGGTCGGCCGCCAGCCGTTCGGCGGCAACCGCCTGTCCGGGACCGGCCTGAAGGCGGGCGGACCCGATTACCTGCTGCAGTTCGTCTCCCAGCGGGCGGTGTCGGAGAACACGATGCGCCACGGGCTGGTCGTCTGATCCCGAAGCGATCGCGGCAGGTCTGCGCCGGCCCGGATTGCCGTTGATTTTCGGCGACCACACGCCATCATGCAGGTAGTGGTGCCGCTGGTCGAGAACAGCTCGGTCGCGTTGGCGCTGATCGCTGCAATCGTGATCAGCGCGTCGGTCCGCGCTCCGCGCCGCCACGTGCCGACGCCCGAGCTGCGGCGGCTGTTGATCGCGGCTCTGACGTTGTACGCCGTCGGCGGCGTCGCGATCGTGGACGGCCACCCGACTCCGGCGGTCGCGGCGTTCGCGGCCGGGGTGATCGCGTCCGCATTTGCCGCATGGCTCTCACGCGGACCCGATCAAGACGAGCCGCCCGGCGGCTGGGAGCCGTTCGATCGCACGCCACCGCCCCATCCCGATGGCGTCCCGGAGATCGATTGGGCGCGGTTCGAGCGTGAGCTGCGCGACTGGGCGCGGCGCCACGAGCAGGCCCATCGCTGACGCCAGCGGGCTCGTCTAGCCTGAGCGCGGTGCCGCTGCCCCAGGCCCTGCGACGACTGATCCCAGATCGATTGCGCGACGATCCACGGCTGCGCGCGGTCGCCTTGGGCGCGGGCCTGATCCCGCCGCGGACGATGCACTCGCGCGGCGAGGCCGCGACCCTCGCCCGGCTGGCCAGCGGGGCCCACCGAGTCGTCGAGCTCGGCGTCTACGAGGGCTCGTCGGCAGTCGTCCTGGTCCGGGCGATGGCGCCGGGGTCAGAGCTCGTGCTCGTCGACCCGTACACGGCGGACACCCGCTGGGCGGCGCTGCCCCAGGGCGCCTGGGCCAACGCGACCGCGACCCGCCTGGCGGTCGCCCGCGCCCGGCGCGCCGGGGGTGCCACGGTTCGCTGGATCCTGCAGCGCAGCCAGGACGTCGGGCGATCGTGGACCGGCGGGCCGGTCGACCTCGTGTTCATCGACGGCGATCACAGCTACGAGGGCTGCCGCGAGGATTGGGAGATGTGGCGAGGTCACGTCGCGCCCGGCGGCTTTGCGGCGTTTCACGACGCCCGCGCCGGCCAACCGGGCGGCCGCGGCGTGCCGGGCCCGACCCAGGTTGTCGACGAAGCGTTCCGCGGCGCTGGCGACTCGGGCTGGACGGTTGCCGACGAGATCGACGCCCTCGTCGTGGTGCGCAAGCAGGCGTGAGCGGCTAGCTAGACCTGCACCGGCTTGGACTTGCCAAGGACCGTGCCGTTGACGTCGATCGCCTCGACGGCCACGTACCCACTCGCATGCGGCAGCGAGATCACGGTCTCGAAGTCGGCGAGCTTCGCGACCCCGACGGCAGTCAGATCGTGGGTGCTGGGACCGGCCAGCGCGACCCATCCAGCAACTTCGGTGGCGAAGTTCCAACTGGCGTAGAGCGTCGCCCCCGCACCGGTGCTCGTCGCGGACAGGCTGGGGACGGTCGTCGGCGTTCCGGTCCAGGTCTGCTTGAACGCTCGGTATGACTCAGTCCCCGGGAGGAAATGGCCGTCGAACAGGACCTCCCCGCCGGGCCCGTACTCCGTGAAATAGCTCGAGGTGCCCCAGCCCATAAACGTGTGGCCCTCGTCCAGCGGCTGGACGCTGCCGAGCGCATCCGACAGGACCGGGGGCTTGTGGTGGAACTGCGTCTGGACGCGGGC
>Ga0302326_10027578_pt1 | contig 11451 bp, 7 predicted proteins | sample Palsa_T0_3_FD_202264 | JGI IMG/M metagenome (GOLD analysis project Ga0302326, IMG submission 202264) | Peat permafrost microbial communities from Stordalen Mire near Abisko, Sweden - Palsa_T0_3 | ecosystem: Environmental > Terrestrial > Soil > Palsa > Peat permafrost | place: Sweden: Abisko...
CATCGTAGGCACCGACGAGGTCGATCTCAACCGCAACCACATCAGTTGGGTGTCACCTCTGGGGCGCGCGTTGATGAAGTCGGCAGCGGGTGACAGCGTAGTTCTCCAAGCGCCAGGCGGGACAGAATACCTGACGGTGCTGGAAGTTTGTTACGAGCGCATTTCTGTGGAGCCGTTCCGTGAACCACCTGGATCCGAGGCCTCGGCAAAGGGACTCCCTCGCCGACGCTAATCGACTTGACGAACCAGATCCTGTCTCGACGCAACGAGATCATTGGCGTCCGCGACATAGGCGTCGGTGAACGGCGCGTCAAATCATCAACCGAGTCAGGTTGTTTTTTAGAAAGGGAGCTGTGACAAAGGAGGCCCTCGACGTCAACGAAGTGATTCGAGAGATGGAGATTCTTCTGAAAAACGAGGCACTTCAGCACCCGGTTTCTGTACAGACAAAGCTCGCTGCCGATCTACCCCTGATTGCGGCGGACCGGATTCAGTTGCAGCAGGTATTAATGAACTTGATGATCAACGGCATCGACGCAATGAAGGCCGTCGATGGCCCGCGTCAACTCACGCTTGGAACCCGGAATGATAGCGAGGAACAGCTTCTGGTATCGGTCGAAGACACTGGCATCGGGCTTCCCCCGGACCAAGCTGGCCAGATATTTAACGCTTTTTTTACTACCAAGGAACAAGGCACCGGCATGGGACTTCGTATCAGCCGAACGATCGATCATTGAGGCTCACGGTGGCCGGCTGTGGGCTACGGACAACTTCCCTCGCGGAGCAAGTTTCATTTCACTCTAGCTGTCTCCTCCGGTGTCGGGTCTTTGGACGCTAGTATTAACCGCTGACCTTAAAGATCGACATTTGATGGATTGGCGCTCAAGCGCGAAGTATAAATCGAAATATCAACCTTCAGTCGAGTTTTACGATAAAGACATCTGAGAGAGGGTTTCCATCGACCCCCGTGCCGAGTTGTGCGTCCCAATTTGAAGTGAACAAGAAGAAACGCCCGTCCCTGGAAACGCTTCCGAGGGGCTGTGTGTTGAAGACGGGCGGGATATAGGTGGCGCGATTGTGCGCAAATCGCCAGACAGTCGATGCCAGCCCGTCGGTTTCAATGCAGAATATTTCTCCGACGAAGGGCTGGTCGATCCACATGTAGCCGTCATAACCGTACGTCGAGCCGCAAACTGGAGCAAGATCATGTACATCCACATTGCTCCAAGTGAAGTGCTGCACTTGACCCCACTGAAACAAGACTGGCCAGAACAGCTGTCCAATCTGGGAAATATTATTGAAGCGGCGCTTTGCCGTTTGCATATCACCTGTAATCGCCGGCCCATTGACCAAGGTGTTATAGCCAACGGCGGAATAGCCCTCGCACTCGTCGCTCCGGCTGCCTACGGGGCAGGTGCTGACGTTTAAGGTAGCCAAATCCCAAACATGCCAGCCAAGTCCATCCGTGGATATGAGAACGTATTTGCCACTCCGCGAAAGATAGGCGTGACGGATGAGGAAAGACGTTGCAGTCGCTACCCCAGTGGCTCCCCATTGCCCCCCGACTTGGCCCGTCTGAGTGTTGTACCAGCGACACCCGAGATGCTTATCGTATACGACAACAAACATGTCATCCCCAAATTGCGAGCCGCCCTCGGAAATCGATACACGATTATCGTCGAGCGATGGGGTGACATCGTCATCGCTAACTACCGACGGTCCGGAAACTAGTGGGGGTTGCAGTCCACAAGTCGTAGTGTCAATGACTGCAGTGGAGGTTCCGGTCGAAAAATCATAGCTCCTGATGGTCAATGTGTCAGCATCGGAGGTGCCGTATATCAAGTCAGGATTTTCGAAACTAAAGGACGCACCGGCTCTCAGTGGCAACAGGAGGCCCTGCCCTGGCCTTGCGCTCGGGAGCGAGCTGATTGTCATCGTCGCGGGATCAAATGCAAACACCAAGTTCTGGCCACCCTCACCGATTTCGTAGAACTTCCTGGTGTCTGCGCTCCATTCGTTCGCTACACCGCTACCCTCCGTCCGCAAGAATGTTCCTGGAAGCTTGAAGTTCGTGGATGCGTCAGTTGCCCGAACCATAGGTGAACCGAAATCGGGATCCCTAAATACTACATTTCTTGGGGGCGGGAGCATGGGGGTTTCTTGGTGGATCAACCGATCGGTCACCGCATCAGGATAGGGGTCATGGCTCTGGGCCGGGAGCGCCGGGGGGAGAGTGAAAGTTGTAAGCAGAATGCAAAGGATTATAAATGGAACCCTGTTCGCCATTGGCTTCTCCGTGTGCAACGCCGAATCTTTGGGGCCCTGAAGTAGAGAGCATGAACCTTTATGAGGAGACATGTCAAGATGTGAGCAGTTGCATCTCGATGCGGGCTGTCCTGGACAATCCGGGAACAATTGACATAACCAGACATCTTAGTAAGTGTGGCAATGCAGAGCATTTCTAGCTCGGCGGCGCGGCTACGAGTAGGTGCGGGCGGAGCAAAGAAAATTGTGGAAGCCGCGCCGGTGAGCTGAGAAACTTCATTGGGCTAAACCGCCGGCACGATGTATGTGCCATGGGTTTGTAAAGGAGAGAAGTACCTCCCAAGTTGAGAGGTAGTGACGTGAACGTGCTCGGAAGGATGTCATGGAAAGTCCTTTGTCAGATGGAACTCGCTGCAAGCAGCGACTCCATGATTCCGCAAAGGGGCTTACTTGGGGAACAAAAGGCGGAGTGAGACCAGATGGATCCCCGAGGTTACGAACTGAACGTCGTGCGGAATCCTACCGCGTAGCGGTTTAGTCCAATGGGCTTTTAGCGAGATCACCAGCACGAAGGTTCCCGATGTGATTGTATTGACGATCTCTCGGGTCATTAGATTCTCTCCTTACATTCTTCCGATAACCCTCACTACCAGATCCTCGCCCGCTCCACCGGCGCTAGATACAGCTTTTCCCCTGGCTTCAAGTCAAACGCCGTGTACCATGCGTCGATGTTCCTAACTTCCAACGCCCGATACCGTGCTGGCGCATGCGGATCCGTCAGCACCTCCTGACGTAGCGCCTCGTCCCTCATCTTTTCGCCCCAGTTCTGCCCGAACGCGACGAAGAATTGCTGATCACCCGAAAGCCCATCTTGCACCGGAGCTTCCCTGCCCGCGAGCGACGCCCGGTATCCGTCATAGGCCGCCGAGATGCCCGCCACGTCCGCAATGTTCTCTGCCAGCGTCTGCTTCCCATTCACCGACAGATCGGGAAACGGTTTGTACGTGTCATACTGCGCCGCCAGTTGCGCCGTGGCCGCCTCGAAGTGCTTAAGATCATCCGGGGTCCACCAGTTTCGCAATCGTCCTTTCGCGTCGAATGTGCGGCCTTCTGTATCGAACGTGTGGCTGATCTCATGCCCAATCACCGTTCCGATTGCGCCATAGTTCGATGCTGCCGGAGCCTCGGGATCATAAAACGGTGGCTGCAACACAGCGGCAGGAAAGTTCAGCGCGTTTTGCAGCGGCAAGTTCACCGCATTTACGGTCTGCGGTGCCATCGACCATTCCTTCTTGTCCACCGCATTGCCTAGCCGCCCGACCTGCCGCCGATATTCCGATAAACCGCCACGCCAGAGGTTGCCAAAGATGTCGTCCGCTTTCACCTCATAGTTCGAGTAATCGTGCCAGCTTTCCGGATACCCAACCCCGACATACAACGTCGAGAGCTTCGCTTCGGCCTCCGCCTTGGTCGACGGATTCATCCACGTCAGCGCTTCGATTCGCTTGTGAAACCCCGCAATCAGATTGGCCACCATCGCCTCCGCTCGCGCCTTCGCTTCCGGCGAAAAGTATTTCTGCGCATAGACCTGACCAACCACATCCCCCAAAAGGCCGTTCACCACGAACACTGCGCGCTGCCATCGCGGCAATTGCTGCGGCACCCCGGAAAGCTCTTTGCCGAAAAAGGCGAACTCTTCATCGGCTAAGGCTTGCGGCAGCACTTCGCCGTAGGTCTCAATCAGATGAAACGCCATCCAGTCCTTCCACGTCTCGATCGGCGCCGACCGGACCACCGCGGATTCTCCTGTAAACGCCTCCGGCTGCCACACGATGAAACTCTCAACTTTGCTCAACCCCGCACCCTGAAAATATTCGCTCCAATCGAGCCCCGGAGCCTTCGCGCGAAAGTCCGCCTGGGTCCACTTATTGTTCGCCTTATGAATGTCTTGGCTGTCCGCCAGGCTCCTGTGCACCTCGGCGATCGCATGCTCCAACTCCACAATCCGTCCAGCCCGTGCCTTGGGTTCGGAGAATCCCGCCAGCTTGAGCATGTTCCCCACGTGCGCTTTGTATTGCTCCCGCGTTTTCCGCATCGGCTCGCTGTCGCTCAGGTAATACTCGCGATCCGGCATGTCCAACCCACCTTGCAGAAGATACGGAATGTAGCGATCTGGGTCGTCGAACCCCGGAGCCACCCACAGCCCGAACAGATTCGCCGTGTGATAGTTCGTGTTATTCAGAGCGTCAACGTCGGCACGCAGAGTTTCGCCGAGAGCCCGCGCCAATTCCCGCTTGTCATGAATAGCTGCGATCGCGTCGAGATGCGGACGCAGCGGTGCCAGCCCCGTCGACTGGATTCCCGCTTCGTCCATATAAGAGTTGTAGAGGTCCGCGACCTTGCGCTCCTTCGATCCTACCGGCGGATTCGATTTCGCGATCTCCGCCACCAGATCCGCTGTGCGCTTATCGGTCAAATCGCCAAGTTTCGTCCACACATCCACCGCGCCGCGATCAGGCGGAATCTCGGTGCGCTTCATCCAATTGCCGTTGGCGTACCGAAAGAAATCGTCGCCCGGCTTGACTGAGCGATCCATGTTCGCGACGACAATTCCGTGTACCTCCGGCGCCGACTTTTCCTCAGTCGACGCGAGAATTGCGCCCAAAACTGCACAAACTAATGCGAATCTCGAAAATGAAGGGATCATGTTCATGAATGAGCTCCGAAACAGCGACAACTCGAATTGTCGATCGACACCTGAAGGCGATAATACCGCGCCTTGCCGTTAGACGTTGAGATCCGGAGAAGGTTGGTTCCGCGGCCCACACTTCCGGCGGGCAGGCGTCAAATCGATTTGACGCGGCGGCAAGCCTACTACAGCGCGTATCGGGGGCCTCAGCTTGGCCGCAGGACCGGACCGTTCTGCCAATGATTCGAGCACCGGCATCACTCCATGCTGGTTAATCTTTGTGGCCAACCTCTTATCCGGGATTGAGCTGGCAACTTCATTCCGAAGTCAGCTATGGCCCACCTTCGCCTGACGCTCTATTTACGGCGAGTTCATAGCGGCAGGCAGAATCGAAAAAGAGGGGAACATCTGGGGAACATTAATTGTTCCCCTGTGTTCCTTCCAAGGATTTAGGGTGCCATCCGTCCCTTGTAAGTTATTGCAATTCCAAGCTTTGTTACGCTCATGTCCTAAAGGTCGGTGGTTCAAATCCACCCCCAACCAATCTTTGCAATAATTCAGGGCCGTTCGATTGAGCGGCCCCTTTCGATTTGTCCGTGTTATCCGTCTTCAGTTAGCGCAGGCCGGTGCCTGTGCCATAGTCGCAGTGATCTGCTCCTCCCGCCACATGCCGCTCCTGTACCGAATGAGCGACCCTGCCAGACCGTTATTGCTGCTTCGCGTACTCGGCTTTGGCTTCTTTCAGGATGGCGATGTCGGGGTCGGCGCCTTTCCAGAGCGTGAGGAAATCTTTGTAAGCGGCGAGTGCGCGGACGCGGGCGGCATCGGCATCCGCTCCCTGCGAGGTTCTCGCCTGCAAGGCATTGGCGCGAGCCACTCCCAGATGCGCCAACGCTCCCGTCCAGCAGTTCCAGACGATGCCGCTGTGGTCGAGAATCTTCTGAAACTCTGCGGCGGCAGCACTGCCCTGTCCGGCTGCCAAGTATGCCTCTCCGCGTACATATACAGGATAGAGGCAGGATATGTTTAGGAGGAACGAAATGGACCCCAACTCGATGGCCGAATCGGCCTGTAGGGCATTCAGGGCGGCAGGCGTGTTCTTTCTGTATAGCGCCAGTTGCCCCTGAATCGCAGGCAGCCAAAGCGACTGCATCTGGGTGTCCAGTGGAAAGCGTTTCCCTAAGTCTTGTGCCAAGGATTCGGCTCGCCCCGTGTCGCCCGCCATGGCCAACGCGAGCGCAGCTTCGACCTCGACACCCGCACTCGCAGGAACGAGTTTCAAAGCCTCTTCTGCTGACTGCCGCGCTCCCGCGGGATTACCGTAAGCCGCTTGTTCGAGAGCAGCATCGGCCAGATAGATCGCTCCACTTTCTTTGTTGTCAGCGCGTATGGCTGAGTCCACAGCCCGCTTGGTCAGTTCCCGCGCTTGGGCAAGATGACCAGCGGATGCCTCGGTGTCGGATGCGAGTGCCAGTCCATCGTTCTCGTAATCGGGCTTGCCCCCGTACCACTGTTGCTGTTCCGCCATTGCTGCTGAGTCTGCCCCGAGGAAAGCGAGAGCGTAGAGAGCATTGTGGAGTAGGTCAGCATCCAGTTTTCGCGCCTGCGCCTCGCGGATGATCTGCCGCGTTTCGTCGAACCGCTGCAGGGCAAGATCGTAGTTGGCGAGATTGGCGTAAGGAGCTACCTGATCGGGTGCAAGGCTCAGGGCTTGCCTCTGCATTTCCGTGGCCTTCTGGTACTGGCCTTGTTCGGCGTACACTAGGCCCAAATTGTGGTACCCACTGGCCAACCGAGGGTAGCTCTCAATCTCCTGCTGAAGTGTCTGGGCCGCTTTATTCAGTTCCCCGGTTACTCTCTGGTAGTAGTAGGAAGTGATCGCCAGTTTTTCCCGCTCGCTGGCATGTTCCCGCAACTGGAATGCCTTGGCGTAGTACTCGCGGGCTCGCCCTACCTCGCCGAGATTGTTGTAGTCGATGCCCACTGCCCCGTAGCCCATGGCAAAATTCGGATCAAGCTCGATGGCACGTTGATGGTAAGGCAGGGCTGCCGCGGAGCCTTTCTCGTGAATCACCCTTCTGCCAAGGCTGTACGCTTTCAGAGCTTCGAGCGAGGACGTAGTGGCCTGATCGAGCGGAACATCAAACTTCTGCACCGTAGCCAGTGATTCGCCCAACTCAGTGCGCAGCTTCGATGCCGCCTCGCCCAGCGCGTCCAGCACCTTCTCCTTGGACGCCGCCGTCACCTGCTTCTCGGCCAGCGGGTCTCCGCTCTGGCAATTCTCCGCCTTCAATCCCAGCACGTATTGGCTGCCCAGACTGGCAATCGACCCGGCAATGTATGCCTTGCTACCTGCCCGCTGGCAAAGCTCGCGGGCGACTTCAGGCGTGAGTTTTGTGCTCGCCGGACGGGACATCATTTTCAAGGTCGCTGCGACCTTGTTCTCGGGAAGCACATTCAGAAACGGCGACTGGTTGAGAGCAACGCTAAGTGCCGTCTTGAGCGTATCGTCGAACACCGCATCGCCCGTGCTGTTGGCAAAATCGGCAAGAACAATGGTGTCTTTCTCGGTCAGTTTTGGAGTTTGGCGTGAGCGGAAGTAGAACACTCCCGCGATTGCCACCGCGACAAGTATCACCGCGGCGGGAACCAGAACTTTCCAGAGTCTCCTGCCCGCGACGGGAATTTCCGCTTCTTTCGCGGCGCTCGATAACGGAGATAGAGCAATCGCAGGCGAGGAGCCGGATGCCGGTGACGGCGGTTGGGCGACTGGGGAACCGCTTTCCTGTGCCGCGGCTACCGTCCCAGAACTAGCTGATGCGTCGTGCCGTGATTCCGTGTCCCGTTTCAGCCGCTTTAGGTCGGCCCGCATGTCCGCTGCAACCTGATAGCGCAATTCGCGGTCTTTCTCCAGTGCCTTGTTGATGATCTCTTCCAGCTTGGGCGGCAGGTCGGGGTTCAGCCGCAGAGGTGGTAACGGGGCACGTTCCAGTATGGCATTGAAGATCAAGGCTGGCGTGTCACCTCGAAACGGCAATGTCCCCGTCGCCATCTCGTACAGCACCGCACCGAAGGAAAACAGATCAGTGCGGGCATCCAGTTCTTTGCCTTTTGCCTGTTCGGGTGACATGTAGGCCACTGTCCCGAGTGCTGTGCCTGGACTGGTGAGGTGCTCCTCGTCCAATAAATCCGTCTGCGTGTTGAGAGCCGCAACCTTACTCGACGAACTGGCCGAGACCATGATTTTGGCCAGCCCAAAATCCAGCATCTTCGCGTGTCCGCGCTTGGTCACAAAGAGGTTCGCGGGTTTGATGTCTCGGTGGACAATGCCTTCGGAGTGAGCAGCATCCAGTGCATCCGCAATCTCGATGGCCAGCGATAGGATCAACTCGGTTTCCATCGCTCGCCCCGCGATGCGGTGCTTCAGCGTCATCCCATCGAGAAACTCCATGGTGATAAAGGTTTGGCCGTGCTGGTCATCAATTTCATGGATGGTGCAGATATTCGGATGATTCAGTGCAGAAGCCGCCTTAGCCTCGCGCTGAAAGCGGCTGAGTGCCTGCGGGTCTTTGGCTACCTCGTCGGGCAGGAACTTGAGGGCGACAAAGCGACCGAGCTTCACATCCTCGGCTTTGTAGACCACACCCATACCGCCGCCGCCCAGCTTCTCGACAATGCGGTAGTGCGAGATGGTTTGGCCGATCATGCGCAGGAACTCTGGGCTGCAATGTTAGGGATGTGACGAGGCAGAGTCAACGTGGACGGTACGCCAATGGACCAGGAAGTGGCAAATCCTGTCATTCAAGCGTTCCTGACCCTGCCGGCTGGTGCGGAAGGGGTCGAATTTCGAGAGCCTTTTGTGCGCCCTTTCGCCCCCTGTTTAGGAGGGTGGGGTTGCTGGCCCGCACCTATACCTTTTGACCGCTCGTGTCACCCGAGATCGCGGATCAGCACCACGTCCCTGTTCGCTGTGCCACGGTTCATGACGAGTTGCTTACCATCTCGCGACAAGTCGAAACTCTGGATCAATTCGCTATTGAAATGAGTAATCTGCTTCGGCAACACCCCCGAAATCGGCTGGCTCCAGAGATTCGAGACCCCGCCGCCGTTCTTGATGTACAGAAACGAGCGACGATTGGGCGTCTACCGCAAAGTTCTTGTGGCAATGTCAAAGTGCTTTTCAAGGTCTGTCCCTTCCAACGACATAACGGCAACTGCGTTCCTAACCGTCACATGGTAGACATAAGCAAGCATCTTCCCATCGGACGAGACCGTCGGATAAAGTGCGTTTTGTGCATTGTTAAGCCGAACAGGATCGCCGAAAGCTTCGCTCCTAGCCGAACGCTAAAACAATTCTCGATCTCCAGGCAGTGGCGAGGAAAGATCTGCTGACCGGGTGCACGGCGTCAAATTGCGAATGCGAATTGACACGAATGCATAGGCGGGGCGGGAAACGGCAGATCTTTACGCTGCCGGGAGCGGGCAGACAAGAAACGCTGGCTGGAACCTCGACTCTGGTCTAGCGATCGAGCATGATCCATGTTGGGGCATGGTCGCTAGCGTTTTCCCGCCCACGCGCCCATCGGTCAACACCGCCGTCCACGAGCCGGACCGACAAATTTGGTGAGAGCAGAAAGTGATCCAGTCGCATGCCTTTGTCTTTCTGCCACCGTTCAAATTTGTAATCCCAGAATGTCCAGAGCGGCCCGTCCGGATGTACCGTCCGCAGGGCGTCAGTCCAGCCTTGAGCCAGCAAACGCGCAAAGGCCTGTCGGCTCTCGGGTTGGATTAACGCGTTGTTATCCAACGATCGAGTCGGATAGATGTCCTGCGGTGTCGGCACGACGTTGTAGTCACCGGCCAACACCACGGGTGCGCCGCTCGCCATGAGTTCAGCGGCGTGGGCAATGAGGCGCTCAAACCAGGCCAACTTGTAATTGAATTTCGGTCCAGGCTGCGGATTCCCATTGGGGAGGTAGATGGAAGTGATCAGGACCCCCTGAACCGCCGCTTCAATGTAGCGAGCTTGATGATCTTCAGAATTTCCCGGCAAACTTGTGCAAGTCAGCACGGGAACGTAGTTTCGGGCGAGAATGGCCACGCCGTTCCAAGAGCGCTCCCCTTGCCAGACTGCTTCGTAACCGAGAGTCCGAAGGGCATTCACGGGAAAGGCTTCCTGCTCTGCCTTGAGCTCTTGGAGGCTAACCACGTCGGGTTCAGCTTTCGCTAACCAAGCCAAGAGGTTGTCGAGCCGCTTATTGATGTTGTTAATGTTGAAGGTGGCGACTCTCACCAAGTCCCTTTCTGTTCCGGTGCTTTTTGTGGGTGTCCCCAAAAGGACACGAGTTCGTTGTTCGGGCTGGCATTATTTTACCGGTGGAAAGAAACGAAAAACCAAACCAAAACGCTTACCTGGTCCAGAGAGGGGGGCGGGGCGGAGTCCTCGTGAGCGCTCACTTAAGGAAGGCTGTCGTGAATCTATCGCGGAACTTCAGCGCATACGGCAAGCCCCGGTCACCGTCCGAGCCATTTGTTTTCTGGCACTGAACAGCGCAACACATCCCGCAATGTGGATTGTGTGTTCATCGAAATGTGCCTTGAGGCCTGCCTCAAGATCAGACTGCCGGTCTGACAAATTGCTGAAAATCCCTTTCGCGTTGTAAATCTTCATCAGTTGTTTGGCCAGTGGGTTGTGCCGCACACCTTCGCCCAAGATCGTAGAGCCGAACATCACCCCGCCATTTCTTAACAAAGGCTTCACGTGCTCAAATACGATGCTCTTGCTCGCCAAATTACCAGGCAGGCAGTGCAAGAGATAGTTGAGCGAGACGGAATCAAATCCAGACATGCCGATATCGATGTGCTGAAGAGCATTGCCCATATAGCAGGACGGATTGTAGCGACGCAGGCGCTTTGCCGACTTTGCGAGGCTGTAAGGATTTAAGTCGAACAGTGCAATCTTCGGCGCGGTCGACGGGAACCGACATCTATCGAGAAAGTAACCAGTTCCAACACCGATATCCAGATGCCTATCAGAGATATGCTGGTTGTAGAAATCCAGGAGCACATGCGAGGTACATTGCCAGACAAAAGAATTGGAAAGCCCCAAGACCGCCAAGTCATAAAACGCCAAAGCCAACGGCGTATAGACGGCGGCTCCTTTGCGAGTATCTCCGCCAGTTCCGTAGATGTCGGGTTCGTGGTTCATCTTCTCTGCCACGTGGCTTCTAGCTGCGACGAAGGCTTCGATATCTACCCGGCGAGTCGTAGCACAAAAGTCCGGCAAGGCCTACGAATAGATCCCAGGCGCCTCATGTCCAAGCTTCTGCACGTACTCAACGTACGACCCGGGATAGACAGTGGGATGGCGGTCCGTGCCGCTCTCACCGCCCAGTTCCAGCACACGTGAGCCGAGACCGCGAAGGAACATGCGGTCATGCGATACGAAGATCATGGTGCCTTCAAAATCCTTCAGGGCGTCCACCAGCATCTCCTTG
>Ga0302326_10027579_pt1 | contig 11451 bp, 8 predicted proteins | sample Palsa_T0_3_FD_202264 | JGI IMG/M metagenome (GOLD analysis project Ga0302326, IMG submission 202264) | Peat permafrost microbial communities from Stordalen Mire near Abisko, Sweden - Palsa_T0_3 | ecosystem: Environmental > Terrestrial > Soil > Palsa > Peat permafrost | place: Sweden: Abisko...
AGTTCGCGATCATTCCCCGGCAGGGGAATGCTCCAGTTGGAAAAATGTTCCTGAAGGGATTTGAACTGGCCCATGGCCAGATTGTGGCCGAAACCGCGCGATCCGCAGTGCGAGAGAAATGCGACGGACCCGTCGCGCAGGCTGAAGGCGGCCGCCGTGGCGCGCGCGGAATCTCCGTCGGCGAACGACACGACTTCGCATTCGCCAAAATGATTTCCACCGCCGTAGCTGCCGAGTTGGCGGATTTTGTCGTCGAATTTGTCCAACTGCCGCGCGAAGAAGAGTTGTTCAACGCGCACATTGAGCGCATCATCCGTGTCGTTGTGGCCGAGATGAAAACTATCTTCGCAACGGGACGCCCATTCCGGGGGAATGCCCAGAAGCGCGCAAACTTCGGCGCTGGCGCCCTGGGTGACAATCTTCATCCCCGCATCGCGCCCGACGTTGCGGCTCTTGGGCGCGGATCGCTGCCCGCGCCCGGCGCCGGTGGGAAGACGCTGGCCGATCGCCTCGATCAGCGCCCGGCGAGTCTTCCGATCCGCAACCGCATCGGCCGGGATATCCATCTGCAGAAGGCTCATGGAACATTTGATGTCCACACCCACCGGCCCCGGATAAATGTGCGTCGGCGAAACCATGACGCATCCCACCGGCGCGCCGTAGCCGGCATGGGCATCGGGATTGAGCACCAGATCGGTCACACCCGGCGCGAGGCGCGAGTTGATCGCCTGCTGCAGACAGCGCGCATCAAACCCGGCGCGGATGGCATCAGTGCCAATCACGGTGATCGGCTTGCCACGCGCCACCGGCAGAATGCCGACGGCGTTGTCGTTGGCCATGATCTGAGAATTGATTGCATTCACTGTCATTTGCGAAACTCGCCTTTCCAAAATCAGACGCGACGAAATTTGCCGAAACATCGCTCTGCCAACTGAGCTACAACCTCGCAGTGCGAAGTTGGCGGGACTCGAACCCGCGACCGATGTAGTTCCAGCCGCATTCGCGCCTGAACCGATCTTCATTCAGACCGGCGACAAGATTGAAGAAACAAACTCGATGCTCTATCCAATTAAGCTACCGACCATGTCGCCACGATCGCGCGGGATTCGAACCCGCACCGTCGAGTCCTTGTAGTTCCTTGGGCATTCGCCGTTAATCTGCCGTCCGATCGTCTAATTAAAGCGGCGCTGATGCCGCAATCCGTGCCAACCGATCTGCTTCTCCCGAGATATCGCCAACTTCCAACACCAGGCGTGGGCAATGGTTCGCGGCAACCACATCCTTTAGCGAGATAAGCCACTTTACCGTCTCTTCAACATCCGCCAACGGAATGCGCGGAATGGGATTCGTTCGGGCTCCCAAAATATGGTCGACGATTCCGATTGCAGTCGTAAGGTCTTTATGCGCTCCGACGCAATTGCGCCAAATCTTAAGCTTGTCGAAAGTCGGTTTAACACGTTCGAATTCTGCATCTATCTTCGCGCGCTCCGGCGTGCCCTTTGCTGGTGCCAACTCGTCGAGCACTCTTTGGAGGACAAGGTTCCTCTTCGTCGGGTCCTTCATGCTAATTGGAGGGTCGTACAACTGTGTGATCAATATGTAGACCGTCACGGTCAGCGAAGTGGCGATGATATCGCTAAGTGCTGGCGTGATCTTGATGAGAGATTGCTTTGTTGCCGGCACGCGAAAAAGATAATGAAGCGCGTCCCATTGCCTGCGAATATGGCCGACCGATATGGCGAACGCGGCAGCCATTTTGGTTTTGTCGTAGGGAGCGGGCACCAAAATCGATCTACTTTGCTTCTTTCCCATAAACGTCTCCACTCTCTTAAGGATTCCGGGCGATGCAAGAAAAATACGACCGGCCTATCATATTCGCGGCGGCGACAAATATTGGTGAGAGTCTACGCCGATGGCTTTCACCGGCGCGGCGGGATTCGAGCCCGCTAGGGTTTGCACCCCTGACCATGTACTCCCAGCCGGCATTCGCCTGCCGTGTTTGTTCTTGCAAATCATCGGGCCGACAAATTCAAATTGGGCGAGACGTCACATGGGTAAATGTAGTCCCGACCGGCATTCGGCCCGATTTCTTCGCTAAGACGCCGGCGCAACTTTCGTCGCGCCGACGTCGCTGGATTACAAGCTCATCGCTTCAATCACGCCAACCCAGTGCTGCGTATTGAGCGTTCCGTTGGCGAACTCGGCGATCAGGTCGAAGACATGATCGGAGAATCCACCGATATTGAGAACATCCTCGCGCTCGGCCGCCTGCACCGTTCCATAAGGCTGGAGATCGATGCAGACCATCTTCGCGCTGGGATTGCTCGCCTTGAAGATGTTCCACTGTTCCATCGTCGCGGTTCCCCGGCCACGGGCGACATCCACCCATGACTGGTTATCCGAGACGAACACCACCAACTGGCCGATCGCCTTGCGAGCATTCAGCCAGGCCAGCGGAGCCGAGCAGTTGGTCCCACCCGGCGGAATCTTGGTCATCTTCGCGGCGTTGGTCATGACGCTGTCCCGAGGATTCAGCATCAGATCGGTCACCACCGCTTCCTTAAACGGAATCGCCTCGGCCGACCGATTGGTGCGGAGAAAGCATCCGGCCACGAGAGCCGCCACATCCACGCACCGCACAACCGACGTCGCGCCCTTGCGGACGCCGGTGATCGGAGAGTGCATCGATCCCGACACGTCCGGACAGATAAAAATCTGCCCGTTGATGCTGGGAACATTGCGGGTTGCGATTTCCATCGCATCCTGCAGCGCCTCGCGCACTTCCGCCGGCACATCCGAATTCACCTGCGTGAAAGCAACCATCAACTGGTACGGGAAAACCCGCGCCCGCTGAATGGACTGCTCATCGCGCAGCCGAGCGGCGATCAGGCCGATCATCTCGGCATCCTCGAACACGCCGTGCCGGGCGAACGTGTTCAGATTCATCCGCGTCATCTGCCAGGGCGCGGTGCGCGCAATCGCCTTCCAATCATCCTTGGACAATTCCAAGCTGGTGAGCATCTGGAACGGAACATCCGGCAGATTCTTCGACTCACCGGCCTTGAACGCCTCGAACTGTTTGACCAGCTCCGGCAGATCGGCCGACTGATGCGGCTGGCCGACGAGATATCCATACAGCGCCGCCCGCGAAGCCGACTTGGGCTTGGGGTGGACCATGCGGATCACGTCTGCCAGGCTCGGATCGTTGCCGACTGACGCGCGGAAGATCTGCTCATCCGAGCGTGCATCGAACCAACCATGCACGAGGCGTTTGGGCAAAGTACCCAGGCTCTTGCGCCCAACGACGCCTGAGCGCATGATCTGCACGAAGTTCCGCAGCATCTTGCCATCATCGATCACGCGATCGAAGATTTCGGCAAGCAGGCCCGGACCAAAGACGCTCAGGGCCGCGCACAGGAGCGCCGGCAAATCCTTCATCTGGCCGCGCGACCGTGCATAGAGTGCGACGCGAGCGATGAATTCCGGCTCGACTTCCGGATGCGAGCAGAGATTGAGAATGCTCTGCAGCTGATCCTCGGCGGAAGCGTAGTAGGTTGCGTTGAGACAACCCGTGGCCGCGTACTGCGCCAGCGCCGCCTTGGGCGAGAGCTTGTACGCCGATCCACCGGCTTCGTTCACCGCATCCGCCTTGGGCAGAAGCTTTCCGATCAATGACTTGAACAGTGTCTTGTTTGCCATGGTGTCCTCCAATCCTTTCAGTTCGTTTCGCCTTTAAAGCAGAAGATGTGCCAGCGGGAATTTCCAGCCGATGATTCGATGTAAGTATCTGTCGAAGAACGAGATAATGGATATTTGAAATTTCGGAGAAGATGTTCCGCGTGTTCACACTACTATCTTGTGGGATAAATAACTATACTATATTCTATGATCCGCAAACGCCTGGTGGTGATAGGCCTTTTGGGCCCGATGCTCGACAGCGGGCAGGGCTCCGAGCGATGGGAACGGTGGCGGCCGACGATCTCACTGTGCCAGCACGAAGATTTGCTCGTGGACCGATTTGAATTGCTGTTTGAACCGAAGTTCAGCAAGCTGTGTCAACTGATCCGTCAGGACATTTCAGCGATCAGCCCCGAGACGGAAGTTTGCCCGCGCGAAACTCATTTCGATGATCCGTGGGATTTCGAAGATGTGTATGGAACCCTGCATGATTTCGCGACCAGCTACAGTTTCAAACCGGATGAGGAAGATTATCTCGTTCACATCACCACCGGATCGCATGTGGCGCAGATTTGTTTATTCCTTTTAACGGAGTCCCGCTATCTGCCGGCCAAGCTGCTGCAAACCGCGCCGCCGAGCAAGCGACGCGAGGGGCCGGGATCATATTCCATCGTCGATCTGGATCTTTCCAAGTACGACCGTCTGGCATCTCGCTTCAATGAGGAGATTCGCCAAAGCACGTCTTTGCTCAAAGGTGGAATTGAAACGCGCAACAAACAATTCAACCATTTGATCGAACAGATCGAACAAGTTGCGGTGGGGTCGAAGACGCCGATTCTGCTGATGGGGCCCACCGGCGCCGGCAAGTCGCAACTGGCGCGGCGGATTTTCGATCTGAAAAAGCATCGCCGGCAAGTGGTGGGCAATTTTGTCGAGGTGAATTGTGCAACCATTCGCGGCGACGGGGCGATGAGCACGCTGTTTGGCCACGTCAAAGGCGCATTCACCGGGGCGGTTCAGGACCGTCCAGGGCTGTTGCGCAGCGCCGATGGGGGTTTGCTCTTTTTGGATGAAGTGGCTGAGCTCGGGCCGGATGAGCAGGCGATGTTGCTTCGCGCTGTCGAGGAAAAGCGTTTTTTGCCGCTGGGATCGGATAAAGAAGCGCGCAGCGAATTCCAACTGATCGCCGGCACCAATCGTGATCTGAAGGAGGCCGTTGGGCAAGGAAGATTCCGGGAGGATTTGCTGGCTCGAATCAACATGTGGACATTTCGCCTGCCGGCTTTGCGCGATCGTCCGGAAGATATCGAGCCTAATTTGGATTTCGAGCTGGAGCAATTTGCCCGCACGCAGGGTATGAAGGTGACATTCAACAAGGAAGCCCGCGAGCAATTCCTCAAATTCGCCACGGAGTCCGGTGCGATCTGGTCCGGGAATTTTCGCGATCTTAATGCGGCCGTCACGCGCATGGCGACGCTCGCCGCCGGAGGGAGGATCACGGTTGAAATCGTGGATGGGGAAATGTCACGGTTGTGTTCCTCATGGGAGATGTCCAGCATGCATTCCTTAGTTTTGGAACTCGACTATGTGCTGGACCCGGTGACCCTGGAAAATCTCGATCCGTTTGATCGAGTTCAGCTCGCCGAAGTAGTGCGGGTTTGCCGGGCGAATCACACACTATCGGAAGCGGGGCGGCAGTTGTTTGCGGTTTCGAGAACCAGAAAGGGGACTCCCAACGATGCCGATCGGTTGCGGAAATATCTGGCGCGATTTGGTTTGGATTGGGCGAAGGTTCGGGCAGGGCGATAACAGTCAAGCCGATATTCTTCGGTATTCGCCCGGTATAATCCCATTCGCGCATTCAAGGGAGTTGATTATTTTGGCTGAATCCGCGTCTATCAATTCCAATCTCATATTGCCCGTGGGCACCCAAGTCGTCGCGCTGTTCCCATCGCATCCGGCACGATCAATTTCAATCCAAACAATCCAGACGCGCACCCGGCCACGTTGCGTCTCGTGGTGGACACTGATGCCGCTCACTGCGCATTCTTCGCATCCGACGAAATGGTCCACAATCTCGCCAAGATCATTCCCAGTGCGACGGTGTCCGCAGTGTGGCGCTGCATTCAAGGTGCCACTCATGGGAATTGTCAGTCCGGATGGCCATCTCGCCGCCCCTTCAGTTAGTTCACTGATTCCCCCACGCGATAAAGCGCCCGGCGAAAGAGCGTTGGCGAGTCTGGGCAAATTGCTTGTGGTTGTCGCGGCATTGTGGGTAATGCGTTATGTCATCCCTTATCTCAGCGGCACCCCCGGCACTGCGCAACAAGCCGCACTAGCCCCGCAATCGATCGAAGAAAGCATCGGGACTACTCTCGGCTTGATCTGCGCGCTCAATCCGGTCATTCGCAATAATCCCCCTCACGAAGAGCAACTGGACAACGGAGGCACGGAATATATTTGGCATTTCGATGCGATACTGGCACCGCCGGAGCACGAAGGCGACACGATGATGGATTTTGTGTTCACAGGCACTCCGCCACATCCGGGCCGCTTGCCAGGAGATTTGTCGAAAATCGAAATCAAATTCGTAGTGCTGCCCAACGGTGTCCCGGACGAAACAGCCAACATCAGGCTTTGGGCTGTGTTCGATGTAATCAGCGCAGCCACGGACAATCAAGTCACTGCGAACGATTTGACAGATGATTTAGCTTCGCACTCCGGCCAAACAGAATGGCGGCGAGATTGTGGTACAAACGAACTCATTTTTTCTTTGTCCAAAGACCCAGACGGTACGGGCCACGGGGATTATGTGCTTCAACACAAATGAGAAGCTTAACCGATTGATGAACAGCTTAGGATTCCAACGTAGCTTGGCGAAGCGAAAAGTCTGTCGGTTGGCAGTACGGAATCATTCGGGAAAAACGGTCTAAAACCGCATTTTTCCGAGTCAGAAATCGAAAAGCCGCGATCCAGAGTTGAACTGGAAACCGCCGGTTTACAAAACCGGTGCTCTGCCAATTGAGCTATCGCGGCGGGGAAACCGGTTTCAGGTCATCTCAAACGATTTCCAATATCTTAAACTCCATCGTCCCGCGCGGAGCGCGGACTTTGACTGTATCGCCCACACGCGCCTTGATCAGCGCTTCGCCCATCGGGCTGTTGGCGCTGACGGGCAGGACATCGCCGTCGCCGCTGGGGGGTTGGGCTTCGCCGACGATCTGGACCAGTTGCTCGCTTTCATCATCGAGGTCCAGGAGTTTGACCGTGTGGCCAATGAAGACGACATCCTGCGGGACATCCTCGTTGGAGACGACAGAGAGATTTTTGAGTTTGGCTTCCAGTTCTGCCAATTGCCGCTGGATGCTGCGGTTTTCTTCCTTGGCGAAGTGGTACTCGGCATTTTCCGAAAGATCGCCGAGGCTGGCGGCCTTGCGGATGCGATCCTGCACGTCGATCTGGGCTTTGTACAACTCCTCGCGTTTCGCTTCCAAGGCGACTTTTTCAGCGGCACTGACAAACTGCATAATCAACTCCTGACGATTGCGATCGACTCTGACAAATCCAAAATCCACCTCCCCAAACGCGAACCACCGCGCGGAAACGCGCGGTGGTGAACGCCGGTCGATAAACATGATACTCACTCGTCCGGGGATGGCAATGGGAAATGCCCGGGGGAAGCCGGCGGCCTAATTCCCGGCTTTTGCTTGCTGCAGAGCCAGCAACCAGCTATCCGCCCGGCCCACGTTCCCATCCTCGGCGCGCAAGGACCTGGCGATTCCATCGATCCCCGTGCTCAAATCCGCCTGCGTTTGGGCAGACAAATATATCTTGCGGAAAATTGCCTCTGCTTCCGTCGGGCGATCAGCGGCCAGAAGGAGATTGGCTTTGCCCACGGAGTCAACAATATTCAAGATCGCATCGTGATAGGGCTGACCATCTACATGCACCGATTGCAGCATCGAAACTTGCACCGAAGGCCGCGTTGTGCCATACGCCGCCGCGCTGGCCATCGCCTGCTGGTAGCGGAAGCGCGCGGCAATACCAGTATCCTCCGGATGCGCTGCCGCCAGACAGCTTGCCACCAGCGTCACAGCATTTCCCGTACTCTTTAGTTGACACACATTATAATAAGACTTCGCTGCAGACAGCGCAGCCTCGGGTTGATTCAGCGCGAGCAGGGCTTTAACGCGAAACTCCAAGAGCGGCTCAATCCCATCAATCCCCGGCCGACCCGCTGCCGCCGCGAGCGACACGTCCGCCGCCTCTTGATAATGCCGCGTGTTCATCAATGCTGGCAACCACTGCCGCCAGGTATCTATCACGACATGTCGGTTATGAATCCAGTATTGGATTTGTCCCACAGCATGGGCCACTTGAGCCGGATCCCCGCTGCCGATCTCGGACTTAATCTCGTCGTTGGAATCATCATTCGGTTTTGACGTGAAATCCGAAACCTGTGCTCTTGCGCCGCTGACGAGAATTGCGCAAAGAGAAATTCCTGCAAACAATCGAATCATCGGCATGTCGGGCCTCCTTTGTAGCGATCAAGCACAATATACACTGCGGAAACAATACTCATTAAATTTTTTCAGGATTTTTCTTGCATTTGCTTCGATCATGGGCAATTATGCTTACACTTGTGCATTATAAATGGCCTTGAGGCGTCTTTCGGGGCTGAAAGATGAAGAGTCGCTCGGACAAATCAAGAGTCGGTTTCGGAAAGGCAGCGGTCGCGGTTGCTGCCACCGGGCTTAGCGTTCTGCTATTGGCATTTTTTCTGTGGATGCTTTTCCCGGGTTGGCATGGGACATCCGAAGCGGCCATTAACGCCCAATTAAAGGCCACTTTGCCTCCCCCTCTGCGGACGGACAAGGTGGCCAAACTGGATCGCGCGGCGGCATTGGCTCTAATTCCGTCGGTCGGCTCGTCAATCTCTTCGTTGCAAATTGAGGGATTGCCCAAAGATGTAGTTACCGCGGCTCAAGTTGCAACGATTCCCTTGTCCGATCCGGTAGCGCTGGCTGAGGCGATGTCGCCTGGAGATCCGAAGGTCTTGGAATGGTTCAGGAAATGGCGCGAAAAACAGCCCACCTCTGACATTTCGTGTTCGTTTGGTGTGGACGGACCAGTACAGACCGACGTGCCAGACGCGGATCGAAACGAGCTCGCCGGTTTGCTGCTTTCATCGCCATTACCTTGGCGTTCGCTATTCAGGCTGGGGGATGCCTACCAACAGCTTACGGGTGATTCCCGAACCACGGTAATATTCTACTCTGTCGCTGACCAGGAAACCGAGAAAGAGCTCCAGTTTATTGCGCCAGGCTCCGATGCCGCTGATCCTATCCTAACGGCAATGAACGATTCGCGCCGGCTTCTTTGGGATGCCCTCGATTCGTATGGCTCCCGCCCAGCGCTTGACGCTCTCGTCAATGTAAACGCCGATTTGGCTCATTGGGTCAAGCCGGGCGACCCCACACTTGAGGATGCACGGCGCCATGCCATACTAGGGATCGCCGAGTGCCAATACGTCAAGGGCGAGGCCGGCGAAGCAGCTTCGCTCCTTCTTAAGCTCGACACCGCTGGCATGACGGAAAACGAACAACTTGGCGTCGCATGGATTAAGGCACTCGCGCTTTTCAAGGCTAATCGGTATCCTGAGGCTGTCGACCAATTTAAGTTCGTCGCTTCAGATCCCAGTTATCAGTATTCAAGTGATGCCGCCGCCTACGTGGCTATGTGCCTGTGGCGATCGGGAGATAAGCCGGCGGCGGAAGCGGCATTTACGGAATGGATTAGTTCATTCCGTCCGGACCCGGTGACGACTAAGAGTTTTAGGAGCTATATGGCCGGCACCCCGGTTTTTTGAGCGTAAGTTGGTTGTTGAAAACCTGCGGAACGTCATTGCCCTTGATTAAAGTGTTCTTTAGAGAACTCTGGAAAGGATCTCATGCGTCGTAAAGGATTTATCGTGGTAACTGTGGCCTTCTTTGTTATTGGTTGGATAGTTGCAAAGTCTATGGCCTACAGTGGTGGCGTTAGCTGCCCGAGCGTCTGCTTAGACGCCGGGAGTTGCTTTAACCAAACACCGTATGGGTGCACGGGCACTGAAACTGATAATGTAGCGTCCGCGACCACATGCACCACGCCAGGCCCCAATACCTATTGCAGTGCGGTGGGAAACACATTTGTGTGTGCGATTACCTATAATTGTTCTGGATACGTAATGCAGAATGGAGGCATACATTGTAGCATTGGCGCACCGACCATTTTGTGGACCAACCAAAACTATCAATGCTTCCTTGTACTTTGATGTTTCGTAGATATACAATTTTTATCGTAATTAGTGTGCCTGCGTTATTGCGAGGAGTTTTATAATAATGAGATCGCTTAACGAAAGGCGGCTAGCAGGCACTTTTGCGATATTGGTTTTTGCGCAACTTGCCGCCGGATCTTCCGACAATGATTTACTGTATACACTGCGCGACCTTCGCGCCGCGACGGTAGCATCGGTTGCATCGGGTCGCGGCGAGGGAATGATGGACACCCGGATGGAAATGGTTTCGCAACATTTGATGGAATCCACTCCAGCGCACAAAATTCGATTCATCTTTTCGGGTTCGACAAGTCTACTATTCGAATATCAGTCGTCGCCCAATGACGCGAAATTGCTTCAGTCAAGACTGTGGAACAGCACTACACTTAGCTATTATTATGCCGGACCCGACAGACCCGGCAATGTTTTAATAAAGGGCAGGCGCCCGGGCAGTTGGCTGTCAACAGCAGAACTGCCGGGGATGTCGTACATGGACATTACCCACAACCCTGTTGTTTTTGGTGACGAGGGGGCAGATTTCGATGGGATCGCGAATAATCCACGGGTAAAAATTGATCGGAACGGCAAAAGTATAACGACGGAAGACGATGAGACGACACCACCGAACTGTCCATTTGTAGACACGGAACATTACGCCGAGAAATTTGACGCGTTGTTGGGAGGAATGCTTATAAGTTTCTCTAACTCTCACGCGCACAAGGACAAGAATGGCCAGGATAGCGCTAAATGCGAGTATTCCTGGGAATGGGCCCGCAGCGGTGGCTTCGTCTTGCCGACTAAGTACACTGCTGATATCGTAAGCTATGACGCGGCGGGTGCAGTCGTTTCGAAACAGCATTGCGATATTGTGTTTAGTCGTGTGGAGCTTAGCGATAAGCCTGGGGCGACTTTGACCATGGACGATATGATGATTCCGGCCGGGACACCCGTCGAGGACGCCATCCGGCAGCGAACCTATATATACGCGGGCGACAAGACGGTACCTGAAAAGAGCAGCTCGACCCAGCCTTCCCTGTAAGAATGATGTTCCTACAAAGACAATGATTTGAGTTTATGCTCAGCAAGTTAAATACATGGGCTCTTCTGCTTATTGCCTTCATCCTCGCGGCTGGAATCGGTGGCGGCGCAGAAATTATGATTCACCCTCGCCATTACCCAATTGGGCCACGATTGGCAATTACGCCCACAATGATTGATCTGGGAATGATCGACCAGGGAGCCTCGGCGAAAGGGACCTTCAACGTCGAGAGCGTCGGTGCCGAAACAGTGCAAATTGTGAAGGTATCGGCAAATTGCGGATGTACTTTGGTCGAACCTCGGAAGAAGCGGTTGGCCCCGGGCGAGACGACGATAGTGGATGTTACATTCAATAGCACTGGTTATTGGCGCAGATTTGTAAAGCAGGTGATGGTTCAGTCGAATGATACTTTGCACCC
>Ga0302326_10027583_pt1 | contig 11451 bp, 9 predicted proteins | sample Palsa_T0_3_FD_202264 | JGI IMG/M metagenome (GOLD analysis project Ga0302326, IMG submission 202264) | Peat permafrost microbial communities from Stordalen Mire near Abisko, Sweden - Palsa_T0_3 | ecosystem: Environmental > Terrestrial > Soil > Palsa > Peat permafrost | place: Sweden: Abisko...
GGAGGATTTTTTGGTATTTCCGTTTCGAGCGAATCACCGGAGGGATGATCAATGAGGGCAAGACATCGGGCGCGACCAGCTGCAGTAATTGAACCGCGCCGTCGGCTCGAGCAGGTTACGACACTGACCGCCGCGGTGATGGCGGCGATCTATGGCACGCACGCGCGCGCCGATGCTGATGAGGGCACCCTGTCGCTACAGGAAGTTGTCGTGACGGCGACGCGCCGTGAGGTGTCCGCGCAGGATCTTCCTATCAGCATCACGGCGGTCTCGGGTTCCGATCTCGAGCAGGCCGGTATCGAAGACATGTCGTCACTCGCCCATTCCATGGCGGGTGTCAATTTCACCGACAAGGGGCCATTCAGCGGCATCAACGGCTCGGGGCTGATCATTCGTGGTCTGAATAGCGAAGGCACGGGGGGGCAGCTGGGTCTTGCGACGCCGGTGGTGCCGCCGGTGGCGACCTATGTCGACGATACGCCGCTGTATTTCAACATACGGCTACAGGACCTCGACCGGGTGGAGATCCTGCGCGGCCCACAGGGTACCCTCTACGGCTCTGGGTCTCTCGGCGGCACGATTCGATTCGTGCAGAACGCGCCGGATCCATCGGGCTTTGATGCCAGAGTAGAGGTCGGGGTCGGGGACACGCAGCACACCCACGCGCCCAACGAAGAGGTCAACGGCATGCTCAACCTGCCGCTGTCCGACACACTCGCTGTACGCCTTAACGCCGGCTGGACCTACGATGCCGGGTTCATCAACCAGCCTAACCTCTACGCGCTCAATTCAGCGGGAGCGCCGTTGGCGGCCCAACCGGGCAATGTGTTCAGTCCGCCGGAGATATACGCGAAGGATGGCACCAATTCGTATCAATATCACACGGCCCGCATATCAGCCCTGTGGAAGCCCAGCGATGAATTCCACGCCGAGGTCAACTATTACTACCAGCTCGGAATTGCGAACGGTTTTCCGTACGCAGCGACCAGCTCCGCGGCCTACAATCAAATGCTGGGCGCGTCGGAGCAGAACAGTCTCGCCGGCAGTTGCGCGAACGCTGCGGCCAACGGCGCCCCCTGTACCAATCCGACCCCAGCCGCGCAGCTCTACAATGCCGCGGTGCCAGGCGGAGTCGATAAACTGTCGAACGCTGACAACAGTCTGGAAGGAGCGCACGACGCCGTCGATCTAATATCCCTGACGTTGGAATACGACATGGGATTCGCCACCTTGACCTCGGATACGTCCTGGGCGCAGCACCTGAACCACTCGATGGATGACCTCACCACCGTCTATGCGAACTTTGGCTTCTATCAGAGTATCTACGGCCAGAACCCGCGCACATTCGTGGTCGGCCACGATGAACTCGATGACAGACCTCTGACGCAGGAGTTGCGCCTGGCCTCGAAGCTCGGCGGCACATTCGACTGGGTCGGCGGCCTGTTCTACAAGAACGAATACGAGAACATTCAGGAGCACGAGTTCTATCCGGGCTATTTGAATTTCTTCAATAGCTGCTCGGCGACCTACGGTCCCGCAACCAGCAACCAGTTTCTTTATGAGATTCCATCCTACTGCGGCGTCGGCGAGACCGGCTACACCCCGGGCGTCAACAGCTCGCTCTACGGCATCCCGATTCCCCTGGACCAGACCTATATTGGCGACTTTGAAACGCGCTTCAAGGATCTGGCCGCCTTTGGTGAGTTAACGGCGCATTTGACACAAGCTTGGAGCATCACTGGAGGTACGCGGGTATTCAAGCAGACCGTATCGCAATCACAGCAGACCGGCCTGTTGTTCGACAGTGGCGGCTTGTTCCTGGTTCCCATATCCGCCGGCGGCATTGGGCCGCCACCCGTCGCCAATAGTTCACTGAGCGGTTCCTGGAGCCGCGCTCTGTGGAAGGCCAACACCGCCTATCAGCTCGACCCGACCAATCTGGTCTATGCCACCTACTCGCAGGGATTCCGTCGTGGCGGCGTCAACGCACTGCCACCGGCCGAACCTGCCGAGGGCTATGTGACGCCAGCCGCGCTCTCCAAGCTTCAGCCGGATACCGCAGATAACTATGAGATCGGCATCAAGGGAACCTTGATGAGCCGTTTTCGTTATTCGGCGGATGTGTTCGACATTCAATGGAAGAACGTTCAGGAGGGCGTGCAATTGACCCCGTTGGTGTTGCCCGCATCCCTCAATGTCGGCGACGCTTTCAGTCGCGGATTCGAAACGGAATTCGAGGCACTGTGGACGCGGCATCTCTCGACGATGGTGAACTACACCTACGATCAGACCAAGTTGACGTCCGTGGAGCCTTTGATAGGCAGCGCTCTACCGGGCACGCCCAAGAATAGCCTTGCAGTCGACTTCGCGTATGGGCAGATGGAATTCGCGGGTGGACAGCTACGCTACGATATCGACGCCCACTACCAGAGCTCATTGATTCCAGCGCTCTCGGCAACGGTACCCACCGTGGGAGGCTATACCATGCTAAATACGCGCTTGAGTTTCGCCCACACCCATTGGCTCACGTCGATATACGTCAACAATCTGACCAATAATCTCGGCATCACCTCCTATTCAGACCCGGCCATCTACGGTAATCGCTCACAGGCGATCGTCTCCCAGCCGCGCACGTTCGGCCTCACCGTTGCGTACTCGTTCAAAGAGCATTGACGACTGGCAGGCTGTATTCGACCGGACCGCGCTCATCGAAGACGCCATGAGCGCCGGACAAGCCACGCCAAGGCCTCTGACCAGCTTGTAGCCGTGCCCTCGGGCGGCGCGGCGCTGTCCTGCGGGTCGCGGCGGCACAGCGGGCGAGCTGAAGACAAGTGGCCGATTACTGCGGAACGGCGCGTCTTACATCGCAATTTCGAAAGCAAGACGCAGCAATTCACTAGTTTCTTTGAAGCAAAGAATGCGCGATCATCAATCAATCAGTGCAGGCCCCGTGGAGCAGTCCCCATGATTCGAACCGGCAAGCAATATCTGGAATCCATACGCGACTCCCGCGAGGTCTATATCAACGGCGAGCGAGTGAAAGATCCCGCAAGACACCCGATGTTCAAGCCGCTGATCGACATCCGTGCGCGGATCTACGATATGCAGCATGAGGCGGCAACCCGCGAGATTCTGGCCTATCAGGAGAAGGGGGAATGGAACGCAGTGGCCAACAAACTGCCGCGAACGCAGCAGGACTGGTGGCAAAAGCGTCGCGCCACCGACACCGTTCTCGAGGAAATCGGCGGAATCGTAACCCGGGTCGGCGATGAAACAGTAGGCGAAATGTGGTCGCTGTTTGATGGTCAGGATGTGCTCAATGAGGTCGATCCGCAGTTCTCGACCAATATTCGCAACCACATCGAAGCTGTTATTCACGGCGATCCGTTTCATGTCTCCGCAAATACCGATCCTAAGGGAGATCGTTCCAAACCTCCGCAGGAACAGGATCCCGACATGATGCTGCACGTGGTGAAGGAAACCGATGCCGGCATCGTGGTGCGTGGGGCGAAATATGAGACGGCCGCACCGTACGCCAATCAGGCTTTCACCAAACCTACCAATGCCAATTGGGGAAACGCGGCGTTATCGGACTACGCCGTGGGCTTTGTCTGCGATCTCGGCTCCCCCAATATCAAATTCATCTGTCGCACGGGTTTTGCCGGGCGTGCGCCGGCAGTCGATTACCCGCTGTCCAATCGTTTTGATGAGGTCGATGCGCTGGTGATTTTCGATGACGTGCTCATTCCGTGGGAGAATGTGCTGTTCTATCGACACACCAAAGCGGCGACGTTCATCCGCGCGACGCTGCATCGATATTCAGCGTTCGCTTTTGTGCAGCGCAATCTGAAACTCGCGGACATGATGATCGGCGCGGCGCTGTTTAACGTCAGGCAGACCGGGCTTGACAAGCAGCAGGCGGTGCAGGAAAAGCTCGCGCAGCTGGCAGTGTATCGTGAGGGTATCAACGCACATTTGACCGCAGCGATCGCGCTCGCCGAGATGAGTCCGGCAGGGTTGCTTATGCCCAACCAATCGCTGCTCTATGCTGGGCGGGTCATGGCCTGTTCGCAATTGCATGAGATGATGCATATCGCGCGCGAACTCTGCGGTGGTCAGATCTGTGTAACGCCGGACAAGGCTTCGTTCGATGCGCCGGAGACGAAGCCCTGGTTGGACAAATTCTATTCGGTCAATGAGCGCTGGGTCGCTGAGGACCGCCGCAAGCTCTTGGCGTTTGCGCGCGACATGCTGAATTCGGACTACGCGGGTCATCGGCTCACGTTTCAATTATTTGCGCAGTCTCCGCCGTTCGCCCACTTGGCCGCGGTATATCGCAATTTCGACTGGGACGGGCCACTCGACTTCGTGCGAAAAGCCGCGGACCTGTCTGACCGCGTGACTGAGAAGAGCGGGCGAGCGCCCGGCGACGGTGCGGTCAATCAGTGGTTCGGCGAACGCGCGCCGCCGACGGAATCGCCGCCCGAGGCGGCCGGGGCTGCAGCCTGAGCGGGCCGTGAGCGGCTCACAGGTCAACGCAATGTCCTTGCCGGATCCGGTGCTCCGGCAGCGATTCCTGAACGGAATGAGCCACGCCGCCTGCACCGTGAATGTCGTGACAACGGACGGCGTTGCTGGCCGACACGGCGTCACGGTTTCAGCCATGGTCTCCGTCTCCGCCGATACGCCGCAGCCGACGCTATTGGTGTGTATTCATCACTTGAGCCCGGTCGCTGGCGCGCTCCTGGAGAACGGGGTGTTCTGCGTCAACGTGCTACGCGAGGACCAGGTACACATCTCCGACAGTTTCGCCGGACGGAGCGGGGCTCAGGGGAACGCGAAATTCGATTGTGCACGCTGGACGTCGCAGGTCACGGGCGCCCCTCGCGTCGTCGATTCGATGGTCGCCTTTGATTGTCAGGTCATCGCCAGCGAACGCGTTGGTTCGCATTTCGTGATATTTGGTTCAGTTCAAGATATCTTTGTAGCGGGGGTCGGCGCTCCCTTGATCTATGCCAATCGTGCTTACGGGGTACCACAACGGTTTCATCAGCGATTCACACCCAGTGCGCAGGACGGCCCGACGGACGGGGCGCTGGCGCTCGGTTGTTTCCAGACCTTCGCCCCATATGTGGTGCCGGCGTTGGTGGCGCGCCTCAAGAAGCTGCATCCGGGAATCGCGCTCACGCTAGTGGAAGCTGATCAGAACCATCTGCTCGCAAGTCTTCGTCGCGGCGAACTCGACGTTGCGCTGCTATACGACTTCGGGCTGGATGAGGACATCCACGTTGAGCGACTTGCAGAATTGACCCCCTACGTGCTGTTGCCGGAGGGGCATGCGCTGTTCGAGACCACGGCAATTGCGTTGGACGCATTGGTACAGGAACCTTTAATTCTGCTCGACGTCGAGCCGAGTCGAGACTATTTCTTATCACTGTTCCGCAATCAAGGTCTGGAGCCGTTTGTCGGTTACCGCACGAGTTCATTTGAAATGGTGCGGGGCCTCGTCGGCCACGGGCTCGGCTACAGTCTACTGGCAACAAAGCCGGCCAACAATATCTCCTATGACGGGCGCGCCCTGGTGACACGATCCTTGACCAGCGAGGTGGAGAATAGTCATTTGGTGCTCGCGCATTTGGCGAGCCGCGCCATGGATGCCAGTGCGCTTGCCTTCGCTGGCCACTGTCGATCGTTTTTCGGAGCTAGCCATGCACACCCGCATACGTAAGTTCAATACTCGAGATACTTACCCGGAACAAAAGCTCGACAATGATCTATGCCAGGCAGTTGTGGCTCGTGGCACCACGGTGTTCGTCCGCGGACAGGTTGGACAAGATCTCGACTCGGCGGTGAATGTCGGAGTGGGAGATGTTGCTGCACAGACCGAGCAGGCCATGAAGAACATCCAGCAACTTCTGAGCGAAGCCGGTTCCAAGCTGGAGCATATTTGTAAGATAACGATCTATCTGACCGATGCGCGGTTTCGGGAGACTGTCTATCGGATCATTGGCCGTTGGCTGCGGGGGGTATATCCCGTATCGACGGGCATCGTAGTCTCCGGTCTAGCGCGCCCCGAGTGGCTCGTGGAAGTGGACGTGACCGCGGTAATTCCCGATGAGAAGTGAGCGGTGACGTTCTCGATCGTCGCGCGCTCCGCCGATGCAAAAAGCTTCGGGGTTGCGATCGCTTCGTCGTCGCCCGCTGTGGCGGCTCGCTGTGCGCACGCACGTACAGCCGCCGGCGCGGTAGCAACTCAAAATATTACCGATCCGTCGCTAGGACCGGCCATCCTCAGCGCGTTGGCGCACGGTGCCAGTGCCCGGGAGGCCCTCGATCAAGCGCTAAGCGCTACTCCATACGGCGACTATCGACAGTTGCTCGTGGTGTCAGGCGAGGGGTCACCCGTGGTCCACTCTGGCGCCAGGGCGCTGGGGATTGTTGCCACGGCCACCGGGGCGCGGGCCGCCGCTGCGGGCAATCTCCTGGCGCGGCCGGAGGTCCCTGCCGCCATGATCGCAGCATTTGCCGAGGCCGACGGGCCACTGGGCGCGTGCCTGTTGCGCGCGCTGCGCACGGGTTTCGAGCTCGGCGGTGAGGCTGGTCCGATTCATTCCGCAGGCCTGCTGGTTGTGCGGGACGTCAGTTGGCCGATTGTCGATTTGCGCGTTGATTGGAGCGATGATGATCCGGTTGCCTCGCTTAGCGCGATCTGGGATATATACGCGCCGCAGATCGAGGACTATGTTCGACGTGCCGTCAATCCTGCCGCGGCACCGAGTTTCGGCGTGCCTGGCGACCTATGAAATATACATTCCGGCAACTGACGTATTTCATCGCGGCCGCGGAGACCGGGAGTATTACGCTGGCTTCGAAGCGCGCCAGTATCTCCCAGCCCGCGATCTCAACAGCCATCTCGCACATCGAACGTGAGCTCGATGTGCAACTGTTTCTTCGTCATCATGCACACGGACTGTCGTTGACGCCGGCCGGACGCGCTGTGCTGCGCGACGCCAAGCAGCTGCTCAAGCAGGCCGAGGGGCTCTATTCTGCTGCCGCAGAGGCCAGCCATCAAATCCGTGGTGAACTTTCGGTGGGATGGTTTTCCACTCTGGCGCCGATCGTGATGCCGGAACTGACACAGTCGTTTCTGAAGCAGTTTGCGGAAACGCAAGTCCGCTGTCGAGAAAACCATCAGGAAGGTCTCTTGCAGAGTCTGCGGGAATCGGAGACCGAGGTAGCAATCACCTACGACCTGCAGATCAGCGACGACATAAGCTTCTTGCCGCTCGCGACTCTGCCGCCATACGCATTGTTTGCGAGCTCCCATCCGCTGGCTCATGAGCGACATGTCAAGCTCAGTCAGCTGGCGCCGCTGCCAATGGTGCTGCTTGATTTACCGATGAGCCGACAATACTTTTTGTCGCTGTTCATTCGCGAAAGGTTGGAGCCCAACATCGCGTGGGCGTCCTCACAGCAGGAAGTGGTCCGAACCATGGTGGCAAATGGCCTGGGTTACACCCTAGCCAATGTCCGTCCGCGGGCAAGCGTGGCACTTGATGGACGCCGTGTCCATCGGGTCCCTTTAGGCGGCGATCCCCTGCCGGTGCGCATGGGCATCGCGACATTGAAGCAGCTGAAGAAAACGCGCCTCGTGGAGGCTTTCGAGCGTCACTGCCAGGGATTATTTTCCGAATCCTACATTCCGGGCATGGCATGTCCAATCGCACCGCCGCGCCGCAATCGGCGCTGAGGGCGCCGGGCTGATGGGTATGTCGCGCGTCAATTGAGGGAGCAAGGGAATGGGGTACCCCGAAGTTTGGCCACGCATTGCGGTAGTGGGGGCTGGTGCAGTGGGGGGATATTTCGGCGGGATGATGGCACGCGCCGGCGCTCCGGTCGTCATGATTGGGAGGAGCTCGTTTGTTCAAGCGGTACAAGCCAACGGCCTCTTTCTCGATACTCTGACGTTCAAGGAGTACGTGCCAGTCGAAGCCTCGAGCGATATCAGTGCAGTACGGGGCGCAGAGATTGTGCTCTATTGCGTCAAGACCACCGACAACGTCCGAACATCACGCGAGCTGGCGCCTTTCCTTGAGCCCGGCTCGATTGTCCTGAGCCTTCAGAACGGCGTCGACAATGTCGAGAGGATTCGAGCGGCGGCGAACATTACCGCGTTGCAGGCGGTGGTTTATGTTGCCGCCTCGGTGCCTGAATCCGGTCACATCAGGCATGTGGGCCGCGGCGATCTCGTCGTCGGCCCGGATACGGACCAAACGCAAGTGCTTGCAGCGCTCTTTGCGCGCGGTAGTGTCCCTTGCCGGATTAGCGACAATATAGAAGGCGAGCTTTGGACCAAATTGATTTGGAACTGCGCCCTGAACGCAATCTCGGCCCTTGGCCATGCGAAATACAGCCGCATAGCCGGCTATGCCGATGCTCGGAGGCTGATGGAGACAATTATCGAGGAGGTGCTGGCAGTGGCGCAGGCCGCGCACGTGGTACTTCCCGGCCTGGATAGCGTAGACCAGGCCATGGCTGGTGCCCTGATGATCGCCACACAGATGGCGGAGGCAATGTCCTCGACTGCCCAGGACCTGAACCGCGGTAAACCCACGGAGATCGACTCGCTGAATGGCTTCATCGCGCGGCGAGGCTTCGAGCTCGACGTACCCACACCAGTGAATCATGCGCTGTACACTCTGGTTAAGCTGGCCGAACTCGCATAGATACGGCGGTCGCGCTCAGCCGCTCACGGCGCCGCTGAATCATTGTCGGACGCTGGGTTGAACTCAGTCATGACCTGCCGCTTGGTACGATTGATGACAAGTCGGACCGCGTCTGCTCGTGCATAGTGACCGGCAGGATCGGCCGTGGCCTTGGCTAAGGTGATCAACGTGGGATCGAGTTGAGCATAGAGGATGCCTTCCTGATCCTCGGCCAAGGGCTCGCAAAGCGCCCGTCCGTCGGGCGCATAAATTACCGTGAAGCCACCGCCCGGCTTGCTGGTACGCGGATTGAGCAGATGAGCCTTTTCGGGTGTATCGCACAGCAAATCGAACATTTCCTGCGATATCACTGCGCAGGGTGCAAGAACGAAACAACCACCTTCGACCGCATAGATTAAGCTCGCCGCATTGTTTACCTCTGGTCCCAACGCGTAGGCGATATCGCGATAGATTGACAGACTGGGCCACGCCGCAACATGAACTTCCTCGTGCTGTGCATACATCGCCATTTTCATGAGCGGCTGTACATGTTCCCAACAGTTTAGCGCTCCGAGCCGTCCGAATGGCGCCTCGACAACCACCAGATCCGATCCATCGCCCTCGCCGAATACGGTACGTTCAATATGAGTGGGCTTGAGCTTGCGCCTTGCCAGAAGAAGTGTGCCCTTTGGATCGATAATGGCCTGTGCCATGTAGCGGCTGCCCATCGCGCGCTCGGAAAAACCCATGACGACCGTGACGGCGGATCGCTTGACGATGGCCTGCAGTCGCCGCATCTGCGGTGAATCCACCGCCAAACTGTTGTCGTGGTATCGAGGGAAAAACGCCAGGGCGTCAGCCGGCGTGCCCAAGTAGATGAACCAAGGAAATCCGGGCAACCAGGTTTCTGGGAACGCCACCAATTCCGCTCCGGCCCTTGCCGCTTTCTCGATCAATACTGCCGCTTTATCGATGGAGGCTTCCAGGTCCATAAACACTGGCGCAGCCTGCACAGCTGCCGCCTTGATTGATCTCATTGGCGCGTATTCCTCGAAACTTGCACGTCCGAATGGAGGTAGTCGCTCTTGGCGCGGGTCAGTAGGTAGTACACGGTGGCCGGTACGATCAGACCCACTATCCATGCAACGTCGTATCCTAGTCGAGCGGCGATGGGTCCGGTATAGAATTCCTGGCTGATAAAGGGAACCTGGCATACGCACCCGAGCGTATAGGTGCCGAGGCCTGCGGCGTTGAATCTGGCATACCGCCCGTCCGGGGTGAATAGATCCGCCGCGACGTAACGACCGTGACGAATCCAATAGTAATCCACCAGGTTAATGGCCGACCACGGGATTAGAAAGGTGACAATGAAGAATATGAAATTCTCATAGGCGTGTAGAAAATCCTTGCTCGCCGCGCCGGCGATGATACCGCCCGCCGCGGAGAGCCCAACAATGAAAACCGAACGTTGCGGGCGATTGGCTTTCATTCGCCTGTACAGGCTCGTAACGATCGTCAGGCTGGACATCATGGCACCGTAAATATTGAGTGCTCCGATGTTGGCCAATCCCACCACCAGCGTGAGAAGTGTGATGGTTTTCAGCCACACGCCCACGCTGTTGGCGACCTCTGCTGTACCAGTAATCGTGTCTGCCCCAGCAAATGCTGTTTGGATCCCGGCACCCAAAACCATGATCCATACGCCGCTGCTGATGGCACCTACGTAGGTGAACCAGAATGCCTGCGCCGTCGAGGTTTGAACGGGCAAGTAGCGGGAGTAATCGGCCACGTACGGGCCGTAGGAAATATAATAGGCCGCAATAATTGAGACGATCATCAAAAATGGCTTGATCTGAAACAGCGTTGCGGAGACGGCGGAGACAGTGGGAAATGAGCGCCAATGTTCCACTAAGCCAACGGTGAGAAGGGTGAACACGATGACGTATATGGGGGTGATGACCCAGCCAACGCGATGCATCATGTTATAGCCGAATAGCACCAATACCAGAGACAGTGAAGTCAATAGCGCCACGCCGAGCCCGATACTTATTCCGCATAACAGGTTGAGGGCCTGTGCCCCGAGTATGGCGCCGCCGGCGTAATAGCCCAGATACATTGCGACGACGATGATCAGGGGCAGGTTCGCCCCATAAAAACCGAACTGCGCCCGACTCTGAATCATCTGCGGCAGACCAAGTTGCGGTCCCTGAGCGGAGTGATAGGCCATGAATACAGTCCCCACCAGTGCACCGGCAACGATCGCGACGCTGCCCCAAAGCAGACCCAGACCAGTCGTTCCCGCAATAGCTCCCGTAGCAAGCGTGACAGCCATGGCATTGGCGCCGAACCAAAGGGTAAACAAATCCTTGGGGTGACCGTGGCGCTCGTGCGCGGGAATGTAATCAATACCATGGCGCTCGAGCTGAAGAACGTCGGTATCGGGGTCCGCGTGCACGCGTCCGATCCGGTCAGGTGTTTTCATTGGAATGTCGTCGCTCCTTGCGAAATATCGCGCGAATTCATGAGATTCCCTCGTGATTGCCTCGTAGAATGGTCATTGAGTTGCATGCGTGCTTTCGATAAACTTTCAGAATAATTCATATTGACCGCCTAGTAGAGCTCAATCTGCCGGAGGCGGCCAATTTCACCAACGTCTGACGACAGGTCTCTATGACTCAAAAACCTGCGCGCCTGAATTATCAGAATCGCGGCTCCTACTATGATCGAATTATCCCGGCTGCAGATA
>Ga0302326_10027584_pt1 | contig 11450 bp, 13 predicted proteins | sample Palsa_T0_3_FD_202264 | JGI IMG/M metagenome (GOLD analysis project Ga0302326, IMG submission 202264) | Peat permafrost microbial communities from Stordalen Mire near Abisko, Sweden - Palsa_T0_3 | ecosystem: Environmental > Terrestrial > Soil > Palsa > Peat permafrost | place: Sweden: Abisko...
ATCGTTTGGTTTCTTCAAAATCGAAACTTGCATCGACAGAAAAAACTTTAATTACCAACAGACCCGAAGCTCGGATTTTCTCGCAATCGTCCAACGGCTCTCCCCCGTGAAACTGAATAACACTCAATTCGTGTTTCTTGGCCAGTCTCAATATCTCATTCGTCGACTCATGGACAAAAACGCCTACCCGTTTGATCCGCTCGGGAAAGTCAGCCGGGACGTTAAATCCGTTTCCAACAAATCGTTTCGATCCTGAATAAAAAATAAAGCCCATATATTCCGGATGAAGCGCCGCAACCGCCCTGATATTCTCCTCCTCCCGCATGCCACATATCTTTACATACATAACCGTGAAATTCTCATTTTCCAAAACCAGGCTGTAAAACTTCCTTGGTGGGACCCCTTCGTTCCCTCTTCATTCTCGTCATTGCCCGGATAAAGTCCATCGCCGCCTTTTCCGGTCTACTGGTTTGCATAAATTTCTGACCCATGAGAAACCCCTGAAAACCGTATTCGATCAACTCCAAAATAACCTCGGGTGACTCAATGCCGCTCTCGGAAACTTTGACAACGGAACTTGGAATCAGGGGAGAAAGTCGTTTGCTCGTTTCGATATTCACGTCAAATGTTCGGAGATCCCTGTTATTAACACCGATCAGATCCACATCGGAAGCTCTATTTTTTCGGAGTTCGTCTTCATTGTGCACTTCCATAATCACTTCCAAGTTCAACGAATGGGCAAAGGAATTTAACGCGCTAAGCTTTTCCGGCTGTAAGGCTGCCGCGATCAGCAGGATCGCATCGGCTCCTATGGACTTCGATTCAACAATTTGATATTCGTCGATCACAAAATCCTTTCTGAGAATGGGGCAAAAATTAAATTTCCTCGCCACCGTGAGGTCTTCATTACTACCACCAAAGAAATGATGATCCGTTAAAATGGAAAGGGCCGAAGCTCCGGCCTGCATATACCCAATAGAGGTCCGCTCTATTGAAATATAGGGATTGATTATTCCCCGGGAAGGCGACTTCCGTTTGATCTCCGCAATAATTCCGGACTTATCCTCTCGTTGCAGGTATTTCCTCAGCGAAACAGTGGGCGAAGGAAAGTAAATACTTTGCTCCAACAGTTTTACGGGATAAAGACTTCTTCGCTCTTCCACTTCCTTACGCTTGTGCTCAAGTATGGTATCCAGGATATTCATAGATCGTGTTTTTGGTATTGAGGTGCGGAGGTGTTGATGTTTAGTTCGCTACGTTATTCGCTTTGTTTTTTTGCTCGCACGCCGAATGAAATAAAATTAATTTCGCATGTCTACTTCCCCAAAAGTCTCTTAAACGCCATCAACGCCCTTCCCGATTCAAGTGCTTCTCTCGCATTTTCTATGGCATCCGGTATTCCTTTTTTCTGGTTGCTGCAAAAAAGCGCCATCCCCGCGTTAGCTATGACGACCGCATTTTGAGCATCGGTGCCTCGTCCTTCCAGGATCTGCATAAAAATTTTTGCCGATTCCTCAACGGTAGTTCCGCCGCGTAAATCCTCTGGCTTAATTTGGGGCAGGCCCAAATCCGATGGCTCCAGGAGTTTCTCCCCTTCGTTGGTAAAAATTTTGAATGGATGTGTGAGGGATATCTCATCGTACCCACCTATATCGTGAAGGATTACGAAGTCTTTTGAGGTTTCCTGATACAGATACCCATACTGACGGGCCAATTCGAGGCTGAAAACACCGACTAATTGCCGGGGCGGAAATGCGGGGTTAACCATCGGTCCCAGCATGTTGAAAAAGGTCTTCACGCCAAGCTCTTTGCGTATGGGGGCCACGTTTTTCATAGCCGGGTGAAACAGCGGGGCGTGCATAAAGAAAATATTTGCCGTCGTTAGACTTCTCTCAAGTTCTGTACGGTCATGACTGAATTGATAACCAAAAAACTCCAACACGTTGGATGAGCCGCTGACGGAAGACACCCCATAATTGCCATGCTTCGCGACGGGCTGTCCTGCGGCAGCGACCACAAAAGCGGAAAGCGTTGAGATGTTAAATGTATTTTTTCCGTCCCCACCCGTACCACATACATCCATGACCGGAGCATCAAACCGTACGGGAATGCAAAGTTCCAACATGGCGTCCCTGAAACCCTGGAGTTCGTCGATGGTGATGGAACGCATCATGTAGACGGTCATGAATGCAGTCATCTGGCTGGAGTTATATTTCCCCGAAGCCAGATCTACCAGCACCTCACGCGCCGTCTCCTTGCTCAGCGAACAATGTTCAATTAATTCATTCAGGATTGCTTTCATCGTTTATTTTATTTGATTGGAGGGATTTGATTAGAAGATCAAAACAAATTCTGATGAAATTCCATAACTATTTTCCTTACAATTTTCTAAGCTTCCAAATTCTCCTCGTTCACTATTTCAATTTCCCTATCCTCAATTCTTCAACCAATTCTCCACCATTTTTTTCCCTTGTTTAGTCATTATCGACTCCGGGTGGAATTGTACGCCCCGGACATCGTGTTTCCGGTGCGCCAATGCCATAACAAGTCCTTCACCATTCACGGCCGTTACCTCGAGGTCGCCTGTGATGCTTTCAGGAACGACGGCCCAGGAATGATAATGGGTCGCCTCAAATGTTTTGGGAACGCCACGAAAAAGGGCTTCTTTCCTACTTCTAACCTGTACCAACGACGTCACTCCATGCAAAACAACAGGAATATTAAATAACCTGGCTCCATAGACTTCGGCAATGCCCTGATGTCCAAGGCATACACCCAAAATGCTTTTGGAAGACCCGTATTCCCGGATGATGTTCTTCATTATTCCAGCTTCATCCGGTATCCCAGGACCCGGAGACAAAAGTATTTTATCATAGCCGATTACCTCTTCCACGCTAATCTTATCGTTCCGCACAATATCCATATCGTACCCTAACTCCCGGATCATATGCACCAGGTTATAGGTAAACGAATCATAGTTATCCAGTACAAGAATTTTCATCTAATCCAGCAGGTTTTCAAATTTCCTCACCCATCTTAATCGCGACCCTCAATGCCTCCAGCTTATTATTCACCTCTTCCAATTCCTTCCGGGGTATTGATTTTGACACGACTCCGGCTCCTGCCTGATAGATAAGGTTATTGTCTTTACTTAAAAAAGTGCGTATCATAATCGCATGATTGATATCTCCATTAAAACCCATGAATCCGATAGCGCCTCCGTAAAAGCCGCGATTGATGTTCTCGTATTTATTGATTAGTGTCATGGCCATCGGTTTGGGTGCACCCGACAATGTTCCTGCGGGAAATGTATCGGCAACGAGTTTTAATGGTGAAACGTTTTCCAGGAGCGTTCCGGTTACCTTGGAAACCAAATGGATGACGTGCGAGTAGTATTGAATCTCTTTGAACACGTCTACGTTCACATCCTTTGAATCCCTGCTCAAATCATTTCTGGCCAGATCAACCAGCATGACGTGCTCGGCGTTCTCCTTCTCATCCAGCATAAGTTGGGCAGCCACCCTGGCATCCTCCGCATCATTCCCCGATCTTCGGAAGGTACCGGCAATAGGGTAAAGAGTGGCCTTCCTATTCTTAATCTGAATCTGCGCCTCCGGGGAGGACCCAAAGATCTTGTAACTACCGTAGTCAAAATAAAACAGATATGGCGAGGGGTTGATCGAACGCAGCGCCCGGTACACATTAAATTCATCCCCCTTAAATCCCCGTGTAAACCTTCTTGAAAGTACAATCTGAAAAATATCTCCCCGATGGCAGTGAGAAATCCCCGATTCTACCATGCGCACAAATTCCGCATCGGACAGGGTGGACGACTCGCGGTCAGGCGAATGAAATGAGAAGGTGGAAAAACGATTGCTGAAAATAATTTTTTCAATTTTTTCCAGGGTCGACGCCGCACCAAAGGACTCAATGCTGTTTTCAAATAAGGTAAGATCATTTGAAAAATGATCCACAACGATGACATAGCGATACACCTTGTACAAAATATCAGGAACCGATTGATCGGCCGGGGTTATATCAACATCTTCAAAAAAACGAACGGCGTCATACGACATGTATCCGAAAAGCCCCGAAGAAATATACTTTGGATGAATTTGCTCCGCTTCAAATTGCTTTCTGAAATCATCCAGTTTCTCGATGACTTGACCCCGGTAGGTAATCGCTTCAATGAACCTGGATTGATCCGGGTAACGAACTTCAATCTGCTCATGGTTCACCTGAAAGGAAGCCATAGGGTCGCAGCAGATGAATGACAAACTATTCTCATGGCCATGATAATCGGAACTTTCCAGCAAAATACTCCCGGCAAAAATATCCCGTAGTTTTAAATAGATATTGACCGGTGTAAGGGTATCGGCCAAAAGTTTTTTAGATCGCGTTACCAGTTTATAGCGCTTCATAAAGTTCCGTCTTTGAATTCTGCTCTTTTAATCTTTGGGTTCTTATAAAAAAAGAAAACCCGCCCCAATGATCGGGACTGGTTTCTATAATTCTTTTTCATTGTTTATACAATAGCCGTCGTCCGATCACCCTTCGATAGGTCCCACCACCAAGCCATCGTATTCAATCTTTTTTTCATTAGTCTCCGTTTTATCCCCGTCGTTTTTCTATTCTTTTTTCTTCGTCCTTTTCACTTTTATCTTTTCTTCCACTACCTCCACCGGAGCCACAATTGTTTTTACAGTGGTTATTCTCTTTGCCCGTTTCTCAAGAGCAGCTCTTTTCCTGGAATTGCCAAAAGAACCTTTGAAACGCTTGCCTTTTTTTGATTTCTTATCCCCTTTCCCCATTCCATTCTAAATTTAAGATGCAATAATAGCGAAGGACGTGATCTTTACAAAATCCTTCAATCCCATTTATCCAATCCTTTCTTCGCCGCTCACCAAATCCTCACCTATCCTTCTCATCCCTGAACATGTTATCACCTGCTTTTACTCCAAAGGCACGGTAAAACTCCAGCATATTAAAAACAGCTCCATTGGCACGGTACATACCCGGAACTTGCACCTTTGTCAATAGCTGAGTGCGAAGGCTCTCATTACGGTATTTTATTCTCCAAATTGTGGCCCATGACATGAAAAACCGTTGATCGGGAGTCAGCCCAGGTGATACATTGAGGCATTTGACCGTTTTCCCGGAAAAACCGATGAAGGCCTTCATAGGCAACGTTCAATCCTCCCAAGTCCCCCAACATACCTGAAAAAATCATCCCCCGGGTGAACCGTGGTGTCGCAGTAAGCAAGGTTGATTCCAACACCTTCCGGCAATTTATTTTCACCCTAATCATTTAATCTTTCGCTCTTTCTGTTTTCCTGTTTCAATCATCCTCCGCAAAATTCATTAAGTTGCCATCGATGCCTCAACCCTCATTCACCGAAAAGCGATTTGTGGTTACCCTGATCTTCGTCACTTCCCTCTTCTTGTTATGGGGGATTGCGATTACCATGGGTGATACCCTTAACCGGCATTTTCAAAATGTATTGCATGTTTCACTATCCCAATCCGGATATGTGCAGTTCTCTATCTTTGGCGCCTACTTCGTCATGGCGGTACCGGCCGGTCTGTTTATGAAAAGATGGGGTTATAAAAACGGCGTTCTGCTGGGCTTGCTTCTTTACGCGTTGGGCGCTTTTTTATTCGTGCCTGCGGCCAACGCAGAGTCTTTTTCTTTTTTCCGGATTGCTTTGTTTATCCTGGCCTGCGGATTAGCCACCCTGGAGACCGTTGCACATCCTTTTGTGGCCTCGCTCGGCGATCAACGAACCAGTGATCAGCGAATAAATTTTGCACAAACTTTTAATGGTGCCGGAGCCGTCATCGGCCCCTTGCTGGGCGGGTACTTCATTCTTCGCGCCGGACAAAATCAGGCAAACCCTTTGGATTCCGTGAAGTTCTTGTACACCGGCATTGGGCTGGTTATAACTTTGATTGCCCTTGCTTTCTCCTTTGTAAAAGTGCCTGCCCTGACGGACCCTCATCGTTCAACGTCCCTCGATGGAGAACACCAAGAACCAAAAAAATTATTTGGACACCGCCATTTTGTGTGGGCCGTTGTCGCTCAATTTTTTAATGTGGCCGCGCAGGGTGGTACCTGGGCCTATTTCATCAATTATGGCGTTAGGAAAATTCCGGGCATGACCGATGAAAAAGCTGCCTACTTCTTCTCATTGAGTATGGTGATGATGCTGTTCGGTCGTTTTATCTCCACGCTGCTGATGCGCTTTTTAGCTCCAAATAAATTACTTGCGTTCTACGCTTTTATGAATATTATAATGTGTCTGATCGTAGCCCAAAGCTGGGGATACGTTTCTTTCATTGCGCTGATCATGATCAATTTCTTCTTTAGCATTATGTTCCCCACAATTTTTAGTTTGGGTCTGAAGGATTTAGGTAAGCATATCCAGCAAGCATCGTCTTTTATTGTCATGGGTGTTGTGGGTGGCGCAGTCTTCCCCACCCTCATGGGGCTTGTTGCCAATCATGATGTCGCCGCCGCCTATTACTTACCTATTATTTGTTACTTCGTTATCTTTTTGTTCGGGTATAACTTTTATAAAGTCAGGCCTTGAAGCCGTTGGCGATTACGCCTGGCCGAGGAAAATTTCAATCAAGTCCCGAATTGACTTCATTGTGCCACGGTGTTCTCAATGCTGAATGGATGCGTAGAACAGGAATCTCTCAACTTAGTTTAACTCCGTACCCTTTCACATCCTTCTATTTCTAATTTTAAGGAGGCAACCTGAAGAGAATGCAATCCTTAACCCGGTTTCCCTGATTGACAAAGCGGAACCATTGATGAAGTCGCGCTTCTTCGACCATTCCCGATTTTAGTAGCACATGGGCGGAAGCCACATTTTCGGCATCCACAAAACTTCCCACCCGATAAATGCCCGGAAGCGTTTTCAATAACCTATTGACCATAAGGCATACTTCCGTTGCGAACCCTTGCCCCCAATGAAGCGGACCAAGGACATAACCCACCTGGATATTGCCCCCTGAGTTTACGATGCCGTAGCTTCCAATCATCCGACCGTTTCCTTTCATCCGTATGCTAAATGAAAAGTTGATCCCCGCCTTCCATCCCCTGACCGCGTCGGTTAAAAAAGTTCTTGTGTCCCCGATGGATTGATGGGTAGGCCAGGAAACGAACCGGGTGGCTTCCGGTTTGCTGGCGTACGTATAAAAAATTTCTTCCGCATCTTCGTACCTTAACCGCCGAAGCACCAGACGTGAAGTCAGCAGCGTTTCAGGAATAGGAAGAGTAACCCGATCCATGAGCAAAAATATAGTTCACCAGTATTTTAAAAAAGAACACGAAAGTGCAAAAATTTTGGTAAAAGTTAACCCCATTTACTTCATCGGAACGGAGCTTAAAGTTTTGAAAAAAGGGAAGGTAGAGACACGGGAACTTGAGTTTGACGAGGGGATTTTTGAAGACCTCAAAATCGACGGCTTTGAAGAAGTCAATGCCATTGAGTTTAATCTATATTTGTCCGGACTTTTATAGGGGCGTATTATAGGGTATTACAAACGTAAACGAAGCGGGGCTATGACTACATGGACAAATCCGGCAACTCAGTAGGAAAAACGACGGGTGTGGTGGTTTCCACTTCCTTCCTTAATCGTATCATTTTTCAATTCCTTCCATTTTCTTATCTTCAACTATTTTCAACTACCTTTGCGGTGGCAAATCGGGCACGACCAGCTCCTGCTGAACTCCCCCAGGATCGGAAGGTAGCAAGGGTAGGCGGTTGTAGCGGTGCGATGTTCGGTTTGCTATTTTTATTTTAGTTAGCAATTAACCCTCTCTATTTTATGAAATTCTTTATTGATACTGCCAATGTTAATGAAATCCAGGAAGCGTATGACCTCGGTGTGTTGGATGGGGTAACCACCAACCCATCCCTGATGGCAAAAGAAGGAATCGGCGGAAAGGAAAAAATCTTTGCTCATTACAAAGCTATTTGTGGTATTGTGGATAACAATGTCAGCGCAGAAGTGATCTCTACCGACTATGAGGGAATCATGAAAGAAGGCCACGAATTGGCCAAGATCGATGATAAGATTGTAGTAAAAGTTCCGATGATCAAAGACGGTGTAAGAGCGATTAAGAAATTTAAGAGCGAAGGTATTCGTACCAACTGCACATTGGTTTTCTCGGCCGGTCAGGCCTTGCTCGCCGCCAAAGCTGGCGCATCCTACGTTTCCCCTTTTATTGGGCGGCTTGATGATATTTCCCAGGATGGTCTTGAATTGATCTCCCAAATCAGGCTTATCTATGACAATTATGGCTACAAAACTGAAATTCTCGCCGCGAGCATCCGGCATACGATTCACATCTTGAAATGTGCGGAGATCGGGGCTGATGTTTGTACTTGTCCGCTGAAGGTGATTCTGGATCTTTTGAAACATCCTTTGACGGATTCCGGTCTCGCCAAGTTTATTGCCGATTATAAAAAAGTAAACGGGTAACCTCATCGTTCATTACTCCGGAATCGCCCGGGATGAGTGAATCTATAAACCCTTCGTTCATGTTCTCTTCTGATCCAGTCGTCCGGGTGCACGATGCAACGATCTTTCAGGATCAGAACAGCGTCTTAACCGACCTTAATTTCGAAATAGATAAAGGAGAATTCACTTTTCTGGTAGGCCGCACAGGTTCCGGGAAATCCTCTCTGCTCAAGACCCTGTATGCCGATCTCCCGCTTCGGCTAGGCGACATCAGTGTCGCTGGATTTGCGATGCGAGAGATCAAGAGCTATCAAATTCCATTACTGCGAAGAAAAATAGGAATTATCTTTCAGGACTTTCAACTCTTCCCCGATCGTACCGTCGGTGAAAACCTTAACTTTGTTATGAAGGCGACGGGATGGGGTGAAAGCTCCAAAATGAAGGCCAGGTTAGCGGAAGTTTTGATGCAGGTCGGGCTTGGATCGGTGGAAAAAAAAATGCCGCATCAACTCTCCGGGGGAGAACAGCAACGAGTTGTGATTGCCCGGGCACTCATCAACGAGCCCCTGATCCTTATTGCGGATGAACCTACCGGTAACCTCGACCCCGAAGTGTCCAGCGGGATTCTAAAGCTTTTTCAACAAATTAATAAAAGTGGCACAGCCATACTTATGGCGACCCATAGCTACGGGCTGATCAAACGGTTTCCGGCCCGGGTGCTGAAGTGTGAAGAAGGGAAAATATTCGACTCAAACATCGATCAATTCGAATTAAAAAGCGAGGAGGATTTCTAACTCAATCTTCACATCGAACCACTGAGCTATTATCACCTGGACCATCCAGGTCCTGGCGTAGACATCAAATTTTCGAATCTTCCCATTTCTTGATTTTCCAACCTTTCCTCGAATCTTCTAATTTCTTAAGTTGTTGGTTCAGCAGATCAACCCGCACCAGCAAATTCAAAATCAACGCATCTTTAACTTCTTCGCTGGGATTATTTTTCATTTCCTCGCGGAGCACCTGGTACATGGCGTCCAATTTTTGAAAATCCTGCGTAAACTGTTCGTTTTCTCCCACCTCATCATAGTCATTGATGAGCCTCATTTTTTCGGTAATCTGACTGCTGTAAAAAGAATCAAGATCGGTAAAGTCCTTTTGTAATCTGGCCGTTTCTCCCCGATGAGTAATGCCCGTGTTGTGCGTAACAAATAGATAGACCGATACGACAAAAAACAAAACAGCCGCCGCTCTCCAACGGACCATTGGACTCCCCAGGAACCGCTGTCGCTGCAGGGGTAATAAAGCGTCAATGGAACGCCACACACTTTCCGGGGGCTCTTGGTCGTCAAATGCCTCACGATTCTGTGATACAAATTTTCCCAACGTATCTTTCATATTCTTTCCACTTTATATTCTGTCAACCTTCTCCTGGCCTATTCCCGCCCGCGAGATGGGCTGAGGAGCACTCTTTCAATTTTTTGATTTCAATAGTTCAATCAATTTTTTTTTAGAGCGGTTAAACTGGGATTTCGAAGTAGATTCCGTAATACCCAATATCTCTGCTATTTCGCTGTGGTCGTATCCTTCCATAAGGTAAAGCGTTAGCACTAAGCGGTATCCCTCCGGCAGCAATCGAATGGAACTTTTTACCTTCTCCACCGTGAACGGAAATTTTTCCAACTCATCGACCGGCTCTTCGTCTTTCACATCCCACCGGTCATCCTCGGGTAAACGCTCTGTCCTCCTCTTCTTGATCTGGTTAATTGCTTTGTTAACGACTATCCTTTTTAGCCAAGCACCGAATGTAGAGTCCCCACGGTAATGCACAAGGTTTTTAAACGCACTCACAAATGCCTCCTGCACCACATCCTGGGCCTCTTCGGTGCTACCCACAATTCTGTAAGCAATATTATACATACTTCGGCTGTATGAGTCATAGAGGAGATAGCAGGCTTGCCGGTCACCCTGCTTGCAGCGTTTGATTAACTTTGATATATGGGCTTCCGAGGCCTCCAAACAGTATCCGAATCTTACAATTCGACAATCCCCATCTTATGATTTCCCTCTAAAGACAACTCAAGGGGCGATGGGTTGCATTATTTCAACTTAGAAAGATTATCCTTGGCCGATGGAAAATCGGGCGCTATGGCAAGGGCATCCTCAAAGCATTTTTTGGCTAAAATTTTGTCGCCCGTCTGCGCTGCCAGCAACCCCTTCATATTCAGGACAGAAACTTTCAAGGGATACTCTTTCCCTTTGTTTTCTGCGTTGTTCACACTGACCTTCAACTTATCCAGATCCGGCTTCGTCAATAAAATATCCACGTTTATTTTAGCTTCCGGATAGCGCTTTATTTCATATTGTAACATCGCCATTTTGTAAAGTATACCCGTGTTGTTGGTCAACAGGTAAAGTGATTCATAATGAACCAGTGCTTTGTCTTTGAGTCCAAGAGATTCATAACACGTGGCCGCGATCTGAAGTAAGTTCACGTTCTTCGGGGCACGCTCCAGCAAATCCTTGCTGATCAAAACGCTTGAAGCATATTGCTGATTTTCGTAGTAGTAAACGGCCAGGTTGTAGGTCAGCGAATCACTTCCACTCTCGGCGATCAGATCATACAGGGCATCCTTCGCCGTTACCTGATCATTCCAACGGTTGGCCAGCGTATATTTTTTCAAAAAGTGTTCGATGAGGGCTTGTTGCGGGGTCTGGGGCTCTTGCTTTTGAGGTTGTCCGTCGACATTCTGCGTTTGCGCCTGTACAGCAAAGGCTAGACAGAGGACCAGGATGGTGATCAGTTTTTTCATAGGAGTTCGTTAACGATTTAATTCAATTTTAGTAAGACCTTTTCGATTCGCAATTTCCATCAGCAAGGCGTAGGCCTCTTCCCGGTTATTCCGGATCACGCCATCCAGGATCGCTTCCTTGAGTTGCTCTTTGATCTCCCCGATCATCGGCCCCGGGGGCAAGTTAAA
>Ga0302326_10027586_pt1 | contig 11450 bp, 10 predicted proteins | sample Palsa_T0_3_FD_202264 | JGI IMG/M metagenome (GOLD analysis project Ga0302326, IMG submission 202264) | Peat permafrost microbial communities from Stordalen Mire near Abisko, Sweden - Palsa_T0_3 | ecosystem: Environmental > Terrestrial > Soil > Palsa > Peat permafrost | place: Sweden: Abisko...
GTTATCTCGTGCTCTGGCGGACAATCGCCAAGAAACGCGGCCGCGACTAAGCCGTGGACCGTGCATTTTCGCGCGAACCCATCACTGGAAAGGGTGACGTACATTCGCCCGTTTTTCATTCTGATGAGCTGAAGAAGCTTGCTGGTGTGGGTGTTGCGAACTTGCCCCTGGTCGGAAACCTGATAAATGCCGTCGTACCCCGCGACATCGCGCCATTGCTCAGCCATACCGCACCGCTCCTTTTGGGGCACCGAAAAGGTATACCCCTTGGAATCAGTGTAGGTATCACCGGCTTGCAAGTGCTAGATAACTAAGGTAATGGCGGAGAGGGAGGGATTCGAACCCCCGGTACGGTTTCCCGTACTCCAGTTTTCAAGACTGGCGCCTTCAACCACTCGGCCACCTCTCCAGCTACTGCAGTTTTACTACAGTCCTGATTTTACGTTAGACGGGTCCCCGTGAGGATGTATGATGCACACCCTCAGCGGCTGAAGGCCGCCTTCGAACACGACGCCTTGTTCGCAGCGCTGAAGCGCTGCGCCACCCAAAATCAAGCGCGACATAGCTATTTCGTACCGTTTGGATACACCAATATTTTGCTTGCTTCCCCGGTTTTCAGGCGGGCCATGGCTTGGGAAAAATCTTTCATCGCGATGTGGTCGGTGATTACGGGGTGAAGATCAAGGCGTCCGCTCTTCAGCAACGCGGTCATCTGATACCACGTCTGGTACATGCGGCGGCCATTGATGCCCTGAAGGGTGATGCCTTTGAAGATGATGTCTTCGGAAAAGTTGAGCGGGATGGGTTTTGAGGTGAGGCCGAGAAGCGAAATGCGTCCGCCGCGACGGACGATGTCGAAAGCGGTGCGAATGGCGTCGGGATGGCCCGCCATTTCAAGCACCACATCCACGCCGAGGCCTCCAGTTTTTTCGGCAACCATGGCGCGAGCGTCTTCCTTGGACGGGTCGAGCACGTAGTCGGCTTTCATTTTCGTTGCGAGCTTGCGGCGGTGTTCGTTGACCTCGATGGCGAAAATGGTGGTTGCCCCCACGGCTCTGGCTACGGCGATCGAAAACAGGCCGATGGGACCGCAACCGGTGATGGCTACGGTTTTCGCGGCGATTTCTCCGGCCAGCACGCTATGCACGGCGTTGCCTAACGGGTCGAGGATGGATGCGTATTCCTGCGGGATCGAGGGGTCGAGTTTCCAGATGTTTGATTCGGGGATGACGACGTATTCGGCGAAGGCACCATCCGTGTCGACGCCGATAATTTTCACGTTCTGGCAGATGTGGGCCTCGCCAGTGCGGCACTGCAGGCACTTGCCGCAAGCCACGTGCATTTCGGCGGAGACGAAATCGCCTTCCTTGACGCTGGTGACCTCATCGCCGAAGGCGACCACCTCGCCGCAGAATTCGTGTCCGGGGATGAGCGGCGGATGGATGCGTCCCTGGGCCCAACGGTCCCATTCATAAATGTGGAGATCGGTGCCGCATATGGACGCCACTTTGACTTTGACCAGGACGTCGGTGCGGCCGTAGGCGGGGATTTTCACTTCGCGGATTTCGGCACCTGGCGCGGCTTCCGGCTTGACCACGGCGAGCATGGTGGTCATGGAGCGGCTGGGCATGGGAGCCTCCTCAGGAGAACGGAATCAGACGAACAAACCCCTCATTTTACACCGCCCTAGCGTGCATCGCGGGACCGTGAATCGGTTTGGGAGAACGTTAACCACCCAGGGCACCAAGGTGCACGAAGGAAACCTCGAGACGAGATAACTACGTCTTGTAGATTCCGCGGGAATGCGTTTTCGGGTTCGCAACTTTGTAGTCTTCGGATTTGCCGCGCGGAATGCTCAACGATTGCCAGTGGGAAGAACGCAGGTGTTTCGCCAGGAAGACTATTTGTCCGATGTGTTGGGCGTAGTGGGCTAAGGCCCGGTTCAGCGCCTGCATCACCGTATGTGGTTCGTGGCGGATGGTCACAGTGCGTTGGACATCCTCAGGCATCAGCGAGTCGAGCGCGGAAAAGACGCGCGACCATGCCTCCTCCCACCAGCGCAGGATCTCTTCGCGGCTGGTCTTGGCCGATATTTCAAACTCCTGGTCGCGAAAACGATCGGGCTTCTCGCCGTCGCTAGTCAGGAAATCGGTAAAGCGGGAGCGTGCGTTGCCGGCGATGTGCTTGACGAGCGCGGCTACGGAATTCGATTCGGGATCGATCACGACGAAGAAGTCCTTGTCCTCAAGCTGAGCCATGGCGGCTTCGCCCATGCGTTTGTGGCCGCGAAACTGGCGCTTCATTTCTTCGAGGTAGTGAGAAGCAAGGTCCGTCATAAAAATTCTTCACTCATTCGCGCGTGCGAACAAGACTTCGAGTCTCTATTTTACGACGAGTTCGGAGAGCGACGCAGGGGGCGGACTCGATCCCCCCGCATGATTACTCCCGGCGTGTTGGAGATTGTGGCAGAGCGGCGAAGGCAGCATCGCGGGCAACGCGGAATCCGTAATCTGCGTAATGGAACTCAGGTGGAATGCTCGAGCGCGCCGCGCAACGCGACATTTTGATGTGGTGACGCCAGGAACCACCGCGCGAGGCTCGGCGCGTGCCGGTTGTGGGACCAATCGGATTGCGCTCTGGCGATATCGCATAGTAGTCAGGCGCGTACCAGTCACTGCACCATTCATGGACGTTGTCGCACATGTTGTAGAGGCCGTATGCATTAGGTTCGGCGCGGGCCACAGGCTCGGGCCCTTTCTGCCAATAATCGGTGCAACGTCTTAGGTAGCCGGGCAGTGACTGCGGCGGCGTGTCGCCCCAGGGAAATAGTGCGCCATCGAAACCTGCTCGGGAGGCGCGCTCCCACTCGGCTTCGGTCGGCAAGCGGAAGATTCTGCCGCTAGTTACTGCGTCGCTGCTTGCGCTCAGCCACTCGCAGTAGCGGACTGCCTCATGCCAGGACACGCCTACGACCGGCTGTTCGGGATGATTGAACGCGGGATCAGTCCAGAACGGCGGCTGGGACTGCGACGCACAATCGCGCAGGAAGCGACCATAATCCAGGTTGGTGACCTGATGCGCGGCTAGCAGGAATTCGCCAATCCAAACGCGATGAACGGGCTGCTCGTTGTCTTGTCCTGTGTCGCAGCCCATTTGGAACCATCCCGCGGGGATACGGACGAGAGCGAATCCGGAGTCGCTGAGATTACAGGCAGCTGCCGAGCTTGCGCTTGGCTTGGACCCGTCGAGTTCGCTCAGTGCAGGCTTGCGAAGGCGTCCGTTCCTTGGGGAGAGCAGCGGTGACGGTTGCGTTGGTTCCATGATTTAGAGCGGCCACATTGCGCCGACTACATCTTCCATTTTATTCTCCTGGAATAAGCGGATGCCGGCGACGCCAGCCGCGCCAGCTTTCAGGCACGATGCGGCGTTTGCCAGCGTGACGCCACCCAGAGCAAACACGGGAATCCCGGCTTGGCATGCTTCATGCAAGGCCGCGAGGCCGGCGGATTGAGTCTGGGGCGGAGCGTCTTTTTTCTCGAAGACCGGAGCGAAGACGGCGAAGTCCACTTTCTCCGATTCGGCGCGGCGTACTTCGGCGGCATTGTGGCAGGAGGCGGCTATCAGAAAGGGTTCCGTGTTCAGCGGACGGTGAGCGACTTCTAATAGCTGGCGAACATCACGGGCTGACACATCGCCGGCTCGCAGATGAATGCCGTCGGCTCCTGTGGCAAGTGCCACGTCGGCGCGCGAGTTGATGAGAAGGCGAGTTCTGAGTTCTCGGTTCTCGGTTCTCAGGGGAGCGGCGTTCCGGAGTGCGGTTAGCGCTTCCCCGGCCAGCGCTTCCAGTTCTCTTGCGTTCAGGTCCTTCTCGCGGAGTTGGATGTAGTCGATTCCGGCATTCACGGCTTCGGCGACCTTCGCCAGCAGGGAATGGCGGCGAGTCATTTCATCGCCGCGAAATTGGGTTCGGTCGGTGATGTAATACAGCAGACAGTGGGCCGCCATTGGTTTCAGCGTACTACGTAAGCTCGCATTCAGCCTGTCTGCGGATATGGAATCATTGTGCTCTCGACTCATTGAGAACCTGAGTTGTTAACGCTAGCCCGGTGTTCAACGACGCTCAGGATAAACTGGAATCCTCATGAATCGCATTCTGTTAGGGACAACCATTTCTGTCGGCGCGCTTCTGATTCTCGCCTTTGTCGGGTTGAGCGTGATGGCGGGCGGGCCGAAGGATGCTGTCGAAATGGTGCGTTTCGCCTTGCCGCACATGCATGTGGGGAAATTAAAGGTGGGCGACATCGCGCCCGATGCGCGGCTGGTTGCGCTGGATGGCACAACGCGCTTCCAGATTCATGACCGGATTAACGATCGGACTGGCGGACGGCCCCTGGTGCTGATCTTTGGCAGTTTTACTTGACCGCCCTTCCGCCGCCAGTTGGGCGACATCGTGCAAATTTATAACGATTACAAAAACCGTGTCGACTTTCTGACGATTTACATTCGTGAAGCGCATCCCATCGACGAGTGGCGAATGGCGTCGAACGAAAAAGGTAAAGACGATGTCTGCTACGTTCAACCGAAAACGCTTGCCCAGCGCGCTGCCATCGCCAACGATTTCACCCAGCGCTTCAAATTCCCCCTGCCCTTTGGCATCGATGAAATGAACAATGCCGCGAACGACGCCTATGCGGCTTGGCCGGAGCGGCTCTACATTATTGATGAGAGGGGACGTATCTCCTACAAGGGCGGTAACGGTCCGTTCAAGTACGACCCGATGGAAGTGCGCGTCTGGCTGGCGCAACGCTACGGCGAAGTCAAGCAGGTAGAGCCGGCGTCTGAGAAGCTACATGCGAACTAGGTGGTGGAAGCGCCGGTCATCCGCACCGGCTTCGATGCTGCGGAAGTCGCCGTCAGGACGGGCGAGACGCCCGTCGCTCCACCTGCATTCGGGAAGCTACGCCAGTTGACCGGGAGCTTCCCCATAGCGAGTTTGCTTCAAGGTCAAGAAAATGATGAGGCAGGCGAGGCCGAGGATGGCGAGGATGAAGATACTGCCCTCGGGGCCGGTGGCTCCACCGCTGAGAATGGGCTTGCCGAGTGGGTGAGTGGCTAGAAGATGCTGTTGAATCATGGTTCCGCTGTCGGCAACGCCATAAAGGAAGGATTGGGACCAATCCCAAGCGGCATGGAATCCGATCGCCCACCAGAGAGAGCCGGTGCGCCACAGACTGAGGCAAAAGACCATGGCCGCGAGTCCGGCGGAGAGTACCCCTATGGGGGATTCGCCAGGATTCTTACTGTGGCCGAGGCCGAAAAGGATGGAGAAGACGATGGCCGAGGTCCAGAAGGCCAGAGCCTGGCTGTGGCGCACGATACCGGAGTGGTTCCTGAATGCCCACCGGTAAAGGCCATCGAGGCCGCGCGTGAGGGTGTATTGCAGGTAGCCGCGGGTGAGGTACTCTTCGAGCAGGCCGACCAGAAGAAAGCCAAGCAGCCAGAGGGCTCCGTAACGGAAAATATCGCTGCCCGAGAGGAGACGGCGGTCGATGGCGAGGAATCCGGTTTTCAACAGAGTCAAGACTAAAAGCGAAAGGCAGATGACTCCCCAGGCGAGTCCGGCGAAAAAGTGTGCCAGCTTGCGGCTGCCGCCAAAGCCATACGCGCCATTCGGACGGTGCTCGATCTTCGACATGATCCAGGTAAGGATGAGGACCATGAAGAAACTCACCGACTCCGCGATGAGCCCAGCCTGGAGGGACAACTCCTGGTTGCTTTTCATCTTATTCGGATCAACCGGGTGGAGCTTGTGGACCATGATGTGTAAACCATAGGCACTGGCGGCGAACAGAGCGATGAAGATGAGCAAGCACCAGCCTGCGCGGAGGCCGTCTTTGCCGATAAAGATCTTGTTGAGAAACGAAGGCTGCGCGGGAGCGATTGGCGCGCCTGGTTCGAGGGAAATCGGCGTGGGATCGGAATTTAAGCTCTTGTCTGGATTCAATGGGCCTCCTCAGGCCTGGTAAACAGCTTCAGATTCTCGGCCTTCCAGCGCATCGCGGCATAAATGCGATTGCGTCCGCTGGGGTGATCGAAGAAAATCCATTCCTCGATGGGGCCGGGGTCCATCTTGCGATATTCGCCGAGATGGATTGCCCCTTGGGCAAAACCGTCGGGCTGCCGGCTGGTGTTCAGCCCGTACATGTCGGCTTCGTATTCCAGGGTGCGCGTGTAACTGTTCATGACCGGAGTGATGACGAAAGCGAAGATGGACACCAACAGCACCACGAGCGGGAGGACAGCCGTGTCTCCCACGCCGCGAATCTGCCATTTCTCGCCCCAGCGCTGGAGCGCCCAGTCGAGGCCCGAGCGCAGATAGACAAAGGCGAGAACGATTACGATCGAGAGGAACATAATGGACTTGTAGATGTGGTTCATGACGTAATGGCCCATCTCGTGCCCCATGACCGCTTGAATTTCTTCCGGTGAGCCGCGGCGCAGGAGATTGTCGTTGAGCGTAATGCGCATGGTATTCGCAAATCCGCTGACGTTGGCGCTCATTCGCGTCGTCTGTTTCGAGGCGTCGATCTCATACACATCCTTCGCGGGGATTCCGTTGGCTCGCGCCATGCTCAGGATAGGGTCGACAACTTTGGGATCGTTCAGGATCGTAACTTTGTTGAAAATCGGAATGATGTAGACGGGCGAGATCAATATTCCGAAGATCGCAAAAGCGATCGTGACCACGGCACCCCAGATCCACCAGGTGCGTGGCAGACGGCGGACAACTCCGAAAAGCAGCATTGCCAGCAAGCCGCCGAGCACCAGCGTCACGGCAAATCCCTTGATTTGATCGATCATCCACGGGCCGAAGGTTTGTGTGGCGAGTCCGTAGTTGTGTTCGCGGGTATAGTCTTCGTACACCGTGAGCGGGTAAACCAGGATCGTCGTGAGAATGAGATATTGCAAAAAGTACACGCATGTGTGTACAGGCTTGAAGCGAGTGACACGCTCCGAGAGATCCCGCATGCGAGCCGACCAGCGCAGATTCAGAAGCAGCAGCGCGACCGCGGCTCCGTAAAGAAAATCCCACAGGATCATCCAATAGCCGCCTTCGAAATAGGCATCGGAACGGGCTGTCCTGTCGGCGGGAATCTGCGCCATATAGGCATTGGTGGCGGCGATGGCATCGAAATGCAGCGAGGGCCGGGCTTCTGCGGGCACCTGGATGACCGAGGGCATTTCGTTCGCAGCCGGCGGCTGAGCGAACACGGAAGTTGCGCAAAAACTTGCGCAGAAAAAAATAAGGCAACAGAATCCTGTCGCCAAGCGTATACGTGACCGCATCGGGTTCGTCTCCGGAAACACTTGCTCGCAGAAGTGTATACGAAGTCGAGGTGAAGATAGTTCAATCCGTAGGGACAGGGCTTGCCCCCGTCGGGTTTGGAGTGAGGAGAAACATGGGGGGACGGTGGGGGGCCTCGCCCGGCTAGGGCCGTGTCTTGGCGATTTCGGGGACGGCCGGTTCCGCGGTGCGTTTGGCTTGCTGCGGGGCTAGATGATACTTAGTCAGCCCTTCTTTCAAGAACTCGAAACTTTCCTCCGGCGAGTCGGACATCTTGAACAGGTCGAGGTCCGGTGGCGAGATCACACCGGCGTCAACCATCGCTTCGAAGTTGATGATCTTTTTCCAATAGGCGCTGCCATAGATGACCACCACAATCTTCTTGGCCAGTTTTTCCGTCTGGGCGAGGGTGAGGATTTCGAAAAGCTCGTCGAGCGTGCCGAAGCCACCGGGAAAGATCACCAATGCTTTTGCCAGGTAGGCGAACCAGAATTTGCGCATGAAAAAGTAATGGAACTCGAAGTTGAGCGAAGGCGTGATGTAAGGATTCGGATTCTGCTCGAAGGGGAGGTTGATGTTGAGGCCGATGGTTTTTCCTCCGGCTTCGTGGGCGCCGAGATTGGCGGCTTCCATAATGCCTGGGCCGCCGCCGGTGGTGACGACAAAACGTTGGCGCTTGGCCGGGATCTGGGTGGACCATTCTGTGAGCAGGCGGGCCAGGCGGCGCGCGTCTTCATAGTAGCGGGCCATTTCAACCGCAGCCTCGGCGCGCTTCATACGTGTCGCTTGTTGCGCGGGAGAGTTCTGCTGCTCATTGTCGCGCAGCTCAGTCAGTCGGTTGCTGGCGCGGTCCGGGCTGGGAATGCGGGCGGAGCCGAAGAAGACGACGGTATCCTGAATCTGCTCGCGGCGGAAGCGCGAAAGGGGCTCGCTGTATTCGGACAGCAGCCGCAGAATTCTGCCGTCAGGACTATTGAGAAATGGTTCGTTCTGGTACGCGAGTGGAGCGGGCTTGAGTTTTTGATCAGTCATTGGGTCCGTCATAAATAAATCGGTCGTCAGTCATTAGTCGTTGGTTTCCATTCATCGGGTGGTTTTTCATGAATCGAAGTTCGAAGCCCAGGCCGTTGTTCGCTAACCGCGAACGAGTCACGACGAATGACGTTTATTCCTCGCGATATTGAATCGCCTCCCAGAATCCGATCCACACATTGAGCAGGCCCAAGCCGGTGGAAACGCCGCGCGCGAAGCCGCTGGCCATCACGGCGTGCAGTGCGGGGTAGGGGAGAAGCAAAGGGTTTTCGGACCACTCCGGACGCCAAGGAAGAATCATGAGCATGACCCCGAGCGTCGCGCACAAGAAGACGAACAGCAGCACTCCGATGCGGCGGAGCCAGAGGTGTGCGATCGAACGACGTGCCCTGGACGGCGAAGGCCCGGCAACCGAAACCGGCAATGACGGTGAAGCGACCTCCGCACGGGTTTCAGGCGGGGACTTGAGTTCCCCGACAATGGCGGGTTCGCCGGCAAAGGGTAGCTTGGGATCGGAAATCATCGAGACGTGTCGTTGTAAGTAGGGCCGTCAATAAGGCCGAGAGCAAGATCGTGGAGTTCGCGCCGGGTCGATTGGCATCCCGGCGCAAATTTCGAACCCACCTTGTGCATTCTACGACTTTAGGGCCTGAATGCGCTCGGCCACGTCGCGATAATCGATATTTGCGCTGTACACATCGGTGAAATGGCGCAGAGCTCCTGGCCTATCCTGGGCGCTTTCGCAGGCGGAGCCCAGTTCGTAGTTGATGGCCAGGCGGCCTTCTTCATTGAGTCCGGGGAGGTTCAGCGCCTTTTCATACCAATGGATTGCGGATTCGGGAACTCCCTTATCAAGAAAGCATTGGGCAAGCCAGGTGTAGGTCTGGACCGGCTGCGTAAATGCTTTGCCCCGATCGATGGCCGTGCAGACCTTCTGGAATTCGGCGATAGCTTCGTCGAGCAAGCCCATTTCGCGGAAGGCGACACCCAGGCTGTAATGCGTTTCCGGATCGTCGTCGCCGACAATCAACTCTTCTTCGAGCTCCTGTTTCAACTCGCCGAACATCTCCGAAAGATCGATTCCGCCGGAGGGGTGTACGGCTTGCGGTGAAGCCCCCAAGGGACGCAGCGGAGTTGGACTATAGCTCATCGCAGAAAAGGTCGTGGCGGGTGCGGCCGTGGCGGGAACTCCGTTTGCAGGAAAGGCCATGGCAGGAGCGGCGGCAGCGGATGCGGCTCCTTCCGTCGAAGTTCGCATCGAGGACATGGCCGTCGCCGCGGCTAATGTATCACCCTCGTTCATTGCCTCGGAATGATGCTCCACCGATTGCAATCCCACCGGTTCTGGTTCGAATTGGTGCGTTTCCGCTGCCGCTGCGCGCTCTGGCACGGCCGTGGTTGGCCAACCCGGAACGGATTGGGCTCCCGATGAAGGCGCCGCCGGCGCAGCAAGTGGGAAAGAATCGCCGAGTGCGGCCTCGAGCTCCGCCACAAGCCCAGGCAGTTCACTCGCCTGCTCCGCCTGCGCGGTTTCTGCGCCGGAAGCTTCGGACCATGTGGCTGGCGGTTCAGGCGAGAACTGCGGTGCCGCTCCGTTGTGGACATGCTGATTTATTTCATCGATTTCGTAACGAGGTTCCTGATGATAGCCAGCCGTCAGATCGGATGCTCGAATCTCAGACTCGGGTTGGGCCTCCATGGCAACATGGAAATCGGGAACGTCGTCGGCGTTGATCTCCGCGACTTGCACTTCCCTTTCCTCCGGTGGCTGGTTAGCGGATGCGAAGGCGTCGCGCAATGGATCGAGAATACGGGCATCGCTCGTGAGGGTTGCAAGCTTCTCCATGGCGGCATGGGCCTGCTCGGCCATGAAGTGTTCGAGATAGAAACGGATTTCCTCGACGGTCTCGGCAATCTCAGCATTTTGCGAGGCATCGGTCTTGGCCCCGACTGGGAAAGAAGTCGCTAACCGGGCCCCCGCGGGCTCGTCGGCTTGCCCATCGCCGGCCTGCACATCGACCGCAAGAGAATTCTCCCACTCCGAGGCTAGATCGTCGGAAGCCACCTCGAACGAGAGTTCGCAAGGATTCTCGCCGGCTTCTGCGCTCTGCGGCGTCGTTTGGTTGATCGCGAATTCTGGAGATGCGGCGGTAACCTGACGTCCGGGAAGTGCCGATGGGGCTGTTGGCCACGGTTCGGGCTTGATCCCGGGACCGGCCGCAGCGGTTGCGCCGGCTGCCGAAGCAGCCGGAGAGGAAATGCCTGCCATTGAGGCGGCGGCAGGCATGCCAGTAGACAAGGTCGCCGGACTTGATGAAGGAAACGACAAAGGCGCGATGGCCGCGCTGTTCTCGTAGCGCGCCGCTAATTCTCCGTATCGTGTGGCTTCATCCGGGTAGCCAGCATCGTGATACACGCTTTCTAAAGTGCGGCAACAGACGGCGGCTTCGGTAAAGCGATGAAATCTGGTATGGAGGGCGGCCAGGCGTTGATTCAGCCGCGCGTCACTGGGCGCTTGCGGCAGAGCCGCGAGGAGAGGCACCACGGCCTTATCCGGCAGGTTGTAGGAAAGGAACAGATCGGCATCAGTGACCGCTGAGCGCACTGCAATTGCGATGGGATCCGGGTAAGACTGATCGATGACCGGAGCGGTTGCTTCAAGTTCCTCAATGATGACCGCTCCTTCTTCAGCGGTGATGCCGGTTGCGGGGGAAGATCCGGCCATGCGTCCCGACACCTGTTGGTAGTTCTGCATGTGCAACGGATTCTGAGGCTCGGTCGTCGCGAGCATCTGGTAAAGATCGCGCGCACGAGCCAGATTTCCATCCTCGACCGAAGCGTGAGCCAGAAGCTCGGTGACTTCGTTGACATGGGTGCTCTCTCCGGCTTTGTTCAGCAGCAGTAAAAGGGCATCGAGTGCGCCCGAATCGTCGCGCACGCGTGTAATCATGGTATGGAGGCTGCTTAGCAGTTTGGTCGAGTCCGTTGCCAGCAGGCGATCGGCGTGCCTGGTGTAAATATCAAGCGCCTCCTGGTACTGCCCGAGACGGGCGCAACCCTCTGCCAGCAGAAA
>Ga0302326_10027588_pt1 | contig 11449 bp, 9 predicted proteins | sample Palsa_T0_3_FD_202264 | JGI IMG/M metagenome (GOLD analysis project Ga0302326, IMG submission 202264) | Peat permafrost microbial communities from Stordalen Mire near Abisko, Sweden - Palsa_T0_3 | ecosystem: Environmental > Terrestrial > Soil > Palsa > Peat permafrost | place: Sweden: Abisko...
TCCCGTCTGAATTCGTGAAGCGCGGTAGGATTCACTCACACTTTTCGTTCCCTTGTATGGCAAAGAAGCTGCGCATAGCCGTTTGGTACAACTTGCCCAGTGGCGGCGGGAAGCGAGCGCTTTATTACCACGTACAGGGGCTTGTCGAGCGCGGCCACACGGTGGAAGCTTGGCGTCCACCCATCCCGGACAGCTCATTCGCGTCCCTCTCAGAGTTGATCCAAGAGCACGAGGTCCCGCTGAACGTGCTGGGAGAAGGGCGAAATTACCTCGACCGCATCGTGCGGCACGTGGCGAAGACACGGCTGCTTTTGAAGAGCATGAAGGAGCATTCCCAGCGGTGCGCCCAGGAAATGGCCACCGGCAACTGGGACGTTTTGTTTGCGAACACGGATCACTACTTCAGCTCCCCCTTCATCTCCCGCTACGCGAAATTGCCCAGCGCGCTCTATTTGGGCGAACCCCGGCGCCCCTTCTATGAGGCATTGCCAGAGCTCCCTTGGATTGCACTGCCGGAAGACATTCGCAGAGGCTATAGCTGGATGGCTGTCAAAAAGAGAGTCCGCGACCGGTTTGACATGGCGGAGCTTCGAATCGAGGCTCGGGAGGAGCTTGAGAATGCTCGGGCATTTTCGAAAATCCTTGTCAACTCCTACTTCAGCCGGGAGTCAGTCATGCGGGCGTACGGTCTCAATAGCGAGGTCTGCTATCTCGGCATCGACACCGACAAGTTCGTGGATCTTGGCTTGCCGCGAGAGCCGTTTGTCATCGGGCTCGGCACGATCGCGCGTACAAAGAACGTGGAGCTCGCGATTCGGGCGATTGGCGCCATTACCGCGCCTCGTCCCTCCCTTGTCTGGGTTGGAAACATGTCCGACCCGGTCTACGTTCCGCAGATGGCAGAGCTGGCCAAATCGTTGGGGGTCGACTTCCAGCCGAAGAAAATGATCCCGGACGAGGAGCTGATTCGCCTGCTGAATCTAGCAAGCGCGATGCTTTACACCTCCCGTCTGGAGCCGTTCGGTTTGGCCCCGCTTGAGGCCAACGCATGCGGACTCCCCGTCGTGGCGGTTGCAGAGGGCGGGGTGCGAGAGACGGTCGTCGACGGACTGAACGGCCGACTCCTTCCCCACGACCCGCAGATTCTCGGCGCAGCAGTCGCAGAGATGCTTGCGAATCCGCAGGAGAGCCGCCAGATGGGTCAGGTTGCACGGCGGATGGTCCAGGAAAAGTGGACGATAACCTCCTGTGTGGACCGAATCGAGGACGCGCTCTTGCGCACGGCGGGAATTTAATCGTGCTTCGCGCATCGATTCTGATGCCGAGCTACAACCACGCGGCCTTCGTCCGGGAGGCGGTCGAAAGTGTGCTCGACCAGACCTTCCAGGACTGGGAGCTGTTGATTTCCGACGACTGTAGCGCCGACGACAGCTTCTCGATCCTGAAGGGGTACGCCCAGGCAAAGATCGTGGTTGAACGGAATCCGCAGAACCTTGGCACGTACGGCACTTTGGCTCGACTCCGTGCCAAGGCTTCTGGCGATCTGGTTGCGGTGCTCAACTCGGACGACCGCTGGTCCTCTGACAAACTGGCCAAGCAGGTCGCGCTTCTGGATGCCCATCCGGCGGCCGCTTTCTGCTACACGCTCGGCGGCAGGATCGACGAGAAGGGCGAGCCAATTACCGGCGACGACCATGCGGACTGGCCCCGTGCCGAGGTCCAGGAACTGCTGCCGCACCTGCTGGAAGAAAACCGGATTCTGGCCTCCAGTGTCGTCTTTCGAAGGCAGTTTCTGCAGTTCTTTCCGGAACTGCGCTACTCGGGCGACTGGGTCGCCCTTCTGAGAGCGGCCCGGGAGGGCCCCGGCGCCTGCGTTCCTGAGCCGCTCTCTCACTGGCGGATGCACTCCTCCAACTCATTTGTCCGGAGCAAGCCCCAAGTGGCGGAAGAGACCCGGATCCGCGAGTCGATCCTGCGACACTTCGAGTTCTGGATGATCAACCGAGTGGATCGAAGATCGATCCGGCAGGGACTTGGGCGGTGCGCGATTCACCTAAGCGCTCTGCTGGTGCTACAGGGCCGGATGGCGGAAGCGCGCAGGGTTGCGCTTTCGGGCGTGAAACGAGATCCGGGCAGACGATCCCTCAAACGACTGGCGACAGTCGCGCTGCCCCCAACTTCCGCATACCGGAGGCTATGGGGCTCTGATCCGGCGATTCTATTTGACGAACCTGGGAGTGCATTCGACCTAACCCGCTGAGTGCTATCGTTTTCGGCTAGGAGTAATAAATGGAAGAGGAACGCATACGAGAAGCCCTGACTGCGCACTGGCATGCGTCGGCAGCCGGTGACGCAAACGCGGAACACGATATCTACGAAGACGATGCGATTTGCGACTATCCCCAGTCAGGCGAGCGAATCCTCGGGCGAGCCAACTTGCAGGCCCTGCGGAGCCATCACCCGGGCAAACCTTCAGGTTTCAACGTCAAGCGAATTCTCGGAGAGGGTGACCTCTGGGTCACTGAATACTCGATCGTCTACCAAGGCCGGTCGGCATACACGGTCAGCATTATGGAGTTCCGTAACGGGAAAGTCGTGCACGAGACACAGTATTTCGCGGATCCCTTCGAAGCGCCTGCGTGGCGAAGCCAATGGGTTCAGCAGGTCGAGTGACGCCGGGGCGGGGCTACTAACTCTCCCGCGGCATTGGCTGGAGCAGCATCTCTTTCGTGAAAATCGCCTCGTCCCGGGTGTAAGTTGCGAGTTCGAAGTCGCCCCGAAGCACGATCGCGCCGGTTGGGCAGGCTTCCTGGCAGTAGCCGCAGAAGATGCACCGCAGCATGTTGATCTCGTAACGCGCGGCGTAGCGCTCGCCTGGCGAGTATCGCGCCTCATCCGTGTTCTCCGCCGCCTCGACGAAGATGCAGCGGGCCGGGCAGGCCCCCGCGCAGAGCGAGCAGCCGATGCAGCGTTCGAGGCCGCTGTCATACCGGGTCAAAACGTGGCGCCATCGGGTTCGCGGATACTGCTCCCGGACCTCTTCCGGATACATGATCGTCACCTTCTCGTGACGCAGGCGACGTCGAGTGATCCCGAAGCCGGCCAAGACCGGTTTCACAACGTCTTTGAAAACCGCCACTAGTTCACATGCTCCAGTTCGCGCGGCGTGAGTTCGACGATCCGCAGTTCCTTGAAGGTCTTGGGGTTATTCCCGCGCTTGATCTTCGACTGCAGCTTCATGATCCCGTAGATCAACGCATCGGGCGAAGGTGGGCAGCCGGGGACGAACACGTCGACCGGGACAATCTGGTCGGTGCCCTGAACGATCGCGTAGTTGTTGTAGACGCCGCCGGTGGACGCGCAGGCGCCCATCGAGATCACCCACTTGGGTTCCGGCATCTGGTCGTAGATCTGCCGAAGCACGGGGGCCATCTTCTTACTGAGCCGTCCCGCAATGATCATCACGTCCGCTTGGCGGGGTGTGGCGCGGAACGCCTCCGACCCAAAGCGCGCGAGATCAAACCGCGAAGCGACCGAGCTCATCATCTCAATGGCACAGCACGCAAGGCCGAAGGTAAGCGGCCAAAGCGAGTTTGCGCGCGCCTGGTTGAGAAGGGTGTCAAGACTCGTAACGATGACGTTCCCTCCCTTCTGGATGTCCCCCAGAACGGGCGTCGCGCTGTCGTGGAGCACCACCGTTTCAATTCGCTTCGGCATGTCTACGCTAGTTTACGAGATTGACCGCCCGGTTCGTAGCTACTTCTCGAATAGGCGGCGCGCAAGCTCGGAAGTGAGCAGATCGTCCGGGTCGAGCTTTCGCTTTGCGTCTCGGAAAGTTGCCAGAGCGGAGTCTCCCAGGTAGGCCCGGGCGTCGGCTCGGCGCAGCGTGCTGTCCTTCGCAAAGTAGAATCGTCCGCCTGCGTCCAAGACCAGGTCGTTCATCCGGTGGCACAGCTTTTCGAGGCGAGCCCAGTCCTTCTTCGGAATCTTGAAATCGAGAGCAAGCGAATAGCCGTCGACCGCATGGGAGAACAGGAACCGATCGGGGCGGTGCCTCTTCATCACGCCCAGGTACGACTCGAGCTTGGCCTCCTGCTGGTAGGCGATCTGCCCGGCAAAGACGTCCCGGGCGTGCTCCTTTGGAATAAACGACTGATATTGGATGAAGCCGGAGGGCAGGTAGGCGTTCCTCCAGTTAGGCACATAGTCCAGTAAGAACGAGAACCCCACCAGGCTCTGGTGATGGGTCTTGTGATCCCCTAAAAGAGCTCCCGTCCGGTGCTTGGCTCCGTTGATAAATCGCATCCCTGGCCGGTTGCAGAAAAACTTGAGAAACCGCCAAACCATCGATTTCGGGACGAGCCCCATGATGGTGTCGGGCAGATCCTGGTGCTCTGGCCGAAGGGTCGATGAAAACGGCTGGTCTGAGTGGATGTACCAGGCGGCATGGAACTGCCCGCGGCCGGACGCTTCGCCCTTTCCGAAGCAGTCGATCCAGCTCACCATGTAGTCTGCCTCTGGCTCGAACCGCTCGAACGTCTCGATCTGCTCCGCCCAGTTCTTGGGTGATGAGGCGAAGACACGAAGGTCCCCCGTCGCGATGTGCTTCATCTTGAACTTGGCACGGACAATCGCCCCAAGGAGGCCGGCGCTGCCGATGATCTGATAGAACAGTTCGTCGACCGGAGTCAGGGTTTTGAGTTCTCCGGTCGTGAGCAGAACGTCCATCTCTAAGACCTGTTCCCCAATCGTGCCGACCCGGAAATTGTTCTTCCCGTGGATGTTCATCCCGAGGGCTCCGGCGATGGTCGGGTACATGGTGCCGCTCACCACCGGCGGCCAGTAGCCGTCCTCCAGCACCGTTCGCCACATGTCCTCGATGGTTACCCCCGCCTCGCAATCGAGCAACCCGGTCTCCGGGTCCCACGAGAGGATCCGGCGCATTCGGGAAATGTCCACGACCAAGGCTTCGCGGCGGATGTTGGCGTCGCCGTAGCTGCGACCGGCTCCTCTCAGGCAGACCCTCCGGTTGGTGGCCCGGGCGAGGTCGAACACCTGTCGGATCTCGGCGACGGACGTGGGCCGAAAGAGATAGGCGTCGGCTTCCGAGTGCATGCCATAGCCGGTAAGCACGGCGAGTCGCTCCTGGGGAAGGTTTTGCGCGGTTTGGGAGGGCTCGAGGTTGATGGGGGCCTCGCGAAGTTGATACGCCATTAGTCTATTGCTCTATAAATGGAAGACGCATGCCGCCGAGGGCAAGGATGGCAGTGATGAGGAAACCCAGCACACTTGCAAGCAGATGCTGGTCCTTGAAAAGCAGATCGGCCGGCTCCCCGCCCTCATTGGCGGTGAAAGTCACCAGAAGGTAGCGGGTGATGCCATACAGGACGAAGACGGAGGTGAGGATCAGGGCCGGGTATTTGTGGGCCGTGTTACTTTGCAGCGTGTAGACGCAGTAGCTCATCGCGGCGCCGCTGGCAAACATCGTCACCAGCGCATCCAACGCGGGCTGTGTGTAGTGGACCAGGCTTTCCCGAGAGGTGGTGCGGTCCTCTCCCTGGAGGAGAAACTCGTTGCGGCGCTTGGCAAAGCCGAGCATCAGCGATAGGGCGCCGGTACAAAAGAGCAGCCACCCGGAAATCTTGGCATCGATCGCCGCCGCGCCCAGCACCGCCCGGAGCACGAAGCCGATCGAGATCGTGAACACGTCGGCGATCGGAGTGCGCTTGAGCTTCCAGTTGTAGAGGACTTGAAGAAGCACATAGGCGCCGACGATCGCGATCGAGGTCCGGTTGATCAAGCCTTCTAAGACGAATCCGATAAGTCCCAGCGCAATTCCGGCCAGGAACGCGGTCCGTTCTGGAACCTGCCCGGAAGCGATGGGGCGCCTGCACTTGGTGGGGTGCTTCCGATCCCGCTCGACGTCGACGAGGTCGTTGAAAACGTAGGTGGCCGAACTGATCGCGCACATTCCGGCGAAGGCGAGGAGGGTGAACGCAACCGCGCGCGGATCCCGAAAAGTTCCGGTGAAGACCAGCGCCGCGAAGACGAAGACGTTTTTCGCGTACTGCTTGGGGCGGATGAGTTTTAAGAAGGGATGCAAGCGGCTCCTAGGGCGACCCAGTATATTTTCGGTTCAATCCATCGGCAACTCAGGTGTTCCAATCAACCGTCGGGCGCCAATTGCGGTTCCTTGACCGTTGCGGAGGGCATGAGCAGCCGCAGGCTGGTTTCGCCTGTATCGGTGCGGCCATGATTTAGCTCGTGTCCGCCGATTTATCCCTCGCGCTCCACCACGTCGGGATCGTGGTCCCAGAGATCGAACCCGCGTCCGAGTTCTATGTGAGCGTCCTAGGTTACGAGCCCAAGACGGCCGTGATCCACGACCCAACCCAGACCGCGTTCGTGCAGTTTTTCGCGCTGCCCGGCGCCGACCACTACGTGGAGTTGGTGGCTCCGGATGGGGAGGAGAGCAAGCTGCTCAATGCCAGCAAGAAGAAGATTCCTCTTAACCATCTTTGCTACCGGTGCTCAGACATCGAGGCGGCGACCGCCCAGATGCGCGATCAGGGCTGCCTGGTACTTGAGGAGCCAGTCGCGGCGGTGGCCTTTGACGGACGAAGGATCTCGTGGCTTATCACAGGGGAGCGGTTACTCGTCGAGCTCGTCGAGCGCGGGCCGGAAGGCTCGCTCTGAGACGCGCGGCGTCGATTCGCTCTCGGCGGCCGGCTAACCGTTCACTTGGGTGATCGGCACCGCGTGCTTTGCGCGGCTCCAAGTTGCAGCCCTCACCTCGTAGTCCCGCATTCTATAGCCGGGATAGAGCTGCTTCCAGAGCTTGTCCCATTCGCGCTCGATCTGAGCTCGATAGGGTCCGTCCCGACGGACGGCTAACCCTGACCCCATCCCCGCAAACACCACGTAATCCCTAAAAAGGGACCGATCCGTGAGCAGTATTCCGCGCTGGTAAGTGTAATCCGTGTGCGGCAACCAAATGAGATCGGGCCTTCTGGCCAGGAATTCCTCCGGCGTGAACCCGTGCGTCGCGATCTGAGTATCGTTCAAGCCAGCCATGTCGATCACGTCGACCTGGGGCGCCGCTGCTCCTATATAACCAACCTCGGTCGTCGCGACCTTGGCGCCTGGGGGGAGCGGCCTCGAGAGATCGTCCCCAAACAGTCGAAGTTCTACGGGCCGTGGCACCGTCGGCAGCGGTGTTGATGAATCTGTGACATCCCGGACCGCGTCATAAGCCACCACGTTTCGCTCGAACACCGCGTCGAGCCGGGGCAAGAGCCTAGACCGGAAACCAGGGGCAAGGGCAAGAGCGACAACACATCCAACCGCTCCCGCTGCCAGGGCGAACCGCGCATACGCCTGACCCGCGATTTGCTTTGCTTCGCTGGGCGATTGCGAAAAGACCATGATGGCCGCCGGGATGACGATCAGCGGAAAATATGGGATGTAGTAGCGAGAAAGGTCTCCCATGATCTGCAGGATCGTGAGGAGGTAGCCGCAAACGACGGCGAGAGAAATCCCGAATGCGATGAGGATCGGACGGTGCTCACGGCGGCTTAGCGCGATGATGGCAAACAGAAACACCCATGCCGAACTTGCAAACTCAGCAAAGCTGGTGAAGGGATGCCACCTTCTTCGATAACCCTCGTAGAGGTGAAAACCCTTAAGATAGAAACTAAGCGGAACCGGTGTTGAGAAATAAAGCTTCTCAAAGAGCGAAAAAATCGCGAGACAGAGAACGAAGAGACCCAGCAACCTTCCCAGCGAGTTCCATCGCTTTGATGCAGGATTCGTGAGAACCAGGAAAGAAGGCAACAGGACAACGACGACAGCGGCCTCAGGTCTCGTTAGATAGAGGAGAATGCCAATGATCGCGCTTGGCCAAATGCTCGCCCTCGCCTCGTTCCAGCGAAGCGCCGAACCGCAGTACAACGCAACCAAGGCGACGGCGGCCATCGTCTCCATGCCTGTGCCCGCATTAAATCGAAAGATCGAAGTCAGGAGCAATGGGATCCCGATGACGACAACGCGCTTTGCCAGTTCCCAGATCGACTGTTCTCGCCCGTTCTGGATTGCGGCCCACGCGGTGGCCACGATGGCGATTCCGGAGAAGACCCAACTCAGGACCCCGAGTTTGACTGTTGGGCTGCCCTGCAAACACGTGAGGGGATATACGAGCAAGCCCCACAGAAGGCTTGTTTCGCCAAACGTTGGAGGCCCGCCCGGATTCCAACTGATCCCGTAGCCATGCTTCATGTTCAGACCGTAGCGGTAGAACATGTATGCGTCATCGATGACCCTCGGCTCATGGAGGAAGGAAACTAGCAACTGAATCCAGAGACCTGCTACGACTGCGAGTCCCAGGAGCCACATCCATTTCTGATTCTTCAGCAACGAGCGGTCAATCACAACTTCCCGCTTGATTATCGGTGCGCCCAGGCCAGCTTCCAGATGAATCGGGTGTGCAAATCCACGGGCCACGAGTCGATACATCTCGACTCCGCTTCAAGAAGCGGTCGGCAAACCGCCCCTTGTCGACCAATTCCCCAGTGCCCCTCACTCGGGTTTCGTTCGAATTCACATAAATCCATCTGCAACTGAGGTGTTCCAGTCGACCGCCTGCCCAATTGCGGTCTGTTGACTGTCGGGAGCCACCGAAAAAACCAATCATTAAGAACAGGGTGAGAGGACGCTTCGATGCATGGAACTGGCGGAGAGGGTCGGGTTGACTCGGCGGCCGCTTATCACTGTGCTCATGGCTGTCCACAACGGTGAGCGATTCTTGCGTCCGGCGGTGGAAAGCATCCTTGGACAGACGCTGGGCGAGTTCGAGTTCCTGATTGTGGATGATGCCTCCACCGACACGACCGCGTCGATTCTGCGGACTTACCAAGACGCCCGGATTCGGGTGCTGACGAACGTGGAGAACCTCGGGCTTACAAAATCACTCAACATCGGCCTCACCGAGGCTCGCGGACGTTACATAGCCAGAATGGATGCCGATGACATTGCCGTCCTGACGAGATTCGAGAAACAGGTGGAGCAACTCAAATCCGCCGACCTGGCGATGACCTGCTCCAACGTATTCTTCATCGACTCCAATGGCGACACCACCGGGCGATCTGACAGGGCGTTCGACCGGAACTCTATCCTTTGGAACCTGATGTTCGACGGGTATCTTCCCCACCCGACCCTCATGTGGGATCGAGAGCAGGTGCGTGATGCAGTCGGCGGTTACGACGAGCGGTTCGTGACGGCGCAGGACTTTGACTTCACCTGATGTAAGGCCAAATCGGGGCCAATCCTTTGACAGCCAAGATCCTAAGCAGGGCAATAACAGCGACGGGCTCTCTGGATTGCTTTTCACCTATAAAGAAATCTCAAATGACTCACGCATAAAGGACTAACTTGCAGTAGCATAACGGTGGATCCACCCGGATCATTTCGCAAAAGGGAAATTTGCATGCAAGTCCTAGCCAGGTCGGTCGCCTCGAAGATCCTCGCAGTCTTCCTCTTTCTTCTGCTGTCGATGTGCGGCATGGCTCAAACCCTGAACGGGCTAAGCTTCTCGCCTTCATCCATTATGGGAGGGGATTCCACCACGGGGATGGTAACCCTGACCGCGAACGCACCGGCCGGTGGGGTGGCGGTCAGCCTCCTCAGTTCGAACACGATGTACGTTACCGTCCAGAACAGCGTCACCGTGCCGGCGGGCCAGTCGAGCGCCACTTTCCAGGTCACACCAGGGATCTACTACACAATGTACACCTGTACGATAACGGCGTCGTTGGGAAGTGTCTCGAAACAGGCCATTCTGACCGTCCTGCCGCTTCTCAAAAGCCTGAGCTTGTTGCCTGCATCTGTCGTGGAAGGGAGCTCCACCACGGGGACAATAACCCTGAACGGAACGGCACCGACGGGGGGCATAACGGTCGCCCTCAGCTCGAACACCACGTACGTGACAGTTCCAAGCAGCGTCACTGTACCGGCTGGCAACACAATCGCCACATTCACGGCCACAACAGGGGCCTATTATGAGCAGTTCACCGGTACGGTCACGGCCTCTGTTGGCGCCGACAACCTGCGGGCCCCCCTCACCGTTTCCCTGCTTTCGGCGTACCGTCAAACATTCCCGCTACTGCCGGCCACCGAACCTGGTCTGGCCTCGATCGGCATCAATGACAACGATGATAATAATAGTACCGTCGACCTAAGTTTCGGCAATGTTGCCGCTTATAGCTCTATCGGGTCCAGATATGTGCGCGTCGGTGGGCAATTGCACAGCACTGGAGTCTTTAACGCGGGAACCGCTCAGTCCCTTTACACCGCTCTTAATCAGGCCCAGCCAATCACGCCGATTTGCGTATTGGCACCCAATGGCAACTTGGGTTCTCTCCTTTCTGGGAGCGGCGCAAATACAACCGTGAATGTGACTGAGACTCAAAACTATGCTCAGCAGATTGCGCTCGCAATCACATCGGAATACTCTGTGACAACAACGTCCGGTGCCCAGGTCTACTGGTGCCCGTCGCATACAGGCGTTATATGGGAACTCTTCAATGAACCGTATAACGCAGGAGTCAACGCGGGCGCTTTCGTAACCGCACCACAATACTGCGAGATACTGGAAATCTTGTTTGACACAATTCGCCAGACGGCTACTGTAGGGTCCACGGGGCTGTACACATACGACGAGTGGTTCATTGGAATAGACGCAAGCCCAGCATTGGCAAGCTTTGCTCAGCAGTGTATCGCCTATGGCGCTTGTGGCCCCTTGGCCGGAACTGGCATACCTACTGGTAGCCGTCTCCTCGATGGCATTGCGGTTCATCCCTATACCCAGTATCCAAGCACACAAGACTCTTTCTTCAACCTCCTAGAAGGTTGGTTGGCCATGTACACGCCACTCAGCGCTTCGCACCCTAAGGGCTCCAACGCAGTCCCAGTTCTCGCACCGTTGATCCCTACAGAGTATGGGTTCACTACACCAGATTTACAGAACCCAGGCGATTCAGCGCCCGTACCCAACGCCGACACGGAACTGGACAAAGCGGCAATGAGCTTAGCCCAAACTTTCTATGGGTTTGAACTTGCAAACCCCACAAGTCCCGGAAACACCGGCATATCAGGCATCACATTATTCTGCTCCCAAAACTATCCGAGTGTGCCCGGCGAAACTACCGGGGGTACCGGCAACTTCGGCGCCTACGAGACAACCAACGGAAATGGACTCGGCGGAGCGAGTCTCACTACAACGGGCACGTCACTACAAAACATCACGCAAACGGACATGCCCGGTGCCGTTTTTTCCAAGCGGCTATTTCTACCCCCATATTCGGCGACAAACCAGTTCACAGGGTATGTGGCAAACCAAGTTTGGGACAATTCGAGTCCGCTTGCACCGTTCACCACAGTTGGCGTATCTGGCTTC
>Ga0302326_10027589_pt1 | contig 11448 bp, 5 predicted proteins | sample Palsa_T0_3_FD_202264 | JGI IMG/M metagenome (GOLD analysis project Ga0302326, IMG submission 202264) | Peat permafrost microbial communities from Stordalen Mire near Abisko, Sweden - Palsa_T0_3 | ecosystem: Environmental > Terrestrial > Soil > Palsa > Peat permafrost | place: Sweden: Abisko...
ACGCGCTCCACCGTGCCCTCCCATTTCCCATCCTCAGCCGCACGGCGCATCATCTCCTGCGGCAGCCCTCGCAGCGCGTCAGCCTCGGTGTGCAGGACCCCCTTCGACCGGCCGATGATCTCAGGGCTGGCGTAACCGTAGAGTCGGCGAGCGCCTTCGTTCCACAGTTGTATTACCCCGAGGCTGTCGGTCGCGACGATCGAATATTCAGTCGAGGCTTCGAGCACGCCGATGACGAACTCCATCACGGACTCGTTGTCCGCGAAGGCATCCGGCCCGATCAGATCCGGCCTGTCTGGCGCGTCTATCTTCAAGCTTCCCCCTTTCTCGTTATTACGTATGTCGACAGAAAGGGCCGAGTTCAATACCCGCACGATGGGGGATAGGCGAAATTGCTCAGATCGGTCCCCACGGAACCTCGATCTCTACCGTCGCACCCGCTCCCGGAGCGCTCTCGATCCGCAGCGCGCCACCGGCTTGCTCCAAGCGTTCGGAGAGCGCCGCGAGCCCGAGGTGACCAGGTCGAGCGCGCAGCGCCTCGGTGACTTCGAAGCCCACGCCGTCATCGCGGATCCGGATAACGTGCGTCCCATCGCGCGCCATCAGCGTGACCTCGACGCCCGAAGCATCGGCGTGCGTGCGCACGTTCATCAGGATCTCCTGAGCAGCCCGATAGAGGAACGCCCGCGTCTCGGGCTCCGGATCGCATGGCAGCCGGTCATCGAGAAGGAAATTCAGGCCCTCCTCGCTCCGCACGTGCTCGAGATAAGCCCGCAGCGCGTGTACCAACCCATGGGTTTGAAGCTCCGGCGGACGCAGCTCGAACAGCAGGCTGCGGAGTCGCTGAGCAGCGAGGCTTACCGTTTCCTGTAGCCGCTCGATCGCCTCGACCTCGGGCTGATCGACGACTCGGCGTCGGAGGTTTCCCAGCCATAGCCCCACGGCGACGACTGCCTGCAGCGAGTCATCATGGATCCCGTCCGCGATGCGGTGGCGCTCCTGCTGCTGGGCGCCCATGACGAGCTCGAGCAGGCGCCGGCGATGGGCGCTGACGCGCTCGAGCTCGGACACCTTCTCGACGAGCTTGTCATTGTTCACGCGCAGCTGCTCCCGTTCGAACGCCGGCCCCGCCGCCACAGGCCGGGGTGGCGGTGCGGATCCCCCGAGCGCCTCGGCGATCGTCCCGATGACCAGCTCTGGCTGATAGGGCTTGCTGATGAATCGCGAGACCCCGCACGCGGCGGCGAGCTCGCGCACCTCTCCTTCGAGGTAGTTCGCCGTGCAGAAGATGACCGGAGTTGCGCCCACCGCCGGGTCGTCGCGCAGGCGCCGGACGAACTCGTACCCGTTTACCCTCGGCATCAATATGTCGGTGATGATCAGATCAGGCCGGCGGGTGCGCGCCAGCTCGAGCGCCACCTCCCCGTTCGCGGCTTCGATCACGGCGTGGCCGGCGTATCCGAGCACGGTGCTCATCAGCTCCCGATCGGCATCACGATCGTCGAGCACCAGGATGACGCTCATCTCTGACCCTTCCTCCTTGGACGACTACCGACCTGGGACGGTACTCGCCCGCGCAACCGTTGCCGTCGGCTAGCGCTGATCCAGATACGCGAGCATCGGGACCCTGGTGTCCGCGACCGCGTCGACTAGATCCGAGTCAAGCTCCGCCGCCCCGTCTGTGCTGCCGTTCTTCGCGATTGCGCAGATTGCGCTACAGATCTCCGTGATTCGGGGCGCCCCGACCGTGGCGGCGCTGCCCTTGAGCACGTGAGCGATTTGGTGCATCGCTTCGGGGTCGGCGGCGGCGATCGCGTCTGCGAGCAACGGCAGCCGCTCGGTCGTTTGATCGATGAACATCCAGATCAGCTTGCTTGCCTGATCGGCATCGGCGATCTCGAATAACCCGGCTGGATCGAATAGCGATGGGGCTGAGGTCGCAGACGCTTCGGGTGCTGGGCCGGGCTCTGCGAACTGCTCGCAGACCTTCGCCACGTTGTCCAGTCGTAGCGGCTTGGCGATGTAGTCGTCCATGCCTGCGGCGAGACACTTCTCACGGTCGCCCGCCATAGTGTGGGCGGTCATGGCGATGATCAGCGTATGGCGATCGTTCGCTTCTCGGCTGCGGATCGTCGCGGTGGCCGTGTATCCGTCGATTTCGGGCATCTGGCAGTCCATGAATACCGCTGTGTAGATCCGGCTGGCAGTCATTTCGATCGCTTCGCGCCCGTTCTCGGCGATGTCGACGGTGAAGCCGAGCTTACCGAGCACCTGGGTTGCGGCGAACTGGTTGATCTCGTTGTCCTCTGCGATCAGTACGTGATGAGTCGTCGATGGCGCTGCCGCACCGGTGTCGAGTTTCAGATTCGGTCGTGACCGTCGGGGTTCTCTCTGCATCGAGGCGACCAGCTCGTTATAGAGGCGCGATTGGCGCACGGGCTTGGAAAGCTCGGCGTCGATCCCCGCCGCGCGTACCTCGGATGGCCGGGCGTGCGATGAGCTGAGCATGATCAGGCGCGTCGAGCGCAACCGCGGATTCCCCTTGATCATGTGCGCCAGCTCGATTCCGTCCAGCTCGGGCATATGCAAGTCGAGCACCGCGATCTCGTACGGCCGCCCGGCGTCCGCCGCACGATTCATGAGCTCGAGAGCTGAGCGGCCACCCGCTGCGCTGTCTGGGATTAACCCCCAGTGGGCGGCTTGCTGCTCCACGATTTCGCGGTTCGTCGCGTTGTCGTCGACGATCAGTAGCCGTGTCCCGGTGAGATCCTTGACGCGGTGCTCAGGGTCGACTGCGATTCCAGGTACACAGGGGAGCGTGAACCAGAAAGTGCTGCCCTCTCCGGGGGAGCTCTGAACGCCGAGGTCTCCATCCATCAGCTCGACGAGCTGCTTGGCGATGGAGAGTCCGAGCCCCGACCCCCCGTACTTCCTGGTCATCGTGGCGTCTATTTGGGAGAACGGACGGAAGAGCCGGGCCAGCTTGTCTCGCTCGATTCCGATGCCGGTGTCCGTTACCTCGAGACGAAGGCGTTCGACCCCGTCCGGGCCACGCGCAACCCCGACGCGTACGACGATCTCTCCCTCGGAGGTGAACTTGACCGCGTTACCGACCAGGTTCACCAGCACCTGGCGCACGCGATTGCTGTCGCCTCGCACGATCGGCGGGACGTCGGCGCCGATGGCGACGGCGAGCTCGAGCTTCTTCTCGTGCGCCTTGCTCCCGACGATCTCGCATACCTCGCTGACCATGGTCTCGATCGAGTAGTCCGCGTCGAGGATGTCGAGCCTGCCGGCTTCGATCTTCGAGAAGTCGAGGATATCGTTGATCACTCGCATGAGTGCCTCGGCGGAGGTCAGCGTGACCTCGGCATATTCCCGCTGATCGCGCTCGAGCTCGGTGTCCAGCAGCAGCTCGGACATGCACACCACGCCGTTGAGCGGGGTGCGGATCTCGTGGCTCATGTTGGCCACGAACTCTGACTTCAAGCGCGATGCCTCGAGCGCCTGCTCGCGACTGGCTCGGAGCTCCTCCTCCATCTGCCTGCGCTCGGTTACGTCACGGCCTGTCGCGTAGATCAGCCCATCTTCGGTAGCCGTGGCGCTCCATAGCACCCACCGGTACGTCCCATCCTTGTGGCGATACTGGTTCTCGAAAGTATTCACTTCGCCACCGGCCGTTTGCTCTGAATAGCGCTGGAGCGTGGGCTCGAGATCGTCGGCGTGGATGAAGTTCGTGAACGGCTTCCCGAGCAGCGTCTCGGGCGAGTAGCCGAGCAAACGCTCGAACGCCGGATTGGCGCGAACGAAATGGCCTTCGTCGTTGGCGATCATCATCAGGTCGAGCGAGAGTGCGAAGAACCGGTCGATGTCCGCTCGCGCATGGGCGAGCGCCACCGCCGCCCGCTTTTGCTCGGTGATGTCGCGATCGGTAGTGGAGGCGCCGATGACCCGACCGCGGGCGTCGCGTACGGCGGAGATGGCCACGGACACGTCGACGACCGACCCGTCCTTGCGCAGTCGCACCGTCTCGTAATGGTCGTCCAGCCGCTCGCCGGCGACCACTCGCGCGATCAATTTCTCGACCTCGTGATCGTACCCTGAGGGCACGATGGCGGAGATCGGCTTGCCGATGATCTCGGCTTCGGAATACCCGTACAGGCGTTCCGCCCCTGGGTTCCAGCTCACGATGATTCCGCCAACTGTGTTGCTGATGATCGCGTCGGCGGATGACTCAACGACAGCCGCGAGATGTCGGGCGAGAGCCTCGAGTCGCTTTCGTTCGCTGATGTCACGAATGGTGCTCGATATCAGTGTCCCAGTCTCGGTGATCAGCGGGCTGAGCGACAGTTCCGCCGGGAACTCGGTCCCGTCCTGGCGTCGCCCACGTAGATCAAGGCCCCATTCAGTCTCAGGCGTGTTCGGGTCCGCCGAGTAGTGCGCTAGCCAATCGGCATTTCCAGCGCGAGCGGCCTCGGGCACCAGCATCTCGACACGCTGCCCGACCAGCTCGCCGCGCTCGTAGCCGAAGAGCTTCTCAGCTTGAGCGTTTACGAGCACGATCACGCCTTGCTCATCGACGACGACCATCGCGTCGGGAGCTGATTCCAGTAGGCGCTCCACGCGATCCTGCGCATGCTTGCGGTCGGTAATGTCTCGGGCCACGGCAAGCCCTGCCGCCACGCCGCCGTTCGCGTCGGGGCACGGGCCCACCTGCACTCGATACCACCGCGATGCGTCGAGGGACTGCAGTTCGACCGAGTTCGTCTCGCCGCGGAGCGCCGCGCGATAGAGCGGCTCCATCAGCGCCCACCGCTCGGGCGGCAAGACGTCTGCCATCCGCCGTCCCTCGATCGCGTCGGGGTCGAGCCCAGCTTCTCCGGCCATCAGGACATATCGCAGCTCCGCGTCGAACACCACAACTGCTGTGTCGGGCAGGTTTTGCAGCGCTAGGAGTGCCGTGCTCAGATAATCATCTGCGGGACGGTGATCAGCTCGATGAGTCATTTGCAATTACTTATCGGCGAGGATCGCTGTCAGTCGTAGGTAATAAGTACTGCGTTTACTTGCTTAGAACTACGGACGGGCTGGCCGGCGCGGTGCTGCCGGGGTGCGTTCGCGGCGATTATCGCCCGGCGCGTAAAGGCGGATGCGGTTCTTACCTGCTGCCTTGGCCTCGTACATCGCGATGTCCGCCTCGTGCAAGATTTCCTCGGCCAGCAAGTGTTTAGCGACGTCAAACGCGGCGACCCCGATCGAGGTGGTTACCTGCGCGTGACGGTTACTCGAAAACGTGATTCCATCTCGGCCGATCGCGCTCAAGAGCCTTTCGCTCGCAAGCACCGCCGCGTGTTCGTCAGCCTCGGGCAGAATTACCACGAACTCATCGCCGCCGATCCGCGCGATGATGTCGCTGTCGCGCAACGTGCGCCGCATCGTGCCCGCAAGCGACGCGATCAGCTCATCCCCGGCGGCATGGCCGAGTGAATCGTTGACATGTTTGAATCCGTCGAGGTCGAGCGCGAGGACCGCTCCGCCGCCGCCGTAGCGTCGGTGTCGGATCAGCTCGCGGTCGAGCTCCTCTTGGAACCGCCGACGGTTGAATAGCCCTGTGAGCATGTCACGGCCAGCCAGGTACGCGAGCTGGCCCTCAGCGCGCTTGCGCCCGGAGATGTCCAGAACTTGGAGGATTGCGACTCGGCGGGAGTCCTCATCCACATAGCTCGCCGCCGTCGCGAGTGCGCTTACCACGTGCCCATCACCGTGCAGAAAACGCTGCTCGAACTCGACTCGTTCGATCGCGCCGACCGCCAGCGTGGCAAGTGGATCGTGGACGCCATCGGGCAAATCGTCGGGGTGCGTCCATTTCTCGAGGTTGGCGCCGACCAGCTCATCGGTCTCGCGGCCGATTATCCGCCCGAGTGCGGAATTTACCTCCACCAGCCGACCTGCGTCCCTTCCTTCGAGTGCGACGATCGCCATCCCTATGCCAGCCTGGTCAAACGCGGCGCGAAAGCGGTCCTCCGCCGCTCTGCGGTGCCGTTTGGCGTGCTCGACATCCGCCTCATGCACGGCGATGGCCTCCTCGATCCGCGCCACGAGTTGGTGCGGTGGCATCCCCTTGCGCAGAAACGCCATCGCGCCGGCGTCGAGAAACTGAAGGATCGACGAGCGTGAATCGTCAGCGGTCAGGATTACTACCGCGGTGTCGGGCGAGTCCTGCTGGATGCCGCGGGTTGCCTGAAGCCCACCGCCGGGCATCTCGACGTCCACGAGCGCTACCGCCGGAGCGTGCTCCCGAGCGAGGGCGATCGCGCTGTCAGCATCGCCCGCAACGGCAACGACGGAGAACTGCTCCTCGAGCTCGACCGAGAGCGCAGCGAGCACTAGGGGATCATCGTCGGCGAGCAGTGCCCGAGGACGCGTTTGTTGGATCATTATCCGTATCGCATCGGCTTAAGCAACGCAGTGCCCGACCGTATTCTCTACGGAGCCGAGATCACCGATGACTTCGGGCTCAGTCGTTACGGTTCGAAGACGCTGGCGCCGCCATTGGCCGAGGCTGAGGGTTGCGCCAGGCCGGCCAGGATCCCGGCGATCCCGCGAATCGGCCCCTTCACCGACATTCCGGTGCTGAGGATCTCGTACTCGTGCATCTCGCTGGCGTGCTGGGACCCACGGACCTTCAGCACCAGGATGGCGCGTCTGACCTGGCTGTCGAGGTCGAAGTAGCGCAGCGCGATGATCGCGTCGGCGATCGTCGACAGATACAGGTCGGTGGCATGGTCGCCGCCGAGCAGGTCTGGCAGCGTCGTGGTCATCATCGTGGCCACCCCGCGGGCCTTGAGGTATCCGCTGAGCCCGACACTGAACTCGCGAAATGCGTTCTGGGGCGAGTTGTGCTCGACCGCGGTGATGCTGTCCAGCACCAAGCGCGTCGGGTTGAACTCCTCGACCGTGTGCTTGAGCTCGACCAGGAGGTCCTCGAGCCCGACGCGGGCGGGGTAACGGGAGACGATCTCCAGGTTGCCGTTGTTCTTAGAGCCGCTGAGGTCCATCCCCCACGCGGCGGCGTTGCGCGCCAGCTGCCAGCGGCTCTCCTCAAAGGACAGGTACAGCACCCGCTCGCCGGCCCGGATCCCAGCGACCATGAACTGCAAGCCGATCAGCGTCTTGCCGGTCCCGGTAGCGCCGGTGATCATCATCAGCGCGTCGCGGTACATCCCGCCGCCGCACATGGCGTCCAGATCGGCGTTGCCGAGCGAGATCCGCTCCGCTGACCCGCTGTCATCGCCCTCGATCGGAGAGAACGGCACGATCTCGATGCCGCTTATCGCGTTGATCACGAACGGAAACTCGCCGCGATGGTGATCAGCACCCCGCAGCTTGAGGACCTCGATCGTTCGCCGGCGACGCTCTTCCTCACGGACGTTGCGCACCACGATGACGTTGTCGACCGCGAACTCCTCCGCGCCGTAGCGAGTGACACTACCGTTCTCGTGCGGGCGCTCGGCCGCGATCAACGCCGTCGCGCCCAACGGCCGCAGCGCGCGCAACATCGCCGTGAACGCGCGCCGCACCTCGACCACATCGGAGAACCCCTCAAACAGCGCGTCGATCGGATCCAAAAACAGCCGCGTGCCGCCGACCTCGCTCAACGCGTGAGCGATCCGCGCCGTCAGCCCGCCGAGATCAAACCGGCCGCTGACCAGCAGCTCGGTGTCCGGCGTCGCGTCCACGATCGCCAGACGCCCCTCACTGACCAGACCGCCCAGATCCCACCCGAAACTCTCGACATTGGCGATCAGGTCCTCCGGGCGCTCAGCGAACGTCACCAGCACCCCGGACTCTCCCAGCTGCGCGCCGCCCCGAAGGAACTGCAGACCGAACACCGTCTTGCCGGTTCCCGTCGCCCCGGCCACCAGGGTGCTGCGACCCCGCGGCAGTCCACCGTGCACGATCTCGTCAAACCCCGGGATACCGGTCTGGATCCGCTCACGCGCCGCCGGGCTCATGGAACCACCTCCTGGTCGAGATCAAGTGCGTCGGCCACCGCATCAAGATCGGCAAAGTCCCCGATCACGCTCAGACGCCGCGTCGCAAACAGCCGGATCAGGACCGGGGTCGCGAGAACCCGGTCGGCCTCAGCGAGCGCGGGCTGCTCGAACACGTCGATGACGTCGACCTCCCAATCCTCCCCACCGAAGCGCTGGCGCAGCACCGCAAGCTGCCGGCGCGCCTGCGTCGAGGGCGCGCTGTCGTTCGCCACGTACATGCGCATCAAAACCCGACCCGTGTCCTCGACATCGGCCACGGATCAGAGTGTCCACCGTGACCGGAAATATTGCAACCGCGGGATACCACGTACCCTTTTCCTCTACAAAGTTGACCAAAGCGCGTCGGGGTCACTTCTGATCCTGTCGGTTCACCTTTAGTTCGTGGGTGGTCAGGTCGACAGATGTTCGTATGCGCTGGTTTCTAGTGATCGTTGAGGGCTAGGTGGCAGGCCGGGTTCTACCGGGCTCTGATGCTGAGGTGCGGGAGGTTGGGGAGCAGAGCCTGCGCGCGGTGATCGAGAGCAATTTCGACGGCATGGCCGTCATCGACCGCGACGGCATCGTCCTGTTCGTCAATCCGGCCGCCGAGCGACTGCTCGGGAGGGTCTCCACGCAGATCGTGGGAGCGCAGTTTGGGTTTCCCCAGGCGCCGGGCGGCGCGAGCGAGATCGAGGTCGTTTCGGGCGGCGCGCTCCGGGTGGCGGAGATGCGGGTCGTGAAGGTCGTGTGGGAGGGGGCCCCCGCGTTCCTCGCGTCGCTGCGCGATGTCACCGAGCGCAAACGGACCGAGCGCGAGCTGCATCGGCTCGCGGAAGCAGCCCAGCACGGTACCGACGCCGTCGTCTCGATCGGCTTGGAGGGCCAGATCTGTCACTGGAACCGGGGCGCCGAGTTGCTCTACGGCTGGAGCGCGAGCGAGGCCGTCGGGCGCCAGCTCGACGAGCTGTTGACTGTGTCCAGCGGCGAGCCGAGCGACGAGATCGCCCGGATGCGGGCCGGGGAAATCGCCTACCAGTTCGAGACGCAGCGACGACGCAAGGATGCCACGATCGTAGACGTGCTGCTGACCGTCTCAGCGTGGACCGTCGAGGGGAGCGTGGTCGGTGTCACGAGCGTCTCGATCGACGTCAGCGAGCAGCGGGCCCGGGAGCGTGAGAGCGAGCGCCTGGCGGCGGCCGCCGCCTACGGCACCGATGCGGTCATTTCGGTCGATCTCGATGGGGTGGTGTGCCATTGGAATCGCGGCGCCGAGCGGCTGTATGGCTTCACTCGCGAGGAGGCGATCGGACGGCCTGCTTTTGAGCTGACTCGGTCAGCTGATGTGCCCCACGAGGGGAAGGCTCGGGTGGAGGGCTCGATCGCCCGGATCATCAGCGGGGGGGCTGTGGAGTTCGTGGAGAGCCAAAGCCGCAGGAAGGACGGCGGGATCATCGACTTGCTGGCCACGCTAGCGCCGTGGCATCGAGATGGGCGTGTCGTCGGCATGACGTCAGTCGCGATCGACATCAGCGAGCGCAAGCGGATCGAACGCGCCCGCGAGCGGACGCTGGCAGAGCTCGAGCTGCGTGCCCAGCTGCTGGATCTGGCCCACGAGGCCGTGATCGTGCGTGAGCCGGTGGAGAGTCGGGTGACGTTCTGGAACCCGCAGGCGCGGGCCATCTACGGCTACAGCAATGACGAAGCCTTTGGCCAGGTCAGCCATGACCTGTTCGTTACGGTCTTCCCTGAGTCCAGGGAAGCCGTCGATGACGCGCTGGCCCGGGAGGGGCACTGGGAAGGTGACCTTCGCCAGACGCTTCAGGACGGCACACACATCTTGGTGGCCAGCCGCCAGGCTCTGCAGCGCGACCATGATGGCCGGCCCACAGCGATCATCGAGTTAAACTCCGACGTCACCGAGCTGCGCGAAGCCGAGGTTGCGCTCAGAGACGCGGAGGAGCACTTCCGCGGCGCGTTCGACCACGCTCCGATCGGGATGGCATTGATCTCAGTCGACGGGCGTCTGGAGCAGGCCAACCCGGCATTGGGCCTGATCTGTGGGCGCACCCGCGGTGAGCTTGTAACAATGCGCATGAGAGAGTTGCTTCATCCGGCCGACGCGGACAGAGCCAGCGAGGCGCTACGCGCGCTGGGCGACGGGGCTATCGACCAGCTGGCGATCGAGCTTCGCATCATCCCCGCGGTCGGCTCGCCGCTCGAGATCTCCGTGAACGCAACGCTTCTCAACAGCGGCCCTGGGCAAGCCACACACGTGCTCTGCCAGTTTCAGGACGTCACCGATCGCAAGCGCTATGAGCAGCAGCTGCAGTTCATGTCTGACCATGACCCCCTGACCGGCCTTGATAACCGGCGCAAGTTCGAAGCCGAGCTCGACCGCCACGTTGAGCACGTCAAGCGGTACGGGCCAGAGGGCGCGCTGCTCATGCTCGACATCGACCATTTCAAGTCGATCAACGACACGCTCGGGCACAGCGCCGGCGATCAGCTGCTGGTCTCGATCTCAAGCCTGCTGCGCGGGCGCCTGCGCAGTTCGGATCTGCTCGCGCGGCTCGGCGGCGACGAGTTCGCGGTGCTGCTACCCAAAGCCGACGAGGCCGAGGCCGCGAAAGTTGCGGAACAGCTCGCGTCGGTGGTGCGGTCCAGCACCGCGCTGCTGGGAGGCGAGCGCAAGAAGGTCACCACCTCGATCGGTGTCGCGATGTTCAACGCCAACGTCGATGAGCTCACCGGCGAGACGATCGTGATGGAGGCCGATCTGGCGATGTACGACGCCAAGGAAGCCTGCGGTGACGGCCACGCGTTCTATACAACTTCCGAGCATCGCGTCAGCCGTACGAAGGCGCGGCTGACGTGGGTCGGCCGGATCGAGCAGGCGCTCGAACAGGACCGCTTCGCGCTGCTCGCCCAACCGATCCTCGACCTGGACTCTGGCGAGGTGCGCCAGCACGAGCTGCTGGTGCGAATGCTCGACGACCACGGTGATCTGATCCCTCCCGCCGCGTTTCTGTACATCGCTGAGCGTTTCGGTTTGATCTCGAAACTCGACGAGTGGGTCGCAACCCGCGCGATCGAGCTAATCGAACAGCGCCCCGAGTTGCAGCTCGAGGTCAACATCTCCGGACGCTCGCTCGGCGACCGCAAGCTCCTGCAGGCGATCGATAACCGCTTACGAACAAGCTCAATCGATCCCTCGCGGCTGATCTTCGAGGTCACCGAGACCGCCGCGGTCGCGAACATCACCCACGCGCAAGCGTTCGCTCAACAGCTGCGCGACCGTGGTTGCCGCTTCGCGCTGGACGACTTCGGAGCCGGCTTCGGTTCCTTCTACTACCTCAAGCATCTGCCGTTCGACTACGTCAAGATCGACGGCGAGTTCGTCCAACACGCCACC
>Ga0302326_10027591_pt1 | contig 11448 bp, 12 predicted proteins | sample Palsa_T0_3_FD_202264 | JGI IMG/M metagenome (GOLD analysis project Ga0302326, IMG submission 202264) | Peat permafrost microbial communities from Stordalen Mire near Abisko, Sweden - Palsa_T0_3 | ecosystem: Environmental > Terrestrial > Soil > Palsa > Peat permafrost | place: Sweden: Abisko...
AGTGATCGAGCAACGCCCGCGGCGGTTCGATTCCTTCCAGCCCCATCAGATCGATTCCTGTCGACCCGATAGAGCGCACTCTGTCAGCGAAACGGATCAGCGGCGCGACGTGCTCCGGCACCCAAACCTCGGTGTAGCCGGCCTTCCAACATTCCAATGCGGGAAAACACAGAATGCAGTCGCCGATTCCGCCCGGCCGGATCAACAATCGTCGCAAGCGCGGTTACTTCGGGCTGTGGCTGGTTTCAAACAACGGCCCATCCACGTCCTGAATGCTCAGATGGATGGACTTTGCGGACTCCAGAGCCTTAACCGGCATATCGAAGCGCGCGGCCACCATCCGATCCACGGTCTGGTGCGGGGCGATCTTGTCTTTGAGCGACAGCGAGTCGTTGTATTGATCGCCAAGAAACCGGTTGAATTGGAACAACTGATGCAGATCCATTTTCGAAATGATAGAGGACTCCGCCGTGGCGCCGTCCGCTTTGTCCACCGTCACTTCCACCACGCGAACCACAAACGGCACATCCGAAACATCTTGCACACGAAAATCCAGTACGGCGATGCAGTCCTGCTCGCTGAGCGCTCCAGTCCGGATCTTCAGGATCTCGCCCTTCAGCTCAAGATGCGCGCCTCTGTGCGAGTACATAATCCCCCAGACAGATAGCGCGATCACCACCACACCCACGCCGAAAAAGATCAGAAATTGTTTACTCATCACGATCCGGCGCAGGCGCTGTGGCCTGCGAACATCTAATCCCCCAGCAACTTTCCGAACGCCTGCAGGCTGCTGACGTTATCGCACACTGCCTTAATGCCGGCCGTAATCGGAATCGCCAGCAGCAAGCCGATGCCGCCCCACAAAGTGCCCCAGAACATCAATGCCACCGTAACCACCAGAGGATTGAGATGCACGCGCGAGCCCACCACTTTGGGATACAGAAAGTTCAGCGCCAGCAGGTGCAGCATCGCAACCACCACCGCGATCATCACGTAAATGGTGGGTTGGTTATAGACAATCAGCCCGGCCGCGATGGGCGGAATGATGGCCATCGGCAGCCCCACGTAAGGTACCAGGCTAAAGAATCCGCTGAGCATTCCAATCAGCGGCCAATAAGGGAGTTTGATCACAAAAAAGAAGCTGCAACTTATCACCGAAAGGATCACGCCCAGCACGAAGTTACCGATCATGTAGGCACGGACCATGTCCGCCACGCCTTCCCAGCTTTTTCCTACTATCTGGCGTCCCGTTCCGGGGAAAAGATAAAGAAAACTGCGCCGCATATGGTCGCGCCAGCTCAACATGAAGTAAACCAGAAACGGCACGAAGCTGGCCATCAGCACCACGTCGTAAAAAGATTTGAGGTATCCGTACACATAGGTCAGCAGCGGGGTGGGTTCAGCGTGAATCCGAAATTCCGGGATGGCCGGCGGCGACAGCGGCTCCTGCTTGGTGGACTTTCGGCGCCGCGAAGTATCCGGCGCGGTGGGCGACGGCTGCTCCTGAAATCGTTTCGGGATCAGCACCTGATAAGTCTTCTTCTCGATCTGATCCATCTGGCTGGCGACGTTGTCCACCATGTCGTTCATGCGCTGGCTGTAAACCGGCAGCGCCTCCACGAAACTGGAAAACTCCGTGAACAATCCGAAGCCCAGCAGATACAAACCCAGCAGGGCGATGCTGCACACTACAAAGCTGGCAACCGCGCGCGGCAGCCGCATTTTTACAAACGCCGTCACGATGGGGTCCAGCAAGAAAGCGATGATCACCGCGATTACTACCGTGATGAGAAATACCCGTCCGTAGTACAACAAACCGATACTTGCCGCGAACGCAAGTACCGTGAGACTGGAGTGCCCAGTCTTGGGAGTGGCAAGCGGCGGTGAAATTGTGGACATCCGTTCCTTAGGTTATCCTCTATGATGAAATGAAAGTGTAAGCTACGGCAAACGGGCCAAATTGGACTTTCTCAAAGTTGCATGATGAACGGCAGGGTGCTGGCGCTGGATCTGGGCAAAAGGCGCATCGGATTGGCGCTAAGCGACGAGTTGGGCATCACCGCGCAAGGCCTGCAAACATTGGAGCGGAGCAACATCCGCGAGGATCTTCAACGGCTGGCCGAGCTGATTTCGGAGAAAAATGTCAGCCTCATTTTGATGGGAAACCCGCTCCACATGAGCGGTCATGAGGGCCGCCAGACTCAGTACACGCGCGAGTTTGCCGAGCGGCTGCACGCCGCCACTGGTCTGCCTGTCGAATTCCGGGATGAACGCCTTACCACCGTCGAAGCGGAGCGCGTACTGCGCCAGAGCGGCATCAGCATTCGGAAAAGAGCTAAGGCAGTAGACCGGTTGGCAGCCGTGATTCTGCTCGAAAGTTACCTCGACTCCCGCCGGCTATGATGCGCCTGGCCCGGCTAATCCTCGCGCTTGTGCTGTTGGCAGTGCTCGGCGCGGGCGTCGCCTACTATTTAGCGGCGCGCCCCTATCGAGGCTTCCAGAAACCGGTCATCCTGGATTTTCCGAAGGGCACCAGCACGCAATCTATGAGCGCGCAGCTGGCCCAAGCCGGTGTCATTCGATCCTCCTGGCAGTTTATGCTGGCGCGCGCGCTGCGTCCCCAGGCTCGCCTGCTGGCCGGCGAATATCAGTTCTCAGAGCCTGCTTCCGTCCGCACCGTGTTCGATCGCATCTCGCGTGGCGACGTCTTCTTTTACGAACTCACCGTACCGGAAGGCAGCAACATGTTTGACATCGCCTCCAATATCGACAAGTTCGATTTCATGCAGGGCGCTGAATTTCTGCGCGTGGCCCGCGACCCGGCGCCCATCCTGGATCTGGCGCCCGGCGCGCCGTCTCTGGAAGGCTATCTATTTCCCTCCACCTACCGCATCGAGCGCAGCACCACGGTGAAACAGCTCATCCGCAGGATGACGGATCTGTTCCGCAAAAACTGGCGCGAGCTGCAAAATCCAGTGCGGCAGCCTGTAAACGTGAATCCGCTGGTCACGCTGGCCTCGCTGGTGGAAAAGGAAACGGCTGTGGCCGGCGAGCGTCCCTGGGTGGCGTCTGTCTATTCCAACCGGCTGCGGATGCACATGCCGCTGGATTGCGATCCAACCACCATTTATGCCGCGCTGCTCGAAGGCCGATACCGCGGGACTATCTATCGTTCGGATCTGGATAATCAAAGCCCTTACAACACCTACCGTCATGCCGGGCTTCCTCCGGGACCCATCGCCAATCCCGGATTGGCCGCGCTCAAAGCCGCGCTCGCACCCGCCGAAACAACCTACCTGTACTTCGTCGCCAAGGCCGATGGTTCCGGCGGCCATCAATTCTCCGACAATCTGGAAGCCCACAATCGCGCGGTAGAGCAATATCGCCATCGGCAGAAGTGACCGAGCTTATGCTTCCGGAATCAGCCGCAGCCTTTCTCCGAGCTCTTGCCGAAAGATTACACAGCGTGGGCTCCAAACAGCGAATCGTTTTTCCGGAAGGAAATGACCCGCGAGTTCAACAAGCAGCCGAGCGCTTGCAACGCGAGGATCTGGCCGTGCCGATTCTTTTGGGAGCAGGCCACCGAGTGCCTGAGCGCGACGCGCGGAAATACGCCCGGCTGTATTTTGAACGCCGCCGCGCCAAAGGCGTTAGCGAAACCGAAGCGGGCGAAATCGCAGCCAGACCGCTGTACACCGCGGCGTTGATGGTGGCGGCGGGCGATGCGGACGGCTTGGTCGGGGGCGCCGTGAACACCACCGCCGAAACGGTACGCGCGTCGCTGCATTGCATTGGACCAGCTCCATCGGTCCGCACCGTATCCAGCGCGTTCCTCGTGGCTGTGCAGAACCGGGCGTTCGGGCACAACGGAGTCCTGGCCTTCGCGGATTGTTCCGTCGTCATCGATCCTTCTGCCGCAGAGCTGGCGGAAATTGCCATTGCGACTGCCGCCACCACGCGCAGCCTGATCCAGGCAGAGCCGATCGTCGCTCTGCTCTCGTTCTCCACCAAAGGCAGCGCGCGCCATCCCTGGGTGGACAAAGTCACCGAAGCGCTGCGTATCCTGCGGGAACGCGCGCCCGGTCTTATTGTGGATGGCGAACTGCAAGCCGACGCGGCGCTGGTGGAAGCGGTAGGCCAATCCAAAGCGCCTGGATCTGCGGCGGCCGGCCGCGCCAACACACTAATTTTCCCGGATATCGCAGCCGGCAACATCGCGGTAAAGCTGGTGGAGCGGTTAGGCGGCGCCGTGGCCCTGGGCCCGTTCCTGCAAGGCCTCGCGAAACCCGCTAACGACCTTTCGCGCGGCTGCTCGGCCGCCGATATCTACGGCGCCGCCATGGTCACGGCGCTGCAATCGAAGAATGCTTCCCTTTAAGCTGGTTTACCATCCGGGCTACGACCTGAATCTGGGCGAGCATGTTTTCCCCGCACGCAAGTACCGGCTGATTCACGATCGTTTGTTGGAGGAACATTTCGCCCGGCTCGAAGACTTCGTCGAACCTCGGCCGGCGTCCGATGACGACATCCTGCGCGTGCACGATGCAGGCTGGATGCAGCGCCTAAAAACCGGAACGTTAAGCGCGGAAGAGATTTTGAAACTGGAGATTCCGTTCTCCACTGAGATGGTAGCCGGCGTATGGCTAGCCACGGGTGGTTCCATTTTGGCTGCGCGCAACGCTCTCTCCGAGCGCATCGGCTTCAACATCGGCGGTGGATTTCACCATGCTTTTCCTGCCCACGGCGAGGGCTTCTGCGCGATTAACGACGTCGCCGTAGCCATCCGCGCGCTCCAGCACGATGGTTCGGTTCAACGCGTCCTGGTGGTGGATCTGGACGTCCATCACGGCAACGGTACCGCCGCTATCTTCGCCGGCGATTCGAGCGTCCTGACAATGTCCCTGCATCAATTTAACAATTATCCGAGCGACAAGCCGCCATCGGTCCTGGATATTCACCTGCGCGACGATGTCTCAGACGAAGAATATCTGAAGCGGCTCAAGGATGCGCTGGCAGTAGCCATCAGCTTCGCCCCAGACTTGATCTTCTACCTGGCCGGCGCCGACCCCTATCGGGAAGACCAGCTAGGCGGCCTGTCCCTGACGCTGGACGGCCTAAAACAGCGCGACCGCCTGGTGTTCGAAACAGCGCTGGCTCGAAACGTTCCCGTAGCGGTAGTCCTGGCCGGCGGCTACGCTCGCAATATCGGGGACACCGTAACCATCCACTGCAACACCGCCCAAGCAGCCAAAGAGGCCCTGTGACTAACGGCTGTGGCGCCTGGCAAAAATGGGGACTGTCACCACATTTGCCGAATCGATCATTTCTGCCACGGGCTGCTAGAGTAGAGGTGTTGATATTTCAGGCTTACGATAAGCATTTGGAACAGCTAACGGAAGTAGCGGAACGCGTATGCCGGGCGCTGGATGCAGCGGGAATCAGTTATCGGATCATAGGCGGGTTGGCGGTGTTCTTCCATGTCCAAGCGAAAGATCCGATAGCCGCGAGATTGACCAAGGACGTGGACCTTGCCATTGACCGCCGGGACCTGGAGCGGGTGGCGCATACCGTCCGGTCGCTCGGCCTTGAATACCGCCACGTTGCCGGGGTCGACATGCTGGTGGATGCCAGCAGGCCAAGTGCGCGCAGCGCCATCCACATGATCTTCGTACGCGAAAAAGTCCGTCCTGACTATATTGAGCCCGTTCCAGACTTCTCATCGCCGGTCATTGCCGGAGGGATCTCGCTAGCTCCGGTGCCGGATGTGCTGCGTATGAAACTAACCAGCCTTCGCCTAAAGGACAAAGTCCACATCATCGACATGGATGGCGTAGGCCTGATCACTCCCGAGATCGAAGCTGCGCTGCCGGACCCTTTGCGGCGCAGGCTGCAACAAGTCCGCGACGAAGAACGTCAGTCGGCGGGCGCCGAATAAGCCGACGCAGGCGCGGCCTCAATCAGGGCATCCTCAAATGAATAATCCGGCTTTGGAAAAGGATTGTGCCGCAGATACCAGCGATACGATTCTTTTAGACCGGCCGCGAAATCCACCGGTTTGAATTTCAAAACCCGCTGCGCCTTGTTCACCACCACCGTAATCGCAGGCATGTCGAAATAGAACCCGAAATACAACTTCGGACCCATGGGCTGGCCGCCTGCGCGCAGAATCCGCTCGCGCGGCCAGCGTACAAAAGTGGGCTCCTTGCCCGCCGCCGCCGCGAACGCCTCCACCGCCTCCACCTGCGTCAAAGGACGCGGACTGGCGATGTTAAACGCGTGGCCCTCCACATCCGCCACATCCATCACTTTCAGGCACGCAATCACCAGGTCCTTGATGGCCACGAACTGCATCAGCCGCCGTCCGTCGCCCGGCAGAATGATAGCCCGGCCCTCGCGCAGCCGGTCCCAGAAGAACGCCTCGCGATAATACGGATTGCCTGGCCCATAAATAAAGGGCGGACGCAGCGTCACCACCGGAAAACCATTGCGCTGATGCATCCGGAACAGGGTGCGCTCGCTCATCGCTTTGTTGCGAACATAGGCGTCGGGATGATCGTCTGGCGCCAGCGCGTCGCCTTCGTGATGATTCAAGCCATCGCCATAGGCGGCCACGCTCGACATAAAAATGTACCGCTCCAGGTTGCCGCCGCAGGCCCGCGCGGTGGCCTCTACCTGGGCCGCCGTGGTTCCGCGCTCCCAGTCGTAGACGTTGTCGTAAATCACGTCGAATTTCCGGCCCGCCAAAGCGCGCTTCAGAGCCTCCGGGTTGTTGCGGTCCGCCACGATGCCCGCTACTTTTTTTCCCAGATCGTGCCTCGGACGCCGGTGCAGAATGGATACCTCGTGGCCGGCCTTCAACAACTCCTTCACCAGCGCGCGCCCGATGAACAGTGTTCCGCCGATCACCAGAATCTTTTTTCTGGCAGGTTCCTGACGCTTTGATCCGTTAGTCGTAGTACTCAAGCCCAAGGTGTGTAATTAAGTCCTCTCCGCGCATCCACCGCAGCGTGTTCTTCAACTTCATCAATTGAATGAATACGTCGTGCTCCGGATATAATCCCGGCGCAGTCATGGGAGCCTTAAAATAGAAGGACAACCATTCCTGGATTCCCTTCATCCCCGCGCGCTGCGCCAGATCCAGGAATAAAACCAGATCCAGAACCAGCGGCGCCGCTAGAATCGAATCCCGGCACAGGAAATCGATCTTGATCTGCATGGGATAGCCCAGCCACCCGAAAATGTCGATATTGTCCCAGCCTTCTTTCGAGTCCCCGCGCGGCGGATAATAATTAATGCGCACGGCGTGATAAAGATCGCCGTAAAGCTGTGGGTAAAGATCCGGCTGCAGAATCTGTTCCAGCACAGACAGCTTGGTCTCTTCCTTGGATTTGAATGACCCCGGATCTTCCAGCACTTCACCGTCCCGGTTCCCCAGAATGTTGGTGGAAAACCAGCCCTTGATCCCCAGCATGCGCGATTTAAAGCCCGGCGCCAACAAGGTTTTCATGAAGGTCTGCCCAGTCTTGAAATCCTTGCCGCAAATCGGGATCTGCCGCTCGCGCGCCAGTTCCAGAAGCGCCGGCATATCGGTGGTGAGATTCGGGGCGCCATTGGCGAAAGGTACGCCGCTCTTGAGCGCCGCATAGGCGTAAATCTGGCTCGGCGCTATCTCTGGATCGTTCTTCTGCAAGCCGCACTCGAAATCCTTCAGCGTCTGATGCACCGCCGCGGGTTTATGAAAAACTTCCGTGGACCCGCACCAGATCATCACCAGCCGCGCTGCGCCGGTGGATTCCTGGAACTGCCGGATATCCTGCATCAGCATTTGCGCGTGATCCATTTTCGAACCAGCGCTTTTCACATTCGGCCCGTGAATCCGCTTCACGTAGTTCTGATCGAACACCGCTTTCATCGGCTGAATTGCTTCCAGCGGCTGCCGGAGTTTTTCCAGCAGCGCAGGCTCCAGAACGCTGGCATTCACCGCCGCCTGATACGCGTTGTCTTCGAAAATATCCCAGCCGCCGAAAACCAGATCCCCGATTTTCGCCAGCGGAACAAAGTCCTGAATGCGCGGCGTGCGTCCCTCGGTGCGCTTGCCCAGACGCACCGTTCCCAACTGCGTGAGAGACCCGATCGGCTCTCCCAGCCCGCGTTTGACCGCCTCCACGCCCGCCATGAATGTGGTGCTGACGGCGCCAATGCCGGGAATCAGAATTCCCAATTTGCCATCGGCGGGCGCAATCGTGGTGTTTTCTTTGGTGGGCAACTCTCGAATCTCCTTGGGTGCCGTGAAGATGCCTGAAGGTACCCCCGTTAGGGGTCCTGGAAGCGTTTATCCTACGCTATACTAGCATTTTATGCAAACTCGCGCGACGGGCACAATATCCGCCTTGCTGGTGGATGACGAACAACTCGCGCGCGATGAGCTCTCCTTTTTGCTGAAGGAGTTTCCCGAAGTGGAAGTGCTCGCCACCGCCAAAAACGGCATCGAGGCCATCAAACTCATCGAAAACCTGGAGCCGGATGTGGTGTTCCTCGACGTTCAGATGCCGGGCCTGGATGGCTTGGGAGTGATCCAAAAGCTGCGCGAGAAAAATGTGCCGCTCCCGCACTTCATCCTGGCTACCGCCTACGACCAATACGCGCTCGAAGCCTTTCGACTGGAAGCTCTGGATTATTTGCTGAAGCCCATCGAAAAAGACCGGCTGGCGCTGACCATCGAGCGCGCGAACAAAGTCATCACCGAAAAATCCAAAAACGCCCAGCCCGAAGCGCCGCTGCCGAAACCCATGTCGCAGCGCACCAAGTTACTGGTGAAGAGCAGTAATCGCAATTTTATCGTCGACGCGCAGGATGTGGTCTACGCCACCATCGACGACGGGTTGATTACCGTGGTCGCCACCGGCGTGGAGGGCGAATCCAACTACCGCACCATTGAAGAGCTGCAGTCCAATCTCGACCCGGATACTTTTTGGCGCGTGCACCGCTCCTTCCTGGTGAACATTCATCGCATCCGGGAAGTGATCCCGTGGTTCAAGTCGAGTTTCCAGCTTCGCATGGACGACAAAAAACAAACCGAGATCCCGGTAAGCCGCGTCCAGACCAAACGCCTACGAGCCTTGCTCAAACTCTGAAGCGGTGTTCCCACCACCCACCACCCAACAAATGAATCGCGAATATCACAAGTGGTACAGCAATGCGCTGCGGCGCGACATGGAATTGCTGGTCTTTGGACACCAAGGCATTCCGCTGATCGTGTTCCCAACTTCCATGGGCCGCTTCTTCGATTACGAAAGCCGCGGTATGATCCAAGCCGTTGCCGGCAAATATGAAAACGGCGGGCTGCAGGCGTTCTGTGTCGATTCGGTGGACGCGGAAAGCTGGTACAACAAGTCAGTTCCTCCGCGCGATCGGGCCCACCGCCACACCGAATACGAGCGCTATATTCTGGATGAAGTTGTCCCGCTGGTCCGTTCCAGCAATCGATCGGACCTGCTGATCACCACCGGCTGCAGCTTCGGCGGCTATCACGCCGTCAACTTCGCCCTGCGGCATCCGGATATCGTGACGGGCGCAGTCAGCATGGGCGGAGCGTTCGACATCCATCAATTTCTGGATGGATACTATGACGACAACTGCTACTACAACTGTCCCCCGGACTTTTTGCCGAATCTCACCGACCCCTGGTACCTGGACCGCTACCGCCGCCAGAAACTTATCCTAGCCACCGGCGAAACCGACATCTGCCTGGACGAGAATCTCCGCCTGTCCGGAATCATGCACTCCCGGAACATTCCGCACTGGCTGGATGTATGGGGCGACGGCGCCGGCCACGACTGGCCCTGGTGGCAACAAATGGCGGTCAAATTCTTTTGATCTTTGCCTGTTACGCTTTCACAAAATCAATATAACCACGCCTGGGATCCGTACTCACCAACTTCACCCGCAACTGATCGCCAACATCCACGCCCTCCTGCCCCCTGGCCAAAATCCCCTCCGCCGGAGGATTCACAACGCGCACAAACGTCCCCTTCGGCGTAACGCCGGTAACCACGGCATCGAAGATTTGCCCGATCTTGGGCGCCAGCGCCACCGCCGCGATGCGTTTATTCATCACCCGTTCCACCTTGCGCGCCGCGTCTTCTCTCAACGTACAGTTCTTCGCAATCGAATCCAGTTGCTGCGGCGAATAGGGCGCTGCCGCCGGCGCCAAGACAGCCTTGATCAGCCGCTGTGTTACGGTGTCGGCGAAGCGCCGGTTGGGCGCGGTGGAATGCGTGTAATCATGCGCCGCCAGCGCGAAATGACCCTGCTGCTCATCACCCGGACGCGATAGAACATATTCACCCGGGCCCATCAGCTTCACGATGGCGAGCGAAACATCCGGGTAGTGCGCCGGATCGGCTGCTTTTCTCTTTTGCAAAAACGCATTCAGCGCGCCGGAGTCCGGTTGCGCCGGTAGCTTCTCACCGTGTTGCGCCGCCAGTTGAACGATGCGCGGCCAGCGCTCCGGCGTTTTCACCACGCGCCGGATGGAACAGGCCCCCGCATCTGTCAACGTTTTGGCCATCACTCCATTGGCCGCCACCATGAAGTTTTCAATCAGCTCACTCGCCCGATTCTTCTTGGTAACTGTGATTCCCTGCACCTTCCCATCGGAAATAACCGGCTCCGCCTCTACACGATCGAAATCCAATGCGCCTTGCCTGCGCCTTTCAACCAGCAAACTTTGCGCTGCCGCGTCCTGCAGCTTGAGCTGTTCCTCGAAAGCCGCCGAACTCCCCACCTTGGCCGGCGCCGCCGCGGTTCCCTCCAACCATGCGCCCACCGCGTTGTAGGTCAACTGCGCCTGATTGCGCACCAGCGCGCGATAAATGCTGGTCGACGAAATAGCGCCCTCCCCGCTCACCACCATCTCTATCACCACCGCCAGCCGATCCGCACCCTCGTTGAGCGAAGTAAGACCGGTGGAAAGCTGCTCCGGCAGCATGGGGAAAGTTCGGATGCCGGTGTAGACCGAAGTAGTCTCCGCGGCCGCGTGCTGATCGATGGGCGAACCGATCGCGACCTCGGAATCTACATCTGCGATCGCCACCAGGATTCGAATTCCGCCGCTCACCCGCTCGGCGGCTTCCGCCTGGTCCAAATCGCGCGACGTATCGTTATCGATCGACGACCACAACAAGGCCCGCATATCGCGTACGCCACTAGAGGTTGGCGCCGCCTTCAGCGTCTTCAATTGCTGCTGAACCTCAGGAGGGAAATCAGGATGGAACCCATGATCGAGCATCTCCTGATGCGCCGAAGCGGCCAAATCGAACCCAGTGTCGGACATGCACAAAAAGCCTAGCATTAAACGGGGACTGGATTTTTCGGGGCTTCTGATCCTATCTGGCCTGTTCTTCTGATTTTCCCGGCCAGAACTTGACGACGACATGAGGCATAATT
>Ga0302326_10027593_pt1 | contig 11447 bp, 9 predicted proteins | sample Palsa_T0_3_FD_202264 | JGI IMG/M metagenome (GOLD analysis project Ga0302326, IMG submission 202264) | Peat permafrost microbial communities from Stordalen Mire near Abisko, Sweden - Palsa_T0_3 | ecosystem: Environmental > Terrestrial > Soil > Palsa > Peat permafrost | place: Sweden: Abisko...
GCTGCCCGGGATCAAGCGAGTCGAGCCAGTCGGCCGCCGCGGCCGCCATCCGCGCCGCAGCTTCCCGCGCCGCAGCTTCCCGCGCTGTACCCTCCACCCGGCCTCCTCGCCCGTCCGACGCTGTCCCCCCAGTGTCTCGCGGCCCGCAACCCCGGCCGATCCTGGTGTCAGAGGCCGGCGATCGCGCTGCATAAGATCGCCTTGCCGACGCCATCGCGAACCGGGCCCTCGGCCTGCCGCGTTCCGCGTTCCGCGTGAGGAGCAGCTTTTCATGGCCATCCGCGACGCCCTCGCCCTTACCGAGGATCAGCGGGCCCTGCGGGACACCCTGCGCGGCTTCCTGGCCGACCAGCTTCCCTCCGCCACGCTGCGCGCCATGATCGACACCCAGCCCGGCTACGCGCCGGACCTGCACGCCCGGCTCGGTACCGAGCTGGGGCTGACCGGGCTGACGATTCCAGGGGGGTTCGGCGGGCGGGGCTTGTCGCAGGCCGAGGCGTGCGTCGTGCACACCGAGCTTGGCCGCACTCTGTACCCGGGCCCGTTTCTGGCCAGTTCCCTGGCGGCCGGGGTCCTGCTCGCGGCCACCAACGCCGCTGACGGCGCCCTGCCCGCTGACGGCGCCCTCCCCGCTTACGGCGCCCCACCCACCGACGGGACCTCGGCCGCTGGCCGCGCGGCCGCCAAACGCTGGCTGCCGCTGCTGGCCGAAGGGTCGGTGACCGGGACGATCGCGGCCGCCGACAAGGACGGCCGCTGGTCGTCGGCACCAGGCAGCGTCCGCGCCCACCTGACGCCGCACGGCTGGCGGCTGTACGGCTCCTGCTGGTACGTCATCGCGGCCCACGTGGCGGGCATCCTGGTGGTGTCGGCCCGGGCCGGGTCGGTGCCCGCGATGTTCCTGGTGGAAGCGGATGCCACCGGGCTCAGGTCCACCGCGCAGCGCGGCCTTGACCTGACCCGCCGGGTCTACGTGACCACCTTCGACGCCACCCCGGCCGTCCTGCTCGCCCAGGACGGCCACGCCGTCGCCATCCTGCAGCAGGCCGAGCGCGACTTCCTGGTCGCCACCGCCGCCGAAGCGGCCGGCGGGATCAGCTGGTGCCTCGACACGGCCGTGCTGTACGCCCGGGACCGGTCGCAGTTCAGCCGGCCGGCTGGGTCGTTCGAGACCGTCGCGCATGCGTGCGTCGGCATGCTTGAGGCCTTCCAGTCCGCCGAGACCGCCGCCCGGTACGCCGCGGCCTCGGCTGCGGACGGAGCGGCCGAGGCCCCGACCGCGGCGCGGGTGGCCGCACTGCGGGCCGGCCTGGCCTACCGGACGGTGACCGAAACCGCCATCCGCCTGTTCGACGGGATCGGCTCCACCTGGGAACACGACGCGCACCTGTACTACCGCCGCGCCTGGTCGGCCGAGCGCCTGGCCGGCGGCCCGCAGGCGCACCGCGCCGCCCTGACCGCCCGGCAACTCGCCGCCGACCTCCGCCAAGTCAGCGAGGCCCTCGGCGACCTGGGCTTATCCCCGCTGCTATCTCGCCCTCGCCCGACCCCCTCGGACCGCCCGCTCAGCCTCAAAGGACTCAACGTGAGGGAACAAGTATTCGTATCATACTCGATTCTTGATCCAATGTACGCTATACTGTTCCCATCACTCCTCCCTCTTTTCCTGCCGAACGGAGCGTGGTGCATGCTCCAGGACCCGTTCCCCGACCCCGGGCCAGACGACGCGGAGCCCGACGCCTCCCCGCTGCCGCCTGCCGCGGAGGACGAGGGGGACGGCCCGGGGCCGGAGCAGGGCCTGTACGTGTGCCTCCCAGCCGAGCACCTGACCCTGTCCGGGTTCGCGCAGGGCGGCGCCGCGGACACGATGGCCCCGGGCGCGCTGCTGGGCACGGTGGTTGAGGCGGTCACCGGGGAGGACGGCTCGGGCCTGCCGGGCTGCTCGGATGATCAGCTGATGGGGATCATCTCCGCGGCCCGCCGCCAGCAGTCCCGCTCGGCGTGGACGCTGCTGGCCGCGATGCGGGAGTTCGCCGCCCGGCACGCCGCGGGGACCCCGGAGGACGCGTTCGCCGCGGATGAGCTGGCCGCCGAGCTGCACCTGACCCCGCTGTCGGCCGCCGGGCAGCTGGAGTTCGCGAGCACGGTGGCCGGCCGGCTGCCTGAGACGTTCGCCGCGCTGGCCGCGGGCCGGATCCACCCGGTCCACCTGCGGATCATCGACGACGAGACCAGCATCTTGTCCGACGCGGACGCCGCCCAGGCCGACGCCGTCCTGGCCGCGGCCGCCCCCGGCATGACGTTCGGGGAGGTCCGCTCGGCCGCGCACAAGCTGGTCCTCAAGCTGGACCCCGACGCGGTCCGCAAGCGGAAGGAAGCCGCCAGCCGCGAAGCGCATGTCCGCCGGTTCCGGGAGGATTCCGGCAACGCCGGGATGGTCGCCCGCGAGCTCCCCTCCGATGAGGTGCTCGCCTCCTGGCAGCACGTCGAGCAGCGGGCCCTGGACCTGCGCGCCGCCGGGATGCCCGGCACCTTGCAGGACCTGCGGGTGAGGGCTTACCTGGACCTGCTGCAAGAACGCGACAGCCGCGTCCTGGCCGACGGTCCCGCCAGCACCGGGGAAACCGGGGAAACGAGCGAGACCAGCGAGACTGGTGCCGACGGCCCCGACCAGCCGCCCCCGGACCAGCCGCCGCCGGACACCGAGCCGCCCGGCTCGCCGGGTACCAGCGACGGTCCCGGCGGACCTGGCAGCCCCGAGGGTCCCGGCGGATCGGGCGGTCCCGGTCTTGGTCCCCGCCCGGACGCCGGGCCGAGCCTGGCCGCCCTGGTCACCATCACCGTCCCCCTGGACACCTGGCAGGGCCGGTCCGACGTCCCCGGGGAGGCTGGCGGGTTCGGCCTGCTGGACGGGGACGCCGCCCGCGACCTGGCCGCCGCCGCAGCCCGGCACCCCCGCACCCGGTGGTGCGTCACCGCCCTGAACCCCGACGGCACCGCCGCCGCCCACGGCTGCCTGCCCGGCCGGCATCCCCCGCCGGGCCGCGCCAACGTCACCGCCGCCGGCAGTCCCGCCCCCGGCGCCGGCCCCGACCCGCCCGGCACCCGCCCGCAGGACTGGATCGCCGGCCTGCGCCTCACGATGACCCCGGTCGCCCGCGGCACCTGCGACCACGGCCACGCCGAGCCCGGGTATCAACCGAGCCGCAAACTCCGGCACATTGTCCGCGCGCGCAACGCCCGGTGCACCGCCCCGGGCTGCGGCCGGCCCGCCGCGCGCTGCGACCTGGACCATACCGTGCCATGGGACCAGGGCGGTATCACCTGTGAGTGTGATCTGGCTCCACCGTGCAAACGATAATGACACAGTCACTTCTCTGAGTAAGAAAAGCGCTGCGGGAAGAGTGCGGCTCGCCTGCCTAGAGCCACGCCTCGCCGTTGGCCAGGTCTTTCTCTCCCGGGCACCGGTTGAGGATCTCTTCGAGAGCAGCGATGATCCTGCCGGTATCGGCCTTGGTGCGGCGGTAGCTGCCGGGCATGAAGATCATGCCGAAGTGGCCAGCCCCGCCAGGTGTTATCGCCTCGTGGTGCAGCGGGCGGAAGTCGCGAAGGTTATTGGTGACGACGGCGCGGTGCTCAGCGCAGGCGAACGTCAGGACCTCGGGATCTGACAGGGCCTCGCGGTCAGGATTACCGGCGACCGGCTCTACGTCATGTCCGCGTGAGCGCAGTTCCCGGGCGATCGCCGGGCTCAGCATCTCATCCAGCAGCAGCTTCACCGCCGGAGGGCCGCTTGTCCGGCCAGGTAGGTGGCGTGCGCCGCGGCAGCCTCCTGCTCGTTGGCCTCGATCTGCTGGTCGATCTCTACTGTGTAAGCGCCGTAATAGGCGATCGCGGCTTGGACCAGGCCGAGGGGAATCTCCAGGTAGCGCGCTGCCTCGGCGGCGTCGCCGCCGTTATCGCGGACGACCTCGATGACTTCCCAGATATCCTTCCCGGTCCCGATCAGGCGGGCGCGGCGGCCCGCCGGGCCGTCGGCGAACCGGATCAGCGGATGCTCATCCATCCGCAGGCCCTCCTCGACGTAGCGTTGCGCGAGGGTCCGGGGCGCCAGGTGAATGCGCTGGGCGCGTGCGCCTAGGCGGCTGATCGTGGCGTCATTAAGGCGGACGCTCAGTGGCTGGCTCATGTAGTTCATTGTAGTGCGCGGTAGCACGGCAGCCAAGAAATACTGCGGCGGCCAGGCGGCCCGCACGTTAGCGGTAGGCTTCGCGGCACCGGGCAGCCGCCGTTCACTGCGCCCGGCGGGCGAGCAGAGCGACTCCGCCTTGCTGATCAAGAAGGGCCACGTCAAGGCTATGCGCGGCAGGCCACCGCGCATCATCGACGTCCGCTGCCGCGGAGAGATCGTCGGCGAGATGGGCGTGATCCGCTGGAAGCCGCGGATGGCGAGCATCATCGCCTTCGACGACGTAGAGGCCCTCCACCTGCCTGGGTCCAGATGGCTGCAGTTTCTCTAGGAGCATGCACGCGCCATGCATGCTCTGCTGGCCATGACGGACGACATGGCCGACCGGGCGACCATGAAGAACGTCGAGTCCGAGCTGGCCGTCGAACAGCAGCTTGCCAAGAGAATCGCCGAACTGACGGACTCCGGGCTCGGCGAGCCTGCCGGCGATGGGGCCGTGAGGTTGCGGCTAAGCCAGCAAGACCTTGCGGCTTTGATCGGGGCCGCTGTCACACGAGTAGCGCCTCGAGCTCCGGAAGTCGGCCGAACATGTCGGGGAGGCCGCGCACGCCGTTGTGCACGGACTCATGCGACAGCGCGAGGTCAGGGCCGGTGCTCGCCTCGACACCGGCGAGGCACCGGAGGATGTTCCACCTCGTGAACCCCAGCCAGCCGCCGATCATGAACACGAACCAGCTTGGGCCCGACGGCGGCAGCGCTCCCCCCTCTGCGACATAGCCGTCGAGGACCGAGCGGAAGATAGCGGGCTTGATGTCGTCGAAGCCAGGCCCCTTCGCGAGACTCAGCGCAGTCGAGCCAAGCTCACTGGCCAGGTCGAGCATCCCCGAGAGCTCCCAGTCGAGCACCACCGGCCGACCCTCTCGAGCGAGCAGGTTCCACGGTTGGATGTCCCTGTGGGTCAGTATGACGGGGCCTGGCCGTTCGCAGGTGTCGACGAAGTGGGCAATCGCGAGGAACGTCTCGACGTGGGAGGCGAGTTCGCCGGCCCACGGCTGTCCGGTCGCCGCCGCCCGCTCGGCGAGCTCGGGCCAGTCCCGTGACGTCGGGTCCTCGATCGGCACGCGGGTCCACTCGGCGTCGAGCGAGTGAAGGCGGGCGAGGATCTCACCGATCTCGAACGCGTACGCCGCCGACACCGGCGCTTCGGGCACCTTCTCTCCCTCGACCCACCGGTGGACGAGCATGTGGTGGCTGGCCGAGATCGGCTCTGGCATCGGAATGCCGGCAGCGAAGGCCGCCCGCTCGAACCTGAATACGTCCTCGACGTGGTAGGGCCGCCGGCGGTCGACGGGGTTCAACTCCTTCACCGCGAACGACCCCTGGCCGGTGTCGAGCCGGTACATCCGGTTGGCGAACCCGCCGTGGACGCGGATCATCGGCCCGATCGGCGCGCCGAGATGCGAAAGGCTAGAGGGCACGTCGTCGTCCGCGGTCACCCCGCGAATCTAGGGCTCGCAGTTCATCGATGCACCGGAATTTCCCGGGGACCCGAGGCCGTCAAGGTCACCATGGACGAGAAGCTGATCGACTTATGCGGCCCGCCAGACCGCAACGGCCCCGATGTCAATGGCATTGGCTACCGTCACCGCGCGGACGACAGCGCGCCGACCATCCGGCTCAAGGCATGGACGCAGACCGACATCAGCCTTCTGCGGCAGGCCAACATGCCCAGATGACGGCGCACCTCGGCGGCCCGGAAACCAGGACCAGCTCCTGGACCGTCACCGCCGTTACCTTCAGCTCAAAGACCCCGGAGCCGGGCAGATGCTCGCCGTGGTCCTGCCGGACGGACGGCGCCGGCGTCATCGGCTACTGGGAACGCCCCTGGCGGACCGACCGAGCCAGTTCGTATCCCGCCGTTTTCCCAGATCAACGGCTATATGTGAATACGGCGATGAGCCATCATGTCAGCCGTAATCACACAGGTTGTCCGTGACCTGATCATGCCCGTCCCGGACAGCGAGAACATCGCGCTGGTGGTGATCTTGAACCGCATCCCCGTCCCTGGCCGGCCGCGCTCGTCCTGGCCTGCATGGCGCCGCGCAAAGAGTAGCCGACCGGTTTATCAGCGCGGGGTGACCTGCCGCGTCTCCCGTGACCCGCACCGCCAGGTGGCGAGGGAGACGTTTGTGTTGCGTCGTCACGAACGAGTCATCGCCCGGATTAAGGGCGATATGACATGTACGGCATGACGTCTTTCACCTGTTCGGAGTTTGTTGCACAGCTGTCGTTCGGTGCGGGGCGAGCGGGAAAGGTCGCGACCCTGTGCTCTGGTGATTCCAGGATTGGCCAAGGTTGAGCTTCCCGTGGCACAGCATCCGACGGTGAGTACCTCGTCTCTGGCGATTGCCGCTGCGGGTGCTTCCGCAGGCCGTTGGTGTTACGGGCGGGGCTGGTGGGCGGAGTCTGTGATCCGGTAGCCGACGCCGGGGATGGTCTGGATGATTTGCGGCTCCCCGAGTTTGCGGCGGAGTCGGCTGATGGTGACCTGGACGGTCTTGGTGAACGGGTCGGCGTTCTCGTCCCAGGCCTGGGCCAGGAGGTCTTCGGCGCTGAGGGTGGCAGGGGCTGCTTTCATCAGGGTCTCGAGCACGGCGAATTCTTTGACGGTGAGGTCGATCGGGCAGCCGTCGCGGGTGACGGTCCGGCGGAGCGGGTCGAATCTGATCCCGGCCGCGCGCAGGATGCGTGGCCGGGCGGCGGGCTTGCGGCGGGCCAGGGCGCGGACGCGCAGCACGAGTTCGGGGAAGTGGAAGGGCTTGGTCAGGTAGTCGTCGGCGCCCAGGGCCAGTCCGGTGACCCGGTCGCCGGGGGTGCCGGCGGCGGTGAGCATGAGTATCATGACCGGGTGGCCGGCTTCGGTGATCGTGCGGCAGAGGGTGTCGCCGTGGATGACGGGTAGGTCACGGTCCAGGATGAGTACGTCGTAAGGGTTCAGGTCCAGCTTGGCGGCGGCGCCGACGCCGTCGTAGGCGACATCGGCGGCGATGCCCTGGTCGCGCAGGCCTTCGGCGATGTCGTCGGCCAGCCGCCGGACGTCCTCGGCGACCAGGACCCTCACCGGGCGGCTCCGTCCATGGCCAGATGGACCGGCGGGCGGGTGCTGGTCGAGGTGGGCAGGCCCGCGGGCAGGTCGATGACTGCCCGCAGGCCTCCTTCAGGGCGGGCCTGCAGGTGCAGTGACCCGCCGTGCGCGGTGGCGATCGCCTCGGCGATGGACAGCCCCAGCCCGATTCCGCCTGCCGTGCCGATGCGGTCACCGCCGAGCCGCCGGAACGGCTGGGTCAGCGTGGTGACCTTGCCGGGGTCCAGGACGAGCCCGCTGTTCTCCACCAGCAGCCGGATAGCTGGCCCGTCAACGGCGATCTGGGCGCGGATCCAGCCGCCCGGATAATTGTGGCGGACGGCATTGTCGATGAGGTTGCCGGTCAGCTGGGCCAGCAGGACGGGGTTCCCGGTAACCACGGCGCCAGGGCCGCCACCGACGTGCCGCACGTCCAGGTCCATGCTCGCGATCAGCCCGGCCCGGGCCGCGACCGCCGCGGCGATCAGCGGGTCCAGGGGGGCGGTTTCCTGGTCGTCCATGGCGCCGTACTGGGCGCGGGCAAGCAGCAGCAGGTTCTCTACCAGCCGGTCGGCCCGGTCGAGACCTTCGCGGAGCTTGCCCGCCAGCACCAGCAGGTCCGGGGACCGGTGCGGTTTAGCGGTGGCCACGTCCAGGGAGGTGCGCATCATCGCCAGCGGGGTGCGCAGCTCGTGCGAGGCATTCGCGGCGAACCTGCGCTGGGCGCTGAAGGCGGTCTCCAGCCGGCGCAGCAGCCCGTCGATGGTGTCGCCCAGGTCCTTGAGCTCATCATCGGGGCCGGGCATGGCCAGCCGCTGGCTCAGGTCATCGGCGGAGATGGCCCGGGTGGCGGCGGTCATGCTTTGCAACGGGCGTAGTATCCGCCCGGCCAGCAGCCAGCCCAGCACAGCCGAGACCACCGCCATGATGCCAAGCGCGATCGCCGATTCCACCAGCAGCTGGTTCAGCGCCGCTGCGTGCTCGGCATCCAGCCGGTTCAGTGACTGGGTCGCGAACTGGGCGGCAAGCTTGTTCAGCGTGATACGGGAGACGTGCGTGACACTAGACCAAGTGGGACTCGTGCTGCTGGCGGGAAGCACGGCGGCGGATGGAAACATGAGGCTGGTAGGCCAAGGCCAGCCGTGCGCCAGGATGTTGGTGATCGTCAGCAGCCCGGCGCCGGAGGCCAGGAACAGCGTGCCGTACAGGGCGCTCAGCCGCATCCGTACGGTACGGCGTGGCAGGACTGGGCGCCGGGCTTGCCCATTTAGGTAAGGCGGCACGCTCATCGGTACTCCCGTGGCTGTGTGTTCCGCGATCGGCACCCGGGCGTACCGGGATGCGGCGATGCCTCCTTCCAGGATGCCGTGCCGCAGGTAACAGGGCGTTAACAGTTTCCTGTTTGGCTCGTGTAACCGCCAGTGCCGTAGAACGGGCCGCATGAGAGAGAAAGCGCCCGCCGAGCCGGGCATGAGCCGTCGAAGGGTGCTGACTGCCTCGGCGGGGACTGCCGCTGCCGCTGCGGCTGGCGGACTCGTGGCACGGCAGTACGTCGCCAGCGCCACACCCAGTAGCGCGGCCCCAGGAGCCAGCGGCCTCATCGAAACGGTCCTGGAGGCGTTCGGTACCTACCGGCTGGTGGGTTTGGGGGAGTCGCATCAGCTGCAGGAACACCATGACCTGCTCCAGACGCTGCTGGCCGATCCGAGGCTGCCCGAGGTCGTCGATGACATCGTGGTCGAGTTCGGCAATGCTCTCTACCAGGACCTGATCGACAGGTTCGTCCTGGGCGGCGAGCCGGTGAACGACGCGGCCCTGCGCCTGGTCTGGCGCAATACCACCCAGTCCCCGGAGGACACCTGGGACGCCCCCGTCTACGAGCAGTTCTACCGCCGGGTACGGGCGGTCAACCGGACCCTGCCACCTGCCAGGCGGATCCGCGTGCTGGCCGGCGATCCACCCGTCGAATGGTCGAATAGCGGCGTGCCGAACGCGCCGTACAGAGTGCAGCGAGACCCCTACGCTGCGTCGGTGGTGGCAAAGGAGGTACTGGCCAAAGGGCACCGCGCGCTGCTCCACTACGGCAGCGGGCATGTCATCCACGAGAGCGGGTGGCTGGTGGGAATCATCGAGCAGCAGACCGGGGTGCGTACCTATACGATCACCGACCTGGTGCCCCTGGCCGGAGATCCTGGAGGGCTGGGCGTCAAGCTTTCCGGCTACCCCAGGAACACGGTCATCCCGACCGCTGGCACCTGGCTCGGCGAGATGGACGCCGGCGACGTCCTCGCGTTGGAAGTCCTCCGGGACGGCGGCAAGCCGGTCAACCCCGACTGCGGCATACTGCTCGGGACGCTCACCGACGCCGGCCTCTACCTGGGCCAGCCCGCGGTCCTGACCGAGTCATGGCCGAACCCGGCGATCTACCTCGACCCTGCATACTGGGCCGAGCTTCAGCGCCGCAACGCGGCAACGGGCGGCGGCGTCGATCTGGATAGCCTCCGGCAGCAACAGCCGCCTACCTTCCAGCTCGCCGACATTCCCGGCTGCGGCGCGTGAGGCTGAACGGAGCATGGTTATGCGCACAGGAACCTTCTCAGCGCTGGTGATCGCCGCGGTGGCGACGTCCGCCGGGGCGATCCCCGCCATGGCGGCATGCACCGCAGCGGCCCGCGTCCTGGGGTCGAATAAGCCTCCGTCGCTCACGGTACTGACCAACGCGGGTGTCAGCCCCGGCGATGTCTTCCTGGCTAACTTCGGTCCGCCAAACGGCTACGGGGCAGGCCCGGAGATCCTCAGCACCACGGGCAGGGTGATCTGGTACCACCCAGTGCCCGCCGGAACGTCGGTGACCGACTTCCGCACCCAGACCTACCTGGGCCAGCCGGTGCTCACCTGGTCCCAGTCAGCGAGCTTCGGCGGGACGCCGACCGACTACATCTACGACGACCACTACAAGCAGATCGCGACGGTCAAGGCCGGCGACGGCGCCGCCACGGACCTGCATGAGTTCCTTGTTACGCCCTGGAACACAGCGCTGATCACCGCGACCAAGACCACGACTGCGAACCTGACCGCCATCGGCGGCCGCAGGGACCAGACCGTCACTGACGGCCTCGTCCAGGAAATCGATATCCGCACTGGCAAGGTGCTCCTCCAGTGGAACAGCGCGGGCCACGTCCCTTACGGCGACAGCCACTTGCCGCTGCCGCAGAAGGCGAGCCAAGCATGGGACTGGTTCCATATCAACGCCGTCCATCTCGACCCGTCCGGCAACCTGATCATCGACTCGCGTTACACCTGGGCCTTCTATGACGTGAGCCAGCACACCGGCAAGGTCTTGTGGCAGCTAGGCGGCAAGCACTCTTCTTTCACCGAGAAGGCGGTCGCCGGGCAGGTGCTGGACAGTGCGCATGAGATCTTCGCCTGGCAGCACGACCCCTCGGCGGTCAGCAGCAACGTCTACACAGTCTTCGACGACGAATCCGATGGCGACTCCACGCTGCTGCCCTACAGCCGGGCGGTCACCATCCAGCTGAACTTCCGCACCCACGTGGCCACCCTGGTGCAGTCAGACAACCAGCCCGAAGGCCTGGGCACCCCCGCCTTCGGGAGTGCCCAGACAACAAGCGACCGGGACCTGTTCGTCGGCTGGGGCGAGGCGCCGTCCATCTCAGAGTTCAGCCCGTCAGGCAAGCTCATGTTCAACGCCGTATTCAACGGTGGCAGCTTCACCTACCGCGCCTACCTGCTGCCCTGGAATCCAGCTGTTTGACCCGTCCCCCGCGTCACCAGGCTCCAGACACGCCGCACACCGTCAACAGCCACGTCGCCGCGCCAGCACGCAAGCAGAGACAGTGTGCCCGGGCGCCGCGCACCCAGCGACGCGTAGTTCAGCCACATCGAATCGGCCTCGTCCTGCCGATATGGCATTCTTCCAGGTCAACGATCATATCTGCGGATGTATTCATAGTCCGCTATGCCGTCATCATCACCGGTGTAAGCAAAGCCAGGGCTGGAAACTCGAACAACCTAGCCCAGGGGTTCTGGTGTGGCGGACCCCGGCCGGACGGAGCTACGCCACCACCGCCACCGTGTACCCCCGCTAGGTGCGGTACGCCCCAGGTCGTGAAG
>Ga0302326_10027598_pt1 | contig 11446 bp, 8 predicted proteins | sample Palsa_T0_3_FD_202264 | JGI IMG/M metagenome (GOLD analysis project Ga0302326, IMG submission 202264) | Peat permafrost microbial communities from Stordalen Mire near Abisko, Sweden - Palsa_T0_3 | ecosystem: Environmental > Terrestrial > Soil > Palsa > Peat permafrost | place: Sweden: Abisko...
CTCGTGCTCATCGCGCTCCCGGACATCTTCCGGGGCATCAAGCTCAACCCGCTCCTGCCGGGGAACAGCTTCTACCTGCTGTGGACGATTCTCGGCTTCCTCGTGGTGACGAGCGTGCTGTTGGTCAGCCTGGGGCGCCTGGGCGACATGTACGGCCGGGTCAACATGTACAACCTCGGCTTCGCCGTCTTCACCTTCTTCTCGTTGCTGCTCACCATCACCTGGATGACCGGGACCCACGGCGCGATCTGGATCATCGTCATGCGGGTCTTCCAGGGGGTGGGCGGGGCGATGGTGTTCGCCAACTCGTCGGCGATCCTCACCGACGCCTTTCCGGCCCATCAGCGCGGCATGGCCCTCGGCATCAACGGGATCGCCGGGACCAGCGGCACCTTCATCGGCCTCATCCTGGGTGGCCTGCTGGCCCCCATCAACTGGCGGCTCATCTTCTTGGTGTCGGTGCCCATCGGGCTGTTCTGCACGATCTGGGCCTATACCAAGCTCCACGACCTGACCCCGCCCCGTCGCACCTCGATCGACTGGGCCGGCAACATCACCTTTGCTCTCGGGCTCATCTCGGTGATGGTGGGGATCACCTACGGGATCGAGCCCTACGGTCACGACACGATGGGGTGGACCAGCCCCCGGGTCATCGCCGAGTTGGGTGTCGGGGTAGCGCTCCTGATCGCCTTCTCCATCATCGAGCGGCGGGTGGCCCATCCGATGTTCCGCCTGCAGCTGTTCCGGATCCGGGCCTTCACCTTCGGCACCATGGCCAGCTTCCTCGCCGCGGTCGGCCGGGGTGGGCTCATGTTCGTCCTCATCATCTGGTTGCAGGGCATCTGGCTGCCCCTGCACGGGTATGACTTCGCCCGCACCCCGCTGTACGCGGGGCTCTACATGCTGCCCCTCACCGCCGGGTTCCTGATCGCCGGTCCGATATCTGGGATCCTGTCGGACCGCTACGGCGCCCGGCCGTTTGCCACCGGGGGGATCGCGCTCTTCGCGCTGTCCTTCTTCCTTCTCGGACGACTCCCGGTCGACTTCAACTACTGGGCCTTCGCCCCGCTGCTGCTCATGATGGGCCTGAGCAACGGCCTGTTCATGTCCCCGAATCGGGCCGGCGTGATGAACAGCCTGCCGGCCGAGCATCGGGGGGCCGGGTCGGGCATGACCAACACGTTCCAGCAATCGGCCCAGGTGCTGTCGATCGGGATCTTCTTCTCCCTCATGATCATCGGGCTGTCGGGCGTGCTCCCGACCTCGATGTACAACGGCCTGGTCCATGAGGGTGTCTCGCACCAGGTGGCCAGCCAGGCCGCCCACCTGCCGCCCGTGTCCACCCTGTTCGCGGCGCTGCTCGGCTACAACCCGGTGGCCCACCTGATCGGGACGAGCGCGCTGGCCCACGTCTCGGCGAGCCAGCGAGCGGTCCTGGTCGGTCGCACCTTCTTCCCGCACCTGATCTCGGCCCCCTTCCACAAGGGCCTGCACACCGCCTTTGACTTCGCCATCGTGGCGTGCCTGCTGGGGGCGGCGGCGTCGTGGGTCCGTGGTGGGCGGTACATCTACGCCGACGAGCGGCCGGCAGCCGACGGGACCGTGCCATCCGATGAGGAGATCGCCGACCCGGTCCCACAGGAGCCGGTCACCCTGTGAGCGTCACCCCGCAGGTGGCCGAGGACTCGACGTCCATGCGCATCGGTGAGCTGGCCAAGCGGGCCGGGCTCACCACCCGCACGCTGCGCTACTGGGAAGAGTTCGGGCTGGTCAAGCCGACCGACCATCGCTTCTCGGGCGAGCGGCTCTATTCCAAGGCCCAGCTCGAGCGGGTCATTCACATCCGCGAGCTCCAAGAGCTGCTCGGTCTCACCCTGGCCGAGATCCGCATCGTGCTCGAGTCCGAGGACGCCGTCGAGCGCGTCCGGACCGCCCGCCAGGCCGGCGCGTCGCCGGCCCGCCGGGCAGCCCTCCTCGAAAAGGCCATCGAAGCCCACTCGAGGCTGATCGAGCGGATGGACGACCGGTTGGTCCGGATCGCCACGTTTCGTGACGAGTGGGTGCAAAAGGGGAAGCGGATGCGGGAGCGCTCCGAGGAGCTGCGCTCCGAGGCGGGGGCGCCAGAGCAAAAGTAAGAGAACCGTGACCAGCGGCGACGATTGTTTCCGAGCGGGGCCGGGGCCGAGGACGCAGCGTCGGCGGGGAGGAAGTCGGCAGGGAGATCTGTGGGCCCACCAGTCGGCCCACGGAGAACCGGTTGAGGAGGCGCCATGTCCAAATACCTGCTCGAGGTGGACTACACCCTCGAGGGCATCAAGGCCATCAAGTCCGGTGGCGGCACGACCCGTGTCGCCGCGGCCACCGAGCTGATCGAGAGCCTCGGGGGCAAGCTGGAGTCCTTCCACTTTGCCTTCGGCAAGACCGACGCCTACGTCGTCGCCGACTTTCCCGACAACGAGTCGGCCGCCGCGGCGTCGTTGGCGGTCAGTGCGGGAGGCGGGGCCACCGCGCGGACCGTGTCGCTGCTGACGGGGGCCGAGGTCGACGCGGCAGCGGCCAAGAAGACGACCTACCGCCCGCCCGGGAGCTGACCGGCTCGTTCTCCGGACCGACGAAAGTCGCCGGTCCGTCTAGGTCTCGCTCAGCGCAACCTGGTCTTCGGCGGCGGTTGGGGGGCGACCGGACGACGTGCCCCGTCGGCCGCCCGGTCGAACGGCGGCGGCCAACGGTCCGATCACCGGCACCTCGTCGAGGGACTCGGCGCGCAGGATCGCCAAGAGGACCGGAGGCAGATACTCGGCGCTCGGGTAGACGACATACCGGGGCAGCCACTCGGGCCCGTACTTGGCGTTGAACCGCACCAGGGTCTCGATCGGCAAGAACGTGGACATCTTCTTGACCGCCCACTGCTCGGCCCGCCGTATGGGGCCGTCGCCACCCTCGCCGTCGAGGACCGCGCGCAGCCCGGAGAAGTAGAGGCTGAATCCCCGGCCCCCGTTCTCGCGGAGATGCTCGATGGTCGACACCAGCGCGAAGTCGACCAGCCCGTTGGGGTGGTGGCCACGGTCGCGTCGCATGAGGTCGAGCGAGTAGCCGCCGATGTCGGGGGCGGGGACCAAGTGGCACATCGCGGCCGGCTCACCGTCGGGCCCGGTGACCACGCACAGGAGCAGGCCCTCGTCGTGTCGATCGAAGAGCCGGCCCAGCATCATTGAGAACCCCCGCTCGAACTCGCCACGGCGGTCCTGGGGAAGGAGTCCGGACAGCCGATCGGCGTCGTGTCGGTCGAGCAGGCTGGGGTCGAGGAACTCGGCCGTGTAGCCGTGGTTGGCGATGCGGTTGCGGGCCTGGCGGAGGCCCTTTCGGTGGCCGCCGGCCAGCGAGAAGTGCCGCACGTCGACGACCGCCTCGTCGCCGATGTAGATGTGGTGCATCCCCTTGGCCCCATAGAGGGGGAGCCATTCCTTGCTCCCGGCCATCACCGCCACCGACCATCCGCGTGACTCGGCGAAGCGCCAGAAGGCGTCCCACACCGTGGCCCTTTCGGAGACGGGGCCGATCGGGTCGGGGGAGACCAGGCAGACACCGCCGAAGACCGCGTACGCGACCAGGCTGTCGCCCCAGAAGAACCAGCGCTTGTCGTCGCGCAGGGCGAAGTAGTCGAGCGTGCCGCCGCCGTGGCGTTCCACGATGTCGCGAGCGGCGGCCCAGGCCGCCTCATCCTCGGGGGGTCGGCGGTCGACGAGCGGCCGAGTGGCCAGCCCCAGCGCCAGCACGGCGATGCCGAACCCGACGACGACCAGGGCCGGGGCCAAGAATCCGTTGACCGCGACCGGGAGCGCCACGTGCTGCACGCCGACCAGCCGTTCGACCACCGCCTTGGCCACCGATCGCAGGGCTATCGCCGACCCGGTTGGGCCGGAGTGCTGGGTGAGCTCGACGGTCAGGGCCGAACCGGCGATGGCCACGACCGCCACGCCCACCAACCACGCCCCGCCGACTCGCACCGAGGTGAGATCGGGGGACGATCGGAACTCTCGCTGGTTGAACACCAAGAGCGCGAGGACGATCCCGGCCACCACCGAGGACCAGACGGCGCCGCCCCGAACGAGGTGGACCACCAGGAACGCCCCGAACAGGACCACCGAGACGGCCCACGCCGGTCGCTGCCCGCGCCGAGTCCCGCGGGCCAGTCCGATGAGGGACACGCCGGCCAGACCGGCCAGGGCCCCGGGAGCGTGGGGGGTGGTCAGCGGGAGGACCCGGACCAGCCCAGCCAGGTGGTGCCGGATCGACGGGAAGATGGCGGCCAGCAGGTCGGTGGCGCCGGCCAGCACGATCGCCGCCGCCGCCCATCGACGCACCCGCCGGGCCCGATTGCGCAGCAGGCCCGTGTGGGCGCCAGAGGCTCCTCCACTCATTTCCGCACATCCTGGCATCCCGGAGGCCCATTAGCGGTTTTGGAGAACTCGACTACGGTGGGTCCCAGACATCGAGGCCCGACCATCGCGGACGCCGAGTAGCTCGAGAGTCAGCGAGGGGATTTGGCCATGTTCCGGCGAGCCGTGTTGTTGCGGGCCGGGTGGCTCCGAACCACCTTGCCCCGAAGCGACGACGCGGGCTCGGCCTTTGCCTGAGTCACCGGCGACCGACCGGCTCCGCCAGGAGCCGCTCGAGTCCGCCCGGGACCCCTTCGGGCGCTGAGCGAACAGACCACCACGATGTCCAACAACCGAACGTTCCTGTCCAGCCGGGCCATGGCCGTCGACCTCGGGACGGCCAACACCGTCGTCTACGTCCGCGGTCAGGGCATCGTGTTGAGTGAACCGTCGGTGGTGGCCGTCGACGTGCGGACCGGGCGGCCGCTGGCCGTCGGTGCCGACGCCAAGGCCATGATCGGTCGGACCCCCGGGAACATCCGGGCCATCCGGCCCCTGAAGGACGGGGTGATCGCCGACTTCGAGGTCTGCGAGACGATGCTGCGCTACTTCATCCGCCGGGTCCATCCGGGGCGTCTGGCCAAGCCCCGCATGGTGATCTGCGTGCCGTCGGGTATCACCGGGGTCGAGCAGCGGGCGGTGATGGAGGCGGCCCAGTTCGCCGGCGCCGGCAAGGCCTACATCATCGAAGAGCCCATGGCGGCGGCCATCGGGGCCGGCCTGCCCATCGGGGAGCCGACCGGGAACATGGTGGTCGACATCGGCGGCGGCACCACCGAGGTGGCGGTCATCTCGCTCGGTGGGATCGTGACCAGCCAGTCGGTCCGCATCGGGGGCGACGAGATGGATGACGCCATCATCTCGTACGTGAAGAAGGAGTTCAGCCTGGCCCTGGGCGAGCGGACGGCCGAGGAGATCAAGATGGTGTTGGGCTCGGCCTACCCGCTCGAAGAGGAGCCGTTGGCCGAGATCCGTGGGCGCGACCTGCTGAGCGGGCTACCCAAGACCGTGGTGATCTCGACCGAGCAGATCCGCCGGGCCCTGGACGAGCCGGTGACCGCCATCGTCGACGCCGTCAAGACCACCTTGGACAAGACCCCGCCAGAGCTGGCGGCCGACCTCATGGAGCGCGGCATCATGCTGGCGGGTGGGGGAGCGCTGCTGCACGGTCTCGACGCGCGCCTGGCCCACGAGACCGGCATCCCGGTCCAGGTGGGCCGCGACCCGCTGCACTGTGTGGCCATCGGCAGTGGCCAGTGTCTCGAAGAGTTCGAGGCCTTGAAGCAGGTGCTCATCGGTTCCTCGTCGCGCTGACGGCCACGCCCGGCGTTACGAGCGTTCCGTCCGTCCGCCGGCCCCGGTCGGGGTCCATGTGGGCTCATTCACCGGTCTGGCCGTCCAGCAGTTCGCGGGTGGCGTCGGCGTGGCCGGCGTGGCGGCCGGTTTCGTTGATGAGATGCAGGACCACCCACCGAAGGTCGCGCCCCTTGGCCCAGCTGCCGGGCGCCGAAGGCTGGGTCAGATCGAGGGAACGGATCGTGGCGTTGGTGTCGGTCGCCCGCTGCCGATAGGCGGCCACGGCCGCATCGATGGTCACCTCGTTTCCCGGGTCAAACTCACGCTCGCTGCGGCTGACCTGGGCACCGGCGAATCCCCCGTCGATCCATCTCCACTCGACATTGGTGAGGTGGTTCACGATGCCGAGAAGCGATATCAGCTTCCCATCGGGGGTCCAGCGGGCCTGTCCGTCGTCGAGTCCCTCCAACTTGCGAAGCACGGCTCCACGCAGGTAATCGAGCCATTGTAGGAGCAGCTCCTTCTCGTCGTGGCTGCCCGTGGGGAAACCGATGTCTTCGGACGCCACAGACAAACCCTAACGAGGCTCGTAGGCTCGGCCAGGTGGACCTCGATCTTCCGGGCGACGACGATCCCCGACGCCAGGAGGTCCGGGCGTGGTTGGCCGCGCACCCCGCTCCCACCGGGCGCCAGCTGGCCGAGGCCGGCTACGTCGTGCCCCACTGGCCCCGACCCTGGGGGCTCGACGCCGACCCGATCGAGCAGCTGGTCATCGACGAGGAGCTGAAGGCGGCCGGGGTCCGTCGCCCGGTCAACCCGATCGGCATCGGGTGGGCCGGGCCGACGCTCGTCCGTGCCGGCACCGACGAGCAAAAGGACCGTTGGCTGTGGCCACTCCTCTCCGGCGAGGCCATGTGGTGCCAGCTGTTCAGCGAGCCCGGGGCCGGCTCCGACCTGGCCTCGCTGAGCACCGCGGCGGTGCTCGACGGCGACGAGTGGGTGGTGTCGGGCCAGAAGGTGTGGACGAGCATCGCCCACATCGCCCGGTTCGGCATCCTGTTGGCCCGGACCGATCGGGACGCCCCGAAGCATCGGGGGATCTCGTACTTCGTGTGCCCGATGGACTCGCCCGGGATCGAGATACGGGCGCTCGTCGACATGACCGGGGCGCACGCGTTCAACGAGGTCTTCTTCGATGACGTGCGGATCCCGGCCGACCATCTCATCGGCCGGGTCAACCACGGATGGGAGCTGGCCAAGGTGACCCTGGCCAACGAGCGCGTCTCGCTGTCCGCCGAGGGGGCCCTGTGGGGTCGCGGGCCGACCGCTCGAGACCTGGTGGACCTGGTCGGGCGATCGGGCGGTCGGGGTGACGCGGTGTTGCGCCAACGGCTGGTCACCGCGTGGACCGAGGGGGAGATCCTGGGCACGCTGCGACAGCGCCAGACCGTGGCGGCGGCGGCCGGGCGGGCGCGCGGCCCCGAGTCGTCGGTCCGCAAGGCCCTGGCCGACGCGCACGGCCAGCACCTGATGAACCTCGGTCGGGACCTGGCCGGAGCGGGCGCCATGCTGACCGGGGTCGGGCCGACCGGGGCGGCGGACACCGAGTGGGCCAGTGGTTTCCTGTACTCGCCCGCCCTCACCGTCGGCGGCGGGACCGCCGAGGTGCAGCGCAACATCGTGGCCGAACAGGTGCTCGGCCTTCCCCGCGACTCGTCCGCCTGAGCGGCTCAGGCCCCGTCCTCTGGGGCCGGCCGGGCCTCGACCTGGCGCAGCGCGAGCACGACCGGTTCGGGACCGGGGGAGGTGGCCCCGAGTTCGACCTCGATGCCTGCTTCGGTGTCACGCCACGACAGCGCAACCCCGTCGATCGTCTCGACGGCGGTGGTCGGGGTGGCCCGCACGTCGGGGAGGGTGACGGTGGCGTCCGGCTCGCGCAGGAAGGCAAAGACCGAGTCACCGGCAGCGGTGTAGCGAATTGGATGGTCACCGGCGATGGTGGTGCCGGGCCGCACCCACGGGCGGGTCCCGGCCAGCGCCCGGCGGTTGGGTGTCACCCACCGGCCCAGCCACTCGAGCCGGGCCGCCTGCTCTTCGGGGATCTGGGTGTCGACGCCCCGTGGCCCCACATTGAGCAGCAGGTTCCCGCCCTTGGCCACGATGTCGGTCAACAGCCACAACAGGTCGTCGTGCGCGATGAAGTCCTGCGGTCGGGAGAAGGCGTTGTAGCCGAAGCTCTCATCCATCCCGCGCACGCACTCCCACGGCGTGCGCTGCACGTCGGGGAACACCACGTACTCGGGGGTCCGCACGTCGAAGTGGGGCGGCGCCGGCGGCACCAGCCCGCCGTCGCGGTTCATCTGTCGCTGCACGACCACGTCGATGGCCCGGCGGCCCGGCTCGGTGTGGCTCAACCCCAGCAGGGGGTTCCACGGCAGCCACCGGTCGTTGACCACCCCGTCTGGGACCTGGCGGTAGTAGTGGTCGAAGAGCGCCCAGAGGTCCTTGCCCGGGGCCGGCCAGGCGATGTCGTTCCACAGCACGCTCGGTCGGTAGCGGTCGATCAGCTCGCGCACCTGCGCGTCGGCATAGGCCGGGAACTCGCCCCGGGGGATCGAGGCCAAGACATCACCCATCGATCCGACCGGGCGCTGATCGAAGGTCCAGTCCATGCCGCCCGAGTAGTAGAGGCCGAACCGCATGCCCGCCGCCCGGACCGCGTCGGCGAGCTCGCCCACCACGTCCCTGGGGCAGTGCCAGCCGGGCCGCCTGGGGTTCTCGACGTCGGTCGGCCACAGGCAGTAGCCGTCGGCGTGCTTGGCCACGAAGACCACGTAGCGAGCGCCCGACGCCTTGAACTGTTCGGCCCACGCGGCCGGATCCCACTGCTCGAGGCCGGTCTCCCAGTCGGCCCGGAACGACTCGTAGGGGCGGTCGCCGTAGGTGTCGCGATGGTGCTGGGCGACCGGGCTGTTGGGAAAACGAAGTGAGTTCTGATACCACTCGACATAGGGCGAGAGTGAGTAGGCATCACGGCGTTCGGATTTGAGCAGTGAGTTGAAGTCCGTTCCCACCGGCGCGAACGCCGGCACCGAGGCGAGGGTCCAGTGAATGAAGATCCCCAGCTTGGCGTCCTGCCACCACGCCGGGATCCGGTGACGGCGGAGGCGACGGAGTGTCGCGTTTCGCACCGCCATCAGCCGTCCCCCCGTCGAGTCGGCCGAGCGTATCGTCCGAGCGATCGCCACCGTGGATCCCTCAGGGGTGGCTGGACGACCAAACCGCCGTGTCGTTGGGAACCCTGAGTCCTTCAATCGGCCCACTGGCGAGCAGGACCTGGGTGCCGGGGTCGAGGCGGACCTCTTCCCCGGTCACGTTCACGATGCAGCTGAACCCGATCCCCCGGTCGAATGCGAGAGCGCCTGGACCAACGTCGCGCCAATGCAGCGGCGGCATCGAAGGGGTCAGGTGGCGGCGGCGAAGGGCGATCGCACGTCGATACAGGCTCAGCACCGAACCCGGGTCGCGTTCTTGGCTGGTGACCGCGAGAGCCGCCCAATCGGCGGGCTGGGGCAGCCACGGCCCAACCGCGCTGAACCCGAGACCCTGGCCGGTCTCGGTCCAGGGCAGCGGGACCCGGCAGCCGTCACGACCGACGATGGTGCCGCCCGAGCGACGCCAGATCGGGTCCTGCCGGGCGTCGTCGGGGAGGTCGTCGACCTCGGGAAGCCCGAGCTCGTCTCCCTGGTAGACGTAGGCGGCACCGGGGAGCGCCAACATGAGTAGCGCCGCCGCCCGGGCCCGGCGCCGCCCCACCGCCAGATCGACGTGCGACCCTTCGTCGCCGACTCGTCCATACCGTGACACCACCCGCACGGTGTCGTGGTTCGACAGCACCCAGGTGGGGCTGGCCCCGACCACCTCGAGCATCCCGATGTGGTGGTCGATGACCGCCCGCAACGCCTCTGACTCCCACGGGGCCACCAGGAACTCGAAGTTGAACGCGTTGTGCAGCTCGTCGGGTCGCACGTAGCGGGCCAGGCCATCGGGTCGGACCCGCCATGCCTCGGCCACGAACATCCTCGGCCCTTGCGCGCTGGTTCGATACGAGTCGCCGATCCGGCGCCACCGCCGGAAGATCTGATGGATCTCGTCTCGATCCCAGTACGGATGGTCGATCGTCGACTCGGCGCCGGTGGGCGGTTCGGACTCCGGTTCGGCTCGCTGGTACAGGTCGGGGAGGTCGGGGTCCTTGGCCAGCGCGTTGGCGACATCGATGCGGAACCCGTCCACCCCGAGGTCGAACCAGAACCGGAGCACACCGTCGAACGCATCGGCGACCTCCGGACGACGCCAGTTGAGATCGGGCTGCTCCGGCGCGAACAGGTGGAGGAACCACTCCGGCTCTTCTTCTTCGAGGCGACGATCCAACCGTTGCCAGGCCGGGCCGCCAAAGACCGACGGCCAGTCGTTGGGCGGGGAGGCACCCTCCGGGCCGCGACCGGGACGGAACCAGTACCAGTCGCGCTCGGGGGAACCCGCGGTGGCTGTCACGGCGCGGAGGAACCACGGATGCTGATCCGAGGTGTGGTTGGGGACCAGGTCCAAGATGATCCGCATCCCGTGGCAATGGACGTCGGCGATCAGGGCTTCGGCCCGGCCCAGGTCGCCGAAGACCGGCGCCACGTCGCAGTAGTCGGCCACGTCGTAGCCGCCGTCGGCGAACGGGGACGGATACCAGGGCGTGATCCAGATCGCGTCGACCCCGAGCTCGGATAGATAGCCCAATCGTGAGCGGATGCCGGCGATGTCGCCGATGCCGTCGGCGTCACCGTCGGCGAAGCTCCGGATGTAGATCTGGTAGACGACGGCGTCGCGCCACCACTCGGTCACCCCGGGCTGGCCGGTCGGATCTGGCACGGCCATCGAGGCTCCCAACGTAGCTTCCATCAGCGCGAATCGGCCGGCCATGGAACCCGCGCGCCCCGTCGCTCCTAATGTCGAGGGGAACCGTGCGGGCGCGGCGACCACGCCGAGAGCGAACGGACCAAGGAGGACCCATGGCCGCCGTGGTGGGGGCACGGCCACGCTGGCCGATGCTCGGTGCGTTGCTGGTCCTGGTGTCGTTGACGACGGTCCTCGGGCCGGTCGGCGGGTCGGGGACCTCGGCCGGGGCGGCATCCAACCCACTCGGCGGCGTGCTCGGGCATGTGGGCCGCTGGATCGTCGACGCCAAGGGCCGGGTGGTGATCCTCCATGGGCTGAACGTGGTCAACAAGCGAGCGCCGTATACGCCGGCCGCGGCGGGCTTCGGCGCGGCGGCCGCAGCCACGCTGGCCGAGAACGGATTCGACGTCGTACGCCTCGGTGTCATCTACGCGGCCGTGGAGCCCCGACCGGGGGTCTTCAACCACCGGTACATCGCTTCGGTCGAGGACACGGTGGCGTTGCTGGCCAGTCACGGCGTGTACACCCTCCTCGACTTCCACCAGGACGAGATGAACCAGGAGTTCGGGGGAGAGGGGTTCCCGAGCTGGTCGGTGGAGACCGACGGGCTGGCGATCCAGCGGTACGTCTTCCCGCTCGGCTACACCAACAGCCCCGCGCTCGAGCGCGCCTACGACAACTTCTGGGCCGATGCGCCCGGTCCCGGCGGCGTCGGCCTGCAGCAGCGGTACGTGGCCGCATGGGAACAGGTGGCGCGAGGGTTC
>Ga0302326_10027603_pt1 | contig 11444 bp, 7 predicted proteins | sample Palsa_T0_3_FD_202264 | JGI IMG/M metagenome (GOLD analysis project Ga0302326, IMG submission 202264) | Peat permafrost microbial communities from Stordalen Mire near Abisko, Sweden - Palsa_T0_3 | ecosystem: Environmental > Terrestrial > Soil > Palsa > Peat permafrost | place: Sweden: Abisko...
TGTTTCCAATGCTTGGCGCGCAGCCGATGCTGGGCCGCAATTTTCTGGCTGAAGAGGCGCAGCCAGGCCGCGAGAAAGAGGTGATCCTCAGCTACGGGTTATGGCAGCGCGCTTTCGCCGCAAATCCGAAAGCGATTGGCAGCACGCTGGATGTGGATGGCGTGCCGATGACGGTAATCGGCGTGATGCCGGCTGGATTCGCCTATCCGGATGAGAGCGAAATCTGGGGTCCGCGCGCGTTTACGCCGCAGGACCTGAGCGAAGACAGCCGAGGCGATCACGGCATGGAAGTGCTGGGCCGCATCAAGCCGGGGCTCACCCTTGCGCAGGTGCAATCCGACATGGATCGCGTGGGCAAAACCATGATCGAGGAGCACAAGTCCTATCCTTACGATAAATACGGCTTCGGAGTGATTCTGCATCCGCTGCTGGAAGAGACGGTCGGCGACGTGAAGGCCTCGTTGTGGGTGTTGATGGCCGCAGTCGGGCTGGTGCTGTTGATCGCGTGCGCGAATGTTGCCAACCTTCTGCTAGTGCGCGCCTCGGAGCGGCAACAGGAGATGGCCGTTCGCATGGCCCTGGGCGCGACACGCTGGCGCATCGCCCGGCAACTACTGACTGAAAGCGTGCTTCTCGCGCTGGTGGGCGGTCTTGCAGGCCTGGCCATTACGCCGTGGGCGCTTCGCGGGTTGATCGCCATTGCAGCCACGTCTCTGCCACGCACCGTGGGTACAAGTGTCGACGGACGCGCGTTGATTGTCATGCTTGCCGTTGCGCTGGGTACGGGAATTCTGTTCGGACTCGCTCCGGCCCTTCAGACCGGGAGGGCGCGCAACTGGGCCTCAATCAAGAGCGCCCGCAGCACCGAGGGCAGCCAGTCGAAGCGGTTGCGGCGCGCACTGGTAATGGCGGAAACCGCGCTGTCGCTCATCCTGCTGGCCGGGGCGGGGCTGCTGATGCGGAGCTTCGAGAATATTCTCAAGGTCGATCCCGGATTCCGGCCGGATGGCGTACTCACCATGCGCATCGCCCTTCCCGACGCGGAATACAGCAAACCGGAACAGGTCCGCGGCTTTTATAGCGAATTGATCGGCAGAATACAGAAACTGCCTGGCATTCGCTTCGCCGGAGCCACTTCCGCAATCCCGCTGGGCGGCCTGAACGGCTCGGGCACGGTCACCGTCGACTCACAATCGGTTCCAAAGGAGGATACCGATCCGGAGGCGGATCAGCGAAGCGTCACTTCCGGTTACTTCCAGGCCATGGGAATCTCCCTCGTCCGCGGCCGATTCTTCGAAGACCGCGATGCGGATACGGCGCCGCCGGTGGCGATTGTCGACGAGAGCCTTGCGCAGACGTTCTGGCCCAATCAGGACCCCATTGGCAAGCGCGTCCACATGGGTGGACCCGAGTCAACCCGGCCCTGGGCAACGGTTATCGGCGTTGTCCGGCAAGTGCACAACCGCACGCTGGAGATGCGTTCTCGTGTCGAGGTCTACTGGCCTGAGAATCAGAGAGCCGACAGTGCCATGACGCTGGCCATTCTCACGTCGGGAAGCCCAATGAGCCTGGCGCCGACCGTCCAGCGGGAAGTTGCCGCTATCGACCCTGAGCTGCCGGTCTATCGGGTTCGCAGCATGAGCGAAGTGATGGGCGAATCCGTCGCGAGACGCCGGCTGGCCTTGATCCTGCTCAGCATTTTCGCTGGGCTTGCGCTGCTACTGGCCTCCGTTGGTATTTATGGCGTCACTTCCTACGTGGTCACGCAGCGCCAGCAGGAGATCGGCTTGCGCATGGCGCTGGGCGCGGGACGTGGCAATGTGCTGCGCTTGATGATCGGGCAGGGAATGGGGACGATTGTCGCCGGACTGGGGATCGGGCTGCTGCTCGCGCTGCTGCTGACTCGCTTGATTGGTGGCATGCTCTTTGCGGTGAAGCCGGCCGATCCATTGGCGCTAGGAGGAGCGGCGTTGCTGCTGATGGCCGTCGCCTTCTTAGCGGTCATCGTTCCGGCGCGGCGGGCGAGCCTGATGAATCCCATGGAAGCGCTGCGCTACGAGTAAGAGCGACCCGGTGCAAATGCCCTCGACGGAAGGTTTCGCAGGGCTGCGCGCCTGCGGAGTGTGCGAGCCCTAGCCGAAGATGGCCATGACAACATGGTTGACCACGAAGGCTGCGCCCCAGGCCAAAGCCAGCATGTAGAGGAACTGCACGGCGGGCCACTTCCAACTGTTGGTCTCGCGCTTTACTACGGCCATGGTCGAGGTGCACTGCATGGCGAAGGCGAAGAAGATCATCAACGCCAGCGCGCCGCCCAGGGTCATGTCGTGGTGCAGGGCAGTTTGCAGGTGCATGGACTGCGTCGCTGGGTCGGCTCCGTACAGCGTGCCCATGGTGCTGACCATGACTTCGCGGGCCAGCACGCTCGAAAGCAAGCCGATGCCGATCTTCCAGTTGAAACCAAGCGGAGCAATGGCCGGCTCGATGAAATGGCCGAGGCGTCCGATGATGCTGTCGGCCAGTTCAGGCGCGGCATAGGTGCTTCCGGCTACATGCACGACAGGGAGATGCGCTAGAACCCAGAGAGCCAGCGTGACACAGAGGATAATGGTTCCGGCCTGGCGGACGAAGACGCTGCCGCGGTCGATGAGGCGCAGAGACAGCGAGCGAAGGGTGGGCATGCGGTATTGCGGAAGCTCGAGGATAAAAGGCGTTTCGCTTGACTTGAGAATGGAGCTCTTGAGCAGCCAGGCGGTGGTCATGGCGCCCACAAAGCCAGCCAGATAAAGGCTGAGCATGACGATGGTTTGCAGGCCGATGATGCCATGCAGGAAAACGGTATGGGGAATGAATGCGGCAATCAGCAGCAGATAGACAGGCAGGCGCGCGGAACAGGTCATGAAGGGCGTAACCAGGATGGTCGCCAGCCGATCGCGGCGATTCTCGATAGTGCGCGTGGCCATGATGGCGGGGATGGCGCAGGCATAGGCGGAGAGCAGCGGGATGAAGGCTTTGCCATTCAATCCGATGGTCCGCATGACGCGGTCGGCGATCAGTGCAGCGCGGGCCAGGTATCCGGAGTCTTCAAGGATTCCGATAAAAAGAAACAGCAGGAGTATCTGGGGCAGGAAGACGAGAACCGAGGAGACGCCTTTCCAAGCGCCGTCGAGGATGAGCGACTGGATCCAGCCGGCGGGAAGCAGCGGGCGGGCGAATTCGCCGATCTGGCCAAGAACATATCCAAAGCCGTCAGAAAGCGGCTGGCCGATGGAGAAAACGACCTCGAAGACGCCGGTGACGACGGCAAGAAAGAGTAGCGGGCCCCAGACGCGGTGCAGGAGGATGTTGTCGATCTTGCGCGTGCCCTCAAGGGAAAGCGGCGCGCGGTAGCCAGTGCGACGGCTCACCTGCGCTGCCCAGGTATGGGCGCTGGCGGCGTTGCCCAGAACAGGAAGCGTTAACGGTTTGGCGACAGTCCCGTTGCCGGGCTGGTTGAGGAAGAGCGAGACAGCGTCCAGTCCGGTTCCGTGCGTAGCGCTGATGAGCGCGACCGGCGCGCAAAGCTCCTTCGCCAATTCCAGGGCGTCAACTTTCCCGCCGCGCGACTTCATCAGGTCGCTCATGTTGAGCAGAACCATGGTGGGCAGTCCCAAAGAAAGCACGGGAGCGGCGAGCATGAGCTGGCGGGAGAGGTGCAGGGAATCGAGGACCAGCAGTACGGCGTCAGGCTTGGGTGTGCCGGGCATTTTGCCGCGAAGCACGTCGACAGCCACGCGGGCATCTTCAGAATACGGCGTCAGGGAGTAGATGCCGGGAAGGTCGATCAGGGTGAGGTCTTCGCGGTCAACGCCTGCCATGAGGCCCATGCGCTGCTCGACGGTGACACCGGGGTAGTTGGCCACCTTTTGACGCAGGCCGGTGAGGCGGTTGAAAAGGGTGGATTTGCCGGAGTTCGGCGGTCCGATGAGGACGACGGTCTTGTACGCTCCGATTGGAGGCGGAGCCTTGGGTGGTTCAAATACCGGAGGCTCACAGCAGGCATTCATCGCGAAGCCTCGATGAGTACCTGATCGTCAATCGGGTTGCTCTGGGGGAGCGCTTGAGCGGCTTCAGACTTGGCTGCGTGGAGGCGGACGCGGATGGCTTCAGCGGTCTCGTGGCGCAGGGCAATCTCCATGCCGTCAACGCCATAGACGGTGGGGTCGCCCGCGGGGGCGCGGCGCAGGGAGGTGACCCGCGCGTCGGGGACAAAGCCCATGTGCATCAGGTGGTTTTGCACGGATTCAGGCAGGTCGAGGGCAATCAGTACGCCTGTCTCGCCAACCTTCAGCTCGCTTAGCACGCTCACCCGCCGCACTCCCAGGACCTGCCGGAACGACAGAATGCTCGCGCAGTAGGTCCAATCAAAACTACGACCGGAATGGTCGGACTTCAGTATACGACCATTCCGGTCCGGGTTGCAAACGTCGCTCTCAGAATTCTCAAGTTCATAATTGCTCATCGTTTTGACCTCCGGAAAGGGATGGACCTTCTGTTATCGCCAGACTTCCCTTGAGACTTCCTGGCGGCCCCCCCCAACGCATCTCATTCGGAACGATGATTTGTTTTTAACAGCCAAAGTGCTTGCGGAAAGTGATCCATATCACAACGGTCGAGGTTAAGATCAATGGCGAGCCCTGCGAGTGTGGCTGCTGGTGGAGGGATATGACTGCAGAAGAGTTACGCGCATCCTTGCAGGACGAGAAGCCGCCCAGCGGTCTGCCGGCGCCCACAGCCGCTTTGTGGTGGGACGCGAAGGGGGATTGGGCGCGGGCGCATGCCCTGGTGGATGAGCTTGAAACACCGGAAGGGATGGCGGTTCACGCGTATCTCCACCGCAAAGAGGGCCAGGCGTGGAACGCGGATTACTGGTATGAGCGCGCCGGAAGGGGATTTCATCGGGCTGCGCTGGAGGAGGAATGGGAGGCACTGGTTGAGGGGTTGACAGGTTGAGCTGGCCTATTGACGTGGGACGGCGATCATCTGAGCAGGCTGGCCGGTAGCCGGGGAGGGCTTGTCGGCCGCGGTGGTTGGCTGGCTAGACTTGGGCGCCACGGGGAGCGGATCGACGACGACATGGTCGATGGTGCGCCGGGCTTTGACGAGGGTGAGGCCGAGATTGGCTTCTAGCGCGGTTTTTGCGGCTTCGAAGCTGTCTGTGAGCAGGGTGAAGCCGGCGTCGAATTCACCGGGGATTCCAGTCTCATTGACGACGGGGACTTTGAGAGCCTTTTCCAGCGTCGGCGTCAGTTCGTCGAGCGAGGTCTTGACGATGGTCAGTTTCCCTGTAGTTCCTTGGAAGTTGCACATGCTTCCGTGCGTCGACACGGTAGGCGCGAGCAGCGTCGAGGCCTTGGGCGTTGCCTGAAGTACGTAGACGTCTTCTTCGCTGGCGATATGGGAGAACTTTACGCCGGCAGCCGCGGAGATGGCGGTCTCGATGGCTGGAGCAAGCTTTTTTACGTCCAGGTTGGGCGCGCTCAGATGAAGGTTGTATCGCGCCTTTGTATCGCCCGCATGCAGGATGATGCGGTCCTCCGGAACACCTTCTGCCAGTGGGACAAGCGCGGAGAGCGGTGCGTTCCTGGTGTCGTACGAGGACTGATCGCTCTCTGAATCCATTCTCGTAAAGGTCATCTGCATTCCGTCCGGATCGCCGGGCCGGATTGAGATCTCAAACAACGGCTTGACTGCGTCTTTGGCCGCAGGATTCTTCATCGCGGCCAGCACATCCTCCATCGCCTTCTTCGATTTTGCCAATTCTGGCGGGCCGGAATCCTCCACTGGAAATGCCACTGGCTTTCCGGCTGCCAGAGCTACCAGTTGGTCCTTTTCAAGCTGCTCCGGGTTGAGATTTGCCGCGATGCGGCCCCGGGTGTCAATGACGATGGTGGTGGGGCGCGCCTGCACGTCGTAGTCGTCGAAGATTGTCTTGCTTACGCCCACCCAGCTATCCATGTGTTTTTTTGCAACGAACGCCTTCACCACGTCGGGGTCTTCGTCGTCGACGGAGATGAATTGGACGTTCGAGGCCGCGAGCGATTGGCTCAGTTCGTTGAGGTGAGGAATCTGCGCGATGCAGGGCGCGCACCAGGTGGCCCAGAATTCGAGCACGACGACTTTGCCTTTAAGAGAAGGCCAGTCAGTCTTTGTGCCCTCCGGGGCGTTGTAGAGTTGCGTGAAAGTGAGCGCAGGTGCGGGCTGGCCCACGGTCGGCGTGGCGGAGTGGGCTTGGAGGGTGCAGGCTAGACACAGAGCGGCGGAGATAGCGCAGAGCGAGTTCAGTTTCATGGGGAGCCCTCAATTCATTAGACACCACGGCGTGTGGAAAGTATTTTCGCGACGATGAATGCTTGCGGGAGAGATCGCGTTCTGGGGCAGTTTATATCGAATTCTTTATCCACAGGGGCAATGCGGTGGTTGCTTAACATCTCCGTTGGCAGAGCTGGATAGAGTGGCTATGATGCGGTGTGACGATGGATGCGCCGCGTGTGGCGCTCAAGTTGGAATTTGAATCCATGATTGGAGTGGTGATGATTTGCAGGCTTAGGATGGCTGGAATTGTTTTTGGTTGTGCTATGGCGATTAGTGCAAGCTGCACGGCGCAGGCGCCGGTGAAGTACGAACCTACGATTGAATCGCTTGACAAGCATCCGCTGCCGGAGTGGTATGCGGGGGCGAAGCTGGGGATATTCATTCATTGGGGGCTTTACTCTGTGCCCGGATGGGCGCCACTGAATCATCCGGATCACGATTTTTCATCGAACGATTACATCAAGTACGATCCTTACGCCGAATGGTATCTGAACACGGTGCGCATCCCTGGGTCGCCGACGGAGGCTTACGATCGCGAGCACTACGGGGCGCATCACGACTACTACCAGTTTGCCGAGACGTTCAACAAAGAGAGCAAGAAGTGGAATCCGGACGCGTGGGCGGAGACATTCAAGGAGGCCGGCGCGCGGTATGTGGTGTTGACCAGCAAGCATCACGAGGGGTTCACGCTGTGGCCAAGTACGACGCCGAATCCGAGTCCGACGCTGCCGATGAACGAGCGCCATGCGGAGCGCGATATTGTGGGCGATTTGACGGTCGCGGTGACCAAGCAGGGACTGCGCATGGGGCTTTACTACTCCGGCGGATACGACTGGACGTTCAACACCGGGCCGATCGAAGTGAGTTCGGATTACGGGACAGTGAAGCCGGAGACCGAGGCGTACGGCAGGTATGCCAATGCGCAGATTCACGAGCTGATTGCGAAGTATCATCCCATGCTGCTGTGGAATGACATTGACTGGCCGAAGACGGGCAAGGCGCTGGAGGTCGAGGCGGACTATTACAACGCGATTCCGGATGGCGTGATCGACGACCGGTTCGGCGTCAAGCACTCGGATTTTACTTCGCCAGAGTACGAGAAGCTGGACAAGATCAGCGCGAAGAAGTGGGAGGAATGCCGCGGGCTGGGACGGAGCTTCGGCTACAACCGCGCCGAGGGGGAAGCCGAGACGATTGCGCCGGGAGAATTGATTGCGCTGCTGGTGGATATTGTGAGTAAGAACGGGAACCTGCTGCTGGATGTTGGGCCGGAGGCGGACGGGACGATTCCGCCGGTGCAGATGGAACGGTTGAAGGCTCTGGGGGCGTGGCTGAAGCAGAACGGCGAGGCAATCTACGATACGACGCCGTGGGTGAAGGCCGTGGGCAAGAGCATTGAGGGCGACGATCTGCGGTTTACGCGCAACGGCGATGATTTGTATGTGACTGTGCTGGGAAAACCGAAGGCTGAGACGATTACGATTCCGGATGTTCCGGCGAAGCAGGGTCTGCCGATTTCGCAACTGGGCGGTATGAATGAGCTCGGCGCGAAGGTGCAGTACAACGGAACGCGGATCGTAATTCGTGAGCCGCTGAAGGGTGAATACGCGTATTCATTCAAGCTGGCGGGGTACTTGCGCTAGTGTGGTGAGTCAGAAGTTCATTGCATAAATGACGAAAAACAAACGCAGATCCTTCGACTCACCACCCCCAAACTGAAAAGCGTTTGGGGCCCCTTTCGCTCAGGATGACAGGTCATTTTATGTCATGAACTTTAGGGACAGGACACTAGTCACACAAGCGTCGCTTAGCGGTAACTTCGCCGGTCGCTCAGCCGGTTTCATTCGCCTGTAATAATGGAATGGAGATTCTGTTGAGATTTGCCGCCAAGTTGCAGGCGACGCAAGGGGTAGGGGATGAAGGGAGTTTTTGTGGTTGGAGCCGGTCCGGCCGGCATGTTTGCCGCGCGGCAGATTGCGCTGGCGGGATTCGACGCTTTTCTTTTCAACCGGGATATCAAGCCCGGCGGCCTGGCGGAGTACGGAATCTATCCGCTGAAAGACAAGATGAAGACCGGTCTGCGCAAGCAGTTTGCGAAGATCATGGAAATGCCGAATGTGCATTATTTCGGCAACGTCCAGGTCGGCGCGGCCTACGACATTCCCATCGCGGAGTTGGAAGCGATGCGTCCGGCGGCGATCCTGTTTGCGTTGGGAGCGCAGGGCACCAAGAGCCTTGGGCTTCCGGGCGAGGAATTGAAGGGGGTTTATTCAGCCAAAGAGTTTGTTTACGCCTACAACCGGCTGCCGCCATTCGCATCGATGGATTATTCAACCGGCAGGCGCATCGCCATCATCGGCGTGGGTAACGTGGCCATCGACATTGCGCGATGGCTGCTGGAAGACAGCCCGCAGAGAAAAACGGAAGAGGTGATCATTGTTGCGCGCCGGGGACCCCTTGAGGTGAAGTTCGACAAAAAAGAGATCGATCACGTGGACCGGTATATCTCGCGCGATCAGTTGATCCGGGAGTTGGAACGCGTGAGGGAACGATGCGAGCGCGCGGGGCAGGATGTTTCTCCGGAGAAGGTGATCGCGGAGCATTTCCGGCGCCTGGCCGATCCGAACTTTGAATCTGTGCCGCCCAGACTCTCTTTCCGCTTTCTTTCTTCGCCGACGGCGGCTTTTGGGGATGGCCAGGGGCGGATTGCGTCGATGCAGGTTGCAGAGAACAACCTGGTGCTTCGCGACGATGGCTCGACGGCGGCAAAGGCATCGGGAGAGACGTCTCGGATCGAAGTGGACACGCTGATTTTTGCCATCGGCGACACCCACGATGCGGGAATTGGATTGCCGATGGGAAAAGACGGCTACGCCACGCGGCCCAACCCGGACGCGCCGCAGGAACCATCGTTTGAGGTATGGGATCCCGCGGTCTCGCGCGTGTTTCCAGGGCGATTTGTTGCCGGGTGGGCGCGGCGTGCAAGCACTGGGCTGGTGGGCATCGCGCGTCACGACGGGGAACTGGGCGCAAACCAGGCGATCGAGTTTGTAAAGAACGCTCCTGATTCGGACACGATGGAGGAGGCAGAGATTCGAAAGCGTCTGGAGGCCAAAGGCCTGCGCCCGGTGAGCAAAGCCGATCTTGTGTTGTTGGCTCGCGCCGAGGAGAACAAAGCCGGCGGGGGCAGTTTTGCAGACAATGATTCCATGCTCAGGGCGATTGCCGAAGAGCGCGAAGCGACGGGCGTGCCCTCGACTTAGGAATTCCGATCGACCGAAACGAGGGGCGGGTTTGAAATGCGCTCACCGGGCAGGGCGAAGTTGAAGCTGGTAGTCGCTGTATTCGATCTTGACGATGGTCTTGCCGAATAGGGTGCTGTCAGACTCAGCGCGGGCGTGCATGGCTTGTGCAAATCCGCTGATCAGGGAATATTGGCGCATAACATGCGAAGGCCCAGTCAGCATTGAGGGGCTTTTCGTGGCGACGCCTTCGATTTTGACCGTCGAAAAGTCTTTCGCGTCAACCCACATGGTGCCCTGGATGAGATTGGAAGCCTTCTGCCGGGGGTTGATGGAGACGGCCACGCAGTCGCGTCCGTCTACGCGCTGGATTCCACCGGGTTGCAGCTTCATTTCGTAGTTGGCCGAGATGAACCACGAGGCTTCGCGGTTTCCAGGCTGGTTGATTCGTTTCTCGTCCTCAAGCAAGGCGTCGAAGACGAAATGTCGGAGAATTTCTGAGCCGGTTTCTGAGACAACGGTGTAGGTCTTGCCGGTGTCTTTGTTGTAGGCGGTCTTTACGATCATCTCGGCGGCGGGATGGGTCTCGTCTCCGCCGCGATAGACGGAGTAGTGCTCGAGGTCAGTGAAGGCCAGCACGGATTCGAAACGCGCCTTGATGACTGCGTCGATGCCGCGGATCACGGTGGCTTCATCGAGCTGTTGAGGCTGCGGAAACCCGCTCGAATGGAACGCGAGAAGGAGTGCAAGCGAGAAAATCAGCCTGGATCCGCGACGGAAATCTTTCATGGCCTTCATCTAGATTCAATTTAAACCTACGGCCGTTGTGCCGGGGCGGCTTGGCGAGTGTCGAATCGTGTTCAACCGAGCTTTTCTGGTTCAAAGATTAGACGAACTGCTGGATCGGAAAGGGCAGCCATCAGCGCGGCAACATCGCCGATGTGCTTTCCCAATGCCGATGGGCGAAGTTCACAGGCGACTGCGGCTTGCGGCAATGCTTCCGCGGTGATGACCTTGCGCGCCAATGCGAAAATGCGTTCACCGAGCACGACGCCCAGCGAGCCGAAGACGATGATCTGCGGATTCAGAGCGTCGATGAGCAGGGCGAGCCCGCGGCCCATCCAGGTTCCGGCTGCCTCGGCCACTTGTAGCGCTTCGGGATCATTCTCGACCATGGCGTGGACCAATGCTGAGATTGGGGTTTGAGACGTCCAGCGGGCGGGGAACATTTCTGCGGCGAGCTCGATCAGACCTGCTCCGGAAGCAAAGGACTCCCACGAACCGCGCTTGCCGAAGCCGAGCGGGCCGTTGTCTGCTAGACGCCAGTGGCCCACTTCGCCGGCAGTGTCCGTGGCGCCGCGCAGGATTTGGCCGTTGACGATGAAGCCTGCGCCGATGCCTGTGCCAAAGGTGAGGAAGATCAGATGCTGGAGATCGAGGCGGCCCTTGCCGACGCCGAAATGGAATTCAGCCAATGCGCCGGCGTTGCCGTCGTGTTCGATTAAGACAGGAAGATTTGGGAAGGCCTCGCTGAGGCGTTTCTTGAGAGGCAGGTTGTGCCAGCCAGGAAGGTGCGGCGGATTGATGAGAAAACCTTCCTGAATGCGAAGCGGGCCGCCGACGGAGACGCTGATTGCGACGGGAATGTGGCCTTCTTGTTTGGCGGCCTCGATGACGGACTCGACTTGTGCGTTGAGTTGAGGGAAGAGTTCTTCGAATGGCCGCTCCGCCTGCGTGGGCCATTCGATGCGCTGCAGGATTTGCGCGTCTGCTGTGCCTTCAACGCAAGCGGTCTTGGTGCCACCGATGTCAAGTCCGATGATGGTGCGCTGACGCAATTCGATCATC